>Ga0065711_1028006_pt1 | contig 44357 bp, 31 predicted proteins | sample Hoacrofraction12_FD_59098 | JGI IMG/M metagenome (GOLD analysis project Ga0065711, IMG submission 59098) | Hoatzin crop microbial communities from Cojedes, Venezuela - Epithelial fraction 12 v2 (version 2) | ecosystem: Host-associated > Birds > Digestive system > Esophagus > Crop | place... | reverse complement strand
TTTAGGTCTTTTTTTTTTTTTTTTTTTCCCTGCAGTATTGATTAATGATAACTGTTATCCTGGTCAGATACATTTGCTTCTGAGTTTCTCAGTAGCTTTGACTGTGTTTAATAAATACCACATGCCTTCAAGCTGCAGTTTTGTGGCAGTTGGAGATGATGCAATTGTATTTCATCCTTCTACCAGAAAAATGCAAGCTTAGTATGTAGTGTGGTAGCTGAAGAACAGAGATAAATGGAAGGTTGATGTAGAAGAAGCGTACGTGGCTCTCTTCACATCTGTAGCGAGTGCTTGTATTCATTCAGCTATATGCCTACCTGAAAAAAATTTTTAAAAGTAATTTTGGGGGGCAGAAAGTTGAAAGGGAAAATATGCTTAGGGTACAAAAATGTTTTCTGTTGGTTTGGCAACTCTGTCCATTGCCACCTTATCTAAGGCCAAAACAGAAACATCTCCATTTCCTTTCTTTGAAAAAAAGGAGTATGTTTGTCTTTTAGAAAACATTGTCTGAGGATTCTAATCACACACAAGGGAATCTCTGAATTAATATTTCCCTAGGTTTAGATTATTAGAGATAATCCTATTGCTCAAGCAATCCCTCCAGTTGCTGGGGAATTACAAGCATGCAAGCTGTAGGATTTTACCACACAAATTTTAATAGAGACTGTAATAAAATAGAGTTAATGAATGCCTGGCTAAGTACAGCCCACTTGAGAGAAGCGTAGCTTCTGCAAAGGGAAATCTGACTTGTGATGCCTGAAGGACTTGACAGACGTGGGTAAGGGTTCGCCGAGTGACACGGCTCCATCTGCGCCAGGAAGGAATGCCCTGCAAGAGGAGCGAGCTTCAAAGCAAAACCACTCGGGCACCCAGAGCCCTCTGTTATGTTTGGCACCGGGGAAGCAGAGGCACTTGGAATAGTTCTCATCCGACTGGATGGACCACAAAAACTGAAGCAGAACCAAACAAAGCACAAACCAACCCAAATGTTAGGAGTTCTAAAGCAAAGACTAGAGAACAAGGCACAAAACATCAGTGAACGATCAAAGAAACCCACACCTTGGATACTGCTTATAGTTCTGGTGCTGCCAGTTCCAAAAGGCTGTAGTAGAACTGGAAAAAAGTTCAGAGAAAGGCGATAATATAAGCAGAGATAAAGAATGGCTTCTGTATGAGGAACATAGAACTCTTGCTTCGAAAAGAAGCAGCTGAAAGGAGGAAACTACAGAAGCTGAAGAAATCAGGTAGCGATGTGAGAGGATACGTTAGGATCAACTGTTCACTGCGTCTTCCAAGGTGAGACTTAAGTGTTACCGAGTCAAGCTAGTAGAAGCCAGATTCAAAATAAATACAGGTTGCAGATATGTGGCACATCTTGCCAGAGGTGGTTGTGGTTGCGAAATGTTCGCTTCGAGTTCTTGGAAGATGGATTCACCGAGCGTTGCCTTGTAAGAGAAACTACAGCATGCTCAGGAATTTTTTGAGCTGGAAATAGTTGGAGCTGAAAGATGACATGGGAAAAGTGTGATAAATGGATGCCTTGCTCTTAGTTTTCCTTGTGTGCGTCTACTCGTGGCCATTGTTAGAGGCAGGACTCTGGACTACACGGATCTTTGGCTGAACAAGTATAGCTGTTCTTGTGCTCAGTGTTGGAAGTGGTGGCTTGGTTTCCAGAATGTACTGAAACACTGAAAGGTTTAGAAAGAATTGCTATTCTACAGAGAGACTTTTTTGGGGTATAGAGCTGATAGGAGCACCTGTGCTGCTCCTTGTTTCCATTTGCTGCTTTTGCCTTTGGTTTTGGTAGAAGCAATACGTTTGCCAAGACAGACCTGTGGGAAGGAGAAGTTCTGGCAGAATTGTACAGATGTGAACACCGGATAGCTCGGCTGATGTGGGGAAACATAGCCAACGGCTTGCAGAAGAGCTGCAGGCTGCCCTTTCTGTGAGCCCTGTCATTTCATCCAGCACAGCTCCAGTTGGACTCGAAGATCTATTTTTGCAGAGTGAGTACAATTAGTAGCACTAATTCAAGCAGTATATATCGCCCACCAGCTCTTGCCAAAAAAAGAAGATTGGAAAAATCTTTAGCACAAGAAAGCTAAAATCCGAATGAACTTCAGATGTTTCACTCTAACGGCAACAAATCACTCGGCTTTGAGGGGGTGATGCAAAAAAAAAATTCTTTTTCTGTATTATTGCTAAGGTTCTTCTTTCATTGCACCACGATTGCTATTGAATTAAAAATTATTTGGGGTACCCCGGACTCATTTTGAAAAGATTGCAAGGATACAAATAAAGTCCTCAGGGTGAGCGTCTGCCCGTGGCTTGCCCTTTACATCTGTTGTTTTGAAAGATACCTGTCATAGCTCAAAGTGAGACAGCATCCCCCCAGTAAAAGTTTTAAAGTACGTTTCTCTGATAGAATGGTCTGTATATGTGAAGCTACCGTTACTTGCTGGGCTTACCATTTTTATTAGTCCTACTGTCTTTGACCATCAACCCCGTAATTCTAACACTATTTAATTTATCGTCCCGTCTCAACTCGGGATTCCAAAGCGCATGGGCATGGCAGAGTCTTGAGGACTGTCCTCAGATGATGCCATCTTGCGTCGGGCTCGGGCGCGGATATTGCAGATGGTGAGAGGGATCAGTGTGCTAGTCCCACAAGTATGCATTTATTCCTTTAAAAAAAATAAACCTGCTGTACTTCACACATTCACTGTTTTCTTGTAGAAAGTTTTAACATGTTTTTATCTACAGTGCTTTTATGATTTTATGCATGCTTGTGTTGCACTGCTCACAATCCATTTATGTCCTGAGGGGGAGAGAAGTGTATTTGTATTTATGTCTGCAAGGTCTTGGGTCAAGGCAAACTTCTCTGGACAATTTAAACACAATCATTTTAGCCATCTGTTAGCCACTGCTCATCATGAGGGTTTTTTTTTTTAAATCAAAAAACATCAAAAAAACCAACACCATAGAAATTAATGCTTGATAGATATTCATGACGCTTGTTTTCTCTCATAGTGGGAAAGCAGCTTTATTATTTTCAAGTAAAATTTTACATTGTTGGCTTGAATTTGGAATCACTTCTTCAGAAGCAGAAAAGGAGCATACTGTTTCTCTTAAGATAATGACATGCATGTGCTCATGACTGATTCAGTGTTTTGATCTGAGATGCTCTGGACATCTATCACGTAGCTACTGTCATATAAATTGCACATTAATATCACCAAGATTTATTCCAGCATTTGAAACACTGGAAGTTCCCTTCATGACAATGTATTAGAAGTATTATAGGATATGTACCAGATTACTGGAAATTTAATTCAAAAAAAACCACCACCAAACTACCTACCTAAACATACTAAGCAGCTACATCTCATTTGGCTTTCTGATAAAAATATATCACTGATTTAATGGAGACATTTGGAGAGCTTACAGAAGTGTTGATTTCATAAACAAGATAAAATCACCTTAATGAGGTAGAATCCAGTCTTCTGCAGTTGATAAAGAATATGTGGTCCGTTGGTTATAAATTTCTGTCTGATACTGGAAGGTGTTAGTGAAGATTTCCCTAACTAGTGAGATTGGCCCCTGAGGACACTTGTTACTTCCACACGGCTGTTACAAAAAAACTTATTTAAACAAAGCCCTATCGTGTGTGCAGGTTTCGGAGCCAAAGGAAATATCAGCATGTGTCCAGTTATTTGGGGGTGGTTTTGTGTTCCCAATCCTTGAACTTTGTTTTCTGTTTCCAGACATTTGTACTGTTCTACAAGTGCTGGCGAATTATTTAATAACTAAGGCAGAATGAGGAGACTTGCAGACTGGGATCAGGAGCAAGGAGAGGGGGAATGGTGAGGAAGCAATACAGAGGGTACGCTTGCAATTTCAAATGTGAAGTCACACTGAATATATTTATGGTGACAAACCTGATGCTTATAGACTGTTCAAAAAACCCCCATTATATAGGAAAGAAGTATAACCCCTAAACAACTTGTAGGGAGGAGGGTGTGCCCCACAGGGCAAGGCAGAAGAACCTTCTGCAGGTAGGACTATGTTCAGAAGAGCCCAGGAGCAACAGCTGGGCCAGCTCCATCACTTTGAACGACCGATCCCAGCATATGTGACAGTAGCCATCGCTCCTCCTTGAGCGGGAGGGGGTAGCTGGAGCCACCATGGGAGACTGGTACAGCTAGCCATGGGAGGAATGCTATACCCAGTGCGCTGAGCAGCTCCGGTTAGTGCAGTGGGTTCTTTTTTGCTTGTAGCTAAAACATAAAATCAAGAAAAAGACGTAATTGTTATTTACAGTCGCTAAGGAGGAAATGGAAAGGCAATCAAGAATTTATGGAGGATATAAAAATAGCAAGTGACTAATAGGAAGTTTGTGATCCTCATTACTTTGCTTGTGGTTCGTATCTCATTTACTTGCATTTTTCGTAAAGTTAGTGTTGTAGGGTAGGAATAGAGTCAGCCTTTGTGTATAGATCACCTGTACTATAATGAAGTTGCAATCTAGATCAGAGACTTTGAACATTACTGCAACATGAGTAAATAATAAAACGATATTAATAAGAAACAGGAGCCCATCTGCACAGGATGCGCAACCACCTTAAATTCTATAGATGTCAAGTGTAGATGAGTTGCAAATGTCGGGTTTCCTAAGGTAGGGCACATTTCCTGTGTAGAGGAAATTTCCTTACTCAATAAAAGGCTTTGTCATTAAGAACTACTTTTGTATGCAAATACCTATCAAAAGAAAAAACATGGATATTCTAAAACAAAGTACAAGTTATCTGGGTCTAGCAGAACTTCCTGCTTTTGAGATGTTAAATTTATTAGATTGTAAGCATTCCAAGACATAAGCTGTTGGATCGTTTTCTAATTGTGAAGCAGTAGCACAGTGACGTCTGAAGTAATACTCATGGCACAAAGTGGTTTACTCGGAGGTCTTACCTTCCTCTGTGCTCCTTGCTGTCTCAAAACGTGAAGATCTCGGGCAGATAACAAAGGGAAATATCAGCTGTCCATGGATGGAGACACCCTAATAAGCACTTAGCAAGATACTTAATGATTAACTGTGTGCATTAATTAGTTACAAGTGTTATGTGTCATTAATAAATCTATACTTAATTACAATACTAAACACCTTATGTGTTTTATGATTAATTCCATAACGAAAGCAAGCATTTATGTGTTTGTAAATAAGTGGTGATTGCGGAGTAATTATCGTTAAATTGACTAAAATGAATTGTTAACTGTGTCACTGTAACCTGCTCCTTTCACTCAGTCTAAGAATGAATGCAACTTGGAGGCGGGGGAGATTTTCCACCTTATTTGTGTATTTGCATGAGGAAATTCTGTGCTGTGATTCCTCCTGTGTGTTTTCGGGTTAAGAAAGAGAAGGTAGAACAGCTTCAGAAACAGCAACCCGGTTTTAGCAAAGGTAAATAATACTATTTGCTCACTTAGTGTATTTTTTTTGCAGTTCAATATGTTTATAAATGAATAAGAAAAAAGTAATCCTGGTATGTATTTCGCAAAATATTGTCTATTTATGTACAGTTCCTTAGAAGAATAGATAAAAACTATGTGCGTTTTATCTTCTTTTTAGAAGGGATTGTACAGAATGTGCCTTACGGTCTGTTTCTGTCCCGCTGGAAGTTGGACAAAGTCTTAATAACTTCAGCAAAATCAGACCGTTATTGTTCTACACATAAGGAGCTGGTTTAGTGGCTTAAGCTACTAAAATGCAATGGAAAAAACTGCAGTTTCCTAGAACCGTAGATTAAATTCTTCATCCTTTAGAGGCAGATGACTAGAGTGCCCACTAGTTTTTTCAAAAAGAATCAAAAAATTCTGGTCTTTTCTGTATTTTTTTGTTCCTATTCAGTTTTCTAAGAATGGCGAGCAGTTGCATTCTTATTCGGCAGGTTTTTTTCAATACATGTTCTTCAGTCATTTTCAGTTAATATCTCTGGGCTCACTTTGCATTGTAGATACCAGAAAATGCCATGTAGTTGAAAAAGCAATAGGAAGATGTTTCACCCACACGGGTTTCTGCTGCGCCTCTCCACTCATCGCTAAAAAGCTTAGCTTGTTAGTATACTCTCAGGTTTCTCTTACGAAGAAGTAATGCTGGCTTAAGGAGAAGAGTTTCTGTTTATCAGCTTTCTGTTTTTGGATGCTAACAACATCCGAACATTCACTCAAGGTTTGCTGTTACTGCCGCTGCCATCACAGATGGGCTTTCATGTTGATGACTCGTCCATCTGAAGTGGTTTCAGCTCTTCTCGTGTGTCCCTGTAACAGTGGAGAAAGCGCTGTCATCTGGACTGTTCTGGGACATCATGGCACAGAGTGGTCTTGGAATGCAAAAGCATCTTGCAGTTTGTTTCTCTTCCTCAAAAAATTACCATTAACTTTGTGGGTGGATGTGAATTTCAGTGGAATTGCTAAACTCAATTGTCTGCTTGTTTGAACGCTTTTCTAGAAAAATGTGCTGTGCTAATGTCACTTAATAAGCAAATTGAGAAAGAGCAAGGTGGGTTTTGCTGGGAGGAGCACAGCCTCCCAAAGTGAACAAGAATCATCTCTGTTTCACACGTGTTTTTTCAATTCAGGCACATTCTCTAGGTTTTTCATCTAAAAGGATGAAGAATGACACTAACTGAAGGAATGACATTTCAGTCAGCTCTCGATGAAGATCGAAGTTTTCTGAGCAGAGCTGGTGGCCAACGCCCTTTGCTGACTCAGGAGAACACTCCTGCATTACTTAACAGTTCTTATTTTTAAAGTTATCACTGGAACCATGAAGGCTAGAAATATCGGCCATTTTTACAGTTCTAAACTCTAGTTTTCTAAATTATATCATAAAGTAATGTATTCTGCACAAGCTCGTTATAATATTTGAGAGCTCTAAAAATTGATATAAAATGCGTTTCCCCTTCAGGATGGCCATCACTTTGTAATAGCGAAGTTTATGATCCTCTTTTACCAAAAAAAGAATTATTTGACTGCATTTCTCAATGCATACACCAAGTTCTCACAGAACAGTACTGGTATGATATTGATAATTTTAATATGACTGAATATTCACTGACAGATTTTGAGAAAGGGGACCAAGCTGGAAGCAAGTAGTGCATGTGAGTCTTCTCTTCACTGTGAAATGTAACTGCTCTGACCAGGCCTGTTAGGAGGAACAGAGGGAATGAGGGAAGAGTTGTCTTTGAGATTAAGATACTGAGTCTGGAGTCATGAAAGAGGCCTGGATTCCTGGCTGTTCCTGGTTGTCGAATTTTTTTGCAGAACCGTGGCTTGGAAGCTTGCTGTTTGGCTTAATTCAATAGCCCTTGTGAAATCATCTCAGCTTCTGTTATAGGCACAAAGTATTAGTATTATTTGCCTTATTGTTGACAGTTTGCCCCAGGATAACTGCTGCAGCCAAGTATTTCCATTTGTATTCAGTAGTATTTACATATATGAGGTACCCATGGGTCCCATCGGTCCCTGTTATGATCGTGATGTGCTCAGAAAGGAAACTATGAATTACATTTCTGAGGAAGTTAGGGGCATCTTCCAAGAAAATGTTCTGTATAAATCCAATTATATGTGACATTATTAAAGATCAAAACTCTGCTTTGCAGCCCCAAGACTAAGACTTGTTTATTGAACAATGTTTCAGAGAGGAGATGGTTGTATGATAGATGTTGTATTCAGGAACTATCAGCCACAGAAGCAAGAGTGTAGAGGTATGACATGCATGTGCACAGGTGTACACAGATAGAGCTGGCTTTTTGTTCTGTCCAGAATCCCTCACAGTCTCAAACTTTATTTTTTCTAAAGATACTAGGCTCGTATTTACATTATGTAGTTCACAATTTGTTTTGCCTGTAATTTCAAATTTTTCTTTATTGTAATAGAAATATGATTGCCATTTTGAAAATAATTTTTCAGACATCAGAACAAACATTCATTTTTATCTCAGGATATGTTTACTCTAGAGATTGGATTTGGTATTCCCAGGCTTTAAAGTACTCCTAGAGAAGATAAATGCAAACTTCGTTTCCTGATCGCACAAGTGGCCTGAGCACATACTTTAGATAACGTTAATAAAATCATAGTAATACATAATGTTGTTAACAACAAAATGCATCTTTTATCAATGCTGCGTTTTTTTCGGCAGCCAGCAGAACTTGCAAAAAGCCAACGCATGCAGAATTGCTGCGGGATGCCATGGATTTGACTTTCATCAACTGGAAATTAATTTTGCTGCAGTTTGTAAGACACTTGTATTGTGCTAGCTCTTATTCCTAACAGTGGAGGAGAATCTCTGGTTCAACTGAATTAAACCGTTGCAGCATGGTGAGACAGAGCCAGCAGTGAAATCTGGCTTGCATGCGCGAGTATTGGAAGTCGCGATTTTTGGAGAGCAGCCTGTCATAACTTAAAGCTTATATAATTCGAGCGCCTTGGTAGTCGTTAGATGCTCCAAGTTCTCCGCTGGACATCGTTGGCCCAGATTCCTTATCTGAGTTCTGCCAAAGGCCTGCCTGGTATTCCCGGCTGATGGCCGCTGATCCGACAGGACACCGGCAACGCGGGGTTTTGCAGAGTTTAAACAGGATGAAGCCAGCCTTGCTGTGCTACTTCTGAGAAAATAGGCAAAAGAACGGAATGTGTTAACTTCTTTTTAAAAGTACAAGTAGCTACTTTAAGTAATAATGGTTTTCAAGATGCGGGTTGTACAGACTGATTAGCCATGCTGTCTTGTCTTCTTACCTTAGCTGCTGGCCAGTGGCCTCTTAATGCGTTACGATTGTTCTGCGTCCCACTATGCTGCTTCTCCAAATGATCTTTTTGGAGATGTTAAAAGAGGAAAAAGCAACCAAGCTTCCATTCCGTCTCTGAGCAGGCTATGCTGTTAACAGTCTCAATCACTTCTCTGTAATATCTAAAGGGTTTTTTTTTTGTACAGCTGAAAAATAGAGAAAATCCAAGTTTTTTAAAAATACGATTTTTTTTTTTTTTTTTCTTTTTTAATTTGTAAACAAGAGATGCATCTTCTTCCTTTGGGAGAATACTGTGAAACTGCCTTTCATTTTGGTAGCATATGTTAAATACCTAAGAAAGGTATGGTAGCAATTTAGGTTTAGAACAGAAGTTTTAACATAAAGGAGTTAAAACATTTTCTAGTGTTCCAGTTGCAGACTGGATGCAAGACTAATCTGGAGGCTTTCTTATTGCTTGGCCTTCTCCTGGCAGGACATGTTACTGTGAACTAGTACAGCTCCCATCATTTTCAGTTGCCACTGGACGCTCGGTGCATACAACTTTTCCAAATTCATAATAAATACCATGGGAGGTCATTCTGTACTCAAAATTATAAAATCACTATGTAGTAGGAATCGAGGTAAATTGTTGAAATACGAAATCAGGTTACAAGTCTCTCATGGACTGTGGATTGGTGTTATAGTCCACATGCTCACAGAGTGAGCGAGAAAGGTTTTTACAAAGACTTTTGAGTGCTGATCTGCTCCTATTGACGTGATAAGAAATAATAGGGATTAAACAAAAGTATCAATATTTTTAACTGTGTGCCATCCTAATAATATAATAAACAAATATTTACTGTCTAGCAGTAACTTGGAATCTGACGCATGTATTCCTCCTCCAGTCCTCTTTTTTTCCAGTGGAAAATGGCATGTGATACATTTTTACATTTTCATCGCCTTTCTTTGTGGTGTTCTGTGAGGTGCAGAGTGTTCTTACTGGTGAGGTAAAGGCAGAAGAAATCTACTGAGCCAAAGTGGCTGTTATCGAAATACAAGAGTCACGGGGAAGATGCAGCAGTTTCATGTTCCGTATCTGAACATACTTTAGGTTTGGAACTGGTGCTAATTTGGGGATTTCCAGGGCCGACAGGCCATCTTCTGTAATCCCGAATCTGCATCTAGGATTTTCACAGTAAAAATTATTTCATCGCAGCTTTGAGGAGAATACAGGATGGCATTCATTCCTTTGTCACGTGCAAGGTTAAGGAGAGACTTTAGACAAAAATTCTGCAGTCCTAGGGGTGAATTTGTTGGATAACTAAGATAAAAGCCCAGATTTTCAGAGCTGAAAATCTGCTATTTATGATACATCATGTTGTAAGAAATATAGCCCTTCTGTTAGAACGTTTCAGTACACCTTGGAAATACTGTGAACACGTAGAAGACAAAACTTACACGGCAGTCGTGACTCCCCAGCTAATCCATAGCAGACTTTAAAATTAAACCCAGTAGATTTCACACAGTTACTAGCCTAGAAGTGGCAGTGTGTCCCTCAAATGAGCTTTAAACTTCTATTAAAACTTCCAATTTTTCACAGTAACCTAAGGAATTCAGTGACAACCATTGGCCTGTAGACAATATTAAAGTCGGCGTCGATCAGGTGTTTCGGAGTTCACCTGTTGCTTTCTGCGATAGCTGCAATCTTGGAACTGCGCGTAGTACAAGAAGTAACTATGGAAGAACACTGAAGCATTACATATTCTGTTAAGCCAGACAGCAGTTAACACTGGCCTCCTAAAGGCACGCGGCAGGAAACAAATGTGAAGTTCCCTAGCGGAAATTTTCAGTAAATTGAAGGAAAAGCTGAAGGGTTTGGTGTTGAAAGCTACTTGTGTGCCTGGTAGTCCTGGTGGTCACCAATGGTAGTTTCAAAAGTAGTAGCTTACATGCCAGCCCTGCAGAAGTTCTGAAGAGCATATCCAGTGTTAAAAAGATGAACAAAAGGGTTTGTTTGCTCTTCTCTTTAGTTTCAGCTTTTCTCTTTTGCTGTCTTCTCAAGCCTACTACTACTTTCCTATCCTGCCCTGCAGGTTGTTCGGTCGCCAACCGTGGCACATGGGGACAACATATCCCCCCCAACTCGTTTCCTATTGAAACGTTTGTTATCTTGAGATGAGACCAGTAGTTGTCATGTTGTGGAGATATGCGAGCTACTGTTGCCTTTAGCTTTGGGGGAAATAAGTTGGGATTTTTCCAGAAAAGTGAAGCAAGGTAAGCTTCTCTCTGTGATAACCTCACAGTTGTGTGTATTTCCATGGGTGAGGATTCCTAGAACCACTCAAGGGCAGTGCATGCCATCTTATGCTTTCTCTTCCGTGGCTGTTGAATTGTCCTTGCTACTAAGAAGACTTCGATAGGGCCCATTGCTGGGCTGTGTTTTTTGAGAGATTTGTGAGCTTGATGCAATTTTAAAAACATAAGATTAAAGGTCTGCTGTTGCGAGTTGGGCATGAAGAGGAAAATTCTGCCCTTTGCTTGTTCCTATTTGGAGGCCAACTACCATGTGCCCGTAGTAAGTGAAAGAGCTGCTTGTTATTGAAACAACATTTTTGTTGGCCAGAAACTGGCTTATTTTGTAAGAGGAATCATAATTTCAGTATTGGTACTGAAAGAGAAATACTGTGCAGATCTACAGGTCTGATTATGCTAAACACAATGTGTGGTTATTTGCTGCATAATTGAAACTCTTAGCTTCACTAATGAGTAAAGAAGATCAGGTTTTGGATTAAGCAAGTAAACAAACATAATAAACAAAGATATTTTAATTCATGTCTGTGGTGCGTGTATTCTGACAAGCATACTTGAATTATCAATGAAGATGGCAATACAGTAAAATACGCAGTTGCTTACATTAAAAATTCAACTTCTTTCAACATTTAGCTGACAGTCTCCATACAATACTCTTTGTGATACGGCTCTTTTACTACTACATGGCACCTGCTGGACAATGCTAATGTCTCTTTTTTTTTTAAGGATAACTATCACCTTGTGGTATACTGTGTAGAAATACTGTCTCAGCAGGACAAGACTGTCATTGCGCTGCTGTCTGTGGGAGGTATTGACCCAGTACATGATAGACAAAGGGGAATATCAGAACTGTGCTTGCTGGCGATTTGGCTAGTAGCTTGCTTGGTCCTCTGGGTTGTTTTTCTTTCCATTTTCATGGTATATCAAATTTGGGGTTCCATTAAGAGGAACTGCAGAAATTGTTACTCTAATGACAGATGAGAACTATATCTTTTCTTTCTATATGCAGTAAGGGAATGAAATTCTATAGCGATCTGAACAAGACCATGTTCTTCTGGGCAATTTTGCATAATCTGAATGATAGCTTTTACTTTGATACCATTGTGTTAACCAAATTCTAATGGCAGAAGGAATGAAAAAGACTTTTTTTTCTCTATTTGGATACAACAGGAGTGCGAATGTGAAGTAGCTACTGAAGTATTTCAGAGAGAACATGCAGCCCATGGGTCAGTCGTAGGTCGAATTGCTCGCTAGGTCCTTCTGAAGCCTTGCCGTGTTGCGGAGCCCCATGGCATCTAGGCTGATGGGATATTGTGCTTGGCTCGGGTTTTTTCTTTAGTCTCTTGCATGAGTAGGGTAGTATTCGAACTAAGTGGTTGTAATGAGTTCCTTTTTCAGCAAATAGGAATTCCAGGAATCACCTTCTGTGTAGGGAAGAGTAAGTGACCAAAGGAAGCAAAAGATTTGTGCATTTGATACAGCTCTACTTGAAAGGAGCCGGGGCTTGTGAGAAAGTACCAACTCCAGTTCCTGGCCTGCTTCTTTTAAAGCGAGTTCTTTTTATTGAATTACCTGGAATAAATTAAACACTTGGAGGAGCAGTAAAGACAGGCTATTTCGTGATGTATTTTAATATGCTGAGGTTTTTTATTGGTGGATTGAGCAGCTGTGTTTTGTTTTTTCTTTATAAAAAATCTCAGAGTTTTTGAAAACTGTATGAAAATAAGAAAAAGAAATCAACCATTAGTGCTTACTGTTTAAAACAGTGAGAAGTATTAAAAAAAAAAAAAATAATCTGAGATCATCAAGGTAAGGAAACCAGGCTTTGGTCAGTGTCCTGCTGGAAGGCGACTGACTGGTGGACTCCCTCTGCGGACAGTTTCCGGGCCAGATTTCTGTGAGAGAAATACCTGCAAGATAGCACTGCAGAGGTGACTTTGTCTTTGGAAAAAAAACTGCTGGACTTGATTAAAATCAATTTTTCTCAGGCTTTACTATTTTAAAAAATATTTTAGCAGCACATGAGGATAAAGCATAGTCCTCCCATGTTTGTCATCCTGTGGAGAACTGAATTCAAGTCGGAGCTACTGCACCTCTTCCTTTCATTTCCTCTGCTTAAAATGTCCTGGAAAGCTTCTTATCTGAGCTCAAAGAAGACATCCAGCACCGACAGATTTTGGCCCAAATGGGAAGTTTGACAAAACTATATGCAGCTGAGAACAGTCTTATAATTGGAAGTATGAAAGCACTTCAATAGTTGTGTGACGCTGAAGGGGAATTCCTGAGACAGGAAATCAAGTTCCCAATACGAGTTCTTTGGTAGCAGGTGGGTTGGTTTTCCTGGGGGCGTTTGACGATTGTGAATTGAGGTCTTTGACACCTCACCTTTATGTTATCATCTGGGAAAGTGGTCTGGGTTTTTTGGGATGGGTTTTTTTGCCACTAGTCTAGCAGGTAAAGATATTTAGTAACTGTCTATCAGAAATGCTTCTTTGAGTGAGGAGATTAGACTTGACACATGCCGTCCCCCCATTCCTGGTTGTCACAAAGGTTGCTTGTCCTATCAGTAATGACTTTGCTCGTTGATACAGCTGTAGATCTCGAAGACTGAAGTATGTCCAGTCTGCAAGGATGAAACTGTTAGGGGTTGGTCCGTGTCTTTCTGAAGGATCTGGTAGCGTTGCACAGCCACACATTGCTAGAAGCTGCCGTGTTCCGTTCTGACGTCCGTTTGCTCAGCATCCCGGGCAGCCGGCTGGCGAAGCCTGAGCTGCAGCAGAAGACGCAGCTGTCAGCCCAAGGCTGCCTCCGCTCTGGTAACTGGAGGAGAGGGGAGCAGCACTGTGGGGTCCCTGCGTTCTGGGCTGGGCTGCTGGGACGCAGCAGCACTCGGCTGCAGAATGAAATCCATCAGCGGCCCCGGCTGCGGCAGATGGGTCTCTGTGGTGTGCGTAGTGGTGTGAGCTTCCGGGCCCCAGTGGACTGACGTTAATCTGCAAGGACTTACTACCTAGGGCGAGGCTGAAGAGTTTGATTAAAACAGCAGGCGCTTCAGTGCCACGCCGTGCGTCTTCCTCTCCATTTACAGTCTGGTGTTTTGCAGTGGTCTAAGCCTTAAAGCATAGGAAGATGCATGTTTGACAACTCCATTTTACAAAATACCCATAAAAGTCTATGTAGAAGAACTTTCAATATATAGAGTAAGCTTTTAAAAATGTATTTGTATATGTTTGGTTTTTTTTAAATCGAATTATGGGAATATGTTACTGCTGAAGGGTGTATAGCCTTCTAAAGCAAGGAAAGAAAAAATCACTGCCAACTGCTGAACAGCTAATTCACTCAATATAAAACAAAGATGCATTTCTGTAGGGCTAACGACATGCATCCCATCTCCTTGACAACCGCTCTAATTACCTCAGCTTGGACGATCAATATTTGATCTTTTTCCCACCATACAAACATGTCACTTTAACTCCATAGCTTTCTCTTAGCTTTTTGATAATTTGCAGCCAAGTGAAAATGGTCCTTTCTATTTGTTCTCCCTGGCTTGAGGCCAAGGGTTCTCTCAATAGCATAATGCAGTTCATTGATATGAATTTGTTGATCTCCTGGGTAGTTTTTCACAAATTTAGGGCAATTAAAAACCTTTAGAAAGCATTTCAGTTGAAGTCAATAATTTTGCTTTTAGAAATTACTTCATCATTTCATGATCATTTTTGCTTCATCTGTTCATAAAACAACTTCAGAAGAAAGACAAAGCACCATTTTATTGAGTAGTTTATATACACATAAAAACCACAGCTTTCAAACGTAGAATTATGCAACAATTTAGAAATACTTGAATTGGAATGTTTAATTTGTAAGAATAAGAAATCGCTAATTCTATTTTGGACTCTGAAAAGTAATTCTTGTTCTTTTTAATACAAAGATGAGGAAGCTGGATGAACTTTATCAATAGTCACGGAAACTTTCTGAATACGTTTATGTCATATAAGGTATGAGAGGAATCTGGTGTTGGGATGGGAAGTTGATTTGTGTGTTTTGTTTTGAGCAGTTTTTGTTTGGAGAGGATTTTTCCTCACTAACCTGTTTCAGAGGTATTTTAGGGTTTGCATGTATTACCACAGTATTATTTAATCTAGAAAGCGTTTTATGGAGGCTCAGAAGTTTTTTAATTAATATAACAAGCCATATATAAAGGGGTGCTATCTTTAAATAATAGGAAGTCAGAAAGGCTGTGCAGTTTTATGGTGTCTTTTGTTGCTTCTACAGATCTTGAAGTAGTATCAGCTTGAGTTCAAAGTACAAGATACCTCATTGTACAATCGCGTGCAAAGTGGGAGTTATGGAACTTCTTTTGTCACCTAGTTAAGGAGTCTGGTTTCCCTGGAAAGAAAACTGGATTTGTGGGGGAAAACAAAGACAGTAATATGGTCGCATAGAGATGGAACTTCAGCATCCCTTTGTGGAAAACAGGGAGGGACATGTTCTGGCATTTTGGAGTGAGTGCTCTGAGAATATTTACTTGTATTTACTCTTAGAGCTGTTACACAGGTAAATATGTTGTCAGTGAGGTGCAGAATAAAGAGTGAGTTCTGTAGTGAAAATAAGTTAAATAATTCTTTAAAGATTCTCATAATGACGGGGTGACAGCAAATGGTGGAAATTTTTGCTGGAAGATGAGCGTATGCTAAGATTTCAGGCAGCTTCACCTTGCAAGGATTTAATGGAAGACTAAGGAATCTTGCATTTGATAAAGGGAGCAATGACATTTATAAAAGTAAAATAACTGTAGCGGATGTTTGAAATTATGCAAAGAGTTATTTGAATTTTATACCCAAAAATCACAACAGAAACTTTATTTTCTACCCTAAATTAAGAAGTGAGCCTGTGAAGTAAGTGGTTGTTTCACACAAAGACCTAAGAAAGCCTTGACATGTCGTGATGATGATAATATTGAACGTGCAAAAAGACCAGGATTAAGGTTATGTGGGAAGGTTTTGATGGTGGCTTTCCTCACCTCGGAAGCTTTGCATTCTGCAACTTGAGGAAGTGTCTTTGGTTGCGGAGAGCATTAAGGGGTGGGGAAGCTGAACGCTTGATAGTGAAAAATGCAAAATGCACACTGTAGGGCTACCGAAGATCGTCCATTATCTGTGATCTTCAGAGAACAAAATGAATACCTGCCCAAGTAAGCGGGCACACACTCGCTCTTTTTAACCCAAGCACTATTTTTTTATTATGTCATGTTCTGAGGTGTCCAGCGGCCAGATTCTGTGCAGCACTGAGCCTGCCTGAATGGGCCTTTTTGCTGGGATGCACTTGGTAACCGAGCCTTGGCACTGTGCGAGCGTAACTTACCCAACTCTTGATTTTTTTTTTTACTGTTCTTGCAGACGGTTGGCCCAAATCATAAGCATGCATCTACCTATAAAAGACTGTTCAAAACACTGTCAATCTAAAGGAATCCATTTAACTGTATCAAACAGAGTATGCCCGTATGAGTTTATGATGGCCTACCATGCTGTCTTGTTGTTAGTTGTATTCCCTGTTTCATAATGCGTGAAAGCAAACTTCAAAGCAGCAAACTCTTTGGAAAGGAAAGTCACAGGTAAAGTGCAGAGTTACGTGCCAAATATTTTGGTTAAAATACATGAGACTTGTCAAGATGTACTGCTCATGCTTCCACTCAGTGAACACTAGTAAGTTGTGGAAGTTTGTGGAAGTGTTAGCACAGAGGAGTTGATACTCTACAGTCCAAAAAAGCTTTGTGAATTGTTCAGTGTGGCAGGTCAGAAGTAGAAATAGTGAGCACCCAAACTTCAGGCCATGGAATGAAGCGATTTAATCAGGGTAAATTGTTTTTTGTCATGTGGTTGATTAACTCATTTTGTTTGCTTGCTTTTTTCCCATGCTCTCATGGGTGCAAATCTATGTTATTGAACAGTACTAGGATTACCTCGAGGTGGACAATGCAAGATATTTTTGCTGTCTGGTGTTGTGTTGGCATCTTGTTATTTTCTCTTTAGGAATTACTGCTAAGCTCTTGGCGTTTTATGGAAGACTTTAAATCCTTTGTTTAGTGCATGCTGTGTTTATTAAATAGATACACTATGTTGAATTATAATCCGTTCGTAGAGTGAAAGGCTGCTATGCCCAAGGATACGTTAAAATCTCTCCAACTGCTTATATCTGCAAAACAAAATCTATCATAGTAGATCAGGGCAAATGCCCATCTAACCAAATACCCTGTGTCTGACAGTGGTCAGATAATCCTTAAATATTTCAAGCAATGGGGGAGGAAAGAGTATTTCTTCTGCGGTATCCCAATAGCTTGTGGCTGTCAGCAGTTATGGACTTCGTTGATGTGAAGTTGAGTCTTCTCACTCAAGAGCATCGTGGTCCCGTCATGCTATTAAACAACAATTTGTTTGAAGAAAAGTTTCATTTGGTGTAGTAGGGTGGTTTATTGATCTTTTTTCTTATATTAGCACTGTCAAATTTTTGCTTCTGCCATGTAAAACATTTTAATACAAATCCTGAGGATCTTGGTAAAGATTGCTCGTATTCAGGAGCTACTGAGTCTATAATTTAGAACAGAGTACAAATCATTCAGGAGCTACACCAGACAAGCGGAGTGTTAATAAGATGACACAATTTCACTGTGTATAGAATCATTTCCTCGAAGGCAAAAAAATAATTTCCCATGAAATACCTTCTTTACTTAGGCTAATTAGATTCAGATTTGAAAAATCTTCACATTTAGCAGTGGCCTAATTATTTAGCCAACTCAATATATTGCTTAACCAAAGCGACAGTCAAAAGAGAAATTACAGCGTGTTATATGTATGAAGTGCATTTTTTTGACTACTACAAGAATTTGGGTCCAGCTTTATTACCACGGTAGTTTCTGTGAGAAAGCCCAAATCCAGAAGACATGTAATCCTCAGAGAAGAGAGAGGGGATATTAGAATGAAAAAGTGGGTGGAAAAAGGGTAAACCATTAAATTCAGTATATCCTTACATTTTGTTCTTACATTGTCAAAGCATCATATTCCATAACAAGATACATGGCATTGAACTCCGGAGATTGCTTTTCTTCTTGCTTTTTACCTTCTTCCTGTGCTAGGTCTGAGCCGGATGGGTCACTTTGTCCTGTTCTCCTTTTTGTTGTCGTGGCAGAAAAGGTAAAGTCTGGATGCAGAAAGTATCTTTGTGGTACATGGTTGTCAAGTATATTTAGATAAGCAATAGCTAATTTGAGCACAGTGCATCTAATTACTACCCCAATCTCTTTAGACTGTAAAATGTCTTCAGGACGCATTGCAGTATAAGCGTTGTATGCAAAATGGTGGAATAGTTTTCATGCACCTTATAATAGTTTGTTAATTAAAAGTAAATAGGGCTCTTAAGTGGAAAATGAAATTATCCCATTGCTTGAAATACCTTGATGCAGCTTTTATTACAGGTTGCATATGGTATCTGTTAGGAATTTGAGCATGGGTTGGTTGTTGAATTATTGTGCGGATTAGCCATAGTATTTGAAGGTTCTCGACTTTAAAAGCGTGTGTCTGTTTTAAATCCTACATAAATTCCTCACAGTTTTTTAGAACAGTCTGTAACTCTAACCAGGACATTTTTAACACCACAGCTTCAAACAACAGCAGGAGCAAATCTAAAACATTGCTCTGAGAGGTTTCCTAACATCATTAGGAGATTTCGTTTTAATTAGATAAATTCCCCCTTTCTTTAACTTTTCAACCTTTCTCCCGTAAGTTCTACAAGACAAAGGGTGAAAAGACTAACTGAATTGAATTAAATATTAAAACATTAAAATTGGCATTTTAGAGCTCAAGAGGAAAAGACAGGGAAAAAAAACTCATGACAAACATATATTTCTTGCATATTTTAGATCATATTTTAGATTTTATTTCAAGACCTTTCCAAAACTATTACAGATATTCTTAGTAAGAAATATTATAGGCTGTGTTGTCTCCCAGGGCAGCTAAAGTTTCCAGAAGGAAGTTCAATCTGTAATACATCTTTCACATGTTATTTTAATAAAAAAGCAAATATCGTTTGTGTGTTTCCACTGCTAAATGGAGACTCATTGTTTGGTCGTGTTTCCCTACATCAGCAAATACATGTAGAAAGAGTAAAGTCAACTTTATTTCAAGTTACGCTGAGGTAAAGCATGATGTGTATGTTACAGTAGAAGTGATTTGAGGTTGAGTGTGAAAAGAGCTTCTCTGGTGTCTCCTGTTTGTGTCTCTCTCTGTCCAGGGTTTTTTACAGTCATGGATTTATTTGCATGTATTTACACCTTTGCAACTGCTGATGTTACGAAGTGCTCTTACTTCTTCTCACTCAAGAGCAGAGGAACTTTAGTGATAATCAAGGACTGTGATCTGCAGAAGAGTAAATGAAAGAGAAATTACTTTTACTTAGCTTGCGGTTAGCATTTTTCCAGAGCAACTTGTAGTTTGGACAAAGAAAGTGAAGGGAAGCTGTTCACTGCGTGTAAGCGTGGAACGGCGCTGTAAAACTGATAGCTCTTTGGCCGTTGTGGGTCGTTAGTCTGGAATGTACTGAAGGAGTTATAACAAGTCTTTGCAGAGTTCAGATGTTCTATAGCTGAATGCAGTTTGTCTTGCTGATGTGTTGTCCCCGGCATTGACAAAAAATGGGTCGATCCCTTTGATGCCTGGTGGAACATGGTGCCATGGGCAGCACGCGTTTGGCTTGTCTGTGTAGCTTGGTTTTGAGACACAGTGAGCACCCACTTGGTTAAGAACGTAAATTTGGTTCAAACCCACTTGAGGGTCACAGCAGTGATCCGAAGGGCTGGAACCTCTCTGCTGGGAGGAAAGACTGGGGGAGCTGGGGCTGGTCAGCCTGGAGAGGAGAAGGCTCTGGGGACACCTTAGAGCAGCTGCCAGTGCCTGGAGGGGCTGCGAGAGGGATGGAGAGGGGCTTGTGACAAGGGCATGGAGCAGCAGGACAAGGGGTGATGGCTTCAAGCTGAAAGAGTGGAGGTTTAGATAAGATATAAGGCAGAAGTTCTTCACTGTGAGGGCAGTGAGGCCCTGGCCCAGGTTGCCCAGAGAAGCTGTGGCTGTCCCCTCCCTGGCAGTGTTCAAGGCCAGGTTGGATGGGGCTTGGAGCACCCTGGGCTGGTGGAAGGGGTCCTTGCCCATGGCAGGGAGTTGGAATGAGATGATGTGGTTGTAACACAGAGGCTCGGGTGATGCAGATCCAGTGCAAGAATGGACATTGCTGCCCTTTGTGCCTGGCCTGAGCTTCCCTACTGACCAGACTCGATGTGCCTCAGGAGTCTGGGCCTAGTGCCCAGGCGTAACATCAGAAATGGGGCTTGGAAGAGGTGGGAATTGGGGCCATCTTCAGCTAAGTTTTCCTTCAGTTCTTCAGGCCGTAGATGACACAAGAGTTATGGGACAGCTCCCATGTGGCTGAATGTTTTACTGGTGGTTCGTTTAGACACATTGTTGCTTTGCTTACCCACACTGACAGTATGTTCTTGTCCTCCAAAAGCGTTTTTCTTGAATATTTTTCTTGTTTCTTACATACACTCAGTGCCTGTGAGAGGGGAAGTTCTGCCTGCTGGAGGCACCCGGGGAGAACGCCGAGAAACACCAGTAATTCTGGGCATGTCTCGAGGGTCCATGGCTGGAGCACTGTTTCTTTTTCTTTCCCCGACATGTAACGACAGAAGATTTTAAAGGATGCCTTATACCATTCTGCTTGTTGAAGAATCCTGGTTTCTGAGTGCAGTTCACAGAGGCCTCAGCTGTAGTGACTAACTGAGGGAGTAGAAGAAGAACGTGAACAATGGATACTGGAATATTTGACTGAATCCCTAAGAAAATATACAAATAGCAACAACCTAGGTTTACTAAGTTTGTGGGAGCTGGCAAGAAGTCCTTTGGCAGTCAAGAACTTGTGTTTTTAGCTCTGACTTTAGCATAAAAGTGACATAGCTTCCTTGGGGGATTATATATGGTTCAGTTTTATCTATTGAGCAGTGTTTTTTAAACGCTTTTAAGGCTTTCACACCATGTGTGATTTGAGGAGTCACTGGCTCTGGTCTTTTGTGAGCTGTTGGAGTGCTAGGGTATTAGGGAGTGACTGACAGGGCAGACTTCTGGCTTTGTCACCTACTTTTTATTTTACGCAAAGAAGTGTGAAAATACATTTATAATTTTTTTAGTTTTGTGTAATTATTTCTTAATCTCCTTGTTTGTTTGGGGTTTTTTTTCCCTAATGCCACCATGGAAACTGCAGCCTATTTGTGAGGAAATTGAAGTCATTTTTCTGAAAACTGTGTTCTGGAATTAATTTTTGTTAGGCTTTTATTTTTTAGTGGACTCTGTGTAATTTGCCAAAATCTACCAGTTCTTAGTTGACTTATATTACCTTTTAAAAGTTGGGTTTTTTTTAAAGTTTGCTCTGCGTGTTATTTGCTAGGGATATAACCTGACATCTCTGGTAACTTCTCAGTCTCAAAGCATTTTCTAGATGACATAATTGATACATCATATAAAGAATCAAAAAGAATGAAGCTGCTCGATGACTCACAACAGCACGATGTGATAGTTCAGGACAGGAAGTGTGGAATAACTATGTGCAGCTGGATCTACAGCTTGAAATTAAAGAGACAGGAAATACTTAACCAAGCTGGAATTTCACCACAGCCAAAGTGGAATATGATGTGGAGACTAGCACCTTTAATTATATGAAATTTTTTTCAAAGGTACACTTACGATCGTTATGTGGCCACAGTCTTAATTTTCTTGTGTTGTCACTGAAATTCAGTCATTGATTGAACCAAATTTTACTTATCTTGTGAGAACATCAGGATCCTAATTGTCTTGGTTATACATCCCTCTTATGTCTGCTATTTGATTTTTGAATGGAAATTCATTTATGATTTTACAGGATCGAATTATTAATCAGTAACAATTGATTTTATTTTTGCTGTTTAACAAAGAATTAGAACTCTCCCACCTCCATTTCTTCTGTTGTTTTACTACAGTTGCAGAGTGTGGACAGGACTGACTTTGGTCAGTATTACCTGGCTATGTATGATGTAAAAACATGGTAAAAATCCCTCTTTGTCCCTGGAACCTTCTCTGTAACCTGTCACACAAACTGAACTATTTCTTTTTTCATCCTATAATTGTGGTGCCTTGGAACCTTAATGACAGATCCTAGCCCCATTGGGGTGCTACTCAAAGAAATATTTCCTGCTGTAGCGCGTGCAGAAGGGAAAGCACATGGAAAGAAGAACCTAGCAGTGATATTGGTTTGAGTATCCCACAGTCTCCAGTGGTAGAAGTTTTATAGTGGCCCTGGAAAAGGAGAGGCTTATGGAAGCACTTCACCTGCTTGCAGGACAGAATGGGATAAAAGCAGATAGCTAAGTAGTGAGTGGTGAGTACTCACAGATAATCTGGTTTAAGATGGCTGTGAAAGCCTGGAAGAGGAACCAAGTACCGAATTCTTGATGCAGTCATGAAGGAGAGGAATGAAAAGTGATCTTATCAGGTATGGACTGGAAACTATTTCTTTTTCAAGATCAATTGGAATAAGGTGGTGTCTGCTCAGTTCAAGCTGTGTAACTAAAAGTAAAGGCAATCTTGTGCGGAAACTATAAGAAGAATTAAAGTGAAATCCTAAAAATGATTTGAATTGAGAATGTGGTTTGAAAGTGTGGGTCTCAACTTGGACAGAAGTAGTCAGGACTTGAACAGAGAGAGAGAAGGAGAGGAAAGGTTCTTCCACCATCAGCTTAAATAGGTATTTGGTAATAAGATTACCCAGAAATAGTCTAGAGCTAGGGGTGGCTTAAAGATGTCTTAAACCAGCCTGTAGAACCGTGTTCAACACACTGAGGAGGATCTTCCAAAAGAAGTGCTGAAGGAGTTGTTAGAGAGATAAGAGCATGAAAAAAGGGAAAAGTTGTGGAAGTCAGGAGGAAAAGAACACCTCAGGAGGAGGAACGTGGTCAATTCTACTGTGAGATGATTAACAAAGAGAGAACAGGTACTTGGGTTTTCAGAGGTGGGAAGAAGTTTTTGTAGACTTTGATTATGCCTTGGTGATGCAAACTTGCATTGAAGATTCGCCATAGCTTAAAAAGGAGTGGAGGGTGAATTTGGGTTGGAGGTTGATGGCCATGTTACAGAAAAACAGTGCAATCGCCAAAGAGATAGGAGAGGGGAACTTGGAAAGAAGCAAGGGCCATTATCAGTGGATGAAAGGGCAGGATGATGTAATAACCTGTTATTATTACCGTACTTCTATCATCTAACTCTAATCCTTGTGATTTATAGCACAGATTATATAATGTTCTACTTGAAATTTAGCTATCTATCATAAATTCTTTTCCATTGTCTTGCCTTCTGTACCCATCCTTTCCTTTTCCTTGTTAAAGCACTTGGCAAATCTTTAGCTCGCTAAGTTGCACATGATGTCATTGAGGCACATGTATCGGCACAGTTCATAAATGGAAGCAGCTGGTTTCCTCGGCACTGAAGAGAATGCACAAACACACAACCGAGATCTTCAGATCTTCTGTATGCTTTGGATATGGTTCCTCTCCTGAAAAGTCATGCTGTGATTTCAATTAGTGCAGATGTGCACCAAGCCACCTTATTGGCTCAGAAGAGAATTCTTTTGTTTCAACACTTGAACTGCTAGATCTGGTTAATGTTACCAAATGAAAAAAAAATAACATCACACCTATGGTATTAGTCTTATACTCCAGTATCTGAAAAAACCTTGGCAGGGAGAAAAAAAATGTTATCATCTCATAGGGAAAAGCTGAATTCATACACAGGAACTGCAGGATTACTTCGACATTTTACTAGTCCCCTGTAACACCAGCAAGTCCCATAAATGCCTAATGGAAAAACAGCAGAAAATGAGATCTGCAGCAGGCCTTTAGAGATCAAATTTATGTTGCTGAACACTTTTTTTCGGGTCGGGTTTAAAGGTCAGAAGAAAGTGGATAGATTAAATTTGCTGATTTTGCCAACTTTAAAGGCCCCTTTCAGAGGTTTTCTCTTTCTGTGGAAAGCCCCAGTATGCTTTTGGGTAGTTTTGTGCAAGAACTGAAATGTATAAATGTACAAACTTTACTGTATTTTTCTCACGTGAGAAAGACACTCACATAACAATACTTAGTTATCCCCAGTGTGCCCTTGAGCAGCATCTGCTTTAGATCCAAGGTATGTTATCATCTTGAAGTAATTAATTCTTCCTATTAATAAAGTTTTTAGTGTATATTCATTTCATCTGCAGACTCACTCATCTATCACAGGGCCAGCTGTGATACCACAGTGACAGAAATAGTTACCCCAATTCATTTTCACACTTGGGTTAAAATTGATCTCCCTGTTTCTCACACAACGTTTTTCCCTGCTGTATCTCAGAGCAGAAGAGTATCTCCCAGTGAGCAGCACTGACTTTTACACTCTGTGCTCCCTCAAAAGTGGAGAGAATCAAGCTATAATATCCTCCGCTGAGAAGGAAGAAAGTGGAATACAAAAACTTACCACAAAGGACATTCCAGATCATCAGTCTCAGCAAACACTAGTAACAAAACGAATGGCTGGGAGCGGGAGGACGGCTGTTGGGCAAGATCTTCAGAGTCCTAAGTAATTTGGGCATAATGCCAAAAATGTCATTTTTAGAAACAAAATACCCTCTTTTCTACAGGGTAGTAATACTTCACAAAGACAAGCTGAATTAGAAGATTAGTTTCTGTACGCGAAGCAGTGCAGAACAAACAGCACCTTTGTATACCTGTATTTGGTTTCATGGGTTGATGTAGATGGAGTTATTTCATCAGTCGTTAAATGTTTGAGTGATTCAGTGCCAGATCATTCAATATTAGCTCAATGTTAAGTCTTAATACTTCCGAATTCAAAACATTTTGACCTAGCCTCCTCAGTATGTCCCCGTAGGAACATCCTGAGTGTGTAGCGACTGCAGTTGTTCTTTCAGCATATATGAGTACTTGTAAATTACCGTGCTTAAGCTCATAGCAAATATTCACTCAAAAAAGCTTTAAAAAAATTACTCTGAATTGCTAGTTTTTTAACTTTCAAGTGGATACTTTTCTACTATGTGATGAGTTTTAGGGCTTGAGGTTTTCAGAATCATTCAAAATGTTATTAGTATCAAATTCAGCAGAGACCAAAGACAACTGTGCGTTGCCTATCTACTTTTTAACATTAGGCGTGTCTTTGGAACGGAGGAATGAAGTGACCCCTTGGAGTACAGGTTTACCAGTATCTCCATAGTTTGAAGTACATTATTAGCCATTCATTTAGGAAAAGCTTTGCTTTCAATTTAAAACTGTAAACACTAATGAAAGTTATTCTTACAGTTCAGATCTTCAGCAAAGCTTCTGCTAGGGTTTGAAGAGCAAGCTGTGATCTTTGTGGCTTGCATGTGGTCCCGGGGGAGGGTTTGGTGCTTGAACTCCGCTGCTAGTTATGATGATTTTCAAACTTGGCCAAGTGGACAGAATAATTCCAGTTTCAGTGCTAACTGAAAAATTTACTGAAATGGGAGCCCAAATATCCAAGCACTTTTAGTGAAATATAGCTGCCTTTCTGACCAGCTATGGACCTTGCTGAGCTAAATGAAATAAAACTTAAGGCTTGGGTTTCAGCTTAGGAGGAACTTATCACAAAATGTGCACAAACTCAGGGTGAATTTGAAAATTCTCCTTTTGGAATGGAGCTGGTGGGACAAATTTTAATAAAATTGGATACATCTGCAGTGGTATCATGTGTCAACCAAGAGGCAGACAAAAGAAATAGGAATTTATTGGAGGAATCCATCTGACTTTTCTTGTGGGCAGAATTACATCTGGCATTTGTGAGGGTGTGCCATTTCCCAGATCTTCACAGTGTGTTGGCAGACTGTTTTAACAGGCTTCCATGTTCATTTGGGAGAGCATGATCTCTGAATAGATATATAGTTCACTGTAGTAAAACCAAGGTACAAATCTCCTCAGGACAGACATTTTTTCAGAAGAAGAATATCCAAAGGCAAGTACAAATTTGTAACAGGCAGTCAGAAAAACAAACTGAGCATTACTGTATCAAAATGCCAGACATTCGGAAGATGTTTTATGAAAGTTTAATTTTTCAGACGGCTCCTTGTCATGTGTATCCTCTTCTCAGAACACAGAGTGATTATGATGGTAATTGTGGAAAATTGCTAGTCATCAGTGCTATTAAATATCTAAATTCTAAAGTGTATCATTCAGTCTTGAAATTGTTGAATTTTTTCCAAGGACTGTTGTTCACAGTGAATATTCTGAAGTTCCTTTGCTCTGAGATTAGAGTGGACAGGGATATGGCAGGGTACGTGAGATATTGTGGAAAGTGGATGCCAGAAAAGCAACTTCACAGAAAGACTCCTGCAACACCTGCGCGTCTGGATGCAGTTTGTGAGGGGTAAACGGGGTCAGAAGACACCTCGGACTCTGTTTCTTACAGGCACGCTGAAGTACTGCTGTGCTGCAACCCATTCTCTGAAATCTGCTCCTTCAGCAGCCCAAACCATACCACAGTGTTACTACTCAGAGGTTATGGATGTGCAGTAGACTAGACTTCAGTACTGTTGGATTTACAAAGTGCGTAGCTTCACAAATCGGAGGTGCTCATTCAAGGAGGCATCGTATAATTTCTCTGCTTCTAGACAAGGTCAGGGCCGCAGTTTCTAACAAGGAATGGTAATTACCTCTGGCTAAACCTAGCAGTTAGGCAATGTAAACATATCCTCCTATGATTAAATATATCAATTTTAAGCAAGGTGTGGATGAAGCACATGTTCTGGTTCACACTGGAAGAAATCAGTCGGGTGCTGGCGATAGGAAATCTTGACTCTCTTTGTTGGCTTTGAGTGTCTGAAGTACTCATTTGGTCAAGCAAGAGCGTAAAACCAAAGCTAAATAATCACATTCAGAATAAGTTCTGTTGGAGCAGTTTTGTCTGGTTCTGCCCAGCAGGGAAACTTCCCATCAGACTGCGTGTCAAGAAACTCAAAGGCTAAACTCAAGTTCAGGAAACATCATGAAATCAAGACCGGTTTCACTGTCAGCATGGTGGTGCTCGTTCATAGAAGTTAATGTAAAGCCTGTGCCAGCAAGAAGTTTATTCTCCTCTTCACATTTCAGTTTTGTGCCATCATGACTGATTAAAAAAATGATCTTTTTTTTCAAGTCTTGGTGCTTCATAGCATCCATGGCGAATAGGTGTATGGGTAGGCACGTTAAGGATCCAGCTGACCTTCACAGGGGCTACTGTCCTACAATAAACAGCTTTAAACAAGCGTCATTCGCAACTTTTATGAAAATCTATCAGCGTCTGTTTCCGGTAGGGACAACTGTGCTGGTTATGCTCAGAGCTGGGGGAATTTTGCTGCAGAACGGCAGGAAGAGCCACATGTGCCCGCGCGGTATTTTCACCTGAGGTGAAGGCTCTCCAGCCTGCCTGCTGGTTGCTTGGGTATAGAAACAACAAACAAGCAGTGCATTTGTTTGTGGCTCCTGCTTCAATTATTGACGAGGACTGGTAATATTTGATAAACCAGTTATTTCCAGTTACAAATTTTTTGCATGGAGTTTCACAGAAGAAGATTTCCTGGCTAGAGAAATCTAGAGCATGAAAGGGAAAGGAGTGAAAGGTGGTTGGTGCTTCAGATGAGCACATCGGGAGGGAACAAAGCCATCCATTGTGTTGCTTTCCTGTCACTGTTGTTAGATATTAATTTGATAAGGACAGAGTATGTTAAAATGGGGACTGGAACAAAATGTTGAACCTTTTTTTTTCCTGACTGCTTTATCACACATTATAATGTTTATTGTTGAGATTAAGTACTCTCTATTCAGGCAGTAACAAGTTTCATAGTGGAACAAAAGTAAGCAGCACTCACAAAATTCGTTTTAACAGAAAGTGTGAACAGAAAGATATGAAAACTATTGATTATGTTGTCTGTGGTGACATACAAACAAAGTGATAACCGTTCACGTCTATAAAAGTTGAAGAATGGCAATGTCAGATTGTGCAAAGATTAACATAAGAATCTGACATCTTTGGTGAAAATTTATAATTACATTTGACGCTTTGGTAGAGGTTGGAATGAGGGTGGAATCTTGTCAAATATGTTTTTTTGTTGTTCATGTCATTACCAACTACTTAACCCTTTGATTAACAACAATTATTACTATGGATGAACACAACTGTTGGAGAGGGGAATATGTTGTCCTGTGATTTATAGCAGTATTCAAACATCTGTTTCAGAGAGAAGCTTCTTAAGCTTTATTTTGTTCTGCAGATGTTCTAAGCAGCATCCTACAGATATTGCTCTCCAGGGAAAGTTTTGTGAAAATAGCTGATGTGTGTCTCCACTGCCCTTCCTGATGAAAATTAGAGCTCTAGGTGTCAGAAAGTTGAAGAAATGCAAACTATTTATCCACGGCTTCTGAACTTTGGTTTGAAGGTACCATCATCGCTTTCTTTTCCTGGTCTTTGTAGCGGTGTTTGATACCACTCTGCCAGCGTTCGGTTTGTTGCAGTTGGACCATAGATGGGGATGAGGAGGCGTTGCAGGGATGGGAGTAAAGAGAGAATCCTTGATTTCCATAGCTGTTCTGAAGAGAGAGCAAGCTCCAGTAAATAGGAAATCACCAGGCTTTCCTATAAATGAAGGCATGTCAGTGATAAAAATACATAAAAATATATCAAAAACTTCAGACAGAGACTTTCCACGTTTGCTTTGAGGAATACATACTGCATTTTACTTCCACGTGGACCAATAATTTTCATTCCCTAAAATGAGGTTATATATTATACAGTTTCAAAATATTCTGGTTTGACTAAAAAGCAGAGATCATGTTTACTTAGCGTAAGGAATGGATTTAAACTCTCAGAACTGAGGAGGTGATTTTGAGAGATCCCAACTTCCTTTTCTTATAAAAGCACTAAAACATGTGCTTAAATGCTGATTTAAAGAGGAGTTCTTTGTCTTTATTTATATGTGTCAGATACCTCAATGTTTTTCATTTATAATCTAGGCTAGAAGATAATGGTTATAGTGTATAAATTAGCACACAAGTTAACACTACTAAACACATTATGGTAGCTGTAGTATCTGTCTGTCTTATTCTGCCTGTTGTCAAGGACACGAATTGGATGGGCAGAGATTCAAGTAAAGGGCAAAAAAAAGCAGGGAGCATTTTTTTCATAATTAATATTCTTCTAGCAGAACTCATTCCTGTCCAAAGGACTGTCTGTGTATGGGGCTGTAGGCATTATCAAGATCTCATTGACTGCTTAATGTGGAATTCAAGGAAGCTCCGCGTGAAGTTGAAGGGCCACAGGAGGACCTTAACCTCTAAGGTGTTCTTCTACTCCTAATGCATTTACATGGTTCATTTCCCAAGTTTATACATTTTGTACTGTGTATTTCAGGGTAAAATAGCTGATTTCTTACTGCATTTACCACGAACAAACATGTATCTGGGGTGCTCTGCTCTGAAATACTCTCTGAAAAGCTGATAGAACATTGGATGCAGTGTGCTTTGTCCACATATTTTTTTGTCCATATTTTTCAAATGCACACAGTTCTAGTGTATCAAAGACTTCTACAATAATTAGATTGGAATGGATCACCAGATGTTTTGTTAGTGCCAACTCAGAGTTTACACTTTAGTTACTTTATGTTCAGTCCTTTTGAATATTTCTAGGAATATTCTGTTTGACCCTTACTGTGTGAAATTTCTTCAAACATAAAACTCACAAGAGTTTCAAAAACAGTTTGTCTGAAATATGTAATTTCAAATACAATTTTTTAAAAACATTAACTTATATAAATCTCTCTTCTTTTTCCCTGTGCACTTCAACTTTTCAAGAACAAACAAATATAATTAAACCAGACAAATGAATCTGGGCACTGACAAACAGGAGAGACGTTGGTTCAAGGGGTTGGGCCTATCTTCTGAAACCTAGAATTGCCATGTTGGAAATATCTCCTTGGATGTAACTTTGTTTCCATAAATTAACGTTTTGGAGGCTTAAGTGAGTCCAAAGAAGTCACTAATTACCAGTTACTAGTGATTGTCTTAATTGTTATTCGTATTCTGCTTTGTTTTTCTTAATCTGTAAATTGTTTTGGAACTGTAAAGTCTCATTTACATGACAGTTTATGAAATCCATTAGTCTGTCATACATTAAGTAGAAAATACTGCCCGTATGTTTCTATTGTTGCAGAAAAGAAGGTAGAACATTACACAGTAGTCTTAAAATCAGTAGCATGTAATCCTGCCATCGGAAACTGCGTCACGACGTACACATGTGAGCAGCCTCGTTCAATATTTCCTGAGGTGCGTGGTGCCAGGCACTGGGGTGTTGAATGGCGTGTCCGTGATTTGCCAGTCTTCCTATTGCGACCATTTCGCACCAAACGCGCCGAAACGCCCGCGGAAGCAGCTTGTGCCCCATCGAGCCTGGGTACGTGCTGATGAAGCTGCATGGGTGCAACGAGTAGGTATTTATTCACCAAGTTTCAGGGGTTTCCTGGGCTCAGCAGCGTTTTACTTGAAAACTCCGAGGTATTCTTCGTCAAGAAAAGTTAGTTCTCTGCCTGCTTAACTTGATCTTTTATTGATCTAGAACTACTCTTAAAATATTACGCATTTTACTTAAGTGGAAGAAGAGGCTTGCCCAGTCATATTTCCTGTATCTGTAGTCTGATTTTCTTGAAGGTGAGCAAATAATGTGCCAGGAGTGGAGTTACTTTCAAGTAGAGGAGTATGGAAAATACTCACTAGAAAATGAAAACTTACTTAGCGTATTTAAGCATCTTGAAGAGCAGTGCAGATTGAAGCCGCTGCTGAAACCTGCTGCTCCCACAGTATTCCGATGTTGCAGAAGATCGCATCTTAGCAGAGAAGTTGGTTTCCCCTCGGGCTGCAAGGTGAGAGAGTCAAAGACTAACGCTGCTCTCCCTGGTCGCGGTCACGGTCCTGCTGTTCAGAGTGGGTTTCTGAGGTGTGAGCTCGTGAGTTGTTAGAAACAGGAACTTAGTGGGAGTATTATTTGCCTCTAAAAAGCTGATAGTCAGGGGTATTCCCCCGCCCTTTGACTTTGAAAAAGGTACTCGTTCAGACTATAAGAATTAATGCTAAGCACTTACATAGCTCATTGTATTCAAAGTGTTCTAGAGACAATTGTTATTACCCAAATTAATTGAAGTGAAAATATCTGTGCATAGAGTTTAGCAACTGTCCACATTTCAACTATATTTCTTAATAATTATTAGGATTAGCATAGGTCGTGACCCTCATTTATTTGTGTGTTCAGAAACAAAGTCATGCAACAGTCTTTATGTAATGAAAATTAAAAGGCCAAGCAATAACATTAATGTTCTTTTAAATAATTAATTTTAATGTGTGGAAGTCTGAGCAATAAATGTTTTATTGTAAACCCTGATGTGGTAATTAATCCAAGCGATTAAGAACTAATTGCATGTTCATAGCAAGTGTTACATTTGCTGTGAAAGAAGTATTTTGGAATTGTGGTTCTGGGGCGAGAGTTGTGAAAGTAGTGATATTGAAAAGGAAATGTTAACACACTTACTTTTAAACTTGGTAAGCCAGTAATTGAAAGAAATACATCCTTTATTATTTTGCCAATTACTTTTTTAGTTCTTCTGAGCATTTTATTTTACTATGTACTTGATTTTATGCGATACCGGTGCTTATGCATTAAATTAAACGTAAGGATACGTAGGCTGTTTAAAATCAACTAGCAAATACCTTGGGGAGCGGGAGAGCGTAGTTGTTTTATTAATCATTTACACCTTAATTTGCAAATAGGAAAAGTCCTCTTATTCCGTAAAGCTTGTCATTGCTTTACTGCAAGGAGCAGGTCCTCCTGTGAGCGGCGGTGGCTGTGCTCGGGTAGCCCTGTTGCGCACCGGGTGAATTCACGGCTCCGCTGGAGCTGTAGAGCTGCTCTGCATTTTCACTGATACCATGTACGGAGTTGGGATCCTTAGGTTTTTGTTCAGGATTTTTTTTTCTCTGGCAGAATTACATTTTGTAAATACCCTATGTGCTTCTGTGGTTCTATACAGAGCTCTGTTTTGTCCATGGTGAGTCAGTTAAAGGATGAGTTAGCATTTGAACAGTGCAAGAAGCTTCAGAAAGCTTTTGTGCTACCTCTCGATCGTTTCTTTTTTTCTCTTCGTACCTAGCATTATCAGTGTAGTCTTTCTGATGATACCATCTTCATTAGTGAAATAATGTGCTCGCTCTTTGGGGCTCTTGAAATATGTTCCAGCGATGATGGTAATGACTTTGATTAATATTTAATCCCTGTGCTGCGATGTTCTTACAATTTACAAGATCTCAAAGGTGGTTGGGGGGAGGGACGAAAGGTTTCTGCTTGAGCATTTCAGTGTAAGAGTGCTTAGGGAAAAACATACCTATGTTTTATTATACCTCATATCTCTGTGTTCTAACCTGAATTTAAGTGAAGCCTTTCATAGCATGACCGTGGTGTTGACAGGGAAATCCGTAAGGTAGAGAAGTCATGCTGGAGTTGAGTTATTTGTCATGGCCTTGGACTCATTCCTGTCTTTGTTTATATTGCATAGCAATTGCACTCCCCTGTGTCGCCTCTCGGAGGGCATCGGCAGAGCAGTATAAACTGGTGTAGAGCAGGAGGTTGGTGGGGATTTTTCTTCCATTTTTTGTGTTCAGGGGAACTAATATTTATCAATACAGCAGGGCAGGAGTTTCCCCCTCCACTCCAAAAGTCACAGTATTTGTGTGCATAGTCACACGACCAGAAAGTCTCTTGCATGTACACAGCAGAAGAATTTTTGTGATTTTTCACGCCATGGAATATTAAAGATAAAATTCTGAATTAAGCAGTACTGATACTCAAGCTTTGAATGGTTTTCCCCCAGACTTTGTACAACCATATAAAATAATCTGGGTTTTGACAAGACCTTTTGAGACCCAGTCAGTCAGTGTTGGTTACCTACTAATACACCAGTCGTTGTTTCGGTCCTGGAGGGTTTTACCTGTCTTCATAAAATAAACCGTTGTGCTGGTGTAAGCACATCTGATTAAAAAGATACTCGTATTTGTTCTCTTCTTGTTCAAGGCAATTAGAATAAGCAAGGAGTAGGCTCGTTGTAAATGTTTGCTTATAGAGCTTTCACACTGCGGATGAACTGTCTAGAGAATTAGAAATTCTCGATGCGTTTGTAGTTACACGGATTCTCTCAATTTGCTAATATACTGTAAATATTATGTACACACCAAACTTGAATGAATTTAACATATGGTTGATGTTTACATAATTAATGACATGCCAAATTATATTAATGTAACTAGCCATACACAAAAAAGCAAACGTTGCACACTGATCGAGGGCCTAAATTAACCATACCTTCTTCTTTACTTGCTGAAAGGCTGCTCTGCCAGGACGGGCACTCTGGGATTCTGCTCAAAATTGTGGGAATTAAGATTGAAAACCAATTATCTCATTGTTCCAAGCATCATAAATAATGTAATTACCGCTTTTTAGACTTCTGCTTATTGTTTCATTAAACGAGAATTGGTATGCCTGAGTCTACTTTTTGGTCTAAACACAACATTATTCCCATAGGAATAGATGGGTTTGGCAAACCTGGTGTTGATGAAGAGTTGTTGTAGAAGGATGACATGTGAAAGAAACAGTTTCCCTCTTTAATCCACAATTTAACAACTCTTTGAAGATGCATTGCTTTCTCAATAAGGATTAAATCGGTTTTCAATGAAGAAAAAGTACAACAAAGTGTTTGTGGATACTAGGAGAAAGGAAGAAAAAAGTGGCTAGTTCTTTATCATAGCTTGTTTGATTTGCAGCTTCTGTTTTATTGATGGTAATACCCTGTATTTTATAATACCTTTCAGCACAGAATTTCAGTCATTTCAGTAATGTTAAGTAATTCAACCTCCCACTGGTTCTGCCAATGGAGGTGTATTTATCATTATAACTATTTTGCAAGTGGGTAAACAGAGGCAAAAAAGGTTGAATTGCTTAATCAAAGTAATAAAATCCCTAAGCACCTGTCTCCCAGATGATGTTTAATACTTCCTCCAAAATTTTTTTTTTATAAATTCACTACAAATAAAGATAGACATCTCGCTCCCTGAGCTTAATAAACTCACGTAAAACTCTATGCTGAACTTCAGAGAGAATACAGAGGTTTTTGCTTCCTCACAGAAGAGCAGACGTGAGGGAGCTGCGTCAAACCCTCAGCTTAAGATCTTGATTCATCTTACCAAAATGAGCTTAAATAACTTTGTAGTTTCCAGTGAAGCATGAGAATTTTTGAATTGGGGTGAGATTTCCCTGCACCAGAACTAGATGTATTACTGCTCCCTCGCAGGTGTGTGTGCACCTCTGCCTCGCCGTTAATGTTCTCAGCTAGACGCGCGGGGAGCAGACATCTCACACGTAAAGTCACACAATTATTTTGTCCTAAATAGGGCTTGGAAGAACTTCCTGGAGAGCGCTTAATTCAATCAATAGTAATCAGAATTGAAGAAGATTTCCAAATTGTTTGCAACTAAAAAGAAATGGTGAATATATGCATAAAATAATAGTTTTCTTTAACATATAATGTCAAATATTGGAGGTTTTCTGCTACCGTTGTAATCGGGTAGATACTAATATGGCAGCAATCGGAGTTGACTTTAGCAACAAAGCAGCTGTTGGCAGCTGAAAGCAATCCTGTCCTCCTGACGCGCTGGCACCGGTGCAGAGGAAAATGTCATGGGCAATAGAGGCACGTTCACTGACGGCTAGGATTTTCTCTGATGGCACTGAAAACTGTTTGAAACTTGGCTTGTATCAAGAACAGAAACTCTGGCCACTCAGAATGATAAAACAATAGTTTACAGCTTAGTCATTTTCCAGTTATAAAGCAATACTTTCATAAAAATAAACAATGCATGCAGGAACAAGCCAAAACAATTACTCAGAGAAATTGCTGCGTTCTCGCTGTCCTTGCTTTCTGATTTAAAACAACTGTCGCAAGTAGGAGTTGGACGAAAAGCAGCAGGTTTTGTTTCAGTAAGTAACTGCTTGCTGATCACTACAAGATAAAATATAGTTCCAAAATGCACTGGATACTGTGTAGGCATTTTCTAAGTTCCTAAATGACCTATTACGTGACAAACAGGTACATAGATTAAAATAGCCTTCATGTATTGCCCTAATTTACAGACTGAACATTTCCCAGGTTGATAGTTACATAGAGCTTTGGCCTTCCCAGAGAAAGGAAAAAACGGCTTCAAGCACAAGCACCTTGATTAATAAAGGTCATGTTGTTTATTTAATTTGTGGGGGTTTGTTAATTATTTCTGCAGGTATTTTGCACATCGAGAGTGTTTTACTATCTCTATCATTTGATACTCTTCTGTGGTATCTCAGTAAGGAACAGAATTTAACAGATAGTGTCAAGCAGGACAGGTTGCAAGCATCAATGCTCAAAACTCGGAGGAAGAGGTGAGGGGTCGGTGGGGCTGCTAACTTCACAGTGTTGCACATTCCAAGCATTGTGCTCTGATATTTCAGTCTTAAAGATAGTTTGAAAATTGTCCCCTTCTCCTTTAAACTCGCAGAAGTACCAAGATGGATGAATAGCTTTTGCTCTAACTTTCCAAGAAGACTCCTTCTGGTTCCCGTTCAGAAGAAAGATGGTTTCCTGGCCTTGTCTCCCGGTGGGTGGGACTCGGGCTGCGCCAAGCCTGTGCTCCGTGCCGCTCAGAGGCTGCAAGATGAAGGGCTTTTGGTCTCTTCTGGTTGTGAGGGTGCCTGGAAGTCTTGGGGAGGTGGTTCTGGCTGGAGCAGTTACCTGGCGGCTCCTTCTCCGTCCCCGGCATCGCTGCGCGTTGCAGCTTCGCTCCTCCCAAGCCCTGATCTCTCTGCTAGACTGCGGCAGACGAGACCGGGGCAGAGCTGAGGGAAATCTCTTCTGCCCAAGCGTGTGCCTTGACGTTCTCTTTGTGCGCAGAATACGGGAACCTTCACCAGGGCCAAGAGCTCTGACTCGGGTATGTCTGGCATTTCACGGAGCGAGTTCTTTTGGCACCTGAGCTGTCTCGCTCTTGGGCTGGAACTGCCAGCACGCTCGGAGCTGGGCGATTGCTGCAGGGCTGGAGTGAATCACAGTGTTTATCAGGACTGTCACTATGGAACTGTCAAACTTTCTGTGTGCCTGAAGAATTCCTCCCTTCAGATAGAGGAGAGCGTGATGTCATCATAATTGATTTTTTACGTAAATGCTTGCTATACAATAATTTTGGATTAAATGATGTGTTCCTTTCATGTTGGCAGAAAATAACTCATCTTAAATGGCAGCAGACTGTTGTATATGTGTTTCTGAAAGTCAAATATTTTGATTCACACTTGCGATTTATTGATTTTGCATTGTTACCAAATGGCATTTCAAAATCAGCTCAGAATACCATGGTTCAAAATCCTGTCACTCATGTGGCGAAGTTATTTTCGCGTAACCCACTCTGCAAACGGGAGTGGCAAGAGGAACAGCTAGAGACAAGAGAGGGCAAATGCGTTTTGGGGGTAGTAGGTTTGAAAACAACCTTCATTTTTATCATCTCTGTATATTCTTATGCAATCATTCCTTCTGTGCTATTAAACAATAATAAATCCAAACTTGCAGAGCTGTTTGTTGTCATCTTGGATCTGTCTAAATGTGCGCTAGGTTTCAGGCTTCAATTTTGGCTTTAAGGGAATACTCACTGACTTAAAAAAGTAATCTTGATCCTCATTGTGCAGATATTGCATATATGTAATCTAGACGAGTTCAGTGCAAGCACCTTATCTCACGTGAGCAAATGACAGCAAGACTTCTCGGTTTGGACGGAATGCCTGACACAGAATTGCTTTCACCAAAGCCAAAGACGCTCTGGCTTCATGAGGTCCTTCAGCGCTCTCTGATTCTGCGCTGCCAACACTTTTGGCACCCTGAATTTGCTGCTATAGCTCGTGCGGGATGTGCTGAGCGTAGGTCGGAAGAAACCCTCTGGCTCTGCATGTGCTAAAAGTGCGAGAGATGACTTGCAAAGACAAATTGCTTGTGTATAAACCCACCGGATCCTTCTGCTAATGCTGGTGTCTATGAAAAAAAGACATCAGTGTAAAAGACTAGCCTATACTCACAGTACATTGGCGTGTTTTAAAAGGTGCATCAAAGTATTCCTGAATATTGTAAAAGTGAGATCAGTATGATACTCTCTCTTGACTTTGTCCATCACGTGCATCTTAATGTTGAATTTTAAAAGCTCTTAAGTTACAAAGGAGCTACTGTATCTCCCATAGCTAGGTGTCTGCAATACACAAATGTGTTTTTTCTTATTTCTTTCTTTTTGTTTCTCTTTGTCGCACAAGGAGAATATTTTTCTCCACTGAAGGGCTGTATTTAAGCAGAAGGACCGCTTGCAGAGCATAAGAAAAGTATCGTTATGTTTTGCATGTGTGTACACACAAACAAGCATATAAAGAACTCAGTCTATCGTCCTGTTTTCTTGGTGTGTGTTCAGCCTTGCTCTCTGGCCGGCGGTGCAGTGGTACCTTCCTCCTGGCTTAGAGAAGAGGCTCATTGCGTCTGAGCAGCAGAGAATAGTGGCACATCGTGACGCAGCAGCATCTGGTGTACTCGGTCTCAATCAGTGCACGCCAAAGGAACACTGCATGCTGCTAGTATGTCTGAGAGCCTTTCGTGTTGAATCGGTTTTCTTAGTACAATATTGCTGCCGTTCACTATCTTTGACCGCGTTGTCTAATTATCCTATATCCTTGTATGTACATTATTCTTTCACGTAGATACATACAGTCATTTCATTTCGTATATAAATGCAACCTAAGTTTCCCAGGCTGTTGGAATTTCTGTATATTAACTGTCTCACCTTTTGATTACAGGTGTTTTCCTCATAGCTGTTTTAAGGTAGCTTTGGGGTTTTGAGGCTGAAAAGGTTCCCAGAGCTCTCAGAACCAGACTGAGGTGTGTAGGCTGGAATAGAACATCTTCTGAGAGGCCTCTTAACCTTCTCGTTAGTACGTGTAGAGCTTCTTACTAGTGAAATACAAAATCTTTTCCTCCAGTGGTACGGAGATAGGCGTATGTCCCACTCCCAAAGCTGACGCTGGCTAACAGTTAATGGTTAGGGTAGGCGGGAGCAGTTGATTTAGACATTCCTTGGTATGCATCTGTCTGACCAAAAACCAGTGGTAGCTGCAGCAGCGCGTGGGCTGCGGTTCTGAGGACGCCACGGAGTGACTGTGTTGTGAGTCCCAGTGAGACGTAAGAAAATCTGTTGGTTTTAGCGGAGTTCATTGCTGCTCAGAATTGTAGCAGGCTGCAATAGCAAGGTCTGTGGCTGATCTAGCTGTAGTTCAAACCTGGGAAGCTGGGTTCCTGTCACTGTACTGGCCATAGCTTTAGTTGGAATTCCACTGCAAATAGAGAGACTCAATTTAAATACTTGGCGGTGGGGGGAGTGGGAGGGGGTGGTCTAATTAGGTTGCTTTAAGCCCAAATCTGTTCAGTTCAGATTTTATACATTTTCTTCCTACTTAATTCCATTGTGTGAATTGTACTGCTGTAACTTCTTTTTATTGCTACTTTTTTTTTTCAAAGAAATGTTATACTTGGCAAAGTTGTAGTAGGAGTTCTCATACACACAGCTCTTCGTTTCTAGATGTTTTAATGTCAAATAATTATTTAAATAAAAATATAAAAAAACGCTTGGAAGAATGCAGTTAAATGGCAGAAGTGTTTTTTAGGAAACCCAGAAGACAGAGCTGTAGCCTTTGAGAGTTCCTGGCCTTTACTTTGCAGGATCTGAAAAGCGAGCTCTCCTATCTGCATCTCCATGCTTTCATGTTGCCTTTCCAAGGAGAAGGGAGTTGGAAGCAGGCCTGAGTTAGCTCTCACGAGGATAGTGTTCTGTACCTTAAATTACAATCAGATGTATTTTAGTTCAGATGAAGTTTTCAGCCTGAAATTGGTAAGGAGCCTAATTATTTGACCAGGTTACTATTCATGTAGGCCACTGTATAGCAGTCTGTGATCTATCCATAGCTGGCAGCACGTTAGCCTCAAAAGGTTTGTGTTTTGTGCTTGGACCTGTCCTTTAAAAATCCAACTCTGTTCGTTAAATGAAAAACTAAAAGGTGGCAGAGATTACTATGGAGACGAGATGTTATATAAACTGTTCATGTTAATTCTTCAGAATGTAAAAATAGCCGAGAAGCTTGACTGTTTACAGGCTTCCAGTCATTGAAGGTACTGAGCAACTCCACGAGATGCAAAGCATTCTTGGCCCTGTGGACTTGGATTGTCGTGTAGCGAATCGTGCCCAGATTTTGAAATCAGTCACGTGTTTGTTAGACTGGAGAGCGTGGAGTAAGAAGAAATAAATAGAAGGACTTTCTAAGTAGTCTTTAATCTGTAGACTTTTCATTGTATTATTTTTTCCCAGTGAGCAGAGTGCCTAAGATGATCTGTGAGCTGAAGTATGCGGGATAAAAATACAGATATTCTGTGATCTGAAAACATAATATGGATTAAAACTGGAAAATAAGACTATTTCACTGTTATACCTTTCAGGGTGTCGTGGTGGTGATGTTACAGATAGGACTGAGACCATGTTTTATTTATCAGACCCTCCCAAAGTTATTTGTTACTGTGCTCTAGATGTTATCTGCAGCCTTAAATTTAACACTCACTGCTCTTGCTTGAAAATTGCTATTACTCACTGAGTTTTGAGAACAGTTAGTAAAATGGGGTTTAGGATTATGAAAATTAAACGTACAAAATTTGTGTAATTAGTGTAAAGACTAAGCCTTTGTCTCATTAGTGGATTAGTGAAACCGTAGGGGATCTTCACGTAACTCGTTGAACACGTGCGAAATTCCACATGGCAGCCTTGAACTGCTCTTCGTGCAGGGTTGAAATCAGCATTCACAATTTAGTAGACAAATAGTCACTTCTGGTTGAGTTCTGTTTATTTTGTTTCACAACTGGTACTTGCTGGACCGTTCATGTTCAGAATAAAGAACAATACAGGGGGAGGAGGGCAGGGAATAAAATACATGTGTGGAAACATGAAGACCCTGAGGTGTTCCCTGCAAAACAAGAACAACTGCTACAATGACAGCATACTCCACATCTTTATTATAAACAAGGTAATAATTTTTCAGGCAAGGGATTTAATTAATCTCCTAGCTCTGTACAGAGTCGTTGTACTGCACTTTGGAATTAAGCAGCGCAATTTGATTGACTCTGTTACTAAAAAGGGACATTTTGAGTTATATCTGCTTTTAAAATATGAACAGTAGTCTTAGCTGCCATGGGAAAGTGTACTGCATGGAAGGCAGAGGTGGAGAGCTCTGTTTCATTTTGGACGGCTGTGATTCCGGGCGTATACAGATTCTCTGTCGCCTCCATCATCCCTTAGTGGAAAGGCAGTGTTTTCCAGAAGTTTTGATCTGTGTACTTGTAGGACAAAGGTGGGCTGGGGGAGACCTTCTAGAAGCAGCATACTTCATCTGATTCCTGATAACATACATCGATTTTTTCGGCTGCTTGCAGGGGTTCTTCCTGACGGTGTCACCAGAAGCAGTATTAAAAGTGGCTGCTCAGGCTTCTGCAAACAACAAGATCTTCAGCTTGAATCTCTCTGCACCCTTTATTAGCCAGTTCTACAAGGAGCCGATGATGAAAGTCATGCCTTACGTCGACGTCCTGTTTGGAAACGAGACGGTGAGTGTTACGAAAGCAATTGAAGCGTTTGTATCTCTTGCATGGGGCTGTTTGTGTCTAGGAGCCGGCTTCCTGGCTGTCCGTTATTTACAGTGAGGGACTGACCGTGGGAAGTGTCACTAGAAAATTATACCACGGTCACAGGACTGTGATATTTCAGTAGGTGCCACAGAAGTCACTTGACCTGTTAGAGGTTTACAACTTGCTCATTCTAGTGTAGAGACACGTGAACAAGTTACTCCAGGTTAAAAGAGGAAATAGCCAGCATGTTGGCTGCTTTATGATAGCTGTCCATGTGTGTGATGTGCTCACCCAGAAGGTCACTCTCTGCTGGAAGAAACCACCTGAAGGGCTCCTGCAGAGCTACTGAGGTTCTGTAACTTGTTTCCATCTCCATACTGCTGCTGTAAATAGCGTTTTCGGTGACGAAGACACCTCTTTGGGGAGAAGTGGGGGTAGAAAGCTAAGAAACAGTTCATCGGTTTGGAAGGTGTTAGTTGGTTTTGTGGTGGCTGGACTGGCAGTCCGTCTCAGGAAGGCTCACCTTCGCTGTGCCACGGCTGGCCAGCAGACTGCAGGAAACCCTGCCTGGAAGTCCGTGATAAGAGGCCAGATGAATTCACATTTCACTCATTGTAGTGCGATCACTTTGGGATTTTTTTTTTTTTCCCTACTTCAGAAAGTGCTCTTAAATATTTATTAGTTTGCTCAGCAGAAAAAGGTTAAAAAAAGCCTTGGAAAGTGTGACACACCTAAATGCAGTGTGGGCTTGTGTCTGGAGATAACTATATTCGCACAGGAAAATTATGGGAAAGTGACTTGTTCCTGTCAGGGGTTGTTCCTGATGGCGGCACAGGGAGTTGCACCGGCACCAGTCGGTTTTTCCACTCCTGTCCACGTCTCCACACGAGGGGCTAGCTTTGTTACAGATATAGGGCTTTCAAAAACCAAAGAAAGTATTTATAAAATGAAGAAAATTGCAGTGGTTTTAAATGCAGTAGGATAAGGAAAACCTTTTTAACTGTAGTTAATGATACAGAAGAAAAATTTTGCAGACATTTTGCTGCTCTTGCCAACTGTTACCTTTATTCTGTCTTTCACGAGACAGTCCTCACAAAGATGCTGCTGAATGTTCTGATTAAATATCAGTATAATCTCAACAAGAAAATGTTGTCAGATTTCACCAATGAAGTAGTAGCAAGTCGAGGCAATGTCTGGGCGGCAGGGCTTCACAGACACTGCGGGGATTAAACCTTGCTGGTCTTTCATATAAATATTGCCCTGTTGACCTGTTAAGAGAATTCAGATCGCAGTGGTTCGCGAGGTGCTGTTTTTCAGCAGATAAAATGGAAGTTGTTACTTTTTGTATATTTGCACACTTTGTAAGCAATAGTCCACTATACCAGCAACATTCTGATTTTAGAAATTTTATTCGGACTTCCATAATTTCCCCTGCCGTTCGTTTGCTATGGTGTCATTCGCTTGCTGGCGTAAAACACTGTATAGAATTGTTGTGTATGTTCAAGTTGAAAGACTCCCTACATTTTCTGAAGCATTTTGGTGTTTTTCAGGGTGAAAGACACTATTTAAGCAGAAGTGATCATCCTTAAACTTGTCAGTACAGTGTATGTATACTCCAGAGTACCAGGCTCTTAGACTTTGTTACTTCTATTCGTCAGCTGGAACCCTGGTCATTTCTTAGTCTCTGCTTCCTGCAATATAAGCTGGCCATGGCTGCTTCTGAGCTGTTGAAATGCTGTTTGCAGTGGTTGATTCTCCTGTCTTTCTGTGAGAGGCGAAGCCACGCTCTTGGCATGGTGTACTTCGAGATGGCAGTCGCTGCAGTATCTTGTGATTGTCAGTATTCCTGCTCTCTGCGTATGGTTTGTGGGAAAGAGTAGTCGCAAAACTGAAGAGAAGCTCTTTCTGACAGGTTCTGCCTTCTAGCAGCTTCCTCTTTTGGTTTGGGGTTTTTTTTCCTCCTGTATTCATTTAACTTACAAGTACATTCAGGAATTTTTTGTCTTTGTGTAGGTCTTGATGGGCAGTGAACTACTTCAGCTAGCCAACACCAAATTTTTGCCCATTTACTGCAATTTCCTTTTGCTTTTTGCTAGATTTCCTGTCAGTCTTGCTAGTTAAATACTGAAAGTGCCTAAATTAACATATAAGCAAGGCGTACTAAGTGGCTTGGTTGTTACTTCATTAGTACAAACAGTACTCTCAGACACAATTTTTATTCTTCCATGTATTTATCTTCACTCCACATTGTAGACAAATACAATTTTATTGTTAAGCACTGAGCTGTTTATTTTGTGAGTGATGCAATAACATCCAAGAGCAGCAAAATTCCAAATTGCTGCCATTCCTAAACTGAAAACAATTGGCAAAGTGATTTTCAATTACGTCCTCTACTTAAAAATTCACATCTGAATGGAGATTGGTTATTTCAAGTTTCAGCCAGATGGTAATTAAAATGGGCAAGTTATAAACCTCTCAGAATAAATGTTCTGGGTTAGAATGTAAATTCCAGCGTACCCTTTACTTCAGTGGAGATGCTGAATGCTGGGTAGCAACTCCGTACCAGGATCAGTTTCAGCATTAGCTCAGTGACCACTGGTGCTTTGATCATTTATTTAAATCCCATCTGTAACTAACCAAACACCTTGTCCTGGATTTTTGATACTTATTAACTGTACTTCATATAATAAATTTAGTACAGAACATTCAGAATAGGAATAGTTATATGTTCATCACTGCTAACCAATTAGGGCCATTCTGCAGTCATTATCTGGCAATACATGACTGGAGAACTTGATTATTGTCATTGCTTTTAATTTTTATTAAATTAAGTTTTTTTAATAGTGTCATTTTGCAAATGGTTCTTAGCAATAATACCTTCCAAGCTACCATAATCACTGGATAATTAACCTGCCAAGATTAAGCACACTCTACTTTGCCTCAGGATGCTTAACTCTCAAATAAGGTCAATTATCTCCTGATGATAACTGCTTTGTCACAAGTTGCTGATTAATTCATCTGTAAAAGCTCACCTTAGAATACATATTTTACAACTCAAAGTAACTTTCAGTAGCAGAATGGTCGAAGGAGCGAAAGCTTTTAAAATTACATCTCTACACGGAGTTGTGGAGTGTTTGCTGCACAGCAGTTACACTGGGTTAGTAAAGGAGCCGACGTCTGCATACATTTCTTTCCCAGACTTCTTTCCAGTTTCCCAGTTGGAGCTGAAGCTTGGTGTCTCAGATACACTTGACTCCTCGAAGCCTCAGTGACGGGCTCAGGAGTCTGAACTCAATTTCCAGGCTCCCCAAAAGCTGTGAGTTGCAATGGCAGCCCCTCTGGGAAGGAGCGGCTTGG
>Ga0065711_1001602_pt1 | contig 44365 bp, 23 predicted proteins | sample Hoacrofraction12_FD_59098 | JGI IMG/M metagenome (GOLD analysis project Ga0065711, IMG submission 59098) | Hoatzin crop microbial communities from Cojedes, Venezuela - Epithelial fraction 12 v2 (version 2) | ecosystem: Host-associated > Birds > Digestive system > Esophagus > Crop | place... | reverse complement strand
CCCCCCCCCCATAATTTTACGCAGCCCTGTTTAGACTGTATGGTACTTAACAGGAGACCTTTGCCCTTCAGTTAAAAGCTGTGACCAGGAAATCCCACCTCCTCTTAATGAGCTTTTTTGTTCAGCTTACAGGGAGGGATTTGCACTCCACTCTTGCACTACAAATGCTTTGTCTGCTTGGCTTTTTTATTCAGCTGATGAATAAAAAAAGCAAACGCCAAACTCTACACATGTTTCAGTCTCCATTAAGACAACAAAGAGCTCTAAATGCATGTCCTAGCAACGGCAACAATTTTTTTAAAAGAGCAAGAAGAAAGAAAACATGGTCATTTAAGCTGAGGTACTTTCCATAGCTATTCCTTAATGCTCTTGTCAAAAAAAGCTATAGACTTTTGACTATCAAAATACATAGCTCTTGGTGAAAGGACAGATCACATTTTTGGAATCAATATTATGCTCTTTCTACTGTGAAACAATCATACAAGCAGCCCAAGCAGTGGCCTTGGTCAAATTTTTTACTTGCTTGTCTTTTGCCCACATGCTGAGACCTCTTGTACTCCAGTGGCCTTGAAGGTCTTTTTCCCTTCTTGTATTTTTTTTTCCTGTGTGCCTCAGAGAGCTCTTGTCTTTCTCTAATCTCTTTTTCTTTCCTTCTAATCACTACGTACACTTAATAACGATAGACTGCAGACACCAGCATCAAATTATGAACGGACAGAAACGCGGATTATTAAATGCAGTCATAACAAGTGACGATCCTGCAGGAACCTCAAGATATTTGAAGTAGATGGAACAAAACTTATCCCAGTGGGGAGCGACAGAGAAAGCTTTGCTTTCCAGAGAGCAAGACTAAACCCTATGCATGCCTCTCTGTGCACAGAAGTCAAGCGGGAATGATTCTCCAGCCCATTACACAGTCACGTGCTGTCTGTACGTTGGTGACTCGCTAGGCTGGTTAAAACGAATCTGGCAGCATGGACAGGGAGACTCAGTTATCAGAGAGAGTATAATAGAGTATATTAAGCAAAACTCTGCTGTGGGAGAAGGATAATAGACCTTTTTTTGATGCTGGGCCTTGTTCTGGCTGTGCAGAAGTTGACAGAGAAATCAGACATTTGGAAAATCCCTCATTCCAATAATTCCCAAGCCCTTTTGGGCTAGTTAGCAACTGTCAACCCTCACTGCCTCTTACGGGCAACCAAGCATCCATAGCATTTACCTTCCTACATGAAAACCCCAGCAAATCAGTGCTAGGTATGTTATTGGCAGATCCCCTGGCATCACTGCTCAGACCTTAAGTGGGTGGGGTCCCAAAGGAAGCCTTGACCTACGCCAGTGTATCTGGGATGCATGCAGCAGCCGGTGTGATCATCACAGCTCAGAAAAAGTGCACGTGGATGTGGTATGGTAGCATTAGGTGAGATCGATCCAATAAGCCTTGGTTCATGCTTAAATGTGATGAACTAAACTGCAAAAACAGGAAACTGCTTTAGAAAATTACAAGACAGCATTGACTTTTCATCTCACTACAGATGCCAGATGTGCCTGTACAACAAATGTTAGCTACTCTGCAAAAGGGCTTGTCTATATGTTTTAGATACCAACAGTTCTTTTCCCAGATGTGTTCTCCTAAAATTATTTCAGATTCAAAATTAGTTTTTCTTCTTGCATTCCCTGCACTGCCAAGCCAGATCTTCAAATTGGAGTCTAACGTAACTCACCTGACATCAAAATAAATATTATCAGAGGATATTAGAATGCTCTACATCAGCAACTTCATATAAAAAGAAAATCAAGAAACTGTTTCTCCACTATGGCTAGAAAAACCTGGATGAAAACCTACCATTTATTCTAACAAGAATCTGGCTGCAGGTGTTATTTCAGGGTCCTGAACAGTATTTGCTCTGTGTATGTGATCAGAGCTGCTGAAAAGGGAAATCTTCAGTGAGGATGGGTGAAAGAAGGAAATAAATATTTCAGTGGTAAAGGTTTCCCTCCACCACCTTCTGGGTTGCTTTTTAACTGGTGGCTGCTTGCAGCTGCCAAAACCTTTGAACTTCTCATGGGAGAAGATGACCATTTCAGCAGGACTGTTGGGGGATGTCACGATTACGCTTTGCATGTCCCTGCACTATCAGTCCCTGGAGACTCTCCCTGTCACCCTCAGGCTGCAGAAAACCATTGACCTCAGGCTAAACAAAAAAAAAAAAAAAAGACCGAGAGTCTCAGTGCTACACATTGACATGTCTACCTTTTACTCCCTGAAATCAGGAGCTGGAGTCAAGCGCCTAGGCTCACACACAGCGCCCTGGAGAACTGGGATCCAAACCCTGTGCTACGCAGGCAGCTGCTTAAGAAAAGCTGGAGGTTGCTTTGCCATATGCGTTTTGCTTTTAGTTGGTTGGTCTGGACCTCTTCAGTTCAGGCTTCATGTCCCCAACCATCATCTCAAGATGGGGAGCTACAGTAGTGCCTTCAAATCTTGTCAAAAATTAGCAAGAGAGACTGCTCCCTTGCTTTCCCACAACTATGAGAGAACTCACCCAGAACCCTGTACTGGGTTTGGTTGTCTTTTCTGCTACTGGGCAGAAAATAATGCGTCTCTTATTGAAGGAGAGTTTGACTTAAAAGAAGAAGGATTTACAATTCACATTGTAATCGGACCTACATCTCCCCTGCCAAATGCTCCAGACATCAGGATTAGCTTTATACCGCTCACAGTTTACTACCTCGTGAATCTTTCATACTGTATGGACAGTGCTAAATCTTGCCAATAAAGGATGGATGTTGCTCCCCACCCGAGAGCATCCTACAGTTTCATCAGAGAGTCCTATCGCCAGGTGTAGTGCATGAAAGGGGAGGCAATCAACCCCTTACCTCTGTTTCAAAAGAAAATGCAGACTGCCATTGCATTTCTTCCAGAATCCCAATCATGGATACCTGGGAAATGTCAGTCTCTATTTCTGTATTTTGGTTGTACATCGCTAGAAGATATGCAGACACTAAGCTGCTTGGCACCTTCTAAGATCACAGAGCTTTGCACATGCATGGGGGCAGAATCTCAACTGCCCCAAGAAACTGAGGCTCCAAGCCTACTTCAGCTGCCTTCAGGATGAGAGGTTTTCAACAATTTTGACCCCAAGTACATTTTACCATAGTCTTCCCTACCTAACCACCCCCCAGAGGAGAAGCATTTATGGGCCACAGTGGTTTCAAGCCAAATATTCCAGGCATCTGAACAGCAATTAATTTATCATTTCCTGTGGTTGCAGATCATGAGTTTCTGCACTCATTGGTGGTGGTGTGGAGAAGCATGGGCAGGAAAGTGAGTGAAAAGTGAGTGATAACCCAGAGGCTGCTCAGTGTTGCCTGGCCAAAGATCTGACAGCAGTCAAGCACTTTTACAGATATGAGTCTACAAGATGAAGCTCCACTAGGCCTTGCAAAATGTTTTCGGTACCCCTCAATTAGAAGAACTTTCTCACAAACCTACTTATATAAAACCACCAGCGTCCGCATCTCTGGCAGAAAGTTTTGTAATGAATTTTTTTTTTTAATATATTTTCAGCTGTAAACAGCAGAAAACCCCCTTCAGGCACTTCACTAGACCTTTTATCCATACGCAGGAAAAAGAATTGATTGATTTTGAAGTTAAACGTTGGCATCTGCTGTTATTCAAAACCAGGACCTTGGATACACTCATCCGCCATGCTTTCAGCTCAGCCACCAGTGTGCTGCAAATGAAGACAAGCTGTTGTCAAATGAGAAATGCAAAATAGTCAATCTGTTTGTCTGTTTAATGTAACTGGGAACATAAGCTGCTAAAAATGCTACCATTCTGCACTGTCAGATGGGAGACACTCTCCAACAAACGAAAGCCTAATGACCCATTTTACTCAGGCGCTCTGGAGTTCCTCCTAATGGTATTTTCCATATGCACTTCAACATGCTTTTAACTGAAACTGCAAATGGTACTATTTTCTATCTAACACAAGCGTGTAATCTGTGTAGCTTTTTTTTTTCCCTCTGGCACCATGAAGGAATGCTGATGTTCAAGGCGTCTTGAAACAGTGAGCATATTGCTCAAGCATCTGATGCTCATCTTCTCTTTACACCTGTCATTGTAGTGTATTAAAGGAAAAAAATCAAGTCATTAACCATGATAGATATGTTTTTAATAAGAAAGTGTTGCGCCTCACCAGGCAGATAAATAGCAAGTCTTAAGATATCTTCAGAGCCCGAGCATACAATTACAGAATAAAGTTAAATATGCTGGGGACTCTTCAAAGACTGCTATAACTTGTACAGATTAGGTCTCTATCAATTACCCAAGCTGCACTTCTTCAAGAATTTTCTAGCATTAAAATTGCTAATTTGACTTTTCCTCTGAAAGTTCCCCATTCCCCACAGATAATTATGTGTGAAATGTTGCCTAAACAAAACAGTGATTTGGCGAAGAAAACAAGTGTGCTCCATTTTCAAGTCAAAAACCAGTGGAAAATAATGCTAGTATTGCCAGAGCAGGGCAAGAAGAAAATCTGCAGATCTTGGCCATTTTATTAAATATTCTTGGGGTCTGTATAGTAGAAATATTATGCGTCTGATTTAAAAACCCACAGAACTATGGGATTTTTTTCAAAAAGCTACAGCATTTAGTGTCTCTTCAGAGGCAGCATAATACCAGCCAGCCAATGCTGGTTTTGCTATCTCCTTAGAAAACACGGCAGCCCCACAGTCTGTTGGCATACTCGCAGGATGTGCTCCTTTAAGCCATTATAATCTTAGACCCAGCTTTATCTCCACCCCTGCTGCTATCACACTGATATTTTTTTTAATTATTGACACAAGAAATGCTCAGTCATAAACTGCAGATCTCTGGAAATACTCTGCTGCACCGAGCCGAGTGACGGTGCCGCGAGGGTGCTTGCTCCCTTCCTGGCTCCCTTGCCCTTGGGGTGCTGCCAGCATCGATTAGCAAACACCAAAAAAGCACTGAATGTCTTCAGGCAATCTCTTTCCCTCCTGCAGAAGATAAGGTCCCACTCATCCAGCCTCTGTACCCCCCAAAATACATGCCATTATTTTTTGCCTGTAAGGTTTGCAGCCTAAAGTCCTGCTGGTGGGGCCAAAGGGTGCAAAGCGAAGGGACCACAGCGTCCCCGGGGAAGGACTGGCCAGGGATGCTGCTGCAGGTGAAGCCTGTCCTCTGACCACTATGGATGGGCCCACTGCATTGTCAGCACCAGCTTCGTCGGGTGCCACTCGGCTGCACTGCACACTGAATTCAGTGCTACTTAACCTTTTGGAGAAGTGTTAAAAAACATAAAGGAGATAATTATAGCTTAAAATAGTGGGGACTAGCAGTCTGCAACGACGTGTCAATGCTTGGGATTTGTGTGCTCAGGAAAGAAAGAGAGAGAGAAAGAGCAGAGAAGGAGCAGGTGCAAAAGTGAAAGACAGAGGAAGAGAGTGTTTAAGGCAGGGGGTTAATACAGCGGCCACTCATCTCCAGGATTATAGAGAAATTTAATATGATCTTGGAATTATCCACTCAGTAACCAAGTAGGTATTAGTACATCCAAAAAAAATGGGTTTGCTTTATTGTAAAGAGTCTGGTACCTGAGAGAGAGATTTCAGCCTAGGAGGGAAAAAATCCATTCCTCTTTGCTTGCTACATACCTCCCTCCTGCATAAACAAACCCCCAAAACCCAATATAAAACCAAAACCAGGCCTTTCCATCACAGATCAAAAGTCAGGCAAGTAGCGTTGCATTGCAGCTGCCTGAATTATACTTGGGCTCTGAATAATAAATAGGGAATTTCTCGAACCACAGGCTCATTAATGAGCACTAATTCAGAACCGATGGCACAATGTTCAGTAATTTAAGCAATGTAGACAATGAAGGTTCTCAACTCTGGTACAAAGAGTGACCTACAGAATCTTGCGGAATGAGTAATTACAGCTAATATCCATTTCAGCTTCTATTAGAACATCCAATAAAACAAGGTCATGACAACAGGCAAGGATCACATCCCGGCAAGCATCGCAGTGGGGAGAGATGGAGTCACCCTGGAGCAGGTGGATGGTTCCTATTAGTTGGGCTCCTCAATGAATAAGGACGCTGACAGCTCCCCAGAGGACCGCGGGCGGTGGGGCGGTGGCGGCACAGGCGGCTCACGGAATATGGGGATGATTTTCAAAAGCACAAAGGTTAGGCTGAGATGGGGCTTGTTTTCACCCATAACTAACAAAGGCTCGGAGGACAGACCATGCGCTACTGGCATTCCTTTTTTTTTTAGCCTTTCATATAGTTTGGTATTAACACATAGAGGGAATGATTCAGTGATTTAATAACTGAGGACGGACCTACGATGAGTTGTAACAAAGGAAAAAGTTAATAGATTGGAAAGGGACAGCAACGGGTGCCTGCAGTGTGAAAAATAGTTGAGTGAGCAGCAGCAGAGCAGAATGAACTGCCTGGAGAGTTTTCTACTTTGTACAGGCGAGCCTTATTAATTCCTAAGAGAGGATAGAGAATATGGTCAAGAGAGGAAATAAAGAAATGATCTGCAAATTTTTTGGTGCAGTAAGTAGGTGGCTGGCTGTTGAAAACAGTTTCTGGCAATACTCAGAAGACCTCCTGGTGCTTTTAAAAAATGAAGGAAGATTCATTTTCTTCCCCCTAAATGAGCTAAAATTTCACTCTAAGATGCAGGCAGTTTTTCAGCAATACCATTTGCCTTTTAAAAAAATCTTTCAGACAACACAGGGCTATTCAAAGTGATCCCCTCCCAAAACAATTCATAGGCTGGAAATTACTTATCGCAACCATCCTGGCAATACTGAGAAGCCCAGAGGGGGTTGCAACCAGAGCTAATTGCCTAACAAATACAATTCACAACAAATAGTTTGACGAACTCATAAAAAATCAACTCTGCTGGCTAAACCTTTGGCCCTCATGAGAATTCACTGTGTAGCTAGAGTGATGCAGTATGGATGTGCTGTGAGCTCTGCTCCAAGACAAGTGTTTCCTCCACTCTGGGGAATGGTCTGGTGGGCAAAGGCTGATCCAGAAACAGCAGGGCTCAGCCTCCACTGATCAATGTGGCTTCAAACAGCCAGAAAATGGTCAACATGGCTCTCACCCACAGTTGTGGCTCTTGAAGTTATGAGATAGAAAGGCAGGTATCACTGTGGCCAGCTTTGGGTGCTTGTGTCTACCCCTTCCCTTTGAGTTTTTGTATGTCCTGCTCTGTGTGTGGGTTTGGACCTACAGTGAGGTCCCATGGAGGGGGCCAGGACATGGGTTGGACTGCCAGGTATGAAATGCCTTGGAGACATGCAGAGCTTGTCTCAGCCCCCACAGGGACTTCAAAGCCTGTGACAAAATGGGAGAAAAGGGTGTTTTTCCCCCAAGAATTAGGAGTCATGAATCCCTTGAGTGGACATGAGAAAGTACATATTTTTTTCATGAAAACCACAAGAAAAGAGAGCCTTTCTTTCTTTTACACTGTACCTATCATGTTTTGCTAAGGGTGCTCCTCTGACAGGTTTGGACAAAACGCTCAATCTCCCTAGGGCCTTGATTAAACATTGGATTTTGGCAGCTAAGAAGGCGCTTTGGTGCGTAAGACCCTGTGGAAGGGGCTGAACCCAAGCACTGCTTGCACTATGCAAACCCCAGCATCAAAATCCACTTAAAGGATGTATTCCCACATACCTACTCGTGTCCCATGTGCCCCACACACCAGTCTTCATCTAAACATCCTTTCATCTCCAGTTGTGAAACAGTTGCCCTGACTCGCTGGTGGGTCCAGCAAGGGAAAAACCCTCAGTCACTGAACCACCTGGAAAACCCCTTCTCTCCAGACGTTTCTCCTTAGGTGAGAAATCCGCTTCCAGGAAAGCTGCTGGAGGACATGGCACATGAGCAAATGATTAGGACTTTTGCAGGAGGAGAAAACCATTTTTAAAAGGGCAGGAAGCAGGAGAAGCAGGGGAACCAGGGCAGGACCAGGACCACGGGCTGCCGTGCTGTGCCATCCCACCACTGGCACACAGCTACGTTCTTGCGTTGAATTCTGCTGACTTTCGTAACATTAATTAAAGTAGGGTTTCCAGGATTGGTCCCAGGGTTGCTGGTTCATTCAAATTAATGCCAACAATTTGTATTACCTTCAGCTATATTAATTACCATACTGGCTTGAGGATTTTTTCCTGCATCACTTGAGAGAAGTACCTTTAAAAGCTGTGCTTTTTTTTTTGCCTTTTTTTTGTATACTATCTAGTAAAGACTTCTGCTTTCTGTTAAAATGTGCTGATAGACATTTCTTTTCCGTTTAAGGGCCTTGGCAAATACTTTAACATTTACAGTTCAAATGGTTGTTTAGTAAGTAAACCTTTTCTCCTCCAGATTTTGGTAAAATACTACATAGTTAAAATATTTTATTTGGATTCATACCTCATTTCAAAGTGTTGCTCATAATACCTGACAGGAGCTGAACTTTAGTTAGCTATTTCTCCTTTTTTTTTTCTTCTTTTTGAAGGAAAACAAGAACTCGAACATAGATTCTGACACATTAAGCATGACTACCAGGAAATTAAAACAAATGCTGGTACAATTCACAGGAGGAAAAGAACTTAAAGTTTGTTTATAAATTTGTTCCCAGCTCCAAATGCATGTCATACATTAATAGGTCACCAACATACTGTATTTAGCTGGCAGCAAGTAATTTTCTGTGAAGATAAGAGACAGAATACAGCCGGAGTAGCAAATTGGCTGAAAGCGAAACATTTTGAGTGCTTTGTAAAATTCATACCAGACAACTTCAAGCTCCAGCAAAATGGAAAATCCTTTCTGTCTCTGTACTTAACTCCAAGGATTTAGAAAACTGACTAATAATGCAAATACCCAGAGGTCAGTAGCCTGGTGCCATAGCTGGAATGCACACCCAGCTTACAGGAGCTTCATCACAACGCGTACCCGGACAGCTGGGGAACGTGGGGCTACGGACCGGGATGCTCTGAACACCATCAGTGCCGACACACTCAAATCAGGAAAATTTGTTTCAGAGCAATCAGAATCATGACCTCATAGCCTCATTTGGGCTGGCTTCTGCCAGCCTCATGCAGATGAGACCAATCTTTTTGTTAAAAGGTTACGAAACACCCTGCAGTTCCAACTCCAAAGCTCTGTCTACTAACTCAGAAAATCACATATTCAGCTGGGTGGGAAGTGACAGGGTGTGGATCAGGCCACAGCAGCCATGGTGTGAAGTTTGACACTTGCATTTTGAGAGAGATTTTCTTCAAGATTCAGATAATTAATCACCTTAATTTAAACACATAGGGAAATTTTAATACTCCCCTCTACAAACATGTCCAAATGCAGTGCAGACCCAGGGAAAAATAATGTTTGCAGACTATCAAGATCTGGTGTTAGAATTAAATGCATTTCTCTAGTTTCTGGTCTAGACCTGCATTTTTCAACCTGTAGGGTGCAAGTCACCTGGGGGTGGTGTGAACAGCACAAGGCACAGAGCAATCTTCGGCCCTGGGAGCTCCTTCCCAAGGTGATGCTGGAAGGAATTATTGAGGAATTTAAGCAAGACATGGCCTAGGGAGCCATTAGCTTGGCTCTGAAGTAAAAAAGCCTGAACCAGTCTACATGCAGCCCAAATAACAGCCTCTTTTCAAGTCTGGCGGAGGACAGCAGGAAAGAACAGCTCCAGGGTTTGGCAGGTGGAGGAGGGTATCACCAGACCCACTTGCTCTGGGGCTTCACTATCAGCCTTTTGCTTTCCACAGTGTTAAAACCCATCATTTAATATATGTATATATATCTATATATGTACTCTTGCTGTAAAATTCTTTCAGGGATGGGACGAGGCAATATTATCTTTGAGAAAATGCAGATCCTAACATAGTCTCCCAAAAGGAAAATTACTGACTTGAGCAACTCCTGGTAGTTATCCAAATAGCCTTGTCAAATTATTTAAATACCGCACTGTGATATTATTGAAGTTGGTACCAAGTTACTCTTGGCAGAAACAAGTGTTCACTGGAAGGTGCTGAGTAGAGGAGCTCTGTACTGCTCCAGCTCTCTGTGTCAGCAGCACGGCTGGCTGCTGCGAGGCATTTTAACCAGGGAGCTCAGCAAAATGCCCTCCAAAGGGGTTACCTTTCCTAAGGGGCTCAGGGGGGGTTGCTTTTACCTCTCAGAGGCTGGTTACTTATCTGCTGTTACACTGGAGCAATGCTAGGTTTGTGGGGGAGTGGGTGGGACGGAAACATCGTATAGCTGCATTCAGCACAAAATCCACCCACTAAAGAAGAGGTCTCTCTTCTGTCTTAAAAAAAATTCAGTATGTAAATCTCCAGAGAAGAAAATGGAATTTACCTGCTCTGTATTAAAAGGAAGGGGGAAAAAAAAGGACTTAGGCTTATGCATTTTTCATTATTCGGGACCCACTCTACCAATGTATGCATAATGCTTTCATCTCTGCTGTAATTTCAGTTGGAAAGTTGTTTAAAATGCAAGCGTCTAGTGGGGAATCAGACATGCTGTTTCGGAAAGAAGTTCAGAGCTAGGGACACACCAACTCTGACTGTCTGTCCAGCCACAGTGTTAGGAGGAGGAAGGACAGCGGTGGAGGAAGCAAGGGACAGGCTGCTTCTCTTGGACTTTGAAATTCAGCTCTCAGCTCAGGAAGATCACAGATTTCTTGTATGGCGTGGGGATGTCCAACTCACACAGGCCCCTCAGCCTCCCCAACCCCACAGGAGGTGGGGGGAGTTGGGGGACTCCAGGGGTTACACCCTGAGCTTCTGCTGCCGCAGCGTTACCAAGCAAAACGCTGTAACAGCCTCCCTGTTCTGCAAAGAGGGCGAGAGACCCTGACAACAGCCTCCTCCTGTGTTAGTGTGCGCGGAGGTGCGAGATTGGGCTCTGCGAGCTCGGTCGGGCAGCTGTAGCTAGGATCTGCTAGATCATTTAGCCCCCACATCCTTTAAGAAAACTTCCACCCCCTCAAATATATTTTCAAAGGTCTTGTCCACTTTGGCTGTAAATGTCTCAAGTGACGGTTTTTCCATCACTTCCCTTGGGAAACGGTACCTTCCTCGAACAGCCCTTGGTAACAGACCTTCTCCTGCTACTCAGCCAACATTTGCTTTGGCACAGGCTCATCCCATTACTCTTAGTTATATCTTCACGTACCACACTGACATGCTCAATATCATCGAAAAATTTTTGAGAGTATGAATTTATATTACCAATACAAGCAAAAGGAAGTAAACAGAAGATAAATTTTTCTGTGGATATTGCTTTCTGCAGAGAAGTCTACGCAGAATAAAGCCACGCTCAAGGAAGGAATTAGTAAACATGACAATGAAACAAAATGACGACTTTGGCACTTTCCAGTTAAACTGGGATGACAAGATTGCCACTTTTCTTCTGGCCACATTTACCCTTAGGGTAATTATTTTAGTGTTGCTATGCAATAGATTTCACTTCAGGCTCTTGGAAAATGACTATGGCACAAATTCTCTGCCAGACCAAATGGCTACATAAGCATTGACTTCTGTATTTTCCAGCTAAAAATTTTCCTCTGCATGTCTATCCAAGGCTGCCTACTAGGTTACAGAAGACAGCACCTCTGCTCATGTTGGAGCAGCATACCAGCTCCAGAACTCCATCTTGTCATGCAAATTGATTATTTCCACCCTTCAAAGGTCCACAAGTCTGAAATCCATATTACACGTTTCAGTACAATTTTACTGAAAGGGTCCAAATCTCTCTGCCAGAAAACTCTTTTTCTTTCTCCAGAAGCTCATAGAGAACATGCCTAGATTGTGCTTTAGTGAGGTGAATGCAGAGATAGACTTAAATTAATACGTCTAGGAATAAATTCTTTCTAGAGTGTCTTGAGCCAGCATCACATGAATAGATTACCATGAAGCACTATGGGAAGCAATAACTCATCTGAAAATCATAGTTTACAACAGGAAAAAAATCTATAAAAGCTGAGGATAACATCCAGCCTCTTACTGTCAGTGGTGACAAGCGCTTTGCAGTCTGCAAAGTACCACAGAAGCATTGTGGGCCGCTGTGTCTTCACAAGATCCTGGTTTATTTTATTTGGCTGGCAGCAGTGACAACTTACAGCCCCTCACCAGCCAGCAAACACTCTCTAACAGGCTGATAAGGCCAGGAATATCCGTAAATATTCCCCACATAGAAGAAACCAGCTCTACTTTCAGCATGGGGAATGGAAAGTAATTCTGTAGTTTCGTTTACAACTGTGAAAAGCAACTTTCCCTGCTCGGGTCTCATCGAAGGCTTGGGCAGACCCCAGGAGGTGTGAGCAGTACCACCTCCAAATTCACAGGGTGACACTGCACCCGCTGTGCGCCCACTTTTGGAATAGAGACAGCGGCTCTTCTACAGCTTTTTTGGCTTTGATGGCAAACAGCAGGGTTGGTGCCACCCCCACTTCTCTTCTAAATGTTTTCCAAGCTCTGTTAAACCAGTTCAGACATTTCAATCACAGTCAAGAAACTTTTCAGGTTGTGTTATAGGTAAAATAAAACCACCTAGGGTTCACCTCTACTGCTCCAATAGCATTGAAAATTAAGAAGTCTTTGCATGACTTTTGTCACTAAATAACACACAGAATTTTCTTCTAATTTGACACAACAAACCAAAGAGCTAAATGCCTCATGGTGAGAGAAATGATAATTCTCTGCTGACCAAAGGAGAAATGTACACTTGCAGCCTACCTGGTACCTTAAATTTTCCTACTCAAAACCACATAGCTGAGACCACAGAGGGAATCTTGGTTTGTTCGTCAGCCTAGAGGTTTTATGTTTAGCATTCTGCGCTCTCATCTCACTATACATCTGTACAAGTCTATTTAAACTCTAGAATAAAAAAATAATACCCTTTTTTTAGGTTTGCACCTTGATCACTCCTCATTCCTTTCTTCTACATCATCCTCTCCCTTTTTTCCTAATTTGCCTATGTCTGTGAAACTTGAAAAGTGCCTTTTGCATTTGCCCCCCGTATAGTGACAAGGCTCAGCAAACATGAGTAGTGCCTTGGGAGCTGCGAGGCATCATCCTATACTCCAAAGGTCATTATAGCAGCGATACTGATGTTCTTAACACCTTACCTGGAAAGTCCAATGCAAGATCCTCATTAACTAATGTACAAAAGCCTACATGATAACAGTCAGCTCTGTGGCGTGAATGGCCAGGGTGGGCATTTCCAAAACAGAAAGCCAGCAAAGACAAAAGCACAGCCTCCTACACACAGCGATTTCAAACTCCACAGAGTGTAGAGGGATAGGAAAGTGATCGTGTGGTTAGTGTGGTTAGCATGTGGTTGCCCTCGGTCAGAGTGACATGGGGGAGAAGTACGGCGCATCTGCAGCACCTTCTCCCCGTGCAGCAGTGGTCATGCTTCACCGAAGCATGGGAAGGGACAGGGCACTTGTTCCCCAGCTCTGTAGGGCAACTGAACGTGCCATCAGGAAGAGACATGACAATATGTATAAATACACGTTAGCCATCTCCAACGTGGCCAGCTTTGCTAGCCGTCATGGAAAGGCATCGGCAACATGGCCTTCAGCAAGGGCTAAACGAGATCTCTGGAGACCCTGGGTACATGCTTCTGTTGTCAGCCTAGGATGAAGCTCATTTCACTGCACCCTAAATATGATTGTGACTTCAGCAACGAGACCAAAGCAATCTTGAGTACATCTCCAGGTGGCTGTCGATACGTGTCCTGCTCGCAGCACAGACAGGCACACAGAAAGAGGCCTTATCTGGTCTCATTCTGTCATCCCAAATCTGACCCTCTCTTAGCAGCCATAACTGACAAAACTAAACCTGACTTAGGTACCTGCATTCAGAGCTCAGTTTGACACCTCAGTCCCTCTGAGATACTGAGCTCAAGTATTTGGAAATGAGCCTAGGAAAATCATCTGCTTTCTCCTGCATGCCTACCTAGTAAAAGAGACAAAATTCATGTTGAAAACAAAGCTATGAAAAAAAAAAATCCCCCAAATCAAAAAACAGACCTTTCCTGCAGACTGGACTTAATCAGCAGGACATTTTGCACTTCTGCACACAAGGCCCAGCTTGTGAAGATGTCTAGAAGGTGTTTAGAGCTGCAAAAGTGATTTAGTCTGCTAAGACTTCTGCAGTGGTTTTGGAAAGACATCTGTGCATCCATCTGCATTTTAAATACTCTGACACTTTGAGAAATCTGTCCATAGGTCCTGTTGCTGCTGAACTTGTTAAAGCAGTTAGTGGCACTTCCTATATCTAAATACAAAATCCTAATATTTTCTATACAACCCAGTACTACAGTAGTCTGGAAATTACTCGAGGTGATTCTAGGGAAGATATAATGCCATATGTTGCTGTATTAAATGTCCATGCTCTGTCATAGGAAATATTTTCATACATTACTTTTACAGAGTTTCTGCAGCACTTTAACTAATTTTCCCTACTCAGCAAAAATAAATTCCAAACAATACAATGCCAAGTTGCAACCATAATCTTACATAACTTCAATCTGAAGCACTTGTTCCACTATAAGAGTTTCCTGTTTTGTTTGTACAGCCCCATTTAAGGTCATAGGATTTGTTTTAATATCACATAAAGAACCAAGCAACTGTTTTCTCAGCTACGGCAACAAGAAGTACGAAGAAGGTACATATGTCCAAAAAGATAACAGCTGACTATTAAACCTGTCCCAGAAATTAGTTGTGAAATGAAGTGGAATATGTGAATGGTTATGAAAAACTACTAAATTAATTTACATGGGTAAAATAAACAGTACATGAGAGACAACTGCCACAGCAGAGTTATTCTCCTTATTCAAAATAAATGGGATTGGATATGCACACGCATGTGTGCATTTACGGGTATTTATGCGAAAGAGATTCATTCAAATGTTTAATGAAATCGCCATGGTTGTATCAGGTTACAAGCAGTGATTTGCAAGTCTAACCCTGCTCATGTTAAAGGCAATGGAAATAAGAACTGTTGACTAATTATCACTCCGTAAGTACTCCACAATATCCATGTTGAATTCTAACAAATTACTAGAACCTCAGGGAAAGAAACAATGCTAATTAAGATGAACTTTAGGTGTAGGACCTAATTAATATGATCTTTACATGAAACTTGTTCCAAATGAAGCAACTTTAAAAGTTATATGAATAAATGCCTCAGGCTGTATAGCACTAAATAAGTCAAAAAATAAACAAACACTTTCCTTAAAATCAGCAAGTAACAAATCAAGATATTAACATAGGTGTTCTGTGACTGCAAGACTTCGCTTTGGCAAAGATTTTGATTTGCTTTAACTCTGAACACTACTGTTGGTGAAATGATAGATGCTAGGGATTGTTTTATTTCTAAACAGCATCACACAGAGACGCTGGGGGGGAAACAAAAGCATAGCAAGAATACACAAGTGACTCTTTTTTGGGGGGAAATATTGATCTCAATATCTTGTAAAAGATGATGTGTCAGTCTATTAAAACAAGAACTGTGTCTTTAGGTAACTTAAAAGAGTTTTTTTCCTGTTTCAAGGCAGGTAGCTAGATTCCCAAGCAGGAGAAATTTGTGTACCAAGTCAATCAAAGAAGGCGCAATGGTGCATGAGTTGGTGCAACTCCTGTTTGGGCATCCAGGTATATGTACACGTCTCTATGACTCAGGTACATGGGGACTGAAAGCAGTCTACATAGTAATATTTTGGAAACTGAGGAATAAAAAGGAAACAAGTCTCAACCTACTATTTCTGTTCTCCTTGAATACAACCCTTTGTACCTGGCTGTTTGCAAAGAGCTCGCTTGCCCAAGGCTACGTAAAAAACATCAGCCCCTGGCAGTCCCGTGGGGCAGAACTGTTAGCCTGTGGGTGAAGAGGCTCTGGGCACATCTGCCTTCACCCAGCCAGGTAGTGCTGGCTCAGCGGGATTCCACTCCATCAGCCAGCCCGAGGGAAGTGAGCTCACAAATCAGGAGAAGATCAAGTTCTCTTTGACACCGACAGGGACACTGGAAAAGGGACCTTCCTAGTTTCTGGGGACAAAGAGTTACTCTAGAAAGGTTGTTCATTGTTATCTATAAGGGTTAGTTTCCTTACAAAACCAGACAAACTCTTATTTCCTAAAGTCCTGCTGCATTCCTCACCTGGGGCTAAAGGCTGAGCCTGCTGTGAAGCCCAGAGCAGAGCTCTGGACATCTCCTGTAGCACCTACACAACAGATAGACCTAATCCCCTGGCTGGAGTCCAGAATCTTGGGGTTTAGTAAGGTGACCCTCTGGTCTTTGCTCCAGCAGAGCTTTTGGGAGATTCTTCCATACAGGAATTTTTTTTCTGAATGAAACTAAGCTGACTGAGTACTGACTTGTCCAAATTATAACAAAGACGACATCAATGAGGGAAAAAAAACATATTAGCCTATGGGAAAACAAAATAACTTACAATTACTCTGTTCTGAGCAGATGTAATAAAAATATCAGATGCAATACATGGACCTACATTAGCATTTTGGCTTTGTTTGCTAAACTGGAATTCCTCACATGCTGACCTCTTGCCCTCCTCCTACTTCTGTTTTTCTCTCACTGCTCCATGAGAAAAAAGGGTGAGAGGAGAGAGACACAGAGAGAGAATAAAAAAAAGGGGGGGGGAAGAGAAAGCATGAGAAAATAATAAAAACAGTGAAAGAAAGAGAACGAATGGAAAAAGAAAGAGTGAAAGAGAGAGCAACAGAACAAAAGCAAGCAAGAGCGAGAAGGAGAAAGAAAGAAGAGGGAGTAATCAATGCACTGCCAGTCTTTTTTTTAGGGCTTGTGAAAGTTATGGGGCCCTACGCAGAGAAGGCATTACATTTTTTGATCTGCAGCCAGATTCTTAATGAAATAGGAGGGCAGCAGGGAGGCTAATGTGATTCAGCATCTGAAAGTGAGCAGTTGCATCAATAATCTTTAGCACTGGCACTTGTGCTAAGACAAAACATAACAGAGTTTAGAAGACAAGTTGTCAGTGTGATTTGGGGGCCTTTCAGTTATTCAATATAACTCCATTAGGTTTTGGAAGCGTAAACAGGTAGCAGGGTTTTGTGCAAGTAATACTCTTAAACCAGTATGTAATTAAAATTGAGCTCTTTGGAGAATAATTCTGCTATATATTACTAGAGGTGACCTTTATGTTATCATTCTCTAGTGAATACTACTATTTGTTTGAGCTTTACCCAGTTTCAGTCTAACAAACATAACTACGAAGTAATGGACTGAAGAACTGCACAGTGCAAACTTGAGCTTGGGCTGTCTTTAACTGTGCTCTGTGTTAAGTTCTCGCTTCTCAGCTAAAGCAGCTTTAGAAGAAGAGTGCACTGGCTTCCACTGCTGCCTAACTTCTGCTTTACTTCTCTGGGGCAGGGTTTTTTTTCATTTATTTATTTTTATTCAGAAGTTTTAATTTTTTTTTTAATATGCAAAACATTGGAAGAAACTAGGTTAAAAAAAATTTTTTTTCCTTCTCCCTTCAGCTAAAATAGTACATAAAGCTTAGACTAACCTTTAAGGCTAAGCTTTGCAAATCTGCCAGTGCATGGAATTTGGTGAGGATGAAATTCCCACCAATGAAGAGATCTCACTTCAAGTTAGTCTATGCATGACTTGATTCCCCCATAAATCTGTCACACAGAGCATGAGCTCACTGGAGTTGTATGTAGAGTAGGGCCTTGTCAGGGTCTGCTGCAGGAGAAAAACTCACTCTGAAGGCTCTGAACAATGGAGTACACTGAAAGAAGAGGTTTTAGCCTTCAAGAAGGTGCTCAGGAGCACAAACTGTTCAACCATGAACCAAATATCTTGGGTTTTCAAAAGTCTTTCACATCAGATACTGAGCTTAAATCCCCATGACTGCTGGTCACTGGGCAAAATGGGCTTTCCAACAAGAGCATCCTAAAAAACCTCCTCTGTTCTTACCGGGCATCTTCTCACTGGAGAAAACACCTCAGGTATGAAGAAGAGCTGGTCCCTTAGCAATGAGCTCCTAACACCGATCTACAGCAAGCACTTCCAACAGGCCAGTTCTTACGCAAGTAAAGTCTGAATGGTATAACTGTGTTTTTATTTTAGCTCTTCTCTTCAGGTGTCAGGATGTTTTCTTGCTCATAATGTAAACCACCTATATGTAAAAGTGACTCTATGGTTAAGACAAGAACTAATTTTGCTGAACTGATACAGAAAGACCTGGGAAAGTGAACAGCAATAACCACCAGCAAAAGCTGATTTTGCAATACTATTTTTCCCCAATTATCTTAAATACAGCATTTTGTTCACTGGTCTACATGCACTGTTCTTACACTGAGACAGCGTGAGGGAACGTGAATTACTTTACATCCCAAGTACGCAAATCCCCTCACTTCTATCCTTTGTGATCGCGGAGACTATTTTTTATGACTTTTTCCGTTTCTTGTCACTACTGTGGTTTGAATTGTCTCCTGGTCTCCTAACACAGAACTGTTGTCTGCTTCCTTCATTAATCTTCATAAATTTCAAGTAATACAATGGCCTGGCCTTCGCCCTCCAGGGCAGTGGCAATTCAAGAGGGCAAACATTTTGGGGAGTCAGTTCGAATGCCTAACCCGTGTCTTACTGCAGTGTGGTAGAGCCCAGGGTAGTGGTGGGAGGGCAGGGGATGCTTTAAGCCTCCTTCATGTCTTGTGTTTTTAAATTGTACTAATTTTTCCAAGTACTTTTAAGTTCCCAGGAAGGTCTAAAGGATTTTCACTGTGTAAGGGAAAATGACACAAGGATTCATACATAATATCTGGATAGGGAATGGCATCGCCATTGGATGTCTACTATTTCATGCAACATCCCTGGACCTCCGGCCCTCTCAAGCTCCTGGCTGGGGGCATGAGGAAAACTCTGCAAAAAAGTTTCAGAGATCTCCAAACTTTGCACTTTGGGGCTTTTACCTCTTGGGGGGAAAGAAAAAAACAACACAGTGCACAACTTGGAACTACTGCAAAAATTATACAGCAATTAATAATCATTTACAAGGCAGCACAACATGTGCTAATAGGTATAAAGAGCAGTGTAAACAAGTATGGAAAACATCACATGCAGAGCAAAAATTTCCATGGTGTAGTGCTGAATGTTGCTAGACAAATAATTTTTTTCCCTATTTAATCCGTAAAAATATTCTCCTGTAAACAAAGACTGTATCAGTTAAGGTTTACAGTCTAAGACCTAAAGTGAAAAAAAATCAGATACTGTCCCCAGGTTTAGTGGATGCTTAGGGTCTGGCGTTGGGGGTCTCTTCCCTGGTCATTCTGCACCATTTCATTCCATCGGTGAGATGTGACAACAGTATAAGGAAAGCAAAGAGAATTGAGTTTAAGCTCATGGAAAGCGAAGTCTCTTTGGAGGGAGCCAAAGCGGTAATAAAAACTCTTCTAATGATTTGATCAGCAAAACGAACTAAAAGCAAAGTTTGGAATTAATGAGAGCTCTAGATCAAAACTGTGGATGATTTTCCTCTCATTAGTGGTTTTTATCATCAGATGTTAGCATTGTTTGAATGAAATTCATTCAAAGACTGCAAATAAAAGCAGTATTTGGTTAAAGAAACTGTGATTTGGGTCTATTAACAAACAGAACATCTTGCTAAATAATTCCTTTATGCACTATTCAGTAATGATGTAAAGCTGGCGCCTTTCTGCTGCCTCAGTGAAACAGCCTTCAGAAAGATCATTAAACCGCCTTTTTGTGAGACAAGCTAAAGAGAACGACCAAAACGTCTGTTATAAGTTTATATTTGTATTCAACCCAATTAGGCCTTAGGATACAGATGAAAGCAAAGCGCACTTTCCTTCCAGGCCGTTTCAAACAGCTAACTTTCTAAAGAAGCACTTCTGAAAACTGCTTCAGATGGAGACTGCGACTTTCCAAGAAGCATTGCATCACCGCGGCCCAGATCCGACTGACGGGTGGGAGGGGGAGAGGCTCGTAAATATATCTAACAGCTGATCCGCGTGGATCCCGGCCAGAGCTGCCGCTGGAGACATGCAGCTCATTGTGGAAGGAATTTCGGTACAAACGAAGCCACCGCAAATAACAACAAACCCTCCTCCTCTTCTCCCCTTTCCGCTGCTCGGGAATCCTCCTCACTGTCTTTATTTTTTCACTTTCCAGCGGGGCCCCACATTGAAGCCCTTGCCAGCTGGCTGCAGCGAGACAAAGCCGCTCTCCGAAACTGCGTCGCTGCCGCTCCGCAGGGCTTTCTCCTGGTGACGGATGCCTTGCAGGCACGGTCAGCAGCACCCAGGCCGCCCGGCCATCCTACTGGATTCCCAAGGAGGTTCAGCTGTCCAAAGGACTGATCTCATACTCGCTCCCAAGGCTGGATGGCTAGGAGTGCTCTTCTCTCTTGCAAGAGGTCTCTGGAAGGAGTTAGGGGAAGGTGGTGACAGGCTGCGGGGGAGCCCAGGCTTGCACAGCCCGCACGGGCATCCCCGCCATTGCAGAACGTAATCAAGGGGCTCCATCAGCAACACCTCCTCCCATCTGCTTTGCATTCCAGCACCACAGCTGGCATCTCCAAAAAATTTTTGACCATGTGAAAAAAACAGAAATGCTCAGCTAGCTTCTCATTGGAAACTTCCTCAAACTGATTCAATTCGAGTAGATCAGCCTCTTCCAAAAGAAACATGTTCTGTCAGAAACATTTCACCTGCTCACTAAGTACATTCGCTGCACAGAGCTTTTTTATAATTTGCTAATTTATTTTTGGAAACGGTTTTATATCACAGCGCACCCTGAGTGCCTTTGGCAACTTCAGGTACTTTAGAAATAAATGTAGTATTATTCCTCTTTAGAGATTTAAACTGTATGTTAAGTGGTTAAAAGTAGCCATTACATGGTTGGTGGCTTTTTCTTTTATTGGGTTTCCCAATGGCAATTTTAATACCGAATTTTATTATTTTTATTAATTTTATTATTTATTTATATTACAACACTTAGAGTCTTAATTTAGGAAGAATTGGTTCCAAAAAGAGGAGCTGGGTGCCCAACTGGCAAATGAGGTGCCTAAGGCCAAAGCTGTGACCCTGAAAGCTCCTGAGCTTTCAGGACATTTAAATAATTTTCTGATCTAACTCTTCCAAGTAATTTCCAGTTCTGCTCCTGCTCCTTCCCGGGAGACCCTCAGCCCTCCTGGACTGAGCACTTTAGCAGCAACAGGACACCCCATTGCCTGGGTTTCCTGAGGAGCTTAGTCTAATTGGCATTTTTCAAATTGTACTTGATATACACGTAAAGATGCAGACAAGCTACAGTTACCTTCTCTCCACAGAAAGAACATGGTGTACCTCTTTTTTTTAACACTGTGGCTGAAAAATTCATATGGTATGTAGGCAGGCCAGAGTCATTACCCTACTCTGAAAGAAGGCGGCCCATACTACATGAGGGCACCTTCTACACCACATCCTGGACTAGCCCCACCACACCTGGGCTTTACCAGGTGACTTTTGAAGCAATTTCTCTGTGCAGAAGAATTCAAGATTCATTAACCCAAAAACAAAGCCCCAGAAAACACTCCTCCTGAAGATCAGTGGCTGAAGAGGGAAAGCCAAGGCATAGGCTCTAGGATCAGAAGAACCCCACTTTCTGGTGAAAGACACAAGATACCGTCCTGTCAATGCTGGGGATGAAAGACCTCCCTGAAACTCTCAGTAAGGCACCTACACCTTAGAGACATCAAGGAGTGAAGACCAACTCTATTTTCATTGTCGTCTTCTAGGTGAAACTCCAGCTACCTGCTCGTGATGTCTTCAAGTGGCTTCTCTTCTGAGTGTCCCTTGGGCTGAAATCCCCTTCTGCTCTGTGTCCCTCTGTGCTAAGATAGCCTAACTTTAGGTTTCTAATTTCCATTCCAGAAGCCAGGTTTATAGAATATGTATCTTACAATATTTATCCCTGTGGACCAAGGAAGTTTTCACGAAGTTTGAAAGGCAGTTTGAAAGTTTTCTATCTTGGAAGGACTGACTAAACTTTCTCAACTCAGGCATCTGAAACTGAATTTTTTACCTCCTGAGTCTGTCCAGTCGCTCAAGCACAATAAGAAAACAAACGCTACATGGCAACTTAGCACATGCTCTGCTGTAGTTGCCGTTACAGTTCAGGAGAAAGCAAGATTTCTTCATGTATCTTTAGAGAAGTGAGTGACTCAGATTGTGAAGACTCACCATCAGGATAGTTCTTCATGCAATAAGGTAATCCTTTCTCTTCTTTTGAAGCCAAGATCCAACCGCCACTACTTAACATGTTCTTCAATTTTAAAAGTTACCATCTATCAATCTTCATGAAATCATCAGTCCATGTGAATGGAAGATGGCCAGCTGATCAGTTCTGATGGATTGCTGCATGGAGATCTAGTCTGTGTCACTAAAATGCCTGTTCATCCAATTAACCAAATTACTAAGGAGATCTCCAGCCAAGTGCAACACTTGCTGGACTGCCATTACTAGGAGGTCAGTGCACCAGAGATATGGTCTATGCAAAGCTGGAAGTTTCTTCTGACCCCCCTCAAAGAGCGTGAAGTTATTTTGTGAAGACCTGTGATGTGTTTCCTACCTGCCCACAGAGCAGCAATTCAGCCTGAGTTCAGTGTACTTACATAAGTGGCCAGTTGCAAGGATATACCTGAATCTATCCTTAATTCATTAGTTAAAGAAATTTAGGCAGGTGTCTGAAAATAAGCAAGCCTTAAAATTTCACTACCAGATAAATATCTAGGTTTTTATTTGTAGTCAGGTGCTTTAGTGGCAAATATGGCTGATGAGCAAACTCTGCTACTATAACTATTATATTTACCCTTATATAATTATAATTATACTGTTATAATAGTGCTATTTCAATTAAAGGATAAATGACAACATTCACAAGAAGGCCAACAGTCAGAAACAGGAGATGCTTTCTCAAAGCCATGGTCAACATAGTCAGCTGCTCTGTGCTGCAGATTGAAAAAGCCCCTGAGCACTGCTGGGAGAGCCAACGAGAAACTGGATCAGCCAAACAGGGAGCAGGGAACAAGGAGGTCTTGAGACTAGCCCCACCAGTGATCACAAAAATCAGCAGTAATCTCTCCACTGGTTTTGACAGGTGCTGGCTGAGATGTTATATGTAAAGATCCTGGCACTCTGTTGAGGCAAAACTTCATTCCATTCAAAGCTTTACTAGCATCAAAATTTCATAAAGACTACATAATTTGATGTGAAAAGTTTAATTCTTTGAAAATCTGACTGCCTGGATAGAAATTGGGGGCACCTGGCTCGAGCCTTTCTCAGTTTTCTCCAGTTTCATCCATGGTGCCATTATTTATTTAGTTCTGCAAGTTTTTAGAGGAATGCTGCGATGTGAAACGTATCACTTGCAGAAAGTCACAGTCTTGGCAGCCCTAACGAAACTAATGCCAACTCCATGCAAATCTCTCTCTGCTTGTTTGCATTTATTGTAACAGCAAGAAATACATTTTCTTAGAGTCATAATGGAAAGAACACTCGAGACTAACACCAATCTCCCTATACAGAAAACATAACAGCTGAGTTTGCTTTTTTCCCATGTTGGTTTAGACAAGTCAGTTATTTGCAGAGGGACCATCAATATTGTGTGCTCAAGGTGGCATCAGCAACACAGTTATCTAGCAGGAATTATCTGCTTGATTTTTTAAATGTCTTTACATGCGCTCCCCATTGTTTTTAATACCTTCTTTTTAATTCTGAAAAGTGATCTTTAAAACATTCACCGTATTAAAAATCAAAGGGTGCATCATTGCATGCCTTTAATGACCTGAAGATGTCAAATGCAGTTTTGAAGCTGCACTACACACAACAAAAAATGATCAGGGTAGTCCTGCAGCAGAGAGATTCTCACGGTCCTACAAGCTCTTAAATCTTTGAAATGATCCAGTTTCTCTAGCAGGTTTCTACATCTGGTCTGACTTCGTTTTTATTAACCACCAGCTCAGCTAAATAACTATGTCACGTTAAGTCCTCAGTCGGATGCAAGCTCTGCGTGGGGTTCTGGTCATACTCTGCAGGGGACCTGCGCTGTGCTGAGTGCAGGAGGCCATCCTGGAGGTGGACATGCCAGGGTTTAAGATTTACGAACAGGTGAATTTTGGATAGGAAAGTAAAAATACAAACTCATGCCTGAAATCTCCTGAAAGTACCCGTTCCACCAGTGACCGACTGCCAGACCCAGCCACCCGAGGACTGAACGGCGTTCAAATATTGTGCCTTGGGGTCACCCTACAGCTACATCTGGTGCTAAACATGTGCTTTCTAGTATCAGTGGGTTTGTATCGTCTAGATAAAAACAAAATGTTAACATGTGCTTGACTATTTTGTACAACAGTATTAATGTTGTTAAACCCCATGTCTTCTCCTATAAACAGTAAGCATTAATTTATTTTACATCCACTGAGTGTTTATTAAATGTATCAAACTCCAAAGCACAGCCACTTACCACAATTCACCACAACCATGCAACAAATTCCAGCTATGTACCCAACATCCATTTTCCTGAACATCACTGCAAACAAAGTCTTGTCTGCATGCAGCTAACGCATGGGAGAGGTAAATAGCATGAGTTTGCAAACGTAGGTCAAAATTAAGTCCCTAAGAACCTATTTCCTAAGCAAAGACCTTTGGGGTTTAAATTTCTGGTGTATTTAATCAAGGCGAACGTAAAAGTTTTTGGAAGGTGGCTTCCCCTTGGAGCACATTAACTTTGCACCTCTACCATGAGCTGCTGGATGAATTCTAGCGTATGAGTAGAATATTGAAATCAAAACAAGAATGTCAGCTTCACTGATAACAAACCTTTTTGCATATTTTTGCAGGTTTTCAGTTTATGTCAATACACAAACAGACCTACAGGCAACTCTGGTAATGAGGGTTTGAGGTTCTGCACGTGACTCAATTAGTGAATCATGGAGCATCCCCGTGCCTCAGTTTACACATCTCCGAAAAGGTGTTAAAGCAGACGTGGATATTTTGAGGGCTATTATGAAAGCTGATTTATATTTCTAAGATTAAAACAAGTATTTATGTGTTTTTCTTGGTTTCACTTATGCATCACACACTCAGACATTGGATAAACTGGTTATTATTAGAAGAGGTTTCTCTCTTTCACAGCTACTTAAAAATCTTAAGCAACATTACTTCTTTATGTTTAAACGAAAAGAAAATAAAGAAATCTTTTTCTCCTCCCCAAAATATGAGCCTGGTTATTTCTCAGCTGAAACAGTTCACCAGAAATCCCCTGTGAAGTCTGATCCTGTGCCACTAGAGTGAACAGGAGTGCTGCCATCCGTTTCAGCACGAACAAGAGATCACCTTGTGTTTCTGCAGTGAATCCTGAAAGAGTGTCATACCCTGCAAACCATAACTAAAAGGTATTTATTACCCAGACTTCTGTGACAACGACTGAAGTTGTTTAGTCCCTGAGGGCAAGGAATGGAAGAGGGAGATGCAGTAGGTAGGTACCCAAACACGGGGAAGGTGCAGGTGGGTAAAACGCCAACGGCTGCACCGCTGGCTCGCCGTGTGTTCCAGCTCTGCTGGGGAAGGGAAGGGCAGTAAAGGAAAACATGTTTTGTCTCCTGCTTTGTTGTCATTATCTGCAAGTGCAAGCTGGAAGTCAACAGTGCTGGATTTCCCGACTCCCGGGGAGCCATCATCCTTCCCCATGCTCCCATCCAGCTCAAGTTCTGCTCCCGGCGCTTCCCCGCGACTCCATGTCTCACCTAAACCCACAAACCGCCCTCCCACAGATTTTTTTTCATAGGGATGTCATGGGGGAGATCTCTGTCCCACTGCAAAAAGAGACAGTCCATCCAGCATGAAGTACTGCAGTTACACACACATCCAGACACATACCAGTGCCAAACGCTGTCAGAAGGAAAATTACTTTTGATTAATGGGAAAGGAAAGTTAATTGTCATTCAGTATAAATGTCAGGGTGGAAACCCAGGGAAGATAAAACATCACTTTTCAACAAGAAGGAAGGGAAGATTTCCATGGTGCAGCCTAAGCTTACTGCTTAATGCAGGTGAAAAAAATATTACTCTGATCAGCTCCTTGGGAGATCAGGATATTTTAGCTTTTACTATCTTGGGGACTCGCCGTGTAACTCTCTGATGCACGAAGCTCACAGAGTTTTTCACATTTCTCTGGGCTAGATCCACAGCTGGTGTAAATCACCGTGACGGCTCTGACTTTGGTGGCACCCTGCCAGTTTACTCCAGAGAAGGATTTGGTGCAGAAATGTTTCCCAGTGTATAAACTTCTGGTTATGATAGACAGTTTCTGGGCTCCAGTGGGGACTGGTGATCTGAAAAAGGGGTTATGGGAATTGGCAAGATATGAAATGGTGTGGGAGAGCTGCAAATATTTAATTTCCTGTGAAATAATTCTTTGGTGGCTATATATATATATATGTGTGTACGTGTGCATGTGTGTTGCTCAGCAAGTTACAGTCTAAAATGAAAAGATTTGCTGTTTCCCGTGAACCAGTCACAGCACCGATTGCCTGCCCAGGAGTGTCAGCAGGCAGCTGAACTCTGGTCCCTTTGCCCTAATACAATGCCTTCAAGACCACATTGACTCCTGAGACAGTTTCCAGCCCCCTGGCTGCAATGCCAGTTCTGTGTTTAAGAAGGAAATACGCCTTCTTTGCCAGCTATGGAGCTAGACCAGTTTAACACATGCAGAGAGATTCCAGACTTGTGCACCTGCCTCTCCCCATGCCTATGGCCAAATTTAAATGCTACAGCCCCTCAATGGAGAAAGGGGCACAAGTTAGGGCCACGGCTGTTCCCAGGCTATAAAAATAGAGACAGATGCTTGCCTGTGAGAAGCAAGAATGTGAGGCTTCTTTGAAAGCTGAGCATGAGCAAGTCCTGACACCTCCCGGCTCTTCACCTCATTGGAAAAAGTTCTTGCGCTTTCAGTGTGCACGTGCGTGGGGACACACACGCAGCCAGCACACACAACAAAAGCTACCGGGAAAGCTACAGAGAGATGCTTCTAGCAGGGCTCAGAGGGAGAGGGGGGAATGCTTGCAGTCAGCATTGTTTGTTTGGAGCTCAGTTTGATTAAACATCCCCAAACCAACCACCCGAAAAAAAACCTACCCCAAATTCCTATTCAGAGTTATTTGGGAACAAAAAGAAAACCGTATCAGGTGTGTGTTGTCTCCCTGTCCCTCACCCCAGTCTCTCCCTCTCACAGAGCACTTGCAGGATGGAAATCTGTTGGGTTGTCTGTCTTCCACCCAGGTGGACAAACATATAGACAGGAGAGTGAATGCAATTTGCTGTTTCAGAGAAAAGTGAGGTCCACAAACGAAGTGAAATTGCTGATCCCAGGCAAGAGGGAACGCTCCCTTCCCCCTCCAGCAAACACGCGCATGCACAAGCACGCACACTTGCACACCCCTCCCCTCCAATTTTTAATTAAGAAATGAAGGAAAATACAATATTTTTATATTGTCCTTTCAAGGAGATCTCTATTTGCATAGTCGGATCCCCCTTCCTCCACACAGCACTAACATTAGTGTGACCTTTTCCTGCTAATTGGAAAATCTTACGGAAATAAAGCCTGTCAGAAAATGAGAAGTGTCTCCCCTTTAGGCTGGCCAAACGACCTCAGAGGGGGAAAAGAAGTTCTGAATTTCTGCTCCTTCTGCACACACTGCAAAATCTTTATTACTTCGGAGAGCCTTGAAACCCGGTAATGCCCCTCCAGTGCAAAGAGAAGTAAATAAATTTCTTCTTATGACCACTTTGGAGAAACACACAACCAGATTTACTCAGCAGGGATAGATACTGGACAAGATAATGAAGAGAGAATAAGAATATGATAGGGGTTTACAGCCTCTTCTGTCTCTTTAAAGTGTTTTAATCCTTCAGAAACAGGATATCGGGTCCATTTCCTTAAAGATACAGTATCCCTTCTGGGACAAGTAATGTTATAAAAACCTAAGATGTAACATCTATCTCGCAATATTGATTGGCACTTTAGTGTGATAAAAGGGGTTGAACCTGAAGGGGAAAAAAAAAAAGAAAAGAGGTAAACTGGGATTACTCTTTGAAGAATTGAATAAAGTCCCTATAACACCAGGTCAAACTTTCAAAAAAAATTTTTTTTTACATGGAATAGAACCAAATACCATTTCAATGATTGTCTAGGCAATTCTCTTGATTTTTAAAGCATACAGATCAATGTTTGTAGCTTTATTACCAGCTGGTGCTGGAGCTAGCTCTAGCCCCAGCCCCATCACAAAGCACTGTGAATTCTTTCTATGCTCCAGCAGAGGAAAAAAAAAAAAAAGGAGACATTTCAAATAAAGAGATACGCTTTTGTTATTAACAGCAAACAAAGGAAACCCCGTTTCAAATGACTGTCTGGTTCATTTATAAAATGCCCTTTTTAGACAGGATCACATGTTTTCGGAAGAGCTTTGAATGAAAACCTTGAAAAAACTGTCATCATCTGGTTATAGCTACAGTCATTCCTGAATTACTCAAAGTTAAAATAACAGACACACAAATACTGCAAACAATTATTCATTTGAGTAGCTCTTACTCATACGGATTAGTCTCATTTAAGCATGTAGGTCTATTTCCATGGGTTAGTGGGACTGGGCTTGTATTGTATGGTGAAGTTAGCAGGGCCTGATGCAAGCCTTGGACACAGAAAGTCTGCTCAGCAGCAACATCTGCCAAAGGCAGGCAAACTCTTGAGACATTTCACCTTTGCACCTAACAATGCATGAATGAGCACAAGGCGAGACCTCATTCACCTTCAGACGAGGCTGCCCTCTCACAGACATGTCCTAATCCATCAGGTTTTCCACAGTCTGCTTCCCCAAACTGTGGGAGACAGCCTGTTGGGTCTCCAGGTTGCACCCGTCAGACCCAGCTCTACAGTGCATGAGGATGAACACGCAAAGATGCTACACCTAAGGATAGGAGTGTGGTTGCAGGACAAAACTCGGTGCCTGTACAGCTTACAGTCCTGCCCTGACCAACATTTTTTTCTCTATTTATTTGAGAAACCTTTGGAGCAGGCACAGGCTGCTGTGAAGGTCTACCGGCTTGGGGAGGTAGTGTCCTCTTTGTCTGCCCTGCTCCAAGATCTCCATCATTTTCCTGCCCACCCAGAAGCCTGTCTGACAGCTACCTGAACCCCAGGGTGACCCCAGGACTCAGGATCACTGGGAAAGATGCATTCCAGTGCAGGAGCCCCAGTGAGGAGTCATACAATAATGCAGAGCATTTTATGGTGTTGTTCAAAATCTGTTGAAGTCCCGGCCTTAAACTCACTGAAGTCCACAGTCTTTTCTGAAGGGGATGAAATGACAGGCTCTTCCAAGACATATGCTCCATCTCAGTGTTATTTTCAGAGTGGATTTTCCCATAAAGCTCAAAATATACCCTTCAGTCATTGCTGTGCTCCTTTCAAAGAAACAGGGTGCCACCATGCAGAATATCCCTCCCATTAAGACATGCTCTGAGTACAAGTAAACACTGACCGTGAAACCCTCCTATTGGACTTTGGGGTTGTGTTGCTGCTGGGCCCAGGAACAACAAAGTGTCCTGTATCCTGGAGTTAATGTAGTGGCTAACAGCCTGCAGAAGGGATGCAGTTTAGCCATCATGCTTGCTGGCTCCTACCAAAGGATGCTCTGCAGAGGTGGGAAACCCATGCAAACCACAGAGATCGTAACGGCTGAAGAAGTCGGATGGAGAAAGGGCAAACAGAGTTTCTGCCAAACCACAGTCTGCTCCTCTCTTGCTACTCAGTCTTTGGCCATGTCACTTCACCCTATAACTCCTCATGCAAGATTAACATACAGCTCTCACACAAGCCTCCCTAGACCACTTGTGTGGGCAGCAGCATCCCATTTGTCAGGGACGTATGGACACCCTGCCCACGTAAACTAGGTACTTGCCCAGAGGGCCTCGACTTTAGTGAAATCTTTATGGGGCTTGAATTATTCAAGCCTTGACCTTTAGCAAATCTCTCAGTCAATGCTAGTTAATGTCCTTTAAAGTCATTGACCCTTGGTCAGGGACCAAGGGGGTGCTTCATCAATGAACACACACAGGTTCAAAATCAAGAGAGGTTTTGTGGTATGTTTTTAAGTACTCAGGAATAGGACTGCTGGCCTCATACAGAAGAATCATCAGTGCCACAAGAAACAATATCATGGGCAGGAGACTCCCAACTGTGCTCCGTGGGATCCATCCAGAATTAGACAAGACCAAAGGCTCCTCTGAACATCCAGCTCTGCATTTGGCATATGTTAGGACCAAAGACCGTGGTTCAGTCCACAGCAAGGATAAAGGTCAACCACAGCATCTGCAGTCTGATCACCAAGCTCTCTGTACAGGTAAGGGAGGTAGAGGGTAGGGAAAACAGCTCTTCCAAAATCTCCAAGTGACTAACAGGTTTTACTGTTGCCACGTGGTACCGAGCCCAGCACGCACATTTTTAAACAAATATTAGACAGTTACTGTGTACATGTGTAAAATTTTGTTAAGCAACTTTCACCTCCCAAAACAAGCAGATTGGTTGCACAGCTCTTAAAAGGTGAAGCTGGCTTGGCAAGAAAAGATTTCTGCCCCCTCTTTCACTTTCTCTTGATAAGATTACCTCTTAGAAAATTATTTCAACACAATTTGGAAATGAGCACAAATTTTACAACATGCCTATCTTCTGGAAGGATGGGTTTTCAAATATGAGCGTGTGTATGCACTTTATGATGGGAACTGATGTACTTTTCTGAATATTTCACAATGTTCATTAACAGTAAGGTTTTCTGCATTGCTATAAACAGCAAAAGTTCTGGTTCAAACCTTCATACAAGCTCAGCACTTTTAATCTTGGACTTGAAATTGGTTCATGGGACTAGGTGAAAAGCCAGTTTGGGGGAGTTTTCTGCTTTCTTCAAATTGTGAAAACGTCAATTGGAGTCATGAGGTTAGACTTATTGTGCAGGCTTCTGCCCTGATTCTAGCTAGGGGAATTATACATAATGAATTAACCACATGACTAATTTTACCTAATTTTCTGTTCTTGAAGTGTCTGCAAGCAAATTAAAATACTCTGAAATTATTCGTTACCTAGAAGTACTCACAGTGAGAGGAATTTATTTCACCTTACTTTAGTCACCTAAAAGTTAGGTGTTTAGGTAAACTAATTTTCTGGGTTCTCCCTATAGTTAAGGCAGCAAGAAGACGCCTCGCCCGATCCCAAAGATAGATGTTGAAATTAGGTGGGTTGAGCCACCCTCTAGAGGTGCTGCTCTCCTTTGCTATAGAGATAGTCCAGGTGAATAGCCTAGATAGGACACTTGATTTTTCCACGGCTAAAATTAGCTGAAATTAATCCTAACCCACATCATTTATCACAACATAACTGCAGAGGTAAGCTTTTCCACAAAAGTTTTCTTGAATATTCAAGAGCAAGCAGTTTTTCACAGACCAGGCAGATCCTACTTTTGAAAGTGCCCGAACACCTAACAACCACTGGAAACATTAATAGTTAAGGACCTAAATACCCTAAAAGATGGGCCCACGTGTCTTATTGAATGTTTCTGTTCTCTGAATGGATGAGTACAATTCACTGGATCAGACTTCAGGGACAGATCATCACCACTGGTGACTTCTCTTGTGTTTCACTTCCTCCATGAAACTCCTCTGGTTTAACATTGGTAGAAAACAAATGGGAAAGAAGTATGATGAATGCGGCTGTAATGCTACAGATTTTTTTTGAGCAGAGAAAGCAAGCCAAGCTTTTGAACAATCAAAGTGTTGAGTTAGATTTCTAAATTTGGCCTGGCTTTCAGAAACGAGGAGCAGCTGCTATATCAAAAGGGTGCCTGTCAGGTACTACTCTGAATTTTTGAAAAATTATAAAATTAGACTGTCCATTTCAGGAGCCAGGCTTGCATCCCTTATGGGACTCTCAGCTCCATTGAAACAGGCTGCAGTCACCTCAATTCTCCCAGAGAATCTGCCCTGTGCGTTGGTGGCAGAGGAGTCTTAGGATCACACTGGGTACCGGCGGCAGAGGTATTTTCTCACCTTTAGGGGTGATATTTTCAAACCAGTCCCCACTTTTAACTGCATAAGGATGAGAAAGCTTTACCTGCCCACAGGAGGTATGTGGCCAAGGCACACTCGTACTGCTTCAAACAAGTGTGGGCAGCTCCTGTGACTGAATTTGGAGATATTTCTGTGAACCCTGCAAAGTGCAATGGCTCTCAGAAAGGTGGGGAAAGGCTCTAACAATAAGATTGGAGGCACTTTTTTAATCCCAACGCTGGTTCTGTTCTGCCAGTATCACCAGGCACTCCCACTCACTCATTTACCTCCCCACCATGGCTCTGCAAGCCCCAAATGCAGCTGCTTTCCAAGGCTACCCTAACCGAAAAGGACTCCTTTCTCTGTCAAAGCCTTGGCAAGAGCAGAGCAAGGACCCATCCCACCCAGCAACATTACCCCATTCCTTCCTCAAGCAGGTAAGCTGCATTTGCAGGGAATTGTGGAGGTGGTCAGAGAAGCCTGTCGTTTTATAGGCCCTATTAATATTTTGCTAAGACCCTTTGAGCTGAACAAATAGAAACACTTCTTGGTGTCCGTGTCGTTTGCTGAAGCTGGCAGCTGCCCTGCAATTGCTGGCTTTTCCAACGGTGAAACTCCTCCTTGTTGCCGCAGCCTAGCGGGACCCTTTTGGACTGAGTACAGAAAATTGCAGCAGTGTCTGTTTGACACCACATGAGGGAATGTGAATTGTCAATTTGTTGACAGTGTCATGTTGCCACTACCAGCTTTCCCTACGTTATTTGGAAATGGCTCAAGTCAGTCTATTTCCCAGGCTGAGCTTCCTCACGTTACAGCTCCGCAAGCCCAGAAAAGAGATGCAACCAGAGCAGAGTTTGCTTTTTAACAGAAATGAGAGAAGCTGTTTTGTTTAAAAATACTATGATTGTTGTTAGAGCTGGGAAGAGTCGGGGGAACTTACCCCAGGAGAAAGCTCTCCCAGACCTTCCCCTTTCCCTCTCCCCACACCACCACTGGGCTAAATAAGCTCATGAGAAGTCCAGGAGAGCTTCATCTTTTGATAATTTTCAACTTGCTCCTGCAATGGCATTGTGTCCAAGCAGGATCAGGAAATTGTAAAGGCGTGAAGCTGGGAAAAATACTGCATTTCCCCTCCCAGCTGGGTTTGCTGATGATTTCTACCTGAGCTAGGATTATTCACTATTGACCTTTCCCTCTGAGCTACAGTACACACCTGGCTGGCAAACCTGCAGTTAGGAACAGGATTTAAAAGCACCTACATCTATAAGTACACATGCACACAAATACCCATGACTTCACTTGTAGGCACTTCTGGGGAAAACTGAGTCCAGGCACAGAGCTGACAAACAGATTCACGTGCTATGTACAAAAATCCACCCTCCCTCCCCCTCCCGATTCCTCCAAGCCAAGGGCTGTTGTCTGGAACAGTTCCAAAAGCCACTTTGGAAGAGAAAGAATGGGACCAAGAGGTGGGCAGAGATGGCAGAAGCCATAGTCTTCCTTCTGCCCATGGCAACAGGTAACACAGACTAAAAGATAAGGTGTTTGCAGGGATAAAATTTCTACATGACAACACAGTCAAGACGATTTAGTTCTGCTTTACAAACTCCAGGAGTTTAAATAAAAAAGATTAAACCATTTAGTAACAGGAAGATATTTTCAGATCATCCCTGTCAGAAGCACCAGACACTGTGCAACACACGCAAGCTGAACTGGCTGCCTTGGGCATGCTGCTGGTGCAAATTTCCCACCTGCTAAGAAGATTCACAGGTTCTAGACAGATGCTGGAGTGTGTTTCAGGCCATCATTCCACCATGCATTTGTGAACTGCCTGCAGTCACTACTTCTGCTTAGAGACTGGATGCCGGAGCCTTTTCACAATCAGCATCTCTAGTTACAATGCATTTTACAGCGTGCTAAATTACTGACTTCAGCTCTCCCACAGATTCCCAACACAGAATGCATTCTAGATTTCAGATGAAAAGCAAAAAATGTACAGAATTCATTTAGTTCAGAAAAGCTGAGAGATCATTGGTGGCTACACATATATCTTTTTTTTCTTTTTTTTTACATTGCTCTTCCTGTGATGGGAGAAGATGGAGGAGAATCACTCTACAAAACTAGTATTTCTTCTGTGCATAACAGACTGCCATTTCAGGACCAATATTGCTAATGTTCCTTCTGCTGAGTTCCACTAATTTCTCAGTGGCATTGTCGATACAAAGGGACTTCCACTTACTGGAAAAGAAATGACTGCCCTTGCTTGGAAATACTGTATCTACTTGATGGTATTTCCTTCTCTTTTTTAATGTTTAAATTAAGTAGAAAAAAAATCTGAGAAATCTAAGCAATCAGAAATAAGATGGCTGTTGTTCTTAATTATGAAAGCCAAAGCCTTCTGCTTTAGCTTCTGGGCTGATGCACATGCAGGTCAAAAGTGACAAGTAGAAGGATGGCACGGCATGTGTTAAAGAGCTCGAGAGCCCAGCTTGCTGTGAAGTGGAGTTACAAGGTGTCTCTAAACCCTCCGCATTTGTTAAGGAATTCAATGGCAAGCGTGCTGCTGATGGGATTTGCCCCAGTGCCTCCTGTTCACCACCCTGGGAACGCAGCGAACACATTTCGCTTAAAACCCCTTTTAAACCAGGGCCCCCTTCCCACAAACAGGCATGTATCAAGCTGATGGAGCACATTCGTAAGAAACTGCTTTACACCTTGAAGACTGAAAGAATAAATCTCTTTAATAAGCTCTTAGATTTTCCTAGTGATGCAGATTGAAGTAATATTAGAGAAATGTGTATAGTTGTCAGTAATTTTGCAGGAACGGATAGAAAATGCCAGGAGGACTCATTTGTGAAATGGAAACATTGTGTGATTTTTTTTCTTTTTTCATTTTAGTGTTAAAGATTCTTGCAAGGACAAAGAGGCTGTGTTCCTATCACATGGAACCATGCAATAACTGGAGACTTCCTGGGATTTCCTTTAGCATCAGGCCTGCTAGGTTGCTCTTTGCATCTCACACACGCATTGGGTGTCATAGCAATGCCATTAACACTAGAGAAATCAGTTGTAACAACTACATTTACAGAGCTGGGGAATGACACACTGTTTCTTCTGAGCTAAAATCCCAACAATGCAGACTGGCCCCAAAAATGCCACTTCAAACTTGGAAGTCTGAGAAAGTACATTATAAAATAAGTACATTGAGTCCTTATGCCAAAGGCACTGCAACCCTGTCTGGGGCAAAATTCTCATTTATTGGTGGCAAAAAACCTGGGCTGTTTATCATTGCAGTGTGACTGCAAATAAAGAAAAAAAAAAAATCAAAGTCATTGTCTTCTCTTTTTAAGAGCGGTATTTTTTGGAGATGCAGTAGCAGCAGGAGTGCCTGGCTTGACTGATACTGTGGGTATCTGCCCCTGGGGAGTGCAGATGCCAGGAAATAGCTTTGGAGGGTTGTGACTAGTAATGATCACAGTGGAGATTTTAGGCATATTAGCAGGCACTGCTCAGTGTAATTCTGGATTAACTCTTTTACTTATCATTGGTATAAATTAAGGCATCGATGAAATTTATGTTGATGTGTTAGAGACACTCAGTCTAATATTGGTAGAAAATTTGACTGATAATATATCCAAATTGACTTGCTAGATGACTGGAGTGCAGTGCAGAAAGTGGAGAGGCAGTTCAAAAACTGTCCCTGCATCTCCCTGCACTGAACAGTGCATCTCACTGGTTTGGAGGGAGCAACCAAATGACAGTGCCATCATTTCTGTGCATCCCCTTACCTATGTAAAGCTGCCCCAGAAACTTGGCCTGTCTTCTTCGAATGTGACATTTTTTGGAAATCAAAGCAGAATCTGGCCCTCAGACCTCTCTGGTTCTTGTGGTATGATATACCTAGAGGCAACATCTACTGAAATAAATCAAACTGCTTTTGTCGTAGTGAATTTTTTAAAGGATTTATAAAGGCTAATGAAAATTCTTTTCACACTCCTGCACACCCAGTAACTGCTTCCATAGCACTCGAAATCAAGTTTCTCAGCTGAACCCTGCTTTTAGAGGAAGCAAAAATATTGTTTCAGAAAGAAGCTACCCCCCTGCCCTCACTCCAGTCCCAGTGCTCAGCTCAGCCCGTGCACACATGCCGGCTGCCCGCTGGCAGACAGAGGAGGCAACTGCTGAGGATCTCACTCCTTTCCCTGATTTTCTCTTGTAGGACTTCACCATCGGTCAGGTTTGGCTGACATCAGCCAGAGGGTTTGAAAGGCATCAGGGGAGAAGAGGGATGACGGAGAGCGCAGCCATCTGAGCCTCATTTCATTAGGAAACCAGGTTAAAAAAAATCTGCTGATGGAGGCTGGGACAAAAGTAGACGCAATGTCAGGTTCTGTAGTGTCTAGATTTTGATATGCAGTAGGTGTCTGTCCAGTATAGTTTGTACAAACGATCAGCGTTCCACTCCATTAAGTCCTCATTAGAGCAGCATACTGCACCTTAAAAGTATCTTAACCTTAAATTACCAGTATCCAAGCAAAAGAAAGAAAAAATAGCATATCGGGACCTAGTCAGAAAGAACCAGCACATGTCAATTAAGACAACAGCCAGCGTGTTTTAAGCCACTGCTTCTCAGAAGAGCATCAATATGTACCAGGATGCTGGAGCTTTAATAATTCACAATTTCCTTATTGAGGTCTGATGATGCTAAAATAAGGTGTTGAAGCTTGATTAGTAGTAGGAACATAGCAGCTTAACCTCTAACATTTAGCCTTCTCCTCTGGATCGAATTACTGATCTTTATCTTGTTGAGCTGTGCTAGCAGTTGGCTTGGGAACATTACACCTTTCTAAAAGCTGTCAATCTTTGTCAGTGTCTTTGCACAATGGATTGGAAGAGCTATTTTTAAAGGACTATGTCACCTTTTTGTAGTGATGGGGTTTTTATAGTATATTGAGTTTTTTTAATATGCATTGCCGCATCCTCAATATCACCTATAGGCCTGACTGAGAATAACTTCTACTAATTTTACTACAGTTTCTACTGAAGGATTATGAAGGCATAAAAAGCCATCAGAAGGGGGGAGGAGAAATCATAACTTAAGTTATTCATTAACACGCTGATTTTTTGCTTTCATTTTAATCTATTTTTCTGTCAAGGGGTCAATTCTTTTTTCCATGTACAATGGATTTCTTCAACATTAGATTGAGATATATTTCCCCAGCACTGTATCATTAATACAGTCTTATTTTAATGTATTATTTTAGCTAAGAGTAATAATGAAGTGGTGCAAATACATAACAGGAAAAAAATTTACAAAGATTTGCGTAAGTTTTTGATAGAAATATTGAAAGACAACATTACTAAATTAAAGACTGTCTTTTTGCAAAATATGATGTCCTTCTCTAGCCTGTTAAAAACCAATCTCTGTATTTTTGTAAGGATAGAAAAAGCTTCACATTGAGAGTTTTTCCAGCACGTCCAGAAATCCATGTATAGACTTCTGGCTAGACATGAAAGTGCACCAGCTTGTCCTTTTAAATCAGTTTGCCACAATAAAAGTACATGTACAACTCACCTCTGTTCCTTCAGAAACAGCCTTCCCACCAGACAAGAGTATTGAGACATACCATGCTTGTTTGTTGTCTTCTTCACGGGGCATGGTGGACCAGATGTGGTCAATCATACACGAACTATTGCTATGTTTCCCTCTGTACTGCCTGGAGTATCTAGATACTGCATCTACGCAGCTTTCAGCAGATGCTGAAATTCCCTCTGTGGCACATTCCCACTGGTACTTCTCTTACTTTTAAAATTGAAATTCTTTGTCTTATACTGGTAAGTCTTACACAGAGCAGCACACTAGATGTTTGCATGTAGCTGTAGCAACACTGGAGAAGGACAAAATTGTTTTCAAATCGACTTTGAGGTCCAAGATCTACTTCACTTCTCAGATGTGAAACCAGGCATAATTTCATTCAAAGTACAGGAACCTAATCTATAAAAACAAGAGGATTTGTCTCTAATTTAAACATGCTTACTCCAAGTTTATAACATTCAGAATTGGGAACAGAATTTCGCTCAGAAAGTTCATTTGAAAACATATATTTATTCCCACCTGTTTCTGCTTCTGCTGTTAATACATATGCTTGCCATGAAAAGTACTTTAAAACTCAATAAACCATCATAGTAAAACAGGATAAAATGTTTTTATAGTAACAATATCTCTCACTACTATGGGACCTTCCATGACAAAGTACCCTAAAGCTCTTTATAAATGTAGCAAACTGATATTCACATACTTCATCTACAGAGATCATTTCACCCACACTGAATGGCAGAGACATGCAATAGCTTTTTTCACAGCTGGCAGCACCTTAAAGTAGCTGACAAAACAAATCACAGGTTACACAGGTACAAAATAAGGGTGTTTCACTTTCTGGAAAACATTCATTTTTTCATTGAATAAAGATATTCACTCTTTTAAGAGTTTATCAAGATCAAATTACATAATTGTAATTGTATAGCTACATACAAATTTCTGAAATACATCACAAAAAGAGACATCCGTTCCTGCTCCCAGCAAACACCACGTGTTGCCATGGAAAGGGACACCAAAGGTGGTCGACGAAGTCCCAGTGCATCTCACACGGAGCCAGTTACCTACAGTGTAGCATCTGTGGGACCATCCGCACCCCAGAAATGTACCGTATGTCACTTTTGTGCCCTGGTAAGTAAGCAAGCAGTGATTAAGATTTTCTTTAGTCCTGTCCCCCTGTCAAGCGCCGCATCTCCCCAGTCTGAGCACTCCCTGCACAGTGCTTGCCCGCACTGCTCTTGGTCTGCTCCCCCTCCTGTCAAGCCCTCTCCTTATTAATGGTTTGCCACGTATGTTCCTTGACAGGGACACTCACGTTGCTAACTACACTGCTAAGGCAGTCACACCAGCAACCACAAACACATCAAAACACAGCACTGTAAACACAGCAGGGCTGCGCCAGGGGGAACACGTCATGCCTGCAGCCCATCACGTTGCTCCCTGCTGCCAGCGCCACAGCCACAGACCCCTTCCACAAGCCTTTACACCTCTTTTTTCCCCCCTCCTTTTTTCCAAGACAGAGCCACATAGGGAGGTAAATACCCTAGAGGGTTGTGTAGCAGTTTGTGTTTCAGCCCTGCACACTCCTGCCGGGCCAGCAAAACACCAAGCAGGAACATGACTTGAAGGTCCACCAAGCACTCAATTTTCCCAATGTGTCTCCATTACAGGACCATTGGCACTGAATAATCTGTGGTGGCTCACTGTGAAAATTCAGGTCACAATGGCCCTCTGCTCAGTCTGCAGTGCAATGATCTCCTGGTTTGACAGCTGACCATACGCCATAGGAATGTGGTTTCAAAGCTTTTCATGGCTGCTTTTGTGTGTTGATCTCTTGTTTTGTTGCTTTTCAGTACAATGCTAATAATGAACACATTTTTGAATTGGATCTCTTCCCAAGGACTATAAGCAGGCAGAAACTGTCCCACATCTGGACTGGTTTTCTAGTGTGAGGATGAGGGTCCCATTTACAGAAGTGCCAGACACTGAGAAGCGTTCTCAGCTCAGAAACCCCAAAAGTCCTCCCAGAAACCCAAAGCTGTGTAATCTTTTTCTTTCTCGCAAACCTGAATGGTAGAACTTTTCTCCTGAGCTTTGGCTGTGTCTGAAATGGGAAAAAGGAATAAGGTTCCTCAAAGTGGAAAACCAGAAACCCCAGCAAAAACTGGAGCCCAGGTATGTGACTCCCAGTCACCCTTCATTATTCCTCAGGGAATAATATTATCCTGTGATTGCATTTACAATAAATAAAAAATTAAATGCTGCATGGAATACCTGCATACCAAGGAATCTCTCCATTTCATTCAAAACAGTTTATCATCTTTTTGTCCTTCCGTTATTCTCCTGTCCCTGTACCGCAGGGAGCAGCCCTGGCTAAGCTAACTGGGCACCATCAGTTGCATCCAACGGTCACAACACTTCTGACCTGGCATGCCCTATTTCTGATTGCCATATGAAATCCCAAAGAGGAACAGGAACGCCACACTGCATAGCTAAGGTAGCTCATTCTCGCTTAATGATGCAACTTCTTTTAAATATAGCAGTATAAATGGAGACAAAAAAAGGTCCCAGAGAAAGAATTTTTGCTTGCTTTGTTGTTCTCCTGAAAGACAGTGCTGCGATATCACGGCATTGACTGCTAAGACGACTACTAGATTGACTAGTAAATACATATTTTAGTGGAGCTCAGCAGAACAATATCCCCTGTAACGTAAGTCATTCCATTAGTAAGACAGAGGTACTCAAGGATATTATATCATCTTTATTCCTTCTGGAAGGACTTCACTACCATTACTATAAAAAAGTGCTCCAGAGATTGTAAATACATTTAAGTAACTCTGACAAAACAATAGGATCTGACTAAAATGTGGGATGTTTATCTCATCTGTCAGTCTGATATGGGATAAAAGCCACAGCAGCCATGACAGACTCAAAAGCACTTCTCCCTAATAATTTTTTCCCCTCTACTACAATGCTTTTTCTACTTACAGTGTATGCAGCATGATTCTAGCCATATTTGTATTTCTTTTTAAATGAAGAAGTGTTGATTACAGCAGACAACTCTGCCTATATCCTATTAAGATATACAATTTATGGAAATGAAATTCAGTGGGTCTGAAGTATTGCTAAAACCAAACAGTCAGAGTATGAGTCAGGGCCAATGTCTCCCTCCCTCCCCCAAATTAAAAGACTGAAATATTGTGAGATGTTTTAGAATTAAATAAAATTTTTAATAGTTATCTTTCTATCTGACTGTTTCTAAGCTTCACTGTACCTCCAGGTTTCATCATCAAATGTTTTACCATAAACGTGAAAACCAGGTAACATACCTTATTTTTTCTGTAAAGGAGAGAGTCCTAGACACTGAATAGAGGAAAAGTAAAATTCACTGCAAATAGGTTCAAACTAATGAGTTTGAATCAAATATCTGAAAAATGATTGCAATTCTGTGGGCTACATAGTGGTCAGCACTTGCTGGCCATTATAAAATCGTGACTCAGCTGAAGGTGGTCAGAGGAGTGCGGATGCTGTTGGCTATTGATTCTCTACAAAGTACACACATAATCAACATTCCTGTGAAGCAGTATTTCTTGTCTGTCTTTTCCTAAGAAGGCAATCTAAAACAATCATAACTTCTAGTGTTTTCAGATTAAAAAAGATGTTGATATCTCCTGTCACTGTGGCTTCCAGCCAGACAGCTGTACTAAAGAGCAGAAGTGAGATACAGCATATCAAAGACCAATTCCCCTAACCGGGCACTTACAAGCATGGCCTGTCCTGAAACGGAGATAAAATGAAGTCCAAGCCTACAGGAAGAGCAAGTGCTTTACATCCTCACTGCTTCTACACACACTGGTTAACATTATCAAAAGCATGTGTCATTATTGGCACTAGGTGCATCAGTGTGCATGCAGGTGAGAGACACACATGCAAATACAGACACACATTTACCTCACCTTCAGAGAGTCTAGCTATGCTGTTTCATTCATAGAATATCAATATAAATTTAAATCAATTTACTCTTTGTTAAATATAAATCTCTCCCACCACAGCAAGAGACAAGTGGTTTCTCCTTGCTTTGAAGTGTCTTGGAAGTGCACTTCACCTTTAGGACAGAGTACTCACTGATACTGCAAATGCATTTAAGAAAGCATAAAAGACTGGTATAAAAAACAAAAAGACAGAATTGCTCAAGAAAATAGAAGAGCTAATCAAGTTGGATTGATCTGGAATTCTCTGGTCACAATCTAGGAAAATGCTCAAACTTTGGTTTTATTTCAAGAATCTGCTTTGGTGGGATCCCATTCAACACAATCCATGCAATACATCTCAGTGAGGTAACAAGAGCATTTGTGCTCAGGTCTTTAACCACACACTTTGTTGAGTTAATGTTTATGCTATTAATACCACGGCATTGACAAAAATCTGAGGGTTTCCTTAATGGTGGCCCGTCATTAGAACAACCACATTTTTCTGCCTTATGTGTGGGACAACGTCAGAGCGCTCCTCACAGCAGACTGGATGAGATTGCCTAGTCATTCACAGCAAATGTAACCCGCACCATGGTGGTACTACCTACAAGATGCGATTAACCAAGTGGGCCTTGACATCTGTTCATGTCATCAGTGTTAGTGGGATTTCTAGTGGCCAGAACACTCATTTTTCCATCTCCTCTGAGCAGTAAATACTGAAAATATTTGGCCAGTATTTTAATACACTTGACAGAAGTACTCCTATTATTCTCTTAAAGCAATAACTGCAGACACACCTTCACCCTTTCCGTATGTCCAATACATGCTTATAGATGAATATCAACCTCAAAGTACTGAAAATATAGTGTTTTAAATCTCTTGAACATTATTAACAGCTGATCAGTTAATTTATCTGTATGGGAATGTCTAAGGATTCATCAGAAGTAATACATCCTAAATTTCTGATTAGCAGAAAGGAGAAATACTGTACCAATCATCCAGTTAATTCACTGAAGTGTTTTATTATATGCGCAGGTATTTGGTATCGAGATGTCATATTCCCATAATGAACACAATAAAGGATGAATGACTGGTAAAGCTTTCAGCTCACAATACCTATAAAATCTAAGTGTTAGCAAAGTGTTATATACAGATTAATTTATAGATTCCTATTAACATACTGCATGCTTTCCTTTGCACGGCTACTACTTCTCAGCCGTGGAAGATAACTTTCGCCATATAACATCTTAGTTACAATGTGCGTTGCTCCATACTGCTGGGGGTGGGTGGCTCCGAATGGCAATCCTGTGTGTGGCAGATGCATGGCCATGAACAAGAAAGATCATTGGGGTAGATGTGGATTTTACAAAATAATCAAAGAAAACAGCCCTCTTGTTAATAGAAACCTGTCACCTTTTGTCACTAGCGTGATATCTGGAGCTAACATAGACTTGAGGACTGTAGACACACACCCCTGATCCTGCTGTGTTTGGCTAGAGCTGTGTACCAGAGGGCAAAAGCAAAGCCTGGGCTTGGAGCTAAAAAAATCCACGGTCTTAATCGTAGTCTTTCTTTCGGAAAAAAAAAAAAAGAGTAGTTTTCTTCTAGTCATCAGATTAATTCAACCTAACATCTAAACAAATAGCTGACAAAGATTTTTTTTAATAATAGATGTTAAAATGTGAGTCCAAACAAAGGAAACATACCTAAAGAATGGCTGCTCTGAGTATAATGTGTATCATTAACAATTATATGTGTCTGTTCTGAGACCAGAATTACAAAAGGCCAAATTTTCTTAAAAGCATGTTAAAATATTAATAGATATCTGGAACAGTTTTATTGCATGGGCTGCCAGTCTTATGAACAATTACATCACACGGGGATGAAGGGTAGGAAAAACCGCCCAGATGCTGGTGACCTGCTGCTCTGAACAGCATCACGAAAATCTAATGGGAGATACTGAGATTGAATAGTACAGCTGGCAGCAAATCTGGTGTGGAAGGGTTTTACTGGGAGCACCAGCAATAAATTTCATGGCATCCAATATGCTAATTCTGTAAATCTAAGGAGGGCGTACTCACAGTCCAACACATTTACAGACAGACTCCAAACACCAACATATCGGAGGCAAAGACATCTGTTAACCAGTTATTTTTTTGTTGTAATGGACATGGAATTACTTCATCACTTATAAAGACAAGCCACACTGAAGCCAACTCAGAAGTCAGTCTCTTTCTTGAAATTACCCTTCCTCCATGGCACACACTCACCAGGTCATTTTTGTGTGGTTACTTGTGAGTGCTAAGGCTGCTTTCATTAATTTTTTACTTGAAGCAGCAAAGCCTCAAAGTATCTATTTGGGGGAGAGGAGATGCAACATACTACAATTAGGAGAAGTAAAATGCTGTAGTGGGTTTGATCCTTTGCCCATATGTTTCATTCAAAGGTTAGTCAATGACAGCCACAGGGCTGGGACTGCTGGCAAATTTTGGATGAACTTGTGCAAATCTAACTATGGACTTGATCAAGTCCACTCACAAATATTAATCAAGCACTGATTAAATAACAAAAAAACCCCAACATCCTGATTCTACTCTCATTAAA
>Ga0065711_1001360_pt1 | contig 44371 bp, 26 predicted proteins | sample Hoacrofraction12_FD_59098 | JGI IMG/M metagenome (GOLD analysis project Ga0065711, IMG submission 59098) | Hoatzin crop microbial communities from Cojedes, Venezuela - Epithelial fraction 12 v2 (version 2) | ecosystem: Host-associated > Birds > Digestive system > Esophagus > Crop | place... | reverse complement strand
TCTGGAGATATTCAAGACCCGCCTGGACAAGGTCCTGTGCAGCCTGCTGTAGGTGACCCTGCTTCAGCAGGGGGTTGGACTAGATGACCCACAGAGGTCCCTTCCAACCCCTACTATTCTGTGATTCTGTGATTCTGTGACACTGAGCTTCGGCTGAGCATCCTCCACACGCCTCGCTGTAGAGGTGGGTTCATTGATAGAGCCCCTGGACGAAAATGTCGATTGAAGGTGAAAAGCCAAAGTCACTAGCGTGTTTTGGGTGTGTGACACCACAGCAACACAGTGAACATGTCCTGAATAAGGTGCAGTTAGGAGGAGCGATGTAAAGCTGGCACTTCAGGTCATCAAGCCATTAGAAATATCAGAAGATAGGATTCTCTTTGGCTTTCCTATACAGCTTGTTATGTGTGATTTAAAAATCAATGATTAAAACAAGCACAGTAAGAAAATTGCTAAGCAAAGCCTCAAATGGTGTTGGAGTTAAAAGCATCAGTAACTTATGGGTAAAAATAGTAGAGGACAATATCAAACAGCAGAAATCCAGGATATTCATAGCTGAATTTATGCATAAGAGAAAGCAACTACATTAAGGTAAGAAATGCAGTGGTAACGCACCCCAGCTCTCTTAGCTCAGCCCTGGAGAGATACCACAAAGGGAGAAAGTGGAAAATCAGTGATGTTGCATTTTACCAACAATTTAAATGTCATCTGGGACCATAAAGACTGGTGTCACTCTTGTCCACACTGAACCGTAATCATTGCGTCTGGCCACTGACTTCCCTAATATTTTCTTTTGACCTGATAAGGAATCTGATACCCGACTACAGCTTTTCAGATGTCTTAAAAGTCACTGGGAGGGTGTGAAGATGTGTCAAGCTAGAGAGAGATTGAAAGGAGATGGGAGGAAATTATAGGGGAACATTAGAAAGGGAAGGGAGGTGTGCGTGAAGAGAGGAGGAGCGAAAGGCAATGACAAACCGGGGCGCTACGAGGCAGAGAGGAGCAGGTAGAGAAAAGGAGGGGATTTGCACCAGCGATGGGGACAGAGGGACAGGCAGGAGGAGAGGCGGGAGAGGTAGCTGGAGGGGGCAGGTTGGCAGCTGTAAGGGGAAGGGTGGCATATTTTCTTAAAATGCAGGTAGCTGCATGCATTGGACACGCATGTCGGCTCGCTAGGTGGACAGGCCCCACTCAAAGCAGAGGAGAATGGGATCCTGGACCCTGATAAAATGCGTCCCATCTTTTGGCAGTATAGGGTCTTTTAAGGGGCGTGTCATTGCTGCCTGGGGCATACCTGTCTGCCTTCTGCTCAGCTGCTAAGAACTAAGGGGAGAAGGAAGAGGAGTCATGCCTGTAGCCTGGCAGAGTGCAGCAGAAGTGAGTCCTGGCCCCAGAGTGCATCGCTGCCTGACACAGTGCGAGTTTTCTGGATTTATTTCTTCTTGTTGCACATACATGAGCACTACACGACCGGGAAGAAAGCTGTTCTTTCCCAATCAAAAGATGCTGTTTCCATCTACCACAAGGGTATTTACTGTACCTGTCTCCTGCTCTGTACCGGGCTGAGGCGCGTGTTTTGATATGCAAACGTAGCAGACCTGCCTACAATCTTTTCATTACGTTTCAGTATTTCATACTGCATGATGAGATCAAAGAGGTTAACTGAATTAGGAATCTCCTAACCACAGCTTTTTGGAAACGTGCAACTGTTAACAATGCACCGTGGGCCTTTCCCTCCATTTGTTCCCCCTCCTTCGCATCTGTACCCATCACAGCTTCAAACGCTGTCTCGGATCTGGAGAGACCCGTTAGGGAGTGAGCGAACCAGCCAATACAGGCGAACTGAAAAGCTTCTTAAAAGGGAGAAAATGTGCTGCAAGGATTTTGGATCCCAAATCGATTGAATCACTCATGGGTAGGCACAAAAATGAAACCATATGTCATCTCAGAAACAAAACATTTGAGAATCAATTCCGGTTTTACTCGCTTGTCAAAGCTTGGCTTCCAAGTTTAGCCTTCTCATTCTTGCCAGTGATATTATTAGCCCTCTGCTGCTGCTCAGGTGCCGCCCTGACGGACAGAGCTGTTGAAATAAAGGGCTTTCTGGCTGGAAAGGCAAAGTGAATAAAACAGCATGGTGGAAGGGCTGCAGGTGGCTTTTAGAAGTTTTTCAGCAAAATGAACAACAATTTATTTTGGAGCAGCTAGGAGAATTTTGGCTGAATTGAGATGCTTTGTTCATCTTAATTAACCCTTTCAAATCCTTTCTCCTTCTTTTGAATGTAAGTGCAATTTTAAGAAATGTTGTTTGAAATGAAAAGTCAGAAAATGCCCATGTGAGACAGTTTGTTTTTATTATATGGAGTATACTGACTTTTTTAAAGTGGTACTTAAATTTCCCTCTTTCGTAATATCTCAAAACCAGTAGAAAACCAGAAATTGGGCAGATAACTACCCAGAGACTTTGTTGCACTGCTGGGGTGCTCTGCTGCCAGCCGCCCCTCCGGGAGGACAGCATCCAGGCAGGACCACGGCAGCCAGGCAGGTCTGACGGCCAGCTGGGAGGTCAGCTCAGGGACAGGGTCTGGGCTGAGATTTGGGGTGTCCCTGGCCAGGCCAGGTGGCGATGTGGCGAGGCCGTAGCACTTGGGAGGGCTCGGGCTGTCACCCTGGCTGAAAGTGGCTCCTAAAGGCAGAGGTCAGCCCCGGTGGCCATTCCCCCGCTCCCTACCACCAACAACCGAACTGTTTCTCAGCGGATCATCTAGATTTAACATAGGACCTTGCATTCCTCCAGTTTTTAAAGAAGTTTTTGTGGCAAGGGGTAGGAGATTGTACATTTGGCCAAATGGAGAATTTGGCCTCAGGCAGTCCTGAGACGTGTGCTACCCTCCTGGGGCCATGGCTGAGCCCTGCGTCAACAAGAGCAGCCGCAAGGTTGCTCTGGTACCATGCAAGGGGGAATGGACCAGCTACAGAACTCATAAGCATGTCTCCACATGCAGCATCACAGCACCTAGGCAGCATCAGGAAAATGTCAAGGTGGTTTGGTGGTCAGCTTCCAACTTGTGTTAAAAACATCTCTGATCGATGTCAGTGTCACAGACTCATCCTTTAAGGTGAATGCATAAAGAAAGCCATGTAGTGTGGTGAACTTTCTGACTTCTGAGTGCAGCCACCCCACCATCGCCCAGTAGAAGACACAGGATAGCTGCGCCTTCTGTGAAGAAGAGTCCCTAAGGTGGAGGTGTTACAACACCATGCATCCTATCTTGGTATTTCTAGACTTGGAAGCCTGCTAAAGCCCTCTTCTGGGGTGCAGAAATCAAGCACGTGTTTTATGGAGCAGGCTTTGATCGCTTAGCTATCTGATCATTTCAATATGCTTGTGAGTAATCAAACTTTGTATGGAGCTCATTGGAGTTGCTCTAGATTTCCACTAAGTCAAGGATCTGACCAAGTACAGGGATATTTCTTTTTTCTGAGTAAAACTAGGAGGCTATTTCATGGTAGGTTCTTCTAGATCATTGAGTGGTTTTGCGAAACTCCTGAGAACACATTACTTATTGGGGTTGTGCACAAATACCTGATGTTGTGAACACACTGCATACATATATTAATGTCACATTCAGGCGCAAAACATTTATAACTGTCACCTCTTTCCTCATCTCTCTATTTGCACGTCTCCAAACACATAATCAGCCCTGTTCCTGGCTGATCGATGAGGTAGGCAGGGTAAAGTCAGACAGCACTTTTTGTCCGCATGTTGCTGCGCAGCCTGCAGACTTTGGAGACTCTGTGCACAGGGACTTCAGTTTGTGGGTTGGTGGGTATATGGCAGCGACAATAATCTACCATGGGGGGTGGCAGTTGAAAAATACCTGGTATGAAGGAACACCAGTGTCTTCTGGTGGTGTTGATGGAGTTTTTTGTTGGTTTTAGGTGATAACTGGCAATCTTGTAGAACATATGGTGATATCCTCAGGAATCGGGGCCCTTCTATTTACCGTGCAAGCATCAGTCCCTGCAGAGACCTCAAGCCAGGCTTGTGGCCTCACACCACTCTGCGGGACCGTGGAGCGACCTATAGGCAGTGTGCTGCCTGCAGGACTCCGCTGCATTAACAGCACTCACTGTTTTCCACAGCAAAGATCGAGGGGTGCTTTCTCTGAAAAGGTCACAGGCCCTAAGAGACCACAGACAGCTGCAAGATTTTTCACCCTCCTACCCTGTCAGTCAGCACGCGAAGGCTGTTTCAACTGGCCAGCTTCCACGAACGTGCGGTCATTTCTCAGGAAATCTCCCACAGTTGCACCGGTTTGGCGTAGGCTTTTGTAACGATACCAGCAGCAGGAGTGCTAACGCTTGCTGGAGAAAAATCTGCCACTGACCAGTGCTTTCACGGCAGCTGCCATCAGGGGAGCCTGTGCAAGGACAGGGCTTTCCTGAGCAAGCGCGACTAGCAGCGCAGCTCGTTAGCGGCTCGGGAAGTCAGACAAGCAAATGAGGCTCTCTGGGGGGGTGGGAGCCAGGGAAGCCCTCTCAGAAGTGGGACTGAGCTGACTTGTGGGGAAAGCTTTGGATGAACGTCTCTGGGCTGTTCCGTGTCGCCAGCATTGCTAGAACAAGGCAGGGGCTCGCTCTGTGTCATTCCAGGTCTGGAAAACCTACCTGCTTGCAGTGCTGTGGCCAAAGAATGACCAAGTCCCACTTTTTGTATTTGATGAGACCAGGTAGTCTCAGGTGCCAAGTCGCATCGTGCCAGTTATTTTAGATGAAGCAATGTGTTGCCAGAAGCGGTCAGAGCTAAGTATGATGTACTGGCTTTGGAAGCAAATTCACACTGTTTCCTGAAGTCTGACAAGGTGAATGACTTCAGATCAAGCATGTCATAGTGAAATCTAGCATGGTCTGTGTCCCAGCTGCTGGACACCCTGCACTTCTGACACCCATCATCCTCCCAGTCCCATCAAGCATAACCCCTTACAAATGTCATGCTGGAAGCAGTCATCTGTGTCCTGCAATTGCATGGAACACCTGCGCATGGTCCAGCCTTGGCCACAGTCCCCTGCCCACCAACTGCCGTTACTTCAGAAAGGTCTTAAGCCTCACGCTCCCCCCGAGCGTGGTTAATACAGGGATCCGGCAGCTACCTTACTTCTTCAGCCAAAAAACACATCAGGGAAAATGTCTCAAAAATAGTAAATCTGACTTTTTCATCAGGCTTGCTGATCCCAGCCTGTGCAAAGACCCAGCTTTCTGAAGTCGTGCTTTCAGTGTCAGCCCACCTCTGTCAGCTGCTGCTGACCAGTGGCTCCCACTGCCCCCTTGGTTAGGGAGCGTTCTGGAGTTTGTCAGAGCTCTTTCGGGCTCCACATTTGGCTCTGTGTTTCTGGAGACGGGAAGAGCACGCCCCATTGCCTCCCCATTGCAAGCTGGGGTATGCTTATCTACACCTTTGTGCTGCCTCCCTGCCTGGTCTGCCCAGAGAACCCACATTGTCATAAAGAAAATTCAAATAAAAAATTATACTTGAAGAGTAATTTTGCATCACTGGTTACCCATGTGTAACAGCTATACTATTACTACACCAGACTATTTACATACATGTACAGAGCGACTACACCTCCACATTTTCCACCAAGGCATCACAGAATCATGGAATCGTAACGGTTGGAAGGGACCTTAAAGATCTTCTGGTTCCAACCCCCCTGCCAGTCCTCTAATTGCAGCAAAAAAGTTATTTCAGTGTTGCTGAAATGGGGATCAGAAAGAAAGGGAGCGATCACAGCACTACTCACCTCACCACATAGCAATTACAGTGCCTGGAAGCAGAAACCAGATATATCCAAATGAAAGAATAGGATTGTCTGTCTAACGCTGGGCATTAATTAAACATCTGAACAAACCGCTATGTGCAACGTTTTTCTTATCTTCATGTTGTCACATGGTGATTGGACCTCTTTCTGGTCTTTTAGCCAAATATTTTATGGGATTCAATACAGATGTAATTTGAGGAAGATGTACAGTGTGTGTAGCTGAGCCAATCTGTGAACTGTCAGTGATGTTTTGTGCAGAGATACCTTGAAAAGTAAATTCAAAGACACTCCACGAAACAGTGTTAGAAAATAGTTGTTTCCCTACGGCTGATGGCACTGGCGGAAATATTGAAGATTCCTTGTTAGAGCAACTGCCGAGTCCTGTGACACCTGATGTTAACCGGGTAGTGTGCACAGATTGAATGCTGTGTCCCATTTTCCTTCTGCTGGGAAAGGCTTTCCCGAAATCTGACACGTGAGGAGAATCTGTTGGGAGGCATCTCAGGCTAGACTGGGTTTAATGGGTGCCTAAGGCTTTTTTTTCCGAGCGCATATTTACTGGGGTACATCCAGCTGTGGATGTGCTTTCCCTTTTTGCTGTGCGTAACATCTGTGCAGTGGGCTTTTGTTTGCCTGGTTGGTGGTTTTCTCCTCCTTCTGCTGCTTTGGCTGCTCACCCAGCTTTTTACCAAATTGTAAATTTATCTTCCTTCTGCTTTCGGCAGGCCCATATGTGGAACTGTCAAAATGTCACTGGCATCAATTGTGAAAGGTTAGTGCCACATTATAGTCAGCGAGCTTATTAACAGGGAAATGATTGGGTTTTGGAGAGGGAGAGGGAAGGACAAATGGGAATCCATTTTCCAGGCACCTGCTTCTTCTACTAAATGTTTCTGCTTGTCACATATGTATTTTCAGAAAGTAGTTGCCATCTGCATAGGAAAAAAATAGCTAGAGACCCCAGGAAGAAGGAGGCTGTTCCTTGTGAGATCCTGGCAAGCTGGGAAGGGGAGATGGAGAGGCAGTGACAGCAAGCTGGCCAGATTCGTTCAGGTGTTGAGTGACAGGACATGTTCGTCTTCACCAACCCAGTGACTAGAGACAGGATCATGCTGAAAAAAATGGGTCTGATGGGAACCCAGTATCAAACTGGGAGATAGTGGGTCTTGTTCCCATGATTTCAGCTTGGCCCAAGAAACAGTCATGAGGTTCAGTTGCTCTCCCCAAGTTTACAGGTGCCTGTATACAGATGAGAGCTACTGTTCTGCTTATTTACATCTCTGTGCTTTTTCAGATTTAATCAGATTGTATTCAAATCACCACTGAAAAAAATCACATGCCTTACGCAAAGTTTTTATCTGTCCAAGGCATCTTTAGGGCTTCTGGTACCATCATTGCAGAGAACCTAGCTTACAGTCTTTAATGTACTTATCCTCAAAATGACCCGGTGAGATGAGATTATCCCAGTTTATGAGAACTGAGGCACAGAAACCCTGACTTTCCTGCCATGCAAATCTGTAAGACAGCAGATAGTATCTGCATTTTTACTGACTCTCCGTTAGTACCTGGATCACTGAACCATCTTTGTCATGCCTCATTTTTCCCTTTGGCTTTTCCACCTTGTTTTTTTAAAGTCAGCCTTATGTCCAGCTGGAAACACCGAAGCCATCCATTAGAGAGGCAGGAAGAGGATGAGGAGAAGTGCCCAGACCCTACCAAAAATTTAAATCTGTATTGTGCTGTTACTCCCTAAAAAGAGCCAAGGCATGGTGTGTGTACTTGTCATTTGGATTTGTAGGGAGCTGCTGTTTCACAGGAACCATTGCCTGGCTTTTGGGCCATAGCTCACAGCCAGCACCAGCTTAACCTAGATTCAGACCAGTGATGTGAAGGTGAAAGCCACCAGAGTCCGTAGCTGGGCCTCTGGGACACCAACCCTCCTTCACGCCTGATTAATCCCTTTTTGGCATGGCAGAAAAGGCCCTCGAGGTGGCCAATAATGTCCTGCTGGGGGGGTCGTATATGTCTGACTTTTTCTGTAGGAATAAGCTTGAAAATGAGGTGGAGAAAAAAGGGATGAATATCAATAATCGGATTGTCCTGGGGATTATTCAGTGGTGATGAGGCCCATTGTGCCCTGCAATTCGAGCAAGCACCACACGCGGGTGGCTCTTTGTTGCTCCCTGAATGCTGCTGGTAGGTGAAATTTAATTTCACCACTTTCAACAGAACCCAAGAAATGGGGATTCTGTGGTGGACGCCTGCCCATCCCTCCGTAAGCGAGCCAATGGCCAAGACATGGGATGCAGGGCCCCGGCATGTGGCAAGGCTGAGCCTCAGGTTGGTCGCTTCGGGCAGAGAGGAGGCAGGGATGGGCAGGTGAGGGAAGGAGGTAGGGAGGAGGTGTGTGAAACATGGGGATATTGCCTTTACTCATTCCCAGCTTTCCAGCTCTCCGTGGGTGCGTTGGGGAGTTCAGCTCTCTCCTGCTCAGGAGGCTGCTTTTGCTCCCCCTCGTTCTTGTTGCTCTGCCGCAGGAGAGGAGGTAGCGCTGTGCAAAACACCAGATCCAAATCTCATACGAGGTTTCTGGGATTGTGATGGACTGTGCAGAGCTCCAGGCGCCAGGGCACACGACAAGAGCGTAATGTGAAACATGGATCAAATTGTGGACTTCTTTCCAACCCTCTGAGCGCAGCTTCCCAAAACCCCACTGACTCCTCAGTTGTGAGCTCTCCTCCTACGACACCCTGCTCTACGCCACACTTAAAAGCCATGCTTAGGTGGTCTTCAGGGAGGTGCATGCCCCTGTTTTCTACATGGTGCCCTGAAGGCACGGAGCTACCTAACAAAACCGCAGAAAGTCTGATTCTGCTGCTGGGACTGGGGGCCCTGGTGACGCCCCCCGTGAGGTGGGAGTTGCGGTGGCAGTGTGCAGCCCCTTGGCCATGGGTGTCATGGCACCAGGAGCAGGCAGGAGAGGACCCGCTTAGCCCCGTCCCTGGCAGCAGGCTGGGCTGCATCCTGCGGCTTCCAGAGGCCCTCCTGCAGAACATATGAGCTCAAAACACAGGTTTTGGGCAATTAAGCAGCCTTCCCCCCCGCCTCCTTCTCATGCCAAGTAGAATTTTAATGTACTTCCAATTTCTCTTTTTAGCACACACAAAGAAAAAATAAAAAAAATTAATAATCATCTATAAGAGAAGTTCTTTTCAGACAACTGGAGAAGCATTCAATGCTGATATATATTTTTCCCCACTTTTAAATGGTATCTATTTAAATGCAGATTTTCTGGTTTCCTATGTGGAGTTTGGAAGAAACGCCTTTCAATTTAAATGTTAATAGAAGAGTAAACTTCAAACTCAAAATTTATCTGTAAGGGACAGTGTTTTCTCATAGCTTTAAATGTTTTTCTGTACTTCCTCCCTCCTTCTCCCCCATCCTCCTTCCTCTCTTCCCAGTCCCCAGCCCAGCCTCACTTGCATTAAACAGTCTTTTTTAAAAACAAGAACACACCTTTCAGAGTTCCTGAATGAAAATGTTTAAAGGCAGAGTCTGTGGAATAAGTGTGTTTGAGCAGAGTGCTGGGGCACTGATAAAGCAGAGATACCATCCCTCCACTTCCAGTCTTTTTCATCCCGGCCATTTATGAAACCTGCTCCTCTGAATGCTTTATGATGGGATCATTCTCAGGCTTGTGCTGCACAATATTGCGGCAGTGGTTGGGACAGGGGCTGAAAGGAAAGAAAAACATTTAGGATAATGCTTTAGTCACTCCTGAATGTGAGCAAGGCTTTGGAGGTGGGCTGGGATGGGCAGCAAGGGTGGGAAGCCAAATGCAGAGGGAAGAAGGTAAAACAGAGGAGGCATTACCTCTTTTTCTGCATTGCTCTTCCTGCGGTCCACTCCTCTGTACCTCGAACTTCATCTGTCTTCATTTAAGGAGGAGCTCAGGGTAAATCTGCATTTTACAAAAGACTCTTAACACTGCCTGATGCTGGGTTTTTACATAAAATTATGTGTCTTGCTTCCTGTCACACTCCATTTGTCATCTTTAACACAAACTTTCCTTTAATTTTCCTCATCGCTCTCTTTCATTCTCCATCTGTCTTTGTCCTCTCTTCTCGCCTCACTGAAAAAAAAGGGAGGAAAAATGTTTCTGTTTTTTGTTCTGCTTCCTTCCAGCCCTGAAGAGCCCTGGCCACTCTTTGCAAGAAGTGGTTCAAGAGATTCTAATTGAAGATTAAATTTTAATAAACGTCCATGTATTTAGTGGACATGTAGTAGATACTGTGCTGGTGGCTGGCATATAAAAAGCAGAGTGTAATAGGGCAGAGCATGCTCCCTGTGGAAGCAGACTTTTGTAAACTAGACAATAAAACCATGACTATATATAGCAGGATAGAAGGCTTTCTGTATCCAGATTATTTTTACACAACTGTTACTGTACTTTGCATATCATTTTCCTGCTTGGCCAACCTGATCCCCTTCTATGACCAGGTGACCTGCCTAGTGGGTGAGGGAAAGGCTGTGGATGTTGTCTACCTGGACTTTAGTAAGGCATTTGATACTGTCTCCCACAGCATCCTCGTAGAGAAGCTGGCGGCTCATGGCTTAGACAGGTGTACTCTTCGCTGAGTAAAAAACTGGCTGGATGGCCAAGCCCAGAGAGTGGTGGTGAATGGAGTTAAATCCAGCTGGCAGCCAGTCACAAGTGGTATTCCCCAGGGCTCAGTTTTGGGGCCAGTCTTGTTTGACATCTTTCTCAATGATCTGGATGAGGGGGTTGAGTGCTCCCTCAGTAAGGTTGCAAATGGCACCAAGCTGGATGGGAGTGTCGATCTGCTCGAGGGTAGGAAGGCTCTGCAGAGGGATCTGGACAGGCTGGATTGATGGGCCGAGGCCACCTGTATGAGGTTCAACAAGGCCAAATGCTGGGTCCTGCACTTGGGTCACAACAACCCCATGCAACGCTACAGGCTTGGGGAGGAGTGGCTGGAAATCTGCCCAGCGGAAAAGGACCTTGGGGTGTTGGTCGACAGCCGGCTGAACATGAGCCAGCAGTGTGCCCAGGTGGCCAAGAAGGCCAATGGCATCCTGGCTTGTATCAGGAGGTGGGTGTTGGTCTGTTCTCCCAGGTAACTAGCGATAGAATGAGAGGCAATGGCCTCAAGCTGCATCAGGGGAGGCTTGGATTGGATATTAGGAAAAATTTCTTTACTGAAAGAGTGGTCAGGCATTGGAACAGGCTGCCCAGGGAGGTGGTGGAGTCCTCATCCCTGGAGGTGTTCAGAAAACACGTAGATGTGGCACTTTGGGATATGGTTTAGTAGGCATGGTGGTGATGGGTGGACGGTTGGACTTTATCTTAGAGGTCTTTTCCAATCTTAATGATTCTATGATTCTTATCTGAATACTTCTGAAAAGTGCTGAATTGGTTTCCACAGCACCCCTGGGAGATGGGTAAAAGTCTGACTCTCAGAGGAAAGCTTTGGAACACACAACCCTCCCACTGATTTCAGGGAAAGCAGAGCTCACTGAGCTCTTCAGTCTAGAGGCTCAGTGCCTCGCAGGTGGGGATGCTGGAGAGAACACTTGCCCCCAAGGAATCTCTAGGTGCCCGTGACACCCTGACAGAGCTACATGGTGAAGCTCGCCCTGATGCCCTGCTCCACATTTCCTCCTGTGCACTGTACCTAGTGTGTGTGTATGTGGGGGGGAGGATAAATGGAGTAGTTCAGTCTTCAGTGGTGTCAGAGCAGAGCTTCTCACCAGCACTAAAAGCACTCTACAATGAAGGGTGTTGCCTTTGTCCTGAAACTTAGAGCCCATCGCAGCTTTCTTCCAGACCCTTGGAGAATGCAGGAAAACTTCCATTTAGAAAGCTGGGCTTTCCACCTGGCCTCTTCCCACTGCCGCCGGGGCTGGAGGTGCTGGGCGCAGGGACATGGTGCCTCACATCCTCCAGGAATGATTCCTCTGGCCAGGCTAACGTGGTGCTGAGAGACTGTGTTGTTCTTCCTCCTCAGCTAGATCATACCTGTGCTGTGGTGGCTCAAAGGAGAGTTCACTTAAAGTAAGAGGTGACCAGCATAAAGAAGTGTGTAGTCCCCCAGTTCTTCAAGGGAATAGGAAGGGAGAAAAATGAGAAAAGTACAGCTCTGATCTGATAAAGTCCCAAAGTTCACACTGAAATTGAACAGAAGTCATTTTATTACATGTGCCTCAAATTCTTCAACACCTGCATAATCCACAAAAGCTGTGTAACGAAAAGCCTCTTGGCATGGCTACAGCTGGGAAATGTTTGCTTTGTGTGGCCTCACCTAGCAGGAGCAGGAAGGATTAAAGTTATGAATGTGAAGAAGGATGGCCAAAAATGCAGGTGCCTCAGCCTTTCTTCCCTGTTTCTAGGGAATGAGAGACAGAGAGGAGGGATGAAAGGGTTGACTGGGCAAATTACAAGCATACTCTGCTGGGACTGAAGCTTGGAAGTGTTCCTAGATGTTCATATATTGCAGTGCTAAAAGCCCGGATAGTAAATCTTGAGAGAGAAAGACTCTTCAAGATTGGTTCTTGAACATCACGGAATAAGTAGGAATGAGCAACTTCACGTACTTTCAGAGAAAAAAGACCTCTTCTCCAGAACCAGAGAAGGGGAGGGAATGGCTTGGAGTAAGCTAGGGTAGAGCAGAGCAGAGCAGAATAATGCTTTGACATGGGCTCAGCTACTCTGGCCCACTACATCAGGGGTTGTAAGGCAAAGCTTTTTATTTCCTTCCTAGCTTGCTGTCAGTCAGAGCTGAGTAGCAACACAGCAGGTATAAAAAGTCCTTTTTCTTCTCTGGTCGAAGTTTCTTTTTCAGCAGAAGGGGAAGTAGGATAGGACCAAAAGGCTGAACACTTCTGTGGGATGGTATTCAAAACCATCTTTCTCCCAAGACCTAACAGAAGTTTTCTGCTTTCTGCAGTAGAACTGCATCTGATGTGTTAAATTCCTGCTGTGCAAATGCCTCCTTTATGCGTTGATGTCTCTAATATCCATAGAATAAAGTCTCTTGAAGACAAATCCGTCTTTTCATCCTCATGAGGCAATTTTTCTCACGTTTTTCCTCATGCACTTAAACAAGTTTTTCTTCCTTCCTTCTCTACGGCCCCCTTAAATCTCTCTCTTATTATCTAGTGGTTCTCTTTTGTCTCCTCTCTGCCCTACATGAGCAAAAGGCAAGAGGAAAATCAGGACTTGATATACAATCTCCAGATGGTGCTTTCAGCCACTGCAGAATTTCTTACGCCTCTGTAATTTGCCCAAATACTGGGGGAATCGCTTTCAGACAGTACCACACCAGTGTGTGACCTGGCCTGGGATGCCCCCTCCCTCTCTGGTGCTTTGTGAGAAGGTTCACCGGAGACAAGAAACTGCAGTGTCATGTGGAGTTTGCTGTTTGTCAGCATGAACCTCTGAAGGTGTCAGCCTTTGTAGAAGACAGGACTTCATTCCTCCTCTGATGAACTGCTCACCTGACTCTGATGTCGTGGGATTTCTTGTGAAGGAAGGCAGGCTGAAGCACCTGCAGTACAGAGCTGGCACCTTCCTTTTGTGATTGTTTCTGTTTTAAACAACTGTAAGAACACTTCAGAACTCTGACGGAGAAAATCCAGATAGATGGGCTGTCCTGACATGAATAACTCATGTGTCAAGATGTCCATGTTACACCATGTCTTGAGGGACATGTTGACTAGCACAGACCACAGCCAATTTGTGAAGCTTCCTATCAGTATTTCCATACAGACGAGTTCATACATGCTGGCAACCAAACACTTGGCACACCATCACACAGCCAACAAACTTCAGTCAAGAAAATGTGCTGGGATTTCTGGTTTAGGAGAAGTTATGCATCCACCTTATAAACACCATTGCAGCTCTTGCGGTGTGAAGGCTGACCTAAATCCTTCAGAGTGCCAGCTTCTCCTTTTGTGAGGGCCTTCTGCTGCCCTTTCTCTCAGCTTCGAGAGGGTTGTGTTTTAGTGTGTTTGTGACGTGTATTTCCGAGTCATTCTCTGGTGCAGAGTACCTACATATAAATATAATCCACTGTTCCTTTTGTCGAAGTGGGTTGTACTCATTGTGGTTGCGTTAGAGTAATCTTTAAACTGAAGACTGTGTTGTCACATGATTCCATAAAAGGCACTCAGAGATTTTAACTGAGTCTCAGGTAGACTAATACGTATTTCTTTTCTTATCTCTCCATACCTGAAGCGGAAAGAAAAGATTAACACCTCACCCTCTACTTACCAGCCTCATCCAAAATGCAGTCTTAAGCTGTGCAGAGAGAATCGTCAGAGCCAGAAGATGCCACTCAAAATCACCTGTGCTAATACTCGCTTGCTCGTTGCAGCTGGGAGCTGCTAGGGCTGGCATTCAGTAAAAGGCACATCTGTCCAAGTTTACGTCTTGCCCTCCCTGTAGTTTTAGGGTGAGGTAAGAGAAGGGATGGTGTCAGAGAAAGGTACCTCTGTGCTGCTGATTCTTTGTGAGAGAAGTCACTTAAGCAAGTGAAATCTGGTAAATTGTGCTCTTGAGCTGAGTGCAGTTCTTGCATAATTTCCAAGACATATAGTTGTTTGGAAAAAGATGACAAAGGAGTGATTTAGAGTCTTTTCGAGCACAAATGTTTTTAATCCTACACTGGTAAAGACAAATGAGAATGAATCTAGTACAAGAGGGTATAGATCAAAGTGACCTGCAAGGAAGGCTTATGCTAAAGAATTATGTTGTTCCAGTCTGTTTCTGCTTGTGGTGATACCACATGCTGACGTTTGGTCCTAGAGGAGCACAGAAATAATTTGTGATTTCCTTTCGGTTTCCCCTTTTGTTGGGGCATTTCAGGAAAGAATGATTCTACATCCTGAATGTCTTCTAAGCTGTCCTAGATATTCTGGATACAGACTTCAGGGTCCTTCATGCCTATGGACCTTTCTCTGTTGGGAGAAGAAAGGGGCTTCTAAGCTGTCCTAGATATTCTGGATACAGACTTCAGGGTCCTTCATCCCTACGGACATTTCTCTGTTGGGAGAAGAAAGGAGGAGATGTAGGACGGACTAACTGAAGCACTATTCGCAGCAGTATTGCACTTTCTGGTGGTCTGATAACAAGCACTGTGGTTTGATCTGGTAACGAACACTTGAGAGCAAAAGCAGTGCTGTGTGGGCAAAGGGCTGGCCGGAAGGCCTGATAATATAGATTCAGTTCTACACTCCTCTGCAAAGTCTTCACATGTCCATGGGCAAGTTGACTATTCTCATCCTGTTTTGGTTTCCCCATCTTTCACAAGAGGCTCATATTTTCCTTCTTGTATGTGTTGTGAGGAAAGAAATCTCTAATATTTTGGAAGTATTATTAAACTCCTCTGTGGAAGGGAAGATAGCGAGGTATCAACAGGAAGCCCTTGCTTTAGAAAGATGACTTGCAATTTCAAGGAAAAGGACAGAACATCAGAAGTCAAAAAGCCATACAGAAATTTTCAAGAAGCAATGCTGATTCAGAACATGTTCTGTTTGCAGCTGCTGGGGTGTGAAGCTTCTTCCATGATGTGACAACAAGCATGAATTAGTTTATTGCTCATAACAAATACAGACGGACAGGTATCAAGGTGAAATGAAGGGCAGGGGCATTTGCAACCTGAACAATCCACCACACGCTGCATCGAAATAAACGGATCTTAATCAGCTCTTCTGTCTTTCTTTATATTCAGAAAACCTTTAGAGTTAATACTCTCCAGCAGAAGACTGAAATGCTTTTAGGAAATGCATGTTGTTTTACGAGAATCTGTCTGTGTCTTAAGGAGGCTGTCTAAAATGCTAATGTTTCTCTTTTCATCACGATTCATGAAGCTTGTGGCGTTCAAATTTACCATTTCAGCTTCAGTCATGGGAATTGGATTACTTCATCCCCTGTCCCTTCTCCAGTGTTATCAATCAAGAAATGTGTTGTTCCCGGCCTACATGAACATGATGCCTGTATTCCTTGCTTGACCATCCACACTGTTTTTGAGTCAGGATGGAGTTCCCTGCCTATTACATGCAGCAGCACCTGTAGCAGTGCTAGGCATGGAAAGTACTTCCAAGGGGAAAATATTCACACATAGCTTTTAGTCTGTTAATATAAAAAAGAAAATGGGATGGAGACGGCGTCTCTAAAACATGAGTGGAAAGATTATATTGCACTTTCACCCAATAAGTAATGGTGGCATCTAAGTCCATGTAGTAAATCATTGAAACTACTGGTCATACAGGCAAGGCATTGAAAATCAACTTCTGTATTATAGGTCTTACAGAACAAGCAATGGAATACCTTCCTTACTTGCACCCTGTAGCTACAGTTCTAAAGGTTTGGGTTACTAGATGGTGGAGAAGGGGGATTCACAGTACCCCTGCAATCTGTGTGCTGTGTGGGGACTTGGGATGGGTGTCCAGGAGAGGATCAGCTGTAGAACCAGCTAAGAAATGCACGAGTAAGCTAAGATAAGGTACGTTTGCTGCTGCAGCTCCCATTTGGCTGCATAAGGTCCAACAATGAATTTTTGCTGGCATAGTCACTCCTGCAGTTGATTGGGATTGTCATGCCGTGATCCTGAGATGCTGTAGTTACTCAGAGAGGTTTTTGAAGAAAGAAAGAGTGTAGAGAATAATTCAATTCATAGTTTAAAAATAAATAAAAGCAATTTCAGAAAAATAAAATAACAAACCCAGGACGTGCTCAAATGTCATAAAGTGGTGTTACGTGGCAAAGCATCCTGACCCTTTTTACCTCTGCAGGATGTATTCAGGAAAGGTCTTATCAGTGCCAATCAAACTCAGACAAAACCCCATCAACTTGTACTGATGAGCTATTGTTTATTTATATGGCATCCCTTGCTCCGAAATTAGCAGAAGGAATCTGTCTATTGCCTGGAGTACACCATGCAAATGTTTGCTTTTTGTTTTGCTGTGCTTTTCATTTCGAGCACCACACCAACAGAACAGTAATCATCAAAAGTTCTACCAATAGGGGTTTGTGTCTAGAGAAGATAGGCTCCTGTTCCCTGGATTTCTCCTCACTAAATAGCCTGAGAGTAATGATCTCAGTTGCACACATTAAGGACTTTCCCACAAAAGAATCACTTTGAATGGACTTGTTCCCAGCACTGACCTCAGCTTAGGTGGGCTCTGACAGGTGAGGAGCACCGTGAAGATGCTGTTGAAAAAACACAGGCTGTTTATGAAACCAACTTTGCAACCCCCTTTCCCCACCACTGCCATTTGCAAGGGCTGCGCTGGAAGAAGTTTACGGCAGAAGGAAAAACAAGATGGTTTTGAATACAAAGGAAAGTTTATATTTTATTTATGTCAGATAAGCCCTAATGGATGGGTTTGTGAGGAGCACATTTGCAGCTGGCCTACACAGTGGCAATCTTAAACTAAGTACATTGAACTCACAAGAACTAAGATTTCATAAAGAATTTAATTTTTAAATTCTTTTATATGTGGTAGTAAATGTCTGTCAGAGATTAGCTTTCTGCTTTTTTCAACAGATAACGTAAGCCTGGAGTTAAGATGCTGATGGATTTTGCGGTGTTGTTAGAAGGGGAATTTCAGTTCCATCAGGAAGAGAGGTCAAGTGAAACAAACCTCAGAACTGAGCCTAGAAATCTTGGTCCTGCTACTTTAACTCTTTTGTTCAATGGCAAAACTCACACTGATTTTAGTGGGGTAAAACCCATTCCTTGGTTTGGTATATAGGATGGGGGGATGCTTGCGATCCCCTCTCAGACATGTGAAAACCGGCTCCATCAGCTTGTCATTGTGGTAGGTCTGAGGAGCTACTGACATCTCGCAGCTGAGTAAAGCTATTTAAATTCAGCTCATTACAAGCAGGTTGTTAGGGGGTGTTTCCATTAGGATGAGCAAGTGCCGTTACCCAGAGTCAGCAGTCGCAAGTCAACATGGAATGGTTTTGTAGAGCTGACACAGACAGCTGTGCAGTGCTTCTGAGGGACGTGTTGCCCTGTTTCTGAAGACGATGTAGGAAACAGTAAACATTTTACGTTTTTATCTGTCTTTCAAATTGAGCCCAGGCCTTCACGGGCTGAAAAGTAGGAAGACATTCTGCCATCAAACTAACATTTACTGCTTCTTTTAGAAAACACCCTGAGACATTCCCATGGAACAAAGACTAGTGTTGCCTGTGGGAAGTACAAGTTTCTTCACAAAATGCGTGTTCTTTCTGCGCCAGGTGCTTTGTGGGGAGCTTTTGTTTGGTTTTTTTTTTTTTTTGGTGGGGCAGTCACAAAACCTGAGATAAAAATATGAATTTTAAAATGTAGATCTTGTTAAAAGGGCCCTGGTCACTGGTGGGCTGAAGGCCTGGTAATCCTTATGTTGTCAGAGGGACCCCTTGCAAAAATTAGTGACAATCTACAGGAACCGGTTACAGTTTCAAGGGAGGGGTTGCGTTCTGCAACTCGATCTTGCGTAAGAATTGCTGTTAACAAACACAGCCCTGAGTAAACTGCCCTCCACTGGATCAAATCGTTCTGTCCCAACACACCTACAGACCTTGTGGACACTTAGCATTTTGGAAAAGGAGTTTTAGAAACCTCTGATGATGCTAATTTATCACTGTTCACTGAATCTGCGCTGCTGGTATTGGTGGTCCTTTTGATCCACTGTGGGAAAAGGGTAAAAAATAACAGAAACGGAGAAATAGTCAAAGGCCAGCCAAGGAGAAAAGCTGCCACGGAGACTGGTGGATGATTCACAGTTTTCAAATCTTCCTCCCCCTGTCATAAGCATTCTGTTTCTTGAAAGAAAGTGAAATCATTGCTATGCCAAAAAAAAAAAAAATAGTTTCAAGAAAGAAACAAATGTTTGGAGAGCTGACTTGGCTGGAATTTTCCCTGCACATATACTCTTGACATATCAGTGCTTAAACTTTCTATGCATGCATGAGCAGGACAGGGAACAAAATGTTAGTGAAGATGCCCCCATCTGTTCCATTATTTGAGCGTGTAAAGATGCTCTTTAGCTCTTATAGTCCTTGCTATTTCAGTTGCCAGGTGGTCTCTCTGCCCAGATTTCACATCAAAAACAGCTGTGAAGATTTTTTTTCCCCAGCACGTGCAGAAGGAGGGATCCCAGCAGTCCCATCATTTTTGCAGAAGGCAAATATGTGATATATCTGGGTCTTAATTTAAGGGTTCCTTACAGTAGGTCTTGGGAATCTGTTTGCTTTATTTATGAAATAAATACAGGTCAACTCCATGCACCCATATCAGATGTAGCACTCAGTCCCCACTTGCAGAGCACAAAGTGCTTCACTTCAGGCCCCTTCCCTCCTCCTGCTCTCAGTGCTCCTTGGAGCTCTCAGAAACGTCCTCACCAACTATAATCTGACAAGGTCACCATCTCGATATGAGAGAAGGCAGTGAAGTGCCCCGTGCTCCAGCTGTGTATCTGCAGTGCCTCTATTATCTCTGACACCAGAACATGTGGGTGCCTCGCCATCCTGGAGGTACCGAGTTTCACACATGCCTCTGCTGGACAGCAAGGCACTGTGGCCCAACTGACACATCGGAAGCCGCGACCCAGAGGGGATCAATGACTTCCCAAGGTCACAGAGGGGGTCACAACCGAGGTGAATCCCCCATCATATCTGCACTGGAGCAAAGCGCAGAGACTGCTTTGCATATCGTTTTGAGCAGGTACATCCCTTGGATGCAGTTGAGTAAAGGATGCAGATGAAAAGGCAGGATTTGAACACGTGTTGTGCTAGTACCCAGAGACCAGAGCTATTAGACACAGCGTTGCACTAAGACCATTTCACAACTTCTAACTCCTGATCAAGTTGTCACAAGTCCCTTGGGTGCATCTGCACTGAGCTTCATTCTGTGGTGAAATGGACACCTGCTCTCTTTCCCCAGCCCAAGCTAATAATTTATGGATTGTCCTCCCTCTGAACCATCCTTACGCAAATCATCCCATGCCAAAACACACTGAAGACCTTGCAGATCAGTAGCATTTTGGATTAAGACTGTTACGAACCTCTGATGATGCTAATCACTGTTCACACACATGTTGTTTTTCTGTCTTCCCCACTGCAGATCTGCGCAGGATGACAGCTGGCTTCATGGGCATGGCTGTGGCCATCATCCTCTTTGGATGGATTATCGGGGTGCTGGGGTGCTGTTGGGATCGAGGCCTTATGCAGTATGTGGCAGGGCTTCTCTTCCTCATGGGAGGTAAGGATGTAGCTGTTTGAAGAAATGTGTTTTCCTGTTGTTTTCATGTGCCCTCTTTCCACATGTCCCTCCTTTTCTAAGTCACTGCAAACACGTTTTCACAGTTGTTGTAGGTGATCTGGAATTGGTGTCATTCCAGGCTCCTTCTGGTGTACATCAGGGATAACCCAACCGTAGTTACATATTACTTCTATCACAAAACAATGTCCAGAAGTCACAGAACTGGAAATGGCCTTCTGAATTATTTAGTCCAGTGCTCTGTTGTTGATCCCAACACCATCACCATCAAACTTAACAAGCTTAATAAACTTAGTAGTAAAAATCTGAAGATTAGGCAGATGTTATCCTCACCACTATCCTATTTTATAGTGGGACACTTCAATAAATACAAACTGTACTCAAAGTTTTAACCTATATTTATTCCTCATCAGTTGTTCTTGAGTCAAATGCAACCTCTAGTTTGTGTCTCTTTTCTTTCTCTGATGTACCTATGAAGAACAATGGTATCCTCTTATCCTTTTCCCACTCTATACATGCAATTTCTTGTAGACTTTTCTCTGTAAGACCAGTTTATCAATCCAGCAGCCCTTTCTGCCTCCTGTTATTGTTTGTACTTACCTTTCTCCGTTGTTACTAAAGATGCCATCCAACTTTCTGTTATCAACAGGTTTCATGACACACAGTTACTTTAAATGAAAGGTGTGAGAATCAAGTCCCAAACACAGCACTGGGTGAATGTCTCAAAGTGAATGGCACTGCTCCTGTTCTCTCTTCTTTTCTCTGCTGGTGGTTTTTGTTTGGCTGGGTTTTTTGGCCCCCAGGCAGATCATCACTTCAATGCATTTGGTCCCCTGTTCATCTGCATTGTGGTGTGACACAGCTAAGTGTGTGAAATATAAGAAAGCTTCTGTAGTCCCAGAAGAGGATTTAAGTGCTCAAGTAACACATATTTATGTTCCAGTGCTGTTGGTGCTGGTGAGATAGACACTAGCTCTCTCGGTGCCCATAAACACATTTGAAGTTTGCTAATACCTTGTGCAAGCACACACTGGTCTGCGTGTGGATGTCTGTAAATGGTTTGCTGTGGGTGTCCATGCTTTATGGGCAAGGAGTCTGCCAAGTTAGGTTGGTATTTCTTATGTAATTAAAAGCTTAGTTTGCACATGGGCTATGTTACCGTAATATGTTCAGATATCTGTGTGGTATTTAACTTACTACAGCACGACATTCAGGTTAAAACATTAGGTCCATATGAAATAACTACAGAAAATTTATATTTATGAGAAACTAGCGAAGTCTTGTTTACTAACTGGAAATTTTCCATATATATGGGAGAGTTTCTAGTGCAGCTGCAGAGATTAGTTAATGGCTTAATGTTATTAAACAGTTTGTCAGTGATTTGAAAGATGGCTGATAAAAGTTTTCAGGTGAAACAAGACTCAGTGTAACCATAGCAAGATGGGTCACAAAGCTATCTCTTGGTATGCTCAAACAATACACGATTCAGTGGAGACAGATTCAAGGTCGCGCAACCGGGAACAAAAAGCGTCAGTCATTCTCGCCAAACAAGAGCCTGCCTCTCAGAAAGCAGCAGGTCTGAAAAGGTCCTGGGTGCTGGGATCATCCAGCTGCACAGGAGCTCTCAGTGCAATGTGGCTGCTAAATGTGCCAGTTTTGATGGGAATATGCAATAAGAGCATGAGGTGGGGTTATCTCTGGGCAAAGCAAAGCTATTTCTGGATATCCTGGTCTGGTGTCCATACTAAAGAAGGACGTGGGAAGTTTGGGAGAGGTTTGTAGAAGAGCTACAAGAATAACTCAAGGCCTGAAAACCAAGAAAAACACAGCATGCCACAAAAAGCCAATTGCTTGAAACTGTTTAACAGGAGGTTTATAATTGACTTGAACACAGTGTGGAAGTACCTATGCAAGGAGAAGCCATCTGATAGTAGCATGCCCTTCAGCTGAATAGACAAAAGAATAACAAGATCCAGCAGCTGGAATCTGAAACTAATTGAAATGAGCGGCAGCAGACTATTTTATCTGCCAAATTCTGTCAAGATGTGCGATACTTTTAATAAAGCTGTGTTGGAAGGAGATCAAACTTATTTTCCGCTCCAGCGTAGACACGTGGATCAGGGTTACAAAAGGTTACTCTCTTTCTTGTTTTGCACAAGTCACTGGCAGCTGCTATACCTTTCCAGATTTCTTTTAACAGAAAATGCGCGTAAAGTGACATCTACAAACTGAAGCAGTCAGTTAATAAAATACACAACTAGAGCCATCTAATCTAAAAGTCAGAAGCTATCAATGTTTTCAGACTGTGTCGTATGTTACTTAGTCATTCCTTCTGCAGCCAATGAATCTTTCAATTTGAACCTTTCTATTGCTGGACAGTGTTTGAGTACAAATTTTTACTTCCATCATGGCATAAACGCTGTCAAGATATCATACTGTTGGCCCTCAAAATGCATGGAGCCAGAGTACCTCTTAGTTTTCTTCAGCTTTTTCTCTGGTCCAGTAATGGGAAAAATGCTTTGGGAGACTTATGACATCTGACCTCATTGCAGACGAGAGGTCGTTGCAGATGAGAGGAGACTGTGTTAAATTGGTAGCTGTATAATCAGCCTGAAGTTTAAGTTTCCCGTCCATTTACAACACTGCTTGTCTTGGCTATATTTGTAACATTTGCTCTGTTTTCATTCCTAGACAAATAGCTCTTCTGTAATGATTAAACATTCCCAGTTTACCATATCTATGGGTTTTGTCCCTTATTGCCCATAATTATTTGACCGCGTAATCTCAGTGGAGCACTGAGAAGTGTGCTATGATAATCTAACACGACCAGACTTGGCTTTGTTGGACCTCCTGTTCTTTATTGTATTTACTGAACAGTCTTCTTGCTAGCCCATGTGGCAGAGCCTAGTAAGGACTTGCTTTAGTGTGCTTGATCTAATTGCTGAAATAAATCATTTGTGAAATGCAGACTGTTATCTGGTATTAGCTCATCTGGAATCCAGGACGTGTATACCGTGTCTTAGAGTGTGTTTTACACTGTTATTCAACATGTTTTGTAACAAGTTCAAAATTATTAATAATGTATCTTTCCTGTTTAGTCCAAATGTATCTGTATCAACAGCAATCGCAGGTCTCTTACGGCTTCTAAAGTTCTTTTGCATAATTTTCCGTATTTATTGTAGAATTTGTACTTGGACACCTTATCCTGAACAGCAGCATTTGCCTGGCCATAGTAGGATTTTTTTTCAGTCCCTCATCTTGTCCAGAGCCGGATAGATACTGCAAATTCTGTTTAGCAGATCTGACCTCATTTTGCATGATGCCACCATTGCATAGCCTGCTGTACTCAGAGCTGCACTATCTGTTGTAGTTTCATTTCAGTATTGTCAGTATGATTTTATCCTGCAAGGTAGGAGAGTTTCTCTTTTGGAGTTCCTCCCTTTGGAATTGTGCTCTTACGTTTCATGGAGACTAGTTCATTTTTTGCATCTTATTTGAGACTGTTTAATTCTATTACAGAAGTGAGTCATACTCAAATTATACATGACTCTAAGCACACCCTTTTGCAGCTTCTTGTGTTTTCTCTACATGCAAATTATTGACAATCTATGCACCGGTAAAAGCTCCATACTGAGCATGTCACCCAGTAATTTTGCAATTTTATAACAATTTCTGGAACCTTAGAAGCATCTGTAACACTACGTCCAAATGTCAGAGTCCTGTGGCAAACTTGATGCCTTCAGACACGTCAAGTACTTAGAGTAGTCTGAAAGGAATTCAGTTAAACACCTGCCTGAAGAAATGCACGTGGGGCATTTCATACGGTGTGTTTTGACCGAAGTATATTTATTTGCACCAAAACCATGCTTTTGCTTTTTGAAGTCTAGGTATGACCTCATCAGCAAGTAGCACTCACGTTTTCTGGCTTTGAGAAGTTCTTTTGAATGTATCCAAATCCTTGACTTGTTTGGTTTTATTATCATGGCAAACCTGTCAATTCATTTGACTGGTGTCTTTACTCCCTCAGCAGTGGGTAATATTATTGCCAGGTCAAGGTCAAATTTCAGTTTTACTTCCAGCCCCGAAGAGCTGGGATGCTATGAATTGGCACACTGGCAACTCTGCCAAGGCAAATTCCTGCATCTTCAGGAATCCCTCCTTTCAGTTCTTCATCAAATTGTTGAAGAATGTTTCCTGTAACATGATAAGCAGACAAGCTATATATCCATCTAACTATTGGCTTTCCCACCTGCTCTCCAGTGCTTTCGTTCATGGGGTTTTCTTGTTTCGGCATCTCAGATTCTGCCGGGTCGACTGTCCTTCCACAGCCATGCAAATCCAACCTCACCACACCTTCTGTTATTGTACTTGCTTTATAAAATCAGCTCTTAAAGACAATCTCTGAGAGCCTGCCGTTTTCCCAGTTCAGCTGATTTCATTTCAGTTAGCTGTTTTGAGACACCACGTGGCTTGCTTTATTTCTAGTTTGAGGGCAGGGCTGGCTTTGTACCTCAGTGCTCCAGAACCCTCTTCCTCCTCGCCAGTGCCTGCCATGGGGAAAGTGGGGTGGCGGGGTTGCCCCATGGAAGCATGCTCCCGTGTTTCGGCAGCGGTTGCGTCCTCCCCTTCCCTACCTGGCGCACCTCCCTGCTGAGCTGCTCTCCCTTCTCCCAGCTGGAAATATAGAATGGCACTTCCAGTATCATGTTCCGGTGCTTGCTTCAGCACAAAATTATCCCTGGGCAGATTACATCCCTGGCCAAAGCTACATCACTTGCCTTTGTAAATGTATTAAAAGACCCAGAAAGAACGACGTTTGATCATCCTTATCAGAGCTCTGTCCTTCAGCTGCGCACTCGTGTATTTTCCCTCTGTAATTCTGTAATTTGTATGGAGATCACATTTCATGGAAACAGGGCTTTTACTGCATGCCTAACAAGGCGGCCCTTCAGGGACAGACTTCTGCCTTGTCTTATTCTGTTCCAAATTTATTGCAAATAAATGCAATAAATCATCTCTGCACTTGTTTACTGTTTTACCTGTTCTCTTCGCTCTTCTCCGGTCTCTGCCAGTTTTGCCTCATGACATGCACTTTAGGATCACTTTAGAGTTTTTTCCCCATTTGCCAACAGTTTCCTTAGAGAAGCATATAATTTTACTAGCCTTGCAAATATTCATTATTCCTTGCAAAGTCAAGTGTGTTTCTTGCTGTAACCTTGCTTTGAGCCAATTATAAATTTTACCATTAATAATTCAGTCTCTAATTAGTCTATTTGGAAATTATTCCAGCTGCTAAATACCCTTATTCATGTGAGTTAGCTTCACCATGCAGATCGGTAATGAAATGATCTGTAGTCTCACATAGCAGCTCACTTCTTGTCTTTGCCTAGTGACATGTTTGCATGAAATACTGGGCTTGGGGCTTTGCTTGGGAGTCCAAAATTCCCCTCTTTACTGTCACTGAAAGGCCCGAACGTCTTGCTGTACGCATACAACAGTGCTATAGAGTTTTTCCCCTCTGGTTTTCTGACCTAGCATTTACTTTCAGAAACATCGGGAATTTCTTTCATCCTCTCCTCCCTCCTCTCCGACGATGATCTGCCAGTCTCGGGGGTTCGAGTGCCGTTTGCCTGCTCCACTTCTGCTGCTGATTTGGGTTTCTTCGGACCCACCTAGGAGTGCTGCGGAGACATCGCTCTTTGCAGCCCATCCGTACTCACGGGACTTCAGTCAGGGTTACAAAAGCTTCAGATCTTTTCCCACAGCCGAGGTGAACACCTATTCTTTTCAGTGCTGGCTGCTGCGGCAGAGATAAGCAGGCAGGAAAGATGTGTGAGAGGGAAGGAAAAGTAAAGTTATGCAGGTGTGCTGGCACAATTTAACGCTTTATTTCAGATACACAAGAAAGGATGTTTATTAACGAAATGAAGAACAACTCACGAATGTATGAGTGCATTCTGCTTTTGTATTCCAATCCAGGGAGAAACAGCCTTTTATAAATCATTTCCACCCTCCTCCTTTCTCAGAAATATTTCAAAAATCCTCCTTCCCTCAGTCCAGGGGTGAGCCACAAACTGCTTCATTAGCCCCGCAGCCAGAGGCTGAACCGACCGTTTACACCAGGTCACTTTCTCTTGCCCCAGCCACCCCCCGCTCCACGTGGGGCCGTCGCAAGGTGCCGAGGGGACAAGGATGCACTCGGGGCTCTGTGCCAACGTGTGTGCCACAGCCCAGCTGGGTCCGGGAGCTGACGACCAGGCTGGTGCTGAGGGATGCAAACCCCAGCAGAAAGGGGGACTTCAAAACCAGGCTCGGGAGCCCGTGCAGCACGGTTGTCGGTGCAGCTGCGCTGCACACGTCCATACCCTCTTTCACTGCCTGCCTCCATGGAGAGTCTTGTCTTCAAAATCCCCAAGCCTGTGTGCTGTGCTTCCTTTGCCTGCGCTGTGTATATGTTAGTAGGTGACAACTGAGGCATCTGTGGATTTGCAGCCATGGATCGTTACCAGCTGTTGAGTCATTTGAGTGCCAAATTTAACTCACTGTACTTTGAAAATAGCACATAGAGGCAGAAAATAAGAGTTTATTCTACACAACTGTGGTCCTGCCATCTCAAAATAATCATTCCTCTGCTGAATAATTTAAGAAACAAAAATGGAGCAATTTAATACAGCAAGTGTAAGGCAAAGCTCTGTGATTGACATCTCCTAGGCGGTTACGAAGTACCTTCATAGGAGCTGCCAAGAGGAGGCAAAGAGGAAGATAAACAAAAAGAGAAAGTAAAAGACATTCTTTGGAGTTCATCTGGAAATGCAGTGGGTCTCACAGGGCACCTAGGATTTCTGTTTCTCACTAATGATCAAGGTCTCTGCCCATTCTTCAGGATGTTCTCTTCTGGTGACATGATCAATCACGACTCTGAAGATTAAAGATATTTTCTGTGACATTTTTTTTTCTTTTCCACAGTATTATTGTTTGAAAGTCCAGTTTCATGTGGTTATTTCCCAAAAGGAATAGCTTTAGAAAGTTTACATAAAACTCTTTTTTTTCCATATGGAAAGGCAAGTGCAAATGCACACTTGTATGCATACAGAGCTTAAGCAACATCGTGTGATCTTTACAAAAACAGAGGTCTACAATAAGGGGCTGTAATCTGTAATCTGTGAAGCTCGGCGTAAATATAGCTTTTGCAAAGGCATGATATCCTTTTGCCAGTTTGAAAAGTATTTATAGTCCAAAAATTGTTGGATCACTGGAAAAAATTAGATGTCAATCATGTTTTAATCCTGCAGCAGATACTAAATTAATGATAACTGCAGAAGGACTTTAGAATTCAGCAAAACTCCTTGCAGACCACTCTAGGAACTGACTTATGTGGACTGAAGTCCAGATGGAGACGAAGGCTGGTTTGTATCAAGAGATGCCATCAATTGGTTAGGAAAGTCTTTGAAACAAGCCTCAGCGTGACAAGGTCAGTCCCCACTCTGCCATGCCTTCCGCACCACACATGGACGCTCTTGTTCCTCCTTGTGCTTTAGGTTAAATTCTGCATTATGCTCTAAAGTGATTGAAGGCCTTGAATTGGAATGAACTTGAGTTAATGTATAGCGTTAATAGGTTTTAAATGTTTAAACCTCTCTAAGGCTCTTGATTGTTTAAAACCCTCAAACATATTACAAGGGTATTGGAGAAGGCAGAAAAGGAGCTGATGAAGGTCTTTATGGACCCGTGATGAGACCCAGAGCCCAAAGCAGCCATGCAGTACCCATCAGGCAGTAAAGTAACAAGGCCAGCACTGCATATTAAGATGAGTTAGCCTGGTTTTAAAAATATGCTTTTTCCTTGCTTTCAGGATTTGTCAGTCTCTCTTTTCAAGCAGCTCTCTCTTGCACATCTTGCGGTATCCCTCACAGACAGGGCTGCATGTCATGTTCTTTGGTCCTGTTTCAGGCTATGTTCTGGGCCTAAAGAGTGGCCCTTCTTTTCTTACGTATTTCCAAACCTGGACACTGATGGATACCTGTCCAGATATATATATATGTGGATACAGGTCCACCGGATATGTACGCGTCCAGTCCACACACGTGAATAGGACTGGAGGTGCTTCTTCATCTTGACCGACTAGCCATTAGTAATCATCCTTTAGGAATTAGTATCACTTTCCTTTTGAATGTTATCTAATTTCCTATTTTCACTTCAAAATTAAACATTTAGGAAATCATCCACATCGACATACATCCCCCTTGCCATCTTTTGGGGTTTTAATGTGATGTCAGGGTGCCTGTTTAGTGTTCCCAAGCTAGGAAACAGCTGCTCAGCTGACTGCATGACAAGGCTGACAACACGTCACGCTTAAAAGGCAGAGCTGGAGTAGCATCTTTACTTCTAGACGCTTGCCGGGGCACTGAGAACACATTTTGCATTTATTTATCAATGCTGGCACCCATAAATAGGAGACTCTCTGGAAATAAGAAAGATCACCTACTTTCACTGTACAGGCTTCTGTGCATCACTGTGTACCTGCCACTGAAAAGCTCTTTCATAATTTCGTGTTGCAATACTCCTCAAGGGGAATCATAACACCCACCTTTGCATCCCCTACAGCATAAGTCTGAAAGCAGAGTTAATGTCCTTCTTCTCACAGAATACTCTTTTCATTAGATGCTATTTTTTTGCAACATCTCAGGTATTTAGCTAATTCTTTAGGTCAATACCGACAGACTTTGCCCTGAAAAGCCGGGACCTAAGAGTTAACACCTCCATAAGAGAATTGGGGTGGGATATAGACATGGGTTTTTTTCCAATCAATAACACAGCTGTACTGCAGGATGTAGTCATTTAGAGGTCTTTTTTTTTTTTTTTTCCTGGAAGAAAAGGCACAAGGAGAGAATTCATTGTCAACTCCATAGCATTTGATCTCCATGGAAACATTATCAGCTGACTTCAAAGTCAGCCTTCAAATGTGTTGGATTTGTTTTCCTGTGGCTTGTTTCTGATGCTCCTAGATGTGCACTTGCACGCTGGTGGAGAAATGACAACATGAGCAATTCTGGCAAGCTTGTACCTGATCACAGAAGAACACTGGTATTTAGGAGAAGGAGAGGAAAGGCTTCACAGTGAGGTACAGAGATCTCACAGTCTGGAGCAAAAGACAGGGCAAGTAGTGTATGTGCACCATTAAACTTTTTTTTTTTTTCTTCATATCTTAACTGAAATCAGTCTCCCCGAACTTAGCATACAGTAAACTGAGGAGTCAGCTCAGTCTGGCTTTTCGGCAAGAAGAACCATTCATATTCCTCTGTGCGTTCATTTTAAGGCAGCTCTACTGACTTGTAATTTCTCCCTCACCAGGACAGGAGGTACTGACAGAAGCATCAGTACCTTCTAGAGTTACAAGAACAGAAAACCTAGCACAGTCTATGAAGGGCATGCAATCTAGTTTCCTTCTCATGGAAGTCAGTAGGTCTTTGGGGGGCTGACAGAAGGCAAGTTAAAGTAGAAGTAAAGTAGGGAAGACAGATCCAATAGCAATACAAAAGACTTTCCCACCCACAGCCCTGGAAAACAAGTTATGTGTATTTTAAAATTCTGTGGTTGCTCCTTATCCCTTAATAATGTCACCAGCTTTGAACGGCTTCTGAATTCCAATGGCAATATGCATCAAGGCCAAAGGAAGACAATAAAAACAAAACTGGCATTTATTATTGGGCTGTTTTTTATTAAAAAAAAAAAAAAGTTTGCCGAGTTGTTTGCATGCCTGGCATCAACCAGGAACGAAGACTGCACATGCAACAGAAGGAAGAGTAATACTGGCATGATTTGCTAGACAGGAAGAATTCTTTACAGAGAGAATGAGGAGCAAATTTCTGTGTGTGGCAGATGTTGTTAAAGGCAGAGACTGAAGCAAGGTTTAGATTCACCTTCTTGGCTCCTCAGATTGTCAACTCAGAAAAGCAACATTCCCCTTGGACAAATCACTGCTACTCTTTCTTGATCTAATCTGCCCGGACAGAGTCCAACTGGCCACTGCAGATTCCACAGAAAAAGCAGCTGGACCTAGCAGAAACTAGATGAGAGGGGCCTTCCTCATTTCTTCCTGGCTGGGGTCTTCCAGGCGTTACAGAGACAAATCATGCCCTTGTACTTGTGTGGGCTGCAGAGGTATTTCCTCTGCAACAGGAAAGAAGATCTCAGCATGCAACCCCTGAAGGCAGTAACGAAGGGGTCAGGGTAGTTTCTGGCTTGCAAGCATCACATGAACGATGTAAACTTCATAAGGGTGGCCTGTGTCCAGTGGTCCTTTTTGATAAGACAATGACATCTTATTTTGATTTCTGGCTATGATATCTCAATACCTGTATCACTTAACTAATACAGAAAGGGTTTTTCTGTTCCTGGCAGGTCAGCTCAGGGAAACACTGACAGAGCCCATAGCCGTTTGCAGAAAGGTCCTCAGTTCACGTTCAGTACAAACAACTGGAAGTTCTACAACCAGACAGTCCTTCAGTCACTTGAAAAAATGAATGGATAGGCTTCTCTCCAGCACCTGAATATGTGACTATCCAAATCAGGTAGCCACCACCATCACCCAGGGCTCCCAATGGCTTCTGTAGTAGTGCTTTCAGCAAAGAAAAGGATTAAAAAGGCATGTGAGTAATTCTACACTTTCAGCTCTGAAAGTATTCCCTCTAAGAGTATTTTTGGTGGCACACACTAGGCAATGTGGAATAAGGCTGCACTGAAGTTGTTTGTGCTGTGTCTGTTCTCCAGTCTCACTTGTCTTGAAGAACATCTATCTGAAGACTTTTCAGCAATTTAAAGTTTCCTATGGAAAAAAAAAAAAAAAGATTCCACAAATTCTCTGAGGCTCCTTCTGAGGTTCCTTCTGAGAGAGGTTCAGTTTTCTGGCTGGAAGAAAAAGACCTTACATGGAGAGAGGCAGAATGACCTGGTTGCTAAAAGTCCAAATGCAATGTGGTACGTAGATTCCCAGTGCTGTGGGAGATGTCATGTGACGAGGCAAACCCAACCTGACCCCACAAGTTTCTCTTCAGCTCTGGTGAGTGCTAGTCTGGGAAGCACCTGCCTGAGGTACCGTTTGATACTAATGTTCTTGTCATCTGGCAAATCTAAGATGTGATGGAGTCACTCAAGTTTGCTCAGACCTCCAGTGCCCTTTCCATTTAATTTTTTAGGCTCTGCCTGGCCCATCCTGGGAGGTCCGTTCTGCAGGGGATGAAAGAAACCTGCCGGCAGCCTTTGCATGTTGCCAGGCATGGTGCTAGCCAGCACAGCGATGGGATAATTTCACTACCCTTTGATTAGGATGTTTATTCATTTTGATATTAAAAGATCTTCCTTTCTCTCCCTTCCTCTCCCAGTAAAATACTGAATCACATCGCACTACTACAACTGTCACAATTGTTGCTGCCTCCTCTGTGGTGGCTTCAAGTTCATGAGCCGTTATGTTTGCTTAATGGCTCTAGTCAGGTCACTTTATTATTGCTAGGTTGTTTGGGGTGGGTCATAGAAATCTTCATTGTGAATGTAATCAGAAGGTTATTTAAGTCAGGCTTTGATCAGCTTCCGTATTTCTCCCTAGTCCATTTTACCAAAACAACGTGCCTTTAGCTAGGTCGTAGATGAAGTTTAGCTACTACTAAGTAGTATTGCTTTTGCCTTATGTGCCAGCTCCTGACTTCAGAGGGTGCTTGCTCATAGCTGGTGCTCACTGGCTGCCATAGTGCACAGCACAGGTATCCACTCCTGGGGCAGTTCTGTGCACTGTGGGATATGGTAGCAAAAATGTCACCATGTGCAAATCTGCAGGGTGCTACAGTGTGCCATACAGACTACTGTCAGTTGTGCCAGCACAGCAAACTGCAGAGCAGCCCTCAACTGCTGTAATGTTGCTCTATATACTATACTGATTTACACGAGCCTAAGGACGGCACCCATTAAGTATTTGCAGTTGTGACAGAGGATACATAGTCCTCTGATGCCGTAACATATTACGGCTTGTGCAGTGACAATTCAATAGACGGGCACTGCTGCCGAAGAAGCACGCAGCGGGCGTGCGGCTCTGGTGGGGTACGGATGCTGCGGGTACCTCTTGAGGTAGGAGGCCAAAGGCCAAATGCAAACCACATTCTGGCAGTGGCTATAATGCAATATCCTAGCACCGCTGTAGACCCCGCAGTTTACACTGGTTCTTAGTATAAAATAAAAATGTATGAAGTTCCAGCCCAGGTGGGTTTATGGTCTCACAAGGACACCGCGTTCAATCTCCATCACCCAGTCAGACTTCTCTTTCCATCTCAGCTTTTTTTATAAGGGCAATTTTCCAGTAAACCCCTTGCTATTCTGCAACCTATCGGTCATGCTGCAAGCTGCTGCTGCTGGAACAGTACATAATTAAGCAATAATTTATATTCTACGCGTGTATGCACAGAGCAATAAAGTGTTCTCAAGAGCTGCATGCTGCTGAGGCGTTTAATCCGTGCGCAGAAGGAGTTTACTGCAAAACTGCTCCCTCCAAAAGGCTTTTGTCATCACTGTGTTGGGAGGGAATTCGGTTTATTCTTTAATAATTTCATTTGATTGTGATATAATTTAAATAGCTAATGGTACACACTCCACTTTAGAATCAGACCTCATTTTATTTGTTTGTTTGATGTACCTTGAAAATAGTAAAAACTAGTAGGGCAGAAAGAAAGTAAAGATAATGTTGTTTCACTTGCGAGATTTTTTCCCCATAACCCTATAATAAAAAAGTGATGATGATTAAGTAAACAGCACTCCTTCCAAGACATTGGTGGACAAAAAATTGCCATCAATCGCAGGTGCTAGAAATACTTTAAAAGGTGGAAATTCGCATTTATTTGAGAACTTCTTGGTTTCAGACATCTTAAAATCCATAGCTTTGTGTTTCTCTTTTTATCTGCTAGTGTTTGTAAGTAATACTTGACATCTCTATCTCTGCAAAAAAAGGGAAGGGGAGAAGAATCAGGGGTTTTTTGTTTTGTTTACCTTGTACATCTGACAGCACAGTTAGTTCGTGAGTCATTTCTGCCTGTCGTGGGGGGCAGGGAGAGAGCGAGCGTTGTTCTGTCAGGCGTGGAAGAAATGTTTTCCAAATAATGACAGAAATGATTTGTAGAGAGGAGGGTCTCAGAGGTGGGCTTGGTGCTTGGATCATTTTAATTACTGGCTTTTTGGGTTTCCCTTGACTTCGAATTGGCGATGTCTCCTTCGGTCTACAGTCAGACACCTCATCCCCAATACTGGGCACGAGGATGTTTAGATGCAGCTCCTGCTAGCGGGGTCTGTTTGCGCACCAGCGTCACGAAGGCTCACCTTGCAGCGTGTCTAAGAAAGGCAGCAGTTCTTGTCTCACAAAACACCACAGACCCTGTGAAATCCCTCAAGTTCTGTCACTCTGGAAGCCGAGCCAGGTCTGTGGGCAAAGGACTTGGCTTCTGACATGGTTCAGGTGGGCACTAGCGTGGGGCAAAATTCAAACATACTTGGTATGGATGGTTGGAGCCTGCTTGTGTTTAAATCAGTTCACTCACAAGCAGTTCTGCTCTCCCCTGGAGGCAAGGTTTGAAAACTGCAAATGAAGGCATTGCAGCCCCTCGCACAACTGAGCTGCTTGGAAAGAAAAGGGACACTTACTGAAAAATAAATATTCCTAGCAGCAGAGGCCCACGGCTCTGCTTGATATGATCATGCTTAAAAACACCTACAGCAAAGGGCTCTGACTCGTAATCCACACAAAATTAGGCTTTGACCAACAACAAAATTGCCTTTCGCAGTCATCCCTCTCCTGACCGTGTCTGCCCCTGCCGTAAGGATGGCAGGACCCCAATCTCATACACATACGTAGCAAACAAGTTCGTCTTTGTCCTAAACGAACTTCCAGTCTAAACGGAGGAGACATCCAGTACAATGTTTAATATCCCATAGTATATATGAAGAAAAAGCACAAGATAGCCATGAAGTATTTAATAGCTCAGGTGCTCAAACCACTGCTGATCATCAGTCCGTTAGCAGGACAGGCGCTGTCAAAACCAGCCCGAGAGGAACGGCGGCTGTCTGATAAGGAGTCAGGATGGAGGTATGACTACATGTCAAACAGCAGTTTCTGTGGCACAGACATGGCTTGACATGAAATTTCATCTCTCACCTGACTGAAGCGTTTTGCAGTGACATGTGAATTTCCTTTGTCATAAACATTGCTGCTGCCTTGTCTCCTTCATTAGTGTTTTTGCTCAGGATGCTAACGTGTAAACCCCAGCACAAAGAACTTTGCACATTCTGCTCTCCCCAGCTGCTGAAGGAGATGGTCTTTATCTCCCCCGTCCACCTTGCATACCAGCACATCCCTGGTGAGCTCATATTACCGCCTGTCATTCACCTTCTGTGTGCCAGTGCCACGGCTGGACCACCAGCCTTCAGGTCTGGTCATCTGCTTCGGTTATAGGGAGTGTTTTTCATAAAGAAATTAAAGTTTGTATTGCTGCGGCTGCCCAGGCATCTGGGGCATTAGTGCAGTTGTAGGGGGGCACCTCACTGATGGTAAGAATCTGCCAGGAAAGTGAATAAGGGTTCACTTTATTTTCTGGGGAGAAAATCTCAGGGTGGGGATGCTCATGACTTGCTGCAGTCCTGCTGCCTCTGAAGCGCCGTGTCGATAGTGCAGGCAGCGTCACGGGCAGGAGCAACAGCCTCCCTCCTCCTGCCATCCCAGCTCCGCGTCTTATCCAGACTCGCAGAGGCTGCATTTCCAAGTGTGAGCTCAGTCTCCGCATCCCTTCCACCCATGACTCTTTCACTATGAAGGCCAACAATCGCGCAATTTGCAGGGACGATCGTTTTTGTTAGGATTGCCAGTTCCTGAGGAGAAGCTACCAAGCAGTCATGAGGTAGTAACCATACTCAGTTTTCATCCGTAACCCTCCTGGTGAGAGGCCACATTAACTACAGGTGGGAACTTCCTTGCTTGGCTGGACACACACAACACGTAGGACTTGTATAATGGCCACAAAGATTCCTCTAGGTGGTACAAAATGGCATTTTTTGTGTCTGTAATGAATCGCACTGGGGAGGCTGATAAACCGGTGCCGTACAAGAGATCCTGCAGAAGCAGAGGGGGTGGCGGGCTGCGGTCCGTACTATGGATCCTCTAACGCTGTGCATGCAGTCGCTGTTTGTCAGCCGGGGATTAGCACATTCTCCAGCGAAGGGGCAGGACGGGGGCAGCCTTTTTTTAAAGAAGCCTCATGCTCGTGATTTGCTTTATTCTTTATTGTTGTTACTCGTTCTTCTTTATTGTTGTTTGTTGTGGGGCAGAAAGCCCCCAGCAAGGTGGAGGGCCGATATGTTGGGCACTGTTCGAATACAGAGTAAGCAACACGCATTGCATTGAAGAGCTTGTGATCAAAACAGCCAAGACAAAGCACGACAGCATGGGGAATATTTGAAATCCAAAGTTATTTCCTTCCCTTTTGTACTTCGCAAATGCAGTTTCAGTCTGGCTGCACAGATTTTCCCACCCACCTCTCTTAACAATCTTGTATTTCGGGAGAGCTGAAATTATCATGTTCTTGCTAGCAAAGAAAGGCCTTTCATGTCATTTTCTAACCGCAGCTGTTTGAAATGAGCTGTGGAGCGTGGTTCGGAGCACAGTGGACCTGAGGGATCCTTTTTAACCCGATCCCACAACATACTAGTCCTAGCACTAGAACCGTGTTCTTCCCAGACACCTTCATGTTACTGGATAACCTGAGTGACATGGTAAAACACAGAAAGGAGTGTGTGGTTTCCAGTCAAACAACGTGACTTTTGAGTAAGGGATTCTGGGAGGGAGACCTCCCCGTTTATCCCGCTCTGTGCTTTGAAGTAGTGTAGGATATCTCTGAAAACAGCTCCGGAGCCCGGGATCTCACAAGGCTTTTGCGAACGTCCAGAGCACTGACTGTAGACTAACTGGGTGCTGGTGAGATGCAAGAAGGCTGTTTTTATTTAAATAGGCACAGTACCTACAGCCACAGCTCACTGGTCCTCGCTGGTACCCTGTGGCGTTATCATAACATGAATAACCTGGGCCATCTGGCAGCCATATATGGCATTAGGGGATGCACCGAGAGTTCCCATATTCCCTGATCTTTACAACAGAGACTGTCTACAAGTGGCATTCCAAAACACACTGGAGAAAAGACAGTCCAAATAGACAAAGCAGCGATCAGAAGAGGGAACAGAGAGGGCTGTGACAGTGGTCTCACAGCAGGTCCATGACAGAGATTTGCCTGCAGATTCTAGACCTGTGTGATGTTCCTACTAAGAGAAGGAGGTGGGTATGGTGGAAAGCCCACACATATTTGGTGGTGTATTTGGTTCCTACACATGCCCCCAGTTTCTGAGCCTAACTTCAGGGAAATTCACTACATAATCTTAGCTGTGTCTTCAGAATGGGGAGTGTAAAATCCATTTCTTCAATGCAACTGCAACTAAAAAGAGCAAAGCAGCAGAGAAACAGCAGGAAAAGTGTTGCAGAAGAGAAGCAGGGGAAGACAGGAATAGAAGAAGGCAAGGGCACCAGAAGAAAGGAGCTTGACACTAAAACTGGCTTTGCTGTGGCTGCTTTTGTGGATTGCGCTTGTCTTAGGCATGGGACTAGGAAGAGCAGGAGACTTCTCACCAGCATCTGCCGCTGGACAGACACAGGACGTGCTGCACAGGTGGCACACGTAGCGTGCTGCTGGTCTGTGCATGAAGAGCGGGACAACACACGGGACTGACCACGCGTGTTGCTAAAGCACGCATCCTGCAGGTTGCCTGCTATGTCCAGGGCTCTCTAGGCAATTCAGAGTGGCCCACATAGGGAGAAATTAGGAAAAATAAACTACTAACTTCTTGTTGACTTTAGTTGTTATCTCTTGAGACAGGCGTGCAGCGTCTGGAGCTGTTCATTATTTGGTGTGTGGCTGGCAACTGTGACATTTCAGGAGCTCAGAGTTTAGCTTTGATGAGGCTGGAGGCCAAAGATCAAAATTAGACTCATCTGGGTGGGCTAAGGTTCAGCCTTATCTGATACGTGTGCCTTTCCATAACGCTTACCACCTGACAGAGTTATGAAGCCTGTCCTCACGGTGTTCTCAGGAAGAAATGAAATATTGCTGCAGAGATGGAAAATAAGCACAGGATATTTTGAAGATTTTCCCATCACTGCAGAGGGCATCAAGATTGGGACTGGAGTCATGCAGAGGGTAGACTCTGAATTTTGTGAGGGATTTTAAGATTTTGAAAGTTGTATTTGAAAGGGAGGTGTATAATGAAAGATGTTAGATTTTGATAGAAGAAAATTCTGAAAAAAATCCCCCAAGTAATTTCAAGTGTATGTTTCAACAGAGCCAGAATATGTCAAGTATTTTGTAATATTCTCTTCATAAAATCAGTCACTGAAAAATTGAATTAAAAAATTCAAGCTTTTTTTTCCCCAAAAAACATATTGAAACATGATGATTCACTCTGTATTTGTCTAAAGCAAAGCTCCAGAAAAATCAGTGGTTTCATGAAGCATTCTGGTTCCCAAGAAAGTGCTCATAATGAAAAAACTGTTCCTGTTGAAGTTTCTTCATACAGCTCTGCTCAGCATGAGATCAATATTCAGGGCTCTGGTGGCACTCAGTTCCTTCCCCGTGGAGCCACTAGACTAAGCCACTTTCTATGTGAACATCTTCCCTTAGGTGTTTCCTTACTGCTTGCGCCAGCTCTTCTCAGGCGGCTCGGAAAGTGGTATGTCTGTCGCTCTTCTAACTTCTCTTTGTTTTTCTCCTCCCTTCTTCTCCCCTTCCCACTCTCCTCCAGGAACCTTCTGCATCATTTCACTGTGCACGTGCGTGGCTGGAATCAACTTTGAGCTCTCCCGCTACCCCCGCTACCTGTACGGACTTCCCGACGACATCAGCCATGGCTATGGCTGGTCCATGTTCTGTGCGTGGGGGGGCCTGGGCCTCACTCTTATCTCTGGCTTCTTCTGCACTCTGGCCCCTTCTGTCCAACCTGTCCCCAGGACCAACTGCCCCAAATCTAGACCTGAGAATGGGACAGTGTGCTAAAACAAATAGCAAACACACACATACATATATATATATATGTGTCTATGTATACCTATACATGCATATATATGTATATATAATTATATATATAATCTCAAATTAATGCCAGTGCCAAGGTAGAGCTGAGTCCAACACGGCACTCACATCTCCACCGGACTCTGTGTTGCTTCGTTCTTTCTCACAGCGATGGGAAAGATTTTCTCTCACGTGGCTCTTCCACCCAACCCTTAACTTCAGCATCATACCTTAGAGGTCGAGTGAACACACAGTTGCACCTACCTACTGCCATTTGGGAAGGGGAACTGGGGGTCCGTGTGGGGGATCTGGAACCAGAATCTGTACAGGACGTGGAGGGTGGGATGGGGGGGACAAAACGCCTGTCCGTTGCAGCCAGAAGGGAGAATGCAAACAGCAAGCAAAGGAACAAATCAAGGATTTGAGCCACCTCTACAACGTACCTCCTCAAGGCCATTATCAGAAACTCACACACTTTCTTTTTCTTTCTTAAAACAAAATGACAGAAGCCTGCCCTGTCATTGGTTTGGGGTTTTTTTTTGTTTTTTTTTTGCTTAAAACACAGAAAACAAAATGGACAGAACGTGTGGGGAAAAGCAGAAAAGGATTTTCTCTTTGCCTGCCAAACTTTAGAGAGAAGCAAACAAGTGAAAATAATAATAATAATAATAATAATAATAAACAGACCTAACAAAGTGAAAACAGAAAACAACAGAAAAACTCCATGAGGACATCTCAGCGGACTTTCCAACAACGCGGTTTTAATCTTCCAGCTGCCTTACATCCAGGCTTACAACGGAGGCTGAACTGCTAACGTAAATGCAGCAGAAGGCCTTTTGAAAATGCTGTGATACATGTGTGTATAACTTTTTCTTCCCTGTTCTTTTATTTTTTTTTTTTTAAGAAAAAGGAAAATTTAAAACGTTGCAATGTGATTGTCCACTAAACCATCCATGCTGTGTTCGTGGCCCAAGACGGAGGCATCACAACTGCAGAAGCATGAGGAAAGCTGTCAGGTCTGAGACAACGTGTCTCCTCTGGTGGATTTCAGGATGGTTTTTTGTTTTCACGGAGCATCTGAGAGTGCAGGATGGTGGATCCAAGGGAAGACCGACCAGGGAGAAGGGAGGTGGGGGGAGCCCTGGCAGTTGTTCTTCCCAGGTACTTGATGGAGTGGGATTTCATCGCGTTTCCGTTGTGGAGTTTTAAGGCAACTGGGCAAAAGCCATTGCCGAGGAGAAAAAGGGAGCTAGTTTTTGTAAGGGAGAAGTAAGAGACGCCTCTTGTTGTGTTCGTGTATGCCAAATAAGACCTTCCCACATCTTGTCTTTGGAAACTACCCCGGTGCAGTGGACATCTCCACTCTCCATCTGGGAGAACTGTGTACAGATGGAAGCAAAAGGGTCAGATGCAGAGAATGGAGATCCATTTCCCATGAGCTGAAGTGTTGTATGATATAATTGTGAATCTGCAAATGGGACTCTCCCTCTTTTTTGGTCTTTCTCTTTTTCCTGCTACTGCTCTTCCCATTGTCTCCTTTTTCCTTCGCCCTGATCTTCCCACCTTTCAGGTCATAGGTCCCAGAAGAGCTAACTAAACACCAAAGTCTGGAGAGGCGGGTGAATGCCATGAGGGGAAGCAAAGCATTCTGGCTGTGAGGGCAGTGGGTCCTCGCAGGGGACCAGTGGCTGGGGGAAGGTGGGTTGAAGGGCCAAGGGTGTAACCAGATGGAGTCTGAAGAGGCAATGACTGAATAGCCATATGCAGGAGTGAGGGTACCACTGACAAACATACAGGCAAGGGGAGACAGGGCAAAGTAAAAAGGCCTCCCCAAAACCAGCTCAACCCAACACGCTCTTAGTTCAGGGATAGTACCAGCAATCCTTTCTTACATGATAGCTGCATGCCATCAGTCCTCATTAGTCAATAAAAGTCATCCTCTGCATCTACAAAAACTCACCAGGAGAATGTGAGTGCTGAATTGATGACGGCATTAATTTCCAGGTCATGCCATTTATACAGCTGGCAAGAAACAGTATTTTGCTGGGTTACAAAGATCCAACCACTAAATAATTCTTACGCAAGACAATTGCATAGCCAGCCATTCCCCTTCCAGCCCTGCTTCCCCTTCTCATTACACCTTGCGTGATGATGTTGCTTTATTAACAGTGCACAAAGAAATGGAGTTTCTGGAGGGCATTTTGGAATAGGGTAGATTTGGGTTTCTTTCACTCTTGCTCAACTCCCTAGCTTTTGCTTTCTCTGGTCTACAAATTCCCCAGACATGCCAATGCCAGCTGCCAAGCCAGTGTGTTGCCACTGAAGTGCCATCCCTGGCAACTGAAGATTTGTCATTTCATTCTCCAGTAGATCTGACTGGAGAAAGTATTTATTTATTCGCATCGAAAATGCCTTTTGAAGAAACTTGCTTTTTAAGTAAATTGGTTTATTTCTTTTTTTCTGGCAAGGCTTTCAAATAGAGTGGTTTTGAAAAGCTTTGAAACCGTTTGACTGTGCAAGTGCCTACTAGGTAAGGAGCCTGATGAACTACTGTTGGATTGAAGAAGGAAATTAAAACTAAAACCAGCTCTTGGAAAGCTAAATGAAAACTGAAAGCAGAAAATCAGTAACTGAAAGCCAAAAGAGACCTGTAAAAAATTTTGTGAAATTTTTCAAAATAAGAGCAATTCTGAGGAAAAACAACTCCTCATTAAGAGATTAATGCTTTAGAAAAAGGGTCAGTGTTCCATTAAAACAGCTCTGAACGCAAACTTTCTTCCTCCTCTGCATTGCCGAGTGTGATAGGGAAGGTGTTTCATGTGCATACAGATACCCGGAGTGACCCAGGTAAACCCAAGGGCACAGAGGTACCTGGCTGGGGTCCGCCATCGGGCCCTGCGCGTGGAGAGCAGTACGACAGCTCCTGTGACGATGTACAGCCTTGCGTGGCCCGGGGCTGGGCACAGGGCGTCTTCTTTCACAGAGGCAGTTTCGAAAGAGGCATAGCAGTAAGGTTTAAAGAAATGGAAATAATTCTGCTCTTTCATGGATTCTCAAAGCTTTCCTTTCTTTCTGCAGCTGGCATGAAACTAGGTCTGCCTTGAAGAAGTATTCTCTGATGCTTTTGGTTTACGAGCTGTCTATGAGCCTGCGTGTTTGTCTGTGCGTGGCGATGGTGGCAGAAGGTTATGATTATTTTTATTTGCCACAGAAAAGTGTTAACCCTGAATCTTTAGGCCAGTTCTGTGATTTTTCAGTCACTATAGCATAGGCTTTCTAAGGCCTGTGTGGCTATGAAGCTTCATAAAAACTATGGGAGTAAGAATCTGAAGGAGCAGATGATCAGATAACCTTAATCTCAAACTGGATCCTCAAAGGGACCGTTTGTCCAAACACCAAGTCTCTCATTGTTGCCTCAAATAAGGGCAAACCCCCCTTGGGATATTGTGAATTCCCCTGCATGCTACTCACAGAACCGGGAGGAGCCCTGTGTGCTTCGATACCCTTGAAGGGGGGGTCACAGCCCCACCACGCTTTCCAAATCCAGAATTGCAATGGCTAGTGTCTCCATCTGGCCTGAGCCGAAGCACACTCCCATCTAGTCTGAGCTGCTGCATTTTGGTGAGGCTTTGAAATATGTCTGAACAGAGATTTGAGCTTTTTGACTAGTGTCTGCTTTTCTAGTTTGAGGAGTAGTTAATTAGGAATCTGTTAGCTGTGATCCCAGCATTAAGGGGCTTGACCCCGTTCCTCAGATCTGCTCTGGCGAAGCGCCTAAGCGTGTACTTTACTTGGAGCATGTGACTAATCCCCTGAACTTTGGTAGACTATTCATATGCTTAAAGTTAAGAATGTGCTTTCCTGGATGATGTTCAGCTTCCTGCAGAGCCCAGCCCGCGCTCTGCTTTTCCTATCCCACCCTTGTAGATAACGTGACGCTCTTGTCCTAGCCCGATGTACCAGCGGGTGTTCGGTCTCCCTTCCCGTGAGGCTGGTAACGCGGGGTCCGTAGCTGGCAGGCTCTCGCACGCGGCCTTTCGTGTCGCGCTGCTGAGACAGCCTCTGTGCTCCAGAGACCGTGGGGGAACTCGACTGCAGTGAACGCAGACATCGTGAAACGCCAGTCCTAGGGACGCAGGACGAATTGGCCCCACCCACGGCGATCTGCAGGCTGAGGTTTTGCGTGTAGCGACTCTCAGTTGTTGTACAGCGAGGTTGTCCTCTGAGCGTAGCGAGTTAGCTGCAGGAGGTTCTGCTGCCCGTTCCTGCCGGGAGCACTGTGTACGTGAGAGGGCTACACGGCAGGAGTCCATGTGCTCTGTATCTTTTGTACTGTACAGGACAGCTTCTTCTTCAAGCTAAAGCTGTTTGCGTGTATCCTGACTCATACTGGTCACCTGTATATATCATCTCTCCCTCTTCCCTCTCGGCAAACACACAACTGATCTTCTCTGATCTAAATAGTAGACCCTCTAGTTATATTTCTAGCTGGGCTTTTTTCTTCTTTCATTCTACCCCAGGGACAGGCACAAGTGGATCACAAACCACCAGTGACCAGAGCAATTTCTTTGAAATATTGCTTTTGAAAAACTGCTATTACTTTTAAAAATGTTATTCAGCTGCAGTAACAAATGAGAGGAAAAAAAATAAAGACCCTCAGAGTCCTCTAAACAGAGGATCCTCATCCTCCCAGGAGAGAATGATGAGAGCGCAGGTATTCTGCTTTCCTGTAGATGGGAGTCCTTTGGGACCAGTTTTAGCTGCGGCATGCTAGCTGTGCGGCTCATCGGATGATGAATAAAACAACGTTGGTGAGGGAGAAGATTGATATTCAGGGGGTATCTCAGATTCCCAAGCATTCCTGGAAGGCCATGTCTCCGTGGCTGTCCATTTACCCGCCATGCAGCACCTCCGAATCAGGGTCATCCCTGGAGCCCCACTGATAAGCGGAGCTCAGGAGAAAATCACTGTAATCTGTCCTTAATTCTTGAGTGCCAAACTAACTGCCAGCAGTGAAATGGAGAGGAAATTATACGTTACCAAGTATAGCTTAAANAACAGACATACATTATTCGAGCTCTTTCTTCTGTGTGTCTCTACATAGGCCTAGAAGGGCTATAGGAGTGCTCAGGCACATTCACACAAACCAGCGCTGCATTTCCTTGCCCCCAGGTTTTGCACTCTTTGATGGCCCATACTGCTGTGCTCAGCCAGCCAGCAAGGGAAGGCTCAAGGTGAAAAAATGAGACAGCTCTGAATGATTGCCAGGCACCGCTGAGAGACAAAGAGTACAAAGGGTGCGTGAAGCACAAACAGCACGTAAAGATTACTGATGGATGGATTTCCAAGGTCAGGAACTGAGTTTCAAACAAGCCTAAAATTGGATTGCAAACTCCAGGCCAGATCCATAAGATCTTGATTCTGGCAATCTAAGCTGAAAAGTTTATAGCCCTAGTGTTTCCAGTTCTAGGCAGGAATACGATCCATCTGTTCTATAGTCTGTTGAAGTCCATAGAAGCTTCCCCTTGGCTCCCATGAGTTTTAGATCAGGTGCCTCAGAAAATATTTTGGTACTGTCCAGACCAACACTGAGAATGAAATGCTTGCTTACACACTCGCAACATGTCATCTTTGGCTTTAGAAAGAAATAGTCATCAAATGTTACCTTTTCCTTTTTTTCTGCCTGATTTAGGGTTTCTGTCCTGTCTGCCCTGCTAATACCCCAATCTTACAGCCTTCTTCAGAGCCATAGTTAAAGACTGCAACATCTTTTAAAACAAACAACCTACTGCTGGTGCTGGGGGGCTCTGACAGGCTTCCAGTTGACACCAGTGGGAGAACTGGAGCCTGTTACAGTGCTGTCAATTTAAGTGCAGTATGCCTTGCACGTGTTTAGGATTTAACTTGGAGAAAGAGCCTAGATGACTGCCTCAATATAGGCCACAAGAGGGAAATGAAATGCTGGTCACCTCTAGTAAAGCACTCCAGAATCACAGATCAGTTGTCCTTGCTTGCTCAGAGAAGACTTGCAATGAAAGTAACAGAGGCTCACATAGGTTTTCTCCAGGGGAAGGTGGGGCGGGGGGGGGAAAGAAGCCAAACAGCAGTTGCTATAGGTCAG
>Ga0065711_1028005_pt1 | contig 44373 bp, 49 predicted proteins | sample Hoacrofraction12_FD_59098 | JGI IMG/M metagenome (GOLD analysis project Ga0065711, IMG submission 59098) | Hoatzin crop microbial communities from Cojedes, Venezuela - Epithelial fraction 12 v2 (version 2) | ecosystem: Host-associated > Birds > Digestive system > Esophagus > Crop | place... | reverse complement strand
GGGGGGGGGGGAAACGCCAGCAGAAACCACAGGCATTGTTCAGGCGGATCTTTGATGTAGTTCACCCGTGAATATAAACTCTGTGAGCCTTGTGGGATGGGTTTGACCTAAAAGGGGCTTGAGACTGGTTTGATGGGTGCCTTATAAAAACACTTCACAGGCGTTTCCCTTCCCATCCTTTCTCCCTTAATGCACGTGCCCTGCAGAAAAGGCGCTTGGACTCTCCACTCCCAAGATAAAGCCCCTTTCACTGCATGAATACTGCTTGGGGTCTGTCATTTGTATATACATTGAACACCTCAAAGCAGACAAGCCCAGGTTCGGGCGCTGCCGGAGCCATCTTCTCTGTTAGCATCTTGCCTTACTCCGGGCTCGTCGGCAGCGACGTGTCGCTCGGGGCAGATCCAGCAGCCGGTGCTGGGGTCGGGAGTGGGATGGCGCTGGCAGCACCGGGGCTGCGGCGAGGAAGGACAGGACAGGGCGATTTGGCTGCTGGGCTGTTCGTGTGTTTGGGCGTGCGTGTGGAGGACTGGTCTGTGATGCTCGGGAATAAATTTGGCCTGCTACTTGAGTACCAGCTCCCAGGAAATTGCCATCGTAGTAATTAGTGTGCGCTGACTTATTTGTACAGTGATAACAGCAGGAAAGTATTGAAGCAGGAAAACCAAACACATTATTCATCTGAACCTGCGATGCGCAGCCTTTACCTGACAGTTTGCTATTTGCGATACACAGGTCTATTTTTAGGCTTCCAAGTCAGGCGGGCTCTTTTTTCTTTGTTTGTTTTGCATTTTGGTTCTTATTTTGCTGACATAAATTGGAAATGAACCTGTGCTGAGAGATAAACAAACACATTTTTAAAATAAACCGTTTGAATACCAAGGAGTGTTTTCTGTGGAAGTGCTGAAGCGTCGGTACAGGGCTCTCGAAACGTGTACCCGTGCAAATGAGAGGAAGATGCTGCAGAGGCAGCCGGGCTTGGCAGGAGGAGCTTGCTGTGCGGATGCGGCTCTGCGTGCTGGAACGAGATCCCTGTTTCTATCCAAAATACTTGGTGTGACCGTGAGCATCTTCCTTAGCCCGGGTTTCGCTGCTCAGAGGCCAGCGCTGCTTAGCCGGCCAGGTTAGAGTTGCCCTTCGAGATGTGATCACCGAGGAGAAGGTTTAGTAACTTGGGTAATAATTGTTATTAATGAGAGGCTGTGGGAGAGTGGCACGGGGTCACAGGAGTTTGTGGTGGTGAGGCGTCTGAGGAGGATGTTTGGGGAAGGGCGTCCTTATGTGTGTGAGTATTTGGAAAATCTGGTAGAGAGCAGGAGGCGTCTGGAAACCAGGAAGAAAAGTGGGTGTGGAGAAATGCATGGATTCTCCTTGGAATGGAAAAAATGGGAATGAAAGTGTTTGCTCTGCCCTTGCTTTCCATCCCTCCCCTCTCCCTCTTACCGCGGTGTCACCCCCGGCCACCCGCAGCAGCGATTCCCTGCCAGGCATTTGTGCTAAATCCTTTGAAAGCTCCTCTTCTCCTTTGGCAATCAGAAACAAACAAAAAGGGTGGGGGCAGAAGACGGGCTGTCTGCAGGTGAAGAGAGCCGAGGGGCCCCAGGGTTTCTCTTGGAGATGGATTTTGTGAACAGCTGAGGAAATCACCAGGCAATGCACCTCCCACAGCCAGCAGCTATATCACAGGCACCCCTAGCCGCAAATGCAATGCAGATAAATCAGAGTTAAAGTGCCTTTTTTAAATACCAAAGGCTCTTAAGTATTCGAGCCAGCCATCAAAAAGGTGAGTTACCATCTCCATATCTGGAGATCTTTGCATGGAGCCTGCATGCCTCCCTGGAAGGCGGGGCTTAGGCAAACACCAGCAATACAGCTCAAATCAAAGGTAAATGAGTGGAACTTGTGACCTCCCTTAAGCAAGACTCAGCCTGGGTGACCCAATGGTCCTTAAAGTCTTAGGAAGTGATTTCCATGCTTTGCAGTCCCAAAGGCTCATCCCCATCCCTAGCTCCCCCCTATTCTCCAGCCACCGCATGCAGGTCCCAGGCTTTGGCCGCAGCCTCCAGGTTTCTTAGGAAGCGACAGCAGCTCCTTGATTTCTGTGCTGTAGGTTAGTTCAGTCTCTTAATCCTATCGCTGTCACAGTGGGGCCATGCATTTTAAGCTCTGAAGGAAAAGGAGATGGGGTTGAAGGAAGGTATTGCAAATGCACAACCGTGAACCAACACCATGATGATGAAAGCTTCATACAAACCAGCAAAAGCAAAATCATCAGCAAGGTGTAAAAAGACAACAGATATAAAAAGTGTGTATGCGTGTGCATAAGATGCATGTGCATGTGTACATAAAGCTAGATATGGAAGACTACTTTTACACATCTGTGACTTTTAAATATTTTTTGTGATTTATGAACACTTTCCAATCTGCAAAATTTAGATAGTTTCTCCCCTGCTTAGAAAGAAAGGCAAAATTTTGATGTTTGTGTTTTCACGTGGCGCCAGAAGCTACACCTTTTGAGAAGTGCACCAAATCTGGAGAGACTGGCTGTCTTGAGAGACAGCGTGGGTCTGGATGAAGCTGCATGGTGTTGTTTGGTGAGGTTCATACTGAAAGAGAGAAAGAAACCGAAGACAGTGCAGCCCTCTCCACCAGCAGAGCTGGTGAAGCTCTATGTGCAATGAGTCATTCTATACAACTTTATCAGTAGAGCTGTGTCCTCGCTTTTCGGGGGAGGGTAGGTTCTTTTCCTCCTCCAAAACAGATGTGGGGGAGATCAGGTCAACGCGATCATTTGCATCGTTCAGATCCCACACTGGACTCCCGCCAGCCTTATCGTAATGTTGGTGGGGATTGTGGTGGTTTGCCTTTTGATGATGATGATGATGATGTGTCATTATTGCTGCTGCTGGGGACAGTTTTGGCAGGCTTCCATTCCCAGTATAGGTTAATTAGCCCTCCCACTTCCACCTTTTCTTCCACACCCTCTTCCTAAGCCATTAAGACCAAGCATGGTCAGAAGTAAGTCTCCTTATTAACATATTTAGAGCCTTTCTAATGCAGATGACGGAGAAACAGTTCTGTAATCCTGTGGGCTTCACAGCGTTTGAGCTGAGTGACTTCAAAACACCTGTACTACTGTAATGTAAAACTAGCTCGGGGGAACATGGATCAGCAGAAATTAATGGGTTTTCTTTAACAGTGGCTTTTACATATGCGCCCAGCTCTGATTCATATCTCAGTCATCGCTGGCACTACTCCTCCAACTTGCTATGCTGACCCCTGATTGAGAGGCGTCAGAAATGCCAATTTGGGATCCCCAAACTATCCCCTTGCCATCTCTGAGTTTTAGGGAGCCGCAGATTTGCTGAGAAGATGTGGTTCTCCTAATCAGTTTTGGAGCGATGGACAGTGTGCCGTATAGGCTGTGCTCTTCTGTATGATGCTCCTGAAGATCGTCTCTAGCCCGGAGCAAGATACGATATTTATCCTTGTGGTCTCAGCATGAGAGAGTAAACCATTAGTAGATGGGGCACTGAGGCACAGGATAATTGAAGCGCTGCTGCCATAAGCCAGAGCACAGGGAAGGAGAGAAAAAGGCTCCCGGTCCCGTGTGTCGTACATCAGGCTGCAGCGCCAGTCTGCAGGTGCTGCAGCTCTGGGCTGAATCACAGCCCTGTCTGGGAAAACGCGTTAGCTGCATATAACGCGGAGAAGCCCAGCAGCCCTCGGGTAGCTTGTCTGGAAAAACTACCAATAACCGGTGAAATCTCGAAAGGAAGAATTAAAGAACAGTGTCAAAACACAGCTGGTCTCCACTGGTTTTAACTGTTCTTTTAACAAGCTCAGAAAGTCACCCTGCTCCGATAAATGACCATCCTCTTGCTTGCCGCAGTATGAGACCCATGGAGGTGTCCCTGGCTTGTTCCCACCAGCTGGGACAGCAAGACCATGCTGCATGATTCGGATTTCTGGTGTAAATGTCTGGGGAAAGAGATTCCTTTCTCAATGTTATTTCCATTTCTACATCTACTGGTAAATCTGACTGCCAGACGTCTGCGGCCAGCTCTGCCGGAAAGCTAATTGAAGGGATGTCTCTCCAAATGATGGACGGTATTCACCTGTAGATCCCCTTCTCTCAGAGTTTAAAAAAATAAGAGGAAAGTTTTGTGTGCCATTCATAGAATCATAGATCAGCCCAACTTGGAAGGGACCTTGAAAGATCATCGGGTCCAACCTTTTGTGCGAAAGGGAGTCTAGATGAGATTATCTAGCAAAATGTCTGCTTGCATCTTGAAAACCTCCAGTGATGGGGTCTACACCATGTCCCTGGGGAGGCTGTTCCAGTGAATGATTGTTCTCACTGTAAAAAATTTCTTTCTCGTATCCTGCTTTGTTTCTGTGCCATCGGTTTAATTGTTTGACTTGTTTTTGTCTGGTTGTGATTTTTCCCAGTTCCTTAGCTGGAAAAAATTGGTGTGCGTCTCCTGGTTTCACAGCATCTTCCTTTGCTGCTCGTGGTGGGGATCTGGCATTTGTGCTGCTCTTTGGCAAAATCCACGTCTTGGTGCTGGTGGGGTGCAGAGGACCTGCAGGTTGGGCAGGGATCTCTGGGGCTGGAGGGGCCCAGCCGCACGTAATACGGCCTCTTCTTCGCTGTACTTCATTGACTTGTAGATTTTAAGGTCATGGTGCTTGTTTAGTGTGACCTCCTGTATAATGGAGGTTCCTTGAATTAGTTTCCCCGTTGGGTTCAGCAGTTGTGGATGGACCCAGACATGCATTTTTGGGGGAGCAAGAGAGGCAAGGTGGAATCCCATCTTGTTCTAAAAATTGCCAGTGCCGGATCGTTGGCCATGCCAGTTGGAGGATTTTTCCCTCTGTTGATTACCTGCGGTGCTGAAAAACGGTATCTTTGTTTCTGGTTTGTTTTCCGTCAAACTTCAACTTTCAACCTTTGGCCTTGTTATGCCTTTGTCTGGTAGACTGAAGAGCACTCTTCCTGACAGGTACTCACAGGCTGCGAGGCACCTTTTAACTTTCTCTTTGATTGACTTCCTTCAGTTCCTCGGTACAAGCCTGGTTTTGTTCTTGAGGCTTTTCTCTGAACTCTCTCCAGTTTTTCCAGCGTTATTCTTGAAGTGTGGGTACAAGTATTAAACCTTGCACTCCCACCAACTCTGCCAACCCAAGACCCAAAGATAACAGGGACTCGCTGCTGGTACGTGACATCCCTCATTTGTGCATCCAAGTGTTGTGGGCCTGCCTTGCGAGCTCACGTTGGGCTAATTATGCCTCTTACCTCAGCCAGTCCTGTAGGTCTCGTACGTTTGAGAAGTTTCCATGTAGCCTTTGCTTTAATGCGCCAAGCGTCTCATTAGTCTTTTTGATGTTTTTCCTCTCTTGGTTTGTGTTCTGAAAGGAGTTTTAGTCCAACCTTTCTCACTGTACCAGCCACACGTCGAAAATCTTCATATAGCTGAGAGCTGCTGGGAGTGTTTTTTACAGAGCTGGGAGAAGGAAAGTGGTTCACAAGAGGGAAATAACACTTGAGATGTATCTCCAGTGCATGGTGGGACAGGACAGCTGTGTGCCACTGGGTTCCAAAAATTTTTTTTGACCTTTTCAGCTCCTGACAGATCGCTTTCTGCCATGACGATTAACCGTGGAGACGGTTAACCTGCAAGCCCTGTGCCAGCCAAACCTGTCGTTGCTGGCTATGGAGTGTAGCACCCAGCTCCTTGCTTGGGAGCCATGTGTTGGCTGCCCCCAGTGAGGGTTTGAGACAATGCCAGCATATTTCTAGACGTTAGACACACAGAGCTGACTGTACTTACAGTTGGGGCACTTTTATTACCAGTTTTATGTTGTTTCTTATGTATAATGACGCAGAGGAAACAGAGGTGTTGATCTGATGGGGAACCTAGAAAGCCTTTTGGTAATAACATCCAGATGTTTTCTTAGCACATCTGCTTAAGCCACTGTTGAAGTCGGTGCCTTCAGCAGCCCTGCTGGTGCATTTTACTGCCTGCTGCTATGCTGCTAATTTAGTAGTAATGCAGGAATGGAGGAGGGGGAAATTCAGCCAGCAGCAGAAGGAGGGACAACCAGATGCCAAGGAAGCGTGAGAGAGGAAGGCAATCCAGACCGTAACCCAAATTGTTCTTGCTTTTACCATTCTGGTAGGCTCTTTGGAGGTAGTCTTGCATGTAATTGTTAGAAGTACTGTGCCCCAGGTTGGCCTGGTTCAGGTCACTGTGTACCTGTGCTGCTGCAGCTCAGCCACGTAGGCAAGACATTTGTCCGTCTGAACATTGACTTTAGCTGAGAACAGGGCAAGCTCCACTTGTGCAGCGACTGATGTGTGAAAAGATACTCCTGCCTGTCCCCTTATTTGTGGGAAGCTGTTTCGCTCCCTGGTTGTATCTGTGTTTAGCACTTCAACACTGCCTTGCTAATCCCTGTGCCAGGATTGTCAGCATGTGGTGTTCCTCCTGGGAACTGTCCCCACCTTTGGGACAGCTTGGCTGCCTCGTGCCAGGGCTTCAGGTGGCCAGGATGCTACTGGAAGCTGTGCTTTTAATGTCGCTGTGTTGCCTTCATGCCCTGCCCAGGGCAGTAACAGTGACAGCCTGAGGATCATGCTCCATAATTCCAGATGCCCTGAGCCATGTGGTCTCTTTCTAGGCTGCACATTGCAAACCGTTAATACAAGGTCACAGGTCTTCTGATACGTACCCAGCCCTGGTGTGCGCTGGGACTTTGAACACCACACTGCTCTTTCTCCGTCTTCCTCAATGACTTCTTCTGGTGGCTAATTTTCAATATCATTGAGAGCAAGTCTTCAGAGCAGACCAGTTTGTGGTGCTCATTGGAAAGCACTGACGTGGACACCTCGTCTTAAAAGGTGCTCAATAGCCACAGGTTCGTTGAATAAAAAATGAATCTCTCATCACCCAGAATTAAGGTTAGTGTGTCACCTCCTTCTGGGGGTGGTGAGGTGACGTTGGAGATTGTCCAGGTTACAATGGGGGAACAAGATGGAAGCATGTGGCTAGCATGTGACAAAGCACTTCAGTGGGGAGGAGACATTGATGTGGGTTGTTGCGTGTGAGATGGATGGCCCAAAGTCGTAGATCTCGTCCTATTCATGTTTCTTTCTCTCTAATGTGTGACATAGCATCATGACCTGGCCAAGGATGGGCCATCAGGTGCTTTTGGTTACATGGCAGGGAGAAGGCCTGGCCCAGTGATTCACGGGATGGAGATGGACGCGATAAGTAGTGTTGTACAACCCAAGAGGAGCCTGCGGCAGCTGGGGGTGCGTGTGGGGGGCACTTTGGAGAGCTAGGCTGCCAGCACAGCGCAGCAGGTGTTGGAGCAAGAGCGACAGTGTGGCGTGTAAATGCTTGACACGTAAATACAGAAAGCAGCAAGAGATGGTTAGAGAGACCCATCTCTCTGGAGCTGTGGATGGTATTGCCATGCTTGTGGGTTAGGTCCTTTTTCCAATTCCTGTCTTCCTAGGTGTGTTTCCCATGCTCCCAGGGCCTGCCAGAGCCATGTGTTTCCACCACACCAGTCACGACCTTGTTTCATTTGGCAATGAAATGATCCACCTCTCCCAGCTTCTCTGACCCACCCTTCCCACCTTCCCCAAATGTTTGAGCCTTGGTGGCTTTGTACCTCCTGTGCCGTATTCTACATCCGAGGGAGGCATTTCTTCGGCAGTATAGACCGGCCCCTCCTGCTTCTCCTGCCAGCTTGTCGTTTCGTTGTGGGTCTCCATAACTAAGAACATTAAATTTGAGTAAGACCAGTTCCTTCTTCTGTGGCTCTTGCCATCCGAAGAAGTCTTGTAGACCTCTGCACCACCTTAATTCTCCATCTCTTTCAAACGTTCCCTGAAAGCAGATGAAGGCTCATAGTTTCTTTTTGAGGTTGCTTATGCTGGACTGTTTATGTCTGGCCAGTGTCAGAGGCAGGAGCTCCTGGAGATTCTGAAAATCTGTAGTTCCACATCAAGTAGATACTATGTTTCTGTCTGTACACAAACAACTCCTGTTTTTGACAAAACTTAGAATTTAATCTAGATCTGATTTTTGAAGCTTTTCCTGTCTCCTTGTTGGACCAGTACTTTATACCCAGTGGAGCAACGTCTGCAGTAGTATTAATCAACATGCAAAGCAGTCATTCTGCTAGTCTATACAAATCTATAGTTGAGCGCAGAAATTTGTTTAGGATAGAATTTACATGTAAAACTAACTTTATTGCATTGCGTATTAAAACCCATTTCATTTGATTCAAGTAGCTCCATGTTTGCTTTGTTGGCGTTTGAGCTGACTGGGATTTTTTCACTGGTGTGCCACTATGTTGAAGTTGAATGCACCCTTGGGAGAGTCGGGTTCAATAAATACCCCATTTTGTGAAAAGTATAATAACATTTTTGAGAAGGTTGGGTAGTGACTGTAGATCTGAATTTTCCAGCTGTGATTGTGTCTTGGTTTGTGTTTTAAATGACTCTTTGTTTCTAATGCAAGTTGCGATGAGAAGTGTGAAAGTTCATGACACCTAAGGCAACATTTCCAACTGTTGAAACAAAGTGCTTCAAATCAAAATGAGTTTGAATTTAGCAACCTTCCAAATTTCAAGGTTTTTATCTTTCCCCCCACCCATCATTTGGAATGGGAAAGAAAATAACCAAGATCTTGAAACCCTCCAAGGATGCTAGAGTTGGGTTTTTCTCAGCTTTCTTTGACACCCCTTGTTCGTCTCTGAGTAGTACCCTCTCTTGACTGAATTTGTGGGCAAGAACAAAGTGTTCTTCTATCAGTACTGCAAGGGCAGGGTATCCCTTGAATGGTGAACCAGACATTATTTTCCTGTGGGGGTAAACATTTCAGCTCTTTTAATACTTACGGAACTCGTGTATAAAACCTGAAAGTTTGTCAATCTGTCCCAATATAGATATTAAAATAGTGTTTTCTTTATAGGTGTATCCACTGTTTGGATGATGAAGCTTGAAGAGCTGCGATTTGGCTTGGATTACAGTATTTCAGATGACATGCTGAACTCTCCAGGCAACCCACCTTGACTTAGGGGACAGGGAAGCTTAAGTTTACATCTCCAGTATCACACAAGGAGAAAGAACAGAGCTGGCTGTTTCGTGCAAGTGACTAAAATCAATGCTGTGTTGCTGCTGGGAGCAATGCTGGAGTATAGCTCTTGCTTTAGAGAGATGGATTTTGCCCAGCAGGAGAGTGCACGAGGGAAGATACAGGAGGAAGGAGGAGAGGTGATGCTACAAGCCAGCTTCCTGACCTCTAGAGCGGGACTAAAGCTTCACCACAAGGTAGAAAAATACCCCAAACCAGCCAAACATTTTCTCTTTTTCCTATCTCAGTCCAATATCCATCAGACAGGAAGTGGGATTAGTCCAGGCATTGATTTTTGATTGAGTGGTTTCTCCTGGTGCCCCAACCTCCCTCTGGTTCCGTTGCCTGCTTCCCGTGTCCTGCGTCACCTCTGCCTGCCTCTGCAGAGCCCATCGCAGAGACTAGCAGACACCTGAGCAGACTTCGTGTAAAAATGATCAGCAAATCTCTACAGTCTTATTTGTCCACATATCTAAGACTTAATTTTTCAAGCATCTCTGCTCACATGCACATTAAATATATCACTTCTGGAGGAAGCTTTGTGCCTTTGCTTTATGCCAGAGGAACTTGCTGCTTTATTTTAGGAAGTGAGGATGACAAGTTCCTCACGCTCATCCGCACTGTCTGCGGTTCCAGCTCCGGAGCACGGCAGTGGTGAATTTTCCAAACTGATGAGACACAGAGAGAGCTGAAATCAATGGGCTTATCACATTGCCTCTTCCAAAGCCACGAGAGGAGAAGGGCAGGAGCTGGAAGAAATAGAGCAAAATGAAACCTGGTTTCAGTTTGCCATCTTTGGAGAACTGAAAAACATTATTCCAGAAAAGGAAGTTGACGCTTGATGTATTTTCTAGCTTCCCTCCTGCTGCAGATATTTTTCCTCATAAACATGTGTGGTTCCTCACTTGTCCTGCCCTGGTCTTGTGAGCACTGGAAGCATTCCTTGGAGGAGAAGGCTAGCCGGGATGGCAGCGAGTGTCTTGGGCTTGGTCTGTTCTAGAGACACAACTCAACGGGCCTGAGGAATGCGTGGCTTTCCTCTGCTGTACTTCGTGCGGTGTGGCTGGTTCGTGTGAAGGCTGTGTGGGAGTAAGAGTGGAAGTGGTTCATCAGACTCTTCCTCTGAGGTTGTTGTGTGTGATGTTGCCATGAGGGCCGTGCCAGCATGTGCATGTAGACCTGTATCATTGGGTTAACATTCCATAATAAATTTGGCAATGAGGAAAGATTCTGGATCGAACTCCCTTGAGTTGAAAATTCCCTGTTTTTTGCAGATGAGAGGTGTCCCCACCCCCCCTCACCCCTATGTCTCAGGACTGAGCTGGAAGGACCTGCTCTTAGTATTAGTGAGAAGTTTTTAATCTCCATGACTCATTCAGTCGTTGGCTTAACTGCTGATATTGCCAGTGAGAATACCAGTAGGTCTGCATGGGTAGATCTGGTGATGGGAAGATACTGCAGGCCAGGAAGCAGCATTAATTTCACATCAATGAAGAGACTATCTATGCCCAAGTGTGCATCTACTACATTTCTACAGCGGGTTTGAATCAGAAAGAGAAAGGACACTTTCAAAGCCTGGGTCTGGTCTAGTTCCGTGGAAGCACCAAATTGAAATATTTGCAGGTTAAGCATGAGTTTCTGTTTCAGAGTGGATGTTGGGATGTTAATCTTCAATCTGAGAGTGAAATTCATCCATTTAAAGGTGATAGTGGGGAAGTCGGTGATATGTTTTGAACAGCAGCCGTGCTGATGAACATGACAGAGAGTAGAAGTGGCTGTACAGATCAAGACCATCTAGTTTGGTATCTTCCTTGATGAGAACCAGGAGAGGGAAGAGTATAAGAAAGCAAGCTCCGTAGGCGTGAGCCTTCCCCAGCAGATCCTCCCAGCAACCAGTGGTTAAACATGCTAAGTGCTTCCTGAGGGTGTCCTTGAGTTGTCCCCGTGGATCAGATGCTGCTGCCGCAGCTCAGGTTAGGGAGATCATTACCCTCTGAGCAGCCCAAGCCATGCAATGTCTGGCTCAATGTCATGTTTATGGATTAGCTCAGGTCACCTAAATCAGAGGTGCCAAGTTGGACTTGGCAGGGGAATGTCACAGCAAGGAGTGCACCGATTGTCCTTCAGGCCATTAGTTTTAAACTGTGCTCTAATGACTAGGGCTTATCTCAGGAGACTGGAGTTCAGCCCTCAGTACTGTGTAATTCTGTCACTTAACCCCTCTGCTTCCTCCCCTGGATAGTGTTTACTGACATTTCATACAGAGCACCGGTCATGTCTGTGGGTATAAGTTCCTGTGTAACAAGTAGGAGTTAATGAGAGGAACAGACCTTAGAAAATCCTGCACAGCCCCATCTTCATGAGTCGTGTAGTACTGTTGTCTCCTCAGTGGCTTGATGCTCACAGGAGAGAGATACAACCCCTTGTATCTTGCAGGAGCCTCTTCCAGGTCTCCAAAGAAGAATGGAGTGTAATTTGGCACTTATTATTTCATTGCATCAGCTTTTCTGAGTCTGGGAGTGCTCTTAGCACAAGCAAATAAATTACCCATCTCATTTTGCTGCGTGCTCTGCAGCCAGCCATATGTTTGAGCCTGATAGAGATTCTTATCTCGTGAGCTAAAATTACTCAATGGAGGATGACATTTCTTATCAAGGGCTTTGCTGAATCAGAGAGTGGCCCTGGCACCCAGCTCTGAGACACCGCTCCTCTTTGTCCAGCCTCCCGTCCCGGCGATAAATAGATTTGTGTCTGTAGGTCAGAGGCGCTTGCGTCAAGGTTTTGTTGCAGACCCAGGCTCTGAGGATTGTCCGTGTGCCTGGGAGGACATGGGATTGAGAAGGGGAAATGAGGCTGTTCATTTAACTAAAAGTGAGGGGCCTACAGCTGTGCAAACGCATCTTCGATTGGAAGGTCCTTCTGTGCACGGCTGATAGCTTCAGGCTGTGCAGCCAGTAGGAGCCAGGGACCCTCTTCCCCTGCTGCACGTGAACGCTTTGCTTAAAATTCGGTGGTGTGAGTAATCATCCCCTTCTACCAGCAGCCCTAGCTTTTCTCCAGACTTACTCGCAGCTTACCTAAAGATTCATCTCTCCATCCTCCTGCCTCTTTAGTGGATGGGTTATTTTGCCTCCTCTTTCCCTTTCCCTCTTGCATGCTTTGGAGATTATCTGGTAGTTGCTGAAGACGCAAGAGTGTTCTCCGGCTGTTTAGCAGGTAGGAGAGAGCCAGGGAGAAGCCATTGCTCTTCCCATATAGCTTCTTCCCTCTGCCTGCTCTTTGCCTCTTTGCAGTGCAGCACTGACAGCATGGGGCGTTCACCTTCTGCAGTGCATCTCGGCAAAGCTCTTGATGGAGAGCAGAGAGACCTGCTGGTGGATTGTCCTTTCCTCTAGCTGGGCTCTGTCAACGAAGGCAGGTTTGTCCCTAGGAGCCTTTCTGTTCTCAGCGCAAGACCAGCCACCCACCCAGCCACTCAAACATGGTTAAACTCTCCTTAAGAGGTTCCTGGAAAAGGCAGTTCTGAACTCTGATCTTTGTTTTCTCCTCACAGGAGGATATCTTTGCCAGGTAAATACTCGCTTACGGTGTTGTACGAAGGACAAGGCAGGGTCTGGTAAGTCTGAGTGATTACCAGGTAATCTGGCAGAATGCTCTCTTCCACGTGTACAGTTTGAGAGAGAGCATCTGCACGTGCACCAAGAGTTTCGTCTGCTAAATGGTCACACATGAGTTTTTCAGATTTTCTGTGATCATAGCAAGTTACCTCACTCACTCCTTAATTACAAGTATATTCAAGCTGGTCTGTGGCAGCACAGCAGGAGGTCAAGTCCCAGGAGTCCAGCAAGACAGCTCTCTACGAGTACCTGAAAGGATATTGTAGCAATGTGGGTGCTAGTCTCTTCTCCAAAGTAACTAGCGATAGGACAAGAGGAAATGGCCTCGAGTTGCACCAGGGGAGACTGAGATTGGATATTAGGAGAAATTTATTTACTGAAAGAATGGTCAGACGTTGGAACAGGTTGCCCAGGGAAGTGGTGGAGTCACCATCCCTGGAGGTGTTCAAAAAAACGTGTAGACGTGGCACTTTGGGACATGGTTAAACAGGCATGGTGGTGTTGGGTTGACGGTTGGACTTGGTGATCTCAGAGGTCTTTTCCAACCTTTGTGATTCTGTGATTCTATGATTCTAAAGACATGCTTTAGGTTGCTATCAGGTTGATAACCACGCTGGGTATGGTGAGGGCATTGCAGCTGAAGGTCCCACCATGAACGCCGTTGCCAGCTCAGCCCTGGTGTGCTCTCAGGACCATGGGACAGGTCTTGGGGTGATGCTGCCCAGCACCGGTGAGAGGATCGCTTCATTCTGAAGAGCCAAATGACTGGCACTGCTTTCTGCAGCACCCCATGAGATGCCCGGAGATAACAACCCTCCGTGGTATGGCAGCCAGCCAAGACCGTGCCATGGGCCGCTCTTCAGGGAGGCTCTTCTGCCATGTGCAGCAGCTGTCCTCTTCGTCAGCCTGCGGGGCTGGGGCTGATGGGTGCAACATCCCCAGGGAGCCCCATGCCTGGGCAGGGCAGTGGGGGGCAGAGAGTGGGACAGAGCTGCCCTCCTCGCAGGTGGCTCCATTCCTGGGGACGTGCGGCCTTCCTCCTTCTGTGACAGCATCCACAGCCTGATTTTGAGGTTTTTCCATGTCCTTCTTCCTGCTTTCTGTAGTGTGGCCCAGCACCTGTCACAGCTGACAGCACGGGGGTCCCAGACAAGTCCAGGTCCCATCACCTGCGATCTGCGTCCACCTCCATTCAGACTTTCTCTCTTCACCATTTTCCTCCCCAAGTTGCACTGAGTCCTGCCAGCCTCGCCACAGCAGCCTCGGGTCAGCCCGTCAGCCCCTGGCCCTGTGCCACCGGTTGAGAAACTGCTGCCCAAACTCCCTGAGGTCATGCTGGGATGGAGGTCTCCAGGGCGGTGGATGACCAGACAGTGCCCTGAGGTCACACTGGGATGAAGGTCTCTGGGGTGGTGGATGACCAACCGGCACTTTGGCTTTGCTCCTCAGCTGGGGCTGCACGACATGGCACTGCAGTCGGGTTTTTCCCCGTTCCCTGGCTCCTGTTCAGGTACCTGTTTAACACTGGTTTGCCTTTGGGTCCAGCGCCAATCCCATCCTGTGGGAATGGGTGGCTGCCTCGGGTGGGGGGATTGCAGGCTGTCGCGAGGAAGCGCTGTGCTCAGGGCTGGTAGCCAGCTGGGGCAGCCAGCCAGCGTGGCCAGGTCACTCCCACCTGAGTCAGCCTGGTTCGTCCTGCCGGGCACCGGCTCTTCACCGCACTGCAGGATCGTGTTGGGTTTGTTAAAAGAAAGAGGAGAGGGGTTTCCGTCTAACTGCTGACAGTGTGCTTTGTCAGTCCTTCATCTCGGGTGTCCGGTCTCTCTGTGGCTTCTGAATCGTTGCAGGTAACGTTGGCTGAGTTGGACTCAAGCGGTGTACCCATGGTGTGCACCCCACATACCCATGGTGTGCACCCTGCAAAACCATGGCTGGCATCCCGCACACCCCCGCCGTGTACCCCACAGACCCACGGCATGCACCCGGTACGCATAGCATGCGCATCTCAAGCATGTCAAGATTACGTGCCAGGTAGCGGTGCCTGAGGTGATGTGGAGAGCTCACATCTTTGCTTTCATTTCTCAGACTGAGTCTGCAATTGGAAAAAAAACCCAAATCTGTTATTTTATTTGTCAGCTGAGGTAATTTTTCTCTAGAAGCCACCAGGGCACAGTCAACCTGGAACCCACAGTGCTCTTGCTAGAAACTGTTTTCTGGGTTAGGCTTGCATGCTCACAGGGGGAAGGTTGAAGCGATTCCAGCAAGTGGCTGGGATGTTGGCAGTGCCCGGTTTTGGTCCTGCTCTGGTGCAGCCTCGCATGATGTTGCAGCAGAGACCTGTGGAGCAACCTGTTGGGGCTGTGGCTGATAGCCATCCCATGTGGATCTCTGGGAGTGCAGGTATGGGCTGATCTACCAAATACTCTCTAAGGCTTCAGTCCCCACATCTGCACAGCACAGCTGCTGCCAGCTGGGTAAGAGTCATTAAGTCTAGAAGAGCCTCCAAAACGTCTGCTCGATGCGCTGGGCTTCCCAGTACCAGCATGGGCTTGCGCATGCGAAGCCGGACAAGCCAGCAGAAATGCATTACACCATGGGGGAGAAGCAGACCAGCTCAGTCCCTCTCATTTTGAACAGGTTAGAAGAAGAATGTTCAGTAAAAATTAACTAGGAACCTCTCTTCTATAGCTTTGATGTCTTGAAAACACAGAGCCCGTTTTCTAAGGTGCTGTGGACAAACACTGTGTCCTGCACTCTGTGCTTGCTTGAGCAAACTCTCAGTACCGGCTTTTCCCCATCCAGTTTCTGTCCTCACATCCACACTGTGCTCGATCATCTTCCTACCTGATTTGTTACAGTGATAAGCAAACAGCTCATTTAGGTAATTGCCATCTACCTGGAAGTAAGATTCTCCATGCCTTGTTATCCCAAACAGAAAAAAAGGGTTTCATCTTGATTGCTTAGGCGTATGGGAGCGTGCGACTGGGTGCCCTTGACTTCGGCAGTGATTTAAGCGCACGCGCAAGTGCTTTCCAGATCTGAACCAAAATTACATCTTGATGACTCGCGGCGGGAGCCTTTCATCTGCACAAAGGTTTGTGTAAGTGAAGGAAGCATTGACAGCTCTTGGAGCCAGCAGAAAGAATGTGCCAGTCCTAGCAAGGAGGTGAACTACCGTGGAGTTCAAAGCATGACACACTCCTTTATGTACCCTTATCTCAGCGGTCAGAAGGGAGTTAGCTCTTCAGTGTGGTGCTAGGGATGGGGACGGGATGGTTTTATGCCTGCTGAAGTCTGCCAAGCATTTAGGAGGGTAGGTGCTGCCCCATCCCACAAACTCCAGCTGGCTGAGCATCGCGAGATGCAGGATGAAGCTGTGCTGGAGTCGCTCGTTTCCTTTGGTGCTGCAGGAGTAACTTTACAAAGCAGTTGGCCGGTAGCTCAGGAGATGTTTTGCTGCTCTCTGCATTCCTAGCTAGCGATTGCCCTCCCGCTCTGGTAGGCGAAGGCAGGAAGAGTGAAGAGCTAGCTGAACGTCCTTGGTTTTCAAAACCAGTCTGATTTTATTTTTCTTAAAATACGTGATCTCTGGAGTATTCTTTAAGGTATCTTTCACTGGAGTTTGCAGAACGATTCATTTCTTCTGAAAATTTTGAAGTGTCCCAGTGATGCTGTGAGACTCCAGAGGACTGTGTGGGATGCAGGCAGGTGGTAATGCCAGCAGGAAGGGATCAGAGGTCAAAACAAACAGCAATTTATGCAAAGTTATTGTGAAGAAGTTCAGCCTGCTGAGGGCATTGAGCAGCAAAACACCTTCCCAAGGAGAGACAGAGCATCGTTGCTTTGCTCATGCAACGCAGGGAAGGATCCAGCTCTCTTCCCCAGGGAATGGGCTGGTGCATCTTTTCCATCTCTAATGTCTCCGCTTCCTCGTATCTGATGTAAATAATTTATGAGGATCGAAACATGATCATGGGGCCGTCTGTGCAGGAGGAAGGCTGAAGCCCGGGGCCTGGCAGCGTGCAGGGGACCTGGTACCTAATGCAGGGTCTGTTCTTCATGGGCAGTATGCCAGGTGACCCAGTGCTGGGCTGGTGCCTGCATCTTGCTAAAGTCACCTCACTCGGTCATTTTGTTCTTTCCATCCTTTTTCCCCCTTATTTTCCTTTTTCTCCTGCTTTTTTTCACCCCCCCCTCCCTTTTTTTCACCCCCCCTCCCTTTTTTTCCCCTTTTTCTCTTTTTCCCGTTTCTCCACTGTTTGGCACTATGTTCTGCCTGTGAAAAATCGGCAGCTCTGTTTGCCGGGCAGCAGGAGTTCTCTGGGCTGTAACTGAGCTGCAGGTATTTTGTCTGCGTGAGAACTGAACAAGGGGGGCTGTCACTTCTGCACAGGTCTGGCTTGAACCTGGGGATGAGAAATCGCCTGTCGATGCAGAAGGGAAGCCTGCGGAAAGCCGCAGCGGCAGCAGGGTGAGGGATGGTTTGAGGTGCAGTAGGTAGGAAGCTTCGTCTCCGTCTTTGAATTCAGCGTACATGAGTAGGTAGTGAACGTAAAACCCACGGGACATGGTCCAGTGTGAATCCTTGCAGTGCAGCTGCAGCAGGGTGTCACTGCCAGGTCCCAGGACGGCTGCGGTGTGGAAAGCAGCATGGAGCAGAGATAAATCTTGCTCGTTGTGCTGCTCCCTCGCTTGGCAGACTGCTCCCCTGGAGCTCCAGGGGCTGGGGGAAGGCGAAGCGGAGGCCTTCTGCCGTGCGGAAAGGTGGGTTAGCAAGCACGGAAGCCAGAGGCGTTCTTTTGCAGATAGGTAAAATAAATAGAGCCCGAACTCCAGGGATGGGCTTGCCTCCAGGAGAACTGCCTTTATCTGCCTCGATGTCCCAAGGCAACACCTCTCCCATGAAGAAAGGCTGGGAGAGTTGGGGTTGTTCAGTCTGGAGGAGGGAAGGCTCTGGCGAGACCTTATTGTGGCCTTTCAATATATAAAAGGGTCTTATAGGAAAGGTGGAGAGAGACTTTTAACCAGGGCCTGTAGTGACAGGGCAAGGCGTAACAGTTTTAAACTAAAAGAGGATAGGTTTAGGTTGGAAATAAGAAGTTTTTTTTCATGAGGGTGGTGAGGCACTGGCACCAGTTGCCTAGAGAAGTTGTGCGTGCCCCATCACTGGATGTGTGCAAACTCAGCTTGGATGGGGCTTTGAGCAGCCTGGCCTAGTGAAAGGTGTCCCTGCCCGTGGCAGGGAGGTTGGACTAGGTGATCTTCGAAGGTCCCTTCCAACCCAGACCATTCTGTGATTCTTCAAATTTGGAAGTTGTGATCCCCTGTTGATCCATTTACATTAACCGAGGGGGAAGAAACATGGCAGTTTCTCGCCGGCGGCTGCTGCGACTCGATGGTGGCAGGTTCGGCAGAAAGGTGGGGGCGTGGATGAGCCCAGAGCCCGAGCATGCCTTCGCCTGCACGGGTGACCCACGGGGCTGAGTCAAAGCACCGTGAAAGACCATGGACAAATGTCCATGAACTGACAGAAATACTCCCTTGGAGTATCCCTCCTTTCTGGGTCTCTGGGGAAACGTGTCGGCCCACCAAATGAGACAGGAGTTGAGCATAATTACATTGAAAAGTGGCATTTGCTGGCTTATCTCTTCATGGGCTTTCTCTTGGCATCTCTCGTTCTGCTTGTTGAGAGCTCATTTAAATGGGTGATTGCTCATCCCTGTGCCTGGGTGGCTGATCTTGTCAGTCTTCCCAAGTGTCACTCGTGGAAATAAATTGTAAATACATATATTGTTAAACTCAGGGCTTTCATTGCATCAGACACAGCGGTACGGTCTCCTTTTGTGCCGTCTCAAATTTATCTTTCAAACAACACGCGTAGTCTTTCAGCACCATTTCAAAATATTGCAAAAATATTATTGTAGGCTCAAGTATTATAGTTGTTTATAAGAGCAGGATGCTCACAGCTTCCTGGGACTTTACAGTATTTTTGGGTTTTGGCCTCTCTTGGAGACTCGTGTAAACCACTCCTTATTTTCAGCAAAGCATCTGTTTTAGCTTCACGATTACTTTGTCCTTTAGACTGAAAGGGGCCTCAGAGCGTTTTAACCTCCTGCTTCCCCTCCCTTGTGATCTCCCCAGGGTTTGCCAGGCTCCTTCCCAACATGAATGGGGGGCCGGAGTGGGGAGGAGGGAAAGAGGGAGGATTCGCTTGCGATGAAGTCAGCCAAGCTCCGTCCTGCAGCGGGCAAGCCGGCAAGGACCCGCTGCATCCGCCGCATCCACGATGCTGCCAGCCCGGATTAGGCAGCGCAGCCCTGGGCTGGGAAGCCGGTGGTGACTGCGCTCCCCCACTGCCAGCCTTCCCATGGGAAGATGCTTGAACTTGTTAAATACTTCCCGACATCTTGCTAAAGTTTCCTGTTTCTTAATTTAATTTCACTTTGCCTATAAGTTAGATGATTATTTAAAAAAAGATTTAAAAAATCACTTTTTCTGACAATTCGTGAGTCTTTCACTTTGAAGCATCTTGTTCTGCCTTTAAATAGATACAAATCCTTTGGTCCATCAGAAGTACAGTGGACATTGGCTTTAGAGAGCACCTCCATTAGAAAAATTTAGGTCATAGGCTTGAAAATGTTCCATCTGCTTGAAAAACATGGGAGAGAAGCGTGCACCAGGCGTGTCCCTTCTTTCTTCCCAGAATCATGACTTGGTGCTGCTGTCTTTTGGCCTTCCCGCTGGTGGTTTGCAGATTACCACCCCGGAGTCCCCATCAGCCGCAAAGACCTGCTGTGCTGTGCAGTCCCCATGCATCTGCCAAGGTCCTGGGCTGCAGCGGTCCTACAGCTGAGTTACTGTGATGAGCAAGGTACAGGAGAGAGGAGTCATCCCCCTTCCTGCTGAAGAGTCCACGGGAGCTGAAACATCTTACCCAAACTCGAGGAGGATTACTGCATGGTATAGCTGGGGCTGGAAGCAGTGTCAACCAGGGATGTCCCAGCACCTCAGCCTTGAGCTGGGTCTTCTCCTGGGACTGCTGGAGCTCAGTGAGGAGCTTGGGCTGCCTTGGGCAATGCTTGGTTCTTGACGCAACTTCGGATTTCTCTGAGCATCTGCTCCTGAGAGTGGTGAAGGACTATAGGTGCACTAGAAAACGTGGCGGGCAGCAGAAGCCTGGAGTAATTTGGTACCCTGAGAGCGTGGAGGAAAGGAAACATGGAGGAGGAAAGAGACTGCTTCTCCTTCTTGTGTCTCTTCGTTCCACCCTCCAGCTCTCCATCCTTCCTCTTCCCACTCAGCACTCTGCCTCGAGGACTCAGCCTCCGCTTCGGGGGGTCCCAGCACCCCTCCTGGTTAGGAGGCCAGTTGTGCAGCTGATGGATGCTGACTTTCTGAAGCCCTGCTAGGTGTTTTTGTTTGCTCATCCTAGAGATCAACTGTGGGAACAGTCGCAGCCTGAGATGACGGTAGCTGGCAGTTGCATCGAACATATATTTCAAGTTTTGTTATCTTCCTGCAGCTATTTTCACAATACTCATATGAAAGGTCCGCTTATCTCACTCCTGCCATAGTAGAAATGGCTAAAGAAAACATCGCTGTTTGTTTGTATTGAAACTGGTATGGTTTGTGGCTTTTATGGCTTTTATGTTTTTTTGCTGGTTTTTTATTTTTATCATCTTGAACTCTTGAGCAGAAGGTAGCAAAACACTCAAGGGCAGAGTCTTATCTCTTTTACATCAGTGCAAAGGCAGGATAACTACTGTCGTGTACCGTGGGATTGCATCGTCTCATTTTCAGACTCTCTTTCTTAAATAAATAGACGAAACCCTCTGCAAATGCTGCAGCACATTTATTTTCCACTCCCTTTTCTTACTTGCTAAGGTATGTTGCATTATAGTTATTAGGAGACAGGTGTCCTATAGCACAGCAGTTGCATCGTCATTAAAGACAGTTTTTTAAATTCTTCTGTACAAACAGCTGCATCAGAGGGGTAGATGTGTAGGGGGTTTTTGGCATCCTGGAGCAAAGCCGGGTTTGCATCCATGCAACTGCATCTTGCATGGGTGGACCAGAGGTTGTGCACATCTGGCTACCCTGCACGTAGCCGTCAGTGCTGTGAAGTTTCCAAACTAGCCGGGAAGCCAAGGAGATGGCAGCCTGAGAGGTGCAAGGCTGGTCAGGATTTGGGCATTGGAGCTTCTCTGGGACATCAGGGGTTTGAGAGAGAGGTCCTCATGTCCTTTCCTTCTTCTGGTGGCTGGTGTTTTCTCCTGCTGCCAGGCCAGTGTTCGGAAGATGTCCTCCAGCGCGGCGGTGGCATTTGTTCAGCTTGGAAGGCTAGTCAGGGGCCTGTTTGCTTTTCTAATTAGTTTTACTGAGAGGTTGCAAATTGAGGGAAGGAAGGGCTTGATTTCTCATGTCTGCTCTCAGGCGCTGGGCTGAGACCGTGCTTGTCTGGTGGGGAGACAGAGGGTTTTATAATGTCTTTACAAGTCTTTGTGTCTCTGGTCATTAGCTAGATGCAAATCATAAGATTTTTAAATTGGCTGAAGTTTGCATGGAGTAGATGAGTCAGATGTTCCCCCCTTTGCCATGGTCTTTCTGCCTGCAGATCAGTGCTGGGCACGGGCCGGTGTGCTGCTCTGCTCCAGCAGCTCCGGGTCAACTGGAAGTCGACTCCAAAGCCTGCGTTCCTTTGATCACCCATTAGTGAACTCAGCTATTTCAGGTAAATGTTGCAGCTTTCTGGGAACTGTCACCTGAGTTGCCGCATAAATGGTGTGAAATTAATGTCAGGGAGCAAGTCCAGGCGACACAGGAAGGTTTTACACTTGCGTGGAGGTACAGGAGAGGACCTCTCGGTGCTCTCGGATGTTGAGGAATCCAGGCTTGCAGCCTTTCTGAGAAGTGATTTTACTGCCTGTTTTGTAAACTGTGAAAACGAAACACGCAGATGAAGAGATCTACCCGAGATCGTGTAGGATGTTGCCACGCTCGAGATGAGAATCTTCATCTTCCGTGTCCCAGTTTTGTGCTCCATCTATTAATACGCCGATGCTATTTTTAGCCCTCTTAAGTAGCCACGTTGTTTGTAATTAGCTTCACTAATAACTGCTCCTCTGTACGCTGCAGGTCCCACCAGCGGAGCAGTGTGCTCTTCCGAGCAAAGCTAAGTACATGGGCGGCTAATAAAAGGCACCCGTATTGCGAATTGGTTGTTGTCGAGCAGACACGTGTCCTTGTAGCTCTTGTGATCAGGCAGCTGCCTAAATACAGCTCCTGTACCTTGGTTAAGGACGAGGTGTTACTACTCAGGGTTTCCGGGGCGTTCCCTTGCTGACCTTTGAAGAAAGTGAAGAGGCTCGGTCTCTCCCTCTCCACCATATGCTGAGTCAAGGCTGCTGCTTTCGAAGAGAGATAGCATCTCTCGTTACCTAGAGCCGGAAATTTAATTAATGGCTGCAAACATCTTAGATGACGGCTATATTTACACCCAGGTGTACAACGAGAATTAGTAGCTACTGTAGAGACTGGGAGGTGCGCTTGGAGCAGCTGGATGAAGGTGGGTCACCAAACCAGATGCAAACCCAGAAGTAGGCTGACGGTAGAGGAGGTGACGCTGAGCTGTAGTTCTCTTGCATGCCACCGGTGGCTGTGATTTTGCTCCGTGAAAAAACACAAACACTTCACCAATTCTGGGGTGAAGGTGCTATCTAAGCAAGCGGTCACATTAATGGTTAACAGGAACAGACTATTTTCATACATTTTTCTTAAGAATCCAGTCTCTGAACTTCCAAGCCTAAATTAAGAGACCGAAAAGTGTTCTCCAGCTTGTAGAAAACGAGGAGCTGGATGACCGCAGTGCTGTGTCACTTCATTGCATTGCTTGCTATGTGACTTCTGAGCCAACGGTGTGTAGAGCAGAAGTTGTAGGGGCAGCCAAAGGAGCTCACCTTTCAGAAGATGCCCACGTCAGAGGGGTTATCAGCTCCAGAGCCATGACCTCTTGTGAGAGCACCGCTCGCTTGCCTCCAAATCTGCAAGATCTGTGTGAACGTCACCACGTTTTGCATGCAAGATTTTTTTTCTCTCTGTCTTTGATATAAATATATCGAGATAGTTATCTTTAGCTGTGCACACACGCACGCAAGCCAAGCTGGTTCACTGAGCATCATTGCAAGCCATGTGTGCTTAAACCAGCAGTCTTTACTCGGGCAAAGCCCCTGTTGATTTTTCCTTGCTTCTGTAAATTCCAGAGCCTTGGTCTGAAGCTGGCGGTGCGCATTTGTTTGCCTTTGTATCGTAATACAGATGGGCAATCCTTGTAATACGACTGCATTTATTTACTGATAGAAATGTGTAGAGCTGTGATAGGTTGCTACACAGATGATTATTGATTCCTTTTTTTTTTTTTTTCCCTGCAAAACTGGCTAGGCTAAATGCTGTGTTAGACCGAGGTTTCAGCTGATTTGGGTTAAAGACATCTCCTTTTTTTTCATCAAAAATTATTTATAGCTGGCAAAATGGTCTTTTCTTTTGCAGGAATCTCCTGATCTGTGTCTGGTTTTGTATCACACGTGCTGCAAAAGCACTGCTAAGGCTAGATTACAGCTGTGGCCCGCTCAGTTCCTATCCAGCGCCTTATTTGCATCTTGACAGCAAGATGTGGTGGATTTCCCCGCTCTTCCCCTGTATACTGATTTCCTGTGAAAGGTATATTTAGACTTTTAAAAGACATATGCAATTTTGGTCATAAAGCTGAAAAAGGAAAATAAAAAAACTCAAACCCAAACCCCAGAGATAAAGAGTCTACAAGAAAGGTCTCAGAGCAGCAGATACGTACATAGAAAAGCGAGGGAGGTTTCTCAGAGGACAGGTCACCATGCTGAGATAAGCTGTTGACTGGGTCTGGTTTTTGTGTCCTCCATGTAAACTTAAATGGGAAGAGGTGGACAGGAAGGGCTGGGAGGGGAGACCCTGGAGCAGCACGGCTTGCTCAGCCCAGTCCAGGTCTATCAGGGAGGTGATGACCTGTTAAAGCAGAAGGATGCTGTTGGTTCAGGAAGAAATGGATCTCACCTGGCATGACTGTGCTTAGGCTGGAAATAAAAAGAAGGTTTCTAATCATGTCAGAATAGAGGTTTTGGAGGAGCCTTTTAACAAGAGTGGTGGGAGTGAGTTATTCGGTTTATTTCTGGGCAGGATTATGTGTTTGCCTGAGGTAGATGCAGATGGAGTTCGTGCTTCAGGAAGGCTCTTCTCAATCCTATGAAAAAAAAAAAAGGAAGAAAATAACTATAATGAAAATGAGTTTGAGGATTCAGGAGAGAATAAGTTGGCCTGGTTTTCTTTCTAAATGACTGTCCCTGTACAGAGCCTGTGCTCAAATGAAGGAGTCGGTTTTATTCCAAGGCTGATGGTGAAGTGCCGAGAGTGACTGTCCAAGGCCGTGGTTACGTGGCCCTTTTCACTGGTGTGAGTGTGCTGATGGCAAAGGGCTGGTCCTTTCCTCTCCCAAACTGGTTTCCAGCTCATCCCTGGTATTGGTGCTAGGGTTCATGCGACCCTGCAACATCTGGGGTTGAAGCATTGACTTGAGCAAAACAACCCAGAAAACAAAAAACACAGTGAATCTTGTTCTTCATGGGGTCAGTTCCTGCATTTGCCTTACAAGAGCCTCTGTCCCTAGGCCAGGTAGGGAAAAGGGAGGTAGCCCTGAGCAGTGTTGGGTGATGCAGTGTGAAACTGCCCCACCAGTGGGGTCCCTGGTGCAAGAAGGACATCGACCTGTTGGAGCAGATCCAGAGGAGGGCCATGAAAGTGATCAGAGGGCTGGAACCCCTCTCCTATGAGGAAAGGCTGAGAGAGTTGGGGTTGTTCAGCCTGGAGAAGAGAAGGCTCCAGGGAAATCTTTTGCAGCCTTTCAGTACTTAAAGGGGGCTTCTAAGAAAGAAGGGGACAAACTTTACTAAAGCCTGCAGTGACAGGACAAGGGAAAATGGTTTTAAACTGGATAAACATAGGTTTAGTCTGGACATGAGGAGGAAATCTTTCATGATGAGGGTGGTGAGAAACTGGACCAGGTTTCCCAGCAAAGTGGTGGATGCCCCATCACCGAAATGTACAAGGTCAGGTTGGATTGGGCTTTGAACAACCTGGTGTGGTGAAAGATGTTCCTGCCCATAACAGTGGGTTTGGATGAGATGAGCTTTGAAGGTCCCCTCCAACCCAAACCATTCTGTGATTGTAAGAATTGCTGTCCCAGCCATGACAGAGCATTTGTTTGCTTGTCCCTCACAGGTAGGAGGAGATGGAGGTGGCCTTCTCGGACTTCACACATGAGTCTGGAGTCTCAAAGTTTGGTATTAAAGGCTGGATTGGTCCCCATGGTGGTGTTTTTGTGTCTGCTGCCTGCTTGCGGGCAAGCCTACAGAAGCGTTGTGCACACCCTTGAAGCTCCTTGCACCACAAAGCCTCGCAGCGGGCTGCAAGGGCAGTGGATGGGCTCCTCTCTGCTGGTGGGAGTCTTTGTAGAAGCTTGTGTGAAATGCTTTGGTGGCTCTGAGATGTTGGGGCAGGGTGATTCATACCCGGGGTTTTCTCTTCCTTTCTGCCGTGTGAAGTGGGAGAGGTGTTTGGAGTTTTCTCCCCTCTCCGCCCCCGCTCCCCAGCTACCCCTCTGAAATCTCCGTGAGATACCCGTGCGATGACTCAGCCCCCTTGGGAGACCTTTGGGTTATTTCCCCCACCTCCCCAGCAGCGATTTCTCTGGTGAGAAAGTCCTCTACGGCTTGGCCTCGGCTCTTGTGGCTCACCAGAGCCCGCCGAGGTGCAGGCAGGCGGCAAACACAAAGGTCACGTTCAGCTGGGTGCGAAAGAGCGAGTGCCATCCTTCAGGGCTGCTTTCATCAAACAGATTTGAAACAAAGGGGCTTTGTCTTCCTCTTTCATTAATTGCACCATTAAATTCTTTGCAATTTAGTTACTGAGCTTTAGTAAAAACAGGATTAGGTGAGGAAGCATCCCCTGTGTTCAGGATCGCTTCGCACCCTCCGTGGGGGTGGGTTGGGTTTTCCCTGCTGCTCAGGATTTTATGAACATTGGCCCCAAGCAGCTCTTCCCCAGGCACTGGGTCCTTACTCAGACCCACACTCACTGCCAAGCACTGCTGGTGGCAAGGAAGTGAAGAGCACAGACCCTCCAGTCTGCCGTAGAAATTGGAGTCCCAGTCCCACAAGCTGTGTCGTACACCACCGCTGCCATAGGTGTTTGCTGCAGCATCCACCCTCGAGAAGGGTCGCGTTGTGGCTGGTTTAGTGGTGCATCGCCTGTGTGGACCCCTGTTGTTGTCTTGTCCCTCCTGGCGTGCGTGTTTCATCTGACGGCCCCAAGCCAACTTGCCCCCTGCCACTTCGGGCGCTGTCTTGCTGCCCAGGTACCATCCCCTTCCTTTTACTTCTTTGATAACATGTTCTGATAGGCTTTTTTTCCCCTTTTGTTTTCTTTATAGATTTATCTGGAAAGTATGACCAGCAGGAGCAGCTTACTCACCATTAGATAAGTATTATGGATGACTCATGCTAGAGTGTCGATAGCTGTGCTGCTGAGATGGATATGTTGTTTCGTAACAGCTGTAGCATGATGCCAAGAGCCAGGAACCTGAATTCCACCATCCATGCTTTTCCATGAACATGCTTTGGGTCTCTGACGCCTTTTTCCTCTTGGTTTGTGCATCTGAAGGGTTCACAGAAGAGTTTTTGCTTCCCTCAGTGGGGTACAGGGTATGGGACAGCTCATGTCATTTCAAGCCACACTTCAAAATGTCACCTTAAAATGAGAGGTCATGTTGAAAGGCTGCAGCTTTGTAGCTGTTCTCCAGGACAGCATGCAGGTTTTATCTTTTTAATAGATGCTGTTAGTGGCTTTCCTCGGTACTTTGTGGTTTTTGTTTTCTTTCCACAGCCATTACTCCCCTTCTGCAGCGTGACAGCCCAGAAGCTGCAGGAACAGGTAAGACAACTGCTGTTGCAGCATGTTAATTTTGAGTCATTAAAGTCGAAATACTGGCTGCAGTAAAGTAAAAAGCCCTGTTGACTCAACAGAAGTGAGACTTGTACCCAACATGCTCAGCTTCATGAAACTGCCTGAAATAACTGTGTTTGGGGCCAAATTTGGAGGCTGCCCGGGAGCATGCATCCAGACCTACCTCTGCTTTAAGAAATGCTGACATTAAGGCTGTGTGAGCAGCAGGTGATGAGGTTTAAGAAGTGATAAGCAAGGGGGAGAAACCTGTCTTGGGGGAGATGCAGGAGCTGAGCTGTGAAGGTGGGGCTATGTAAGGGACAGCAGGAGCTGCTGGGGAGGTGTTAACCTGGGTGGGTTGGCAGGGCCCTGAGGCAGCTTTAGCTGAAGGTGCCTAGACAGCTTGGAGGGGTGCAAAGGGTCGTGCAGGAAAGGGGGAAAATGGGAGTCAAAAGGAGACATTTTGATGGGGAGCACTGCAGCAGTGGACGTGGCCAGGATGGCAGTGTGTGTGGCTCTGCCCAGTGCTCCTGTGTGCCGTGTCACTGGGGATGGCTGGTACCCGCCTGGACTACGTGCTTGGGCATCATCTCCTGCGGTTCACACCATGGCTTAAGCTGCTGAGGGCATTTGCTTTCCTCTAAAGTGCTGGACCGTGACACTGAATAGCTGCGGCGTGAGCAGCACATCGCTTTTGCCAGCACCAGCCTGGGGCAGGAGCTTCCAGCGGGGCAGCGGAGGTGCGTTAGGTGCTGCACTCGTTTTCTCACTGAACATGAACCAGAGCCCCCGTGCATTAATACAGAAGAGAAATGTGGTGTGAGGATCTGTGCTTGTGTCCCAGTTGTGTGATTTGGGTCTCTGCATTTGCTGTGAGGGTGGTGAGGCACTTGAACAGTTTGCCCAGAGAAGCTGTGGATGCCCCATCCCTGGAAGTGGTCACGATCAGGTTTGACAGGGCTTTGAGCAACCTGGTCTAGTGAAAGATGTCCCTGCCCATGGCAGTGGTGTTGGACTAGATGATCTTCAAACATCCCTTCCAACCCAAACCATTCCGTGGTTCTGTGATTTTGATGCTTTGCTATACTCATTGCACAAACTGGTATGAGATCAAGGTGTTTTGTGCTGAGGTCTGTATGTTCTTCAGGCTGTTGTGCCACTCTGAGGTAAAGAGCTGTGTCCTGCTTGGGCTATAAAAACAAACTACGTTGCGGCTGGCTCCAGGAACAAGTGTTGTAGCAGAAACCCCTGTGTGACAGCTTATAACATAGGCTCAGCTAGGTCCCTGCCCAGTAAAGTAGAAAATGCCTTTAAGGCCTTCTCCTGTTTGTATCAGACACTGGTATGCCGTGAACTGATCTCAGGACTAAATAATTCTGAGTGATAATCTGGCATTCCTCTTTGGATAAGGTCTGGGTGTTTGGCTCCTGGGGATGGTGTAGCATCAGCCAGTGAATGCGACGGGCATTGGGAATTTTACCAGCACGTTTTTCCACTTTGGGCCTGTCCTCCTACAATGACGTGCCTGAAAGAAAAACCCAACCCTGATGAATGCTCGTAACCATCACTCAGTGGAAATACTTTGGGGTAGAGAAATGAAAGCGCCAACCCCTGCCCTCCTCGCCGTGCGTCTCTGGGGTCAGGATTGCAGCTCAGAGGCAGGATCTGGTGCTTCCCCATGGGTGGCCTCGGCCATACGCATTCAAATCGAGCACCCAGGCGTGTCACCTCACTGCAGCACGGGGCTGAGAGATGTGTGGGGGCTTTCCAGCCCCGCAGGCCATTATTAGTAAGAGAGTTCGCGCGTGGTGTGTCTTTTGGTTCAGGCTGTGAACTGCCAGCGGACTCTAAAAACTGCTGCCAAGCCTTGTAAATAATATTGCAAAAAGTTTCCGAGAAGCATAGTAACTTCCCTAAATATCTATGTTTTACGTATAAAGGTGCTCAGGCGTGCGTTCGTGCTGAAAGTTTGCTGAGCGCTTCAGGGGAGGTGTGCTCTTGCTGTCATTTGGGAAGCGTGAGCGTAGCGGATGAGGATAAGGAGGTGGTTGCTGGGGTTTTGCTTCTCTCTCTGTTTGGGAAGCTGGATTTCAGGGCATGTTTGTGGGTTTGGTGGTTAGGCAGAACTATTTAGAGCAACGTGAGTGGCCTGCATGGTACCTTCAGGATTGTGCCAGCTGAGCAGCTAGATCAGGGAGTACAGATCCCAGGGCACCTGAAGTCCAAATAGGATTTTAAATCACACAGGTCATTTTAAAAGAGATAATTAAGTTCCTGAGTTACTCAGTAATGCCTACAAATGTTCCTGCGAATGGCTCATGAAGCACTTGCAGTCTTTAACTTCTGCCAGAGGTAAATGTGCTATTAGGAGGAAATTAGCTGCCCATGCTGCGTTTTCTGTGTTGGAGTCTCAGGGTGTTTTACTGAGATGTGTTAATGCAACTGTGCTGAATGTACCACTCAAATCTGCGTGCTCTGATAACCATCCTCAGGTGAAATGAATCCCAGTGGAGCCCTCTGAGATGTTGCTGCTCCCGGTCCCCACCTGCCCTGCTGCCAAAAGCTGCTACCCGTGGAGGCAGGGCTACAGGACGGGCTACGTGTGCATTTGCACCTTATCCATCACTTCATGTGAACACAAAACCATTTTCACTTACTGGGAGAGCTGGAGCGCGAGGTGGGGAAGCCAAAATGTGGTGTATTGGTTCTGCCTCCTCTTGCTAGAGGGGTGGGGAATTAACCGCTGGAAGCACACTGGGGTGGGGGCAGCAACATCTCAGATGCTGATGGTACGCTCTGAGAGCAGTTTTGCCCTCTGGAAGTCTCTGCTTCCTTCCTTTTGACTAGTCAGCGGGGCGAGGTGGGGGTCATCGCGTGGCATCCCCCACGCAGGTCAGCAGCACAGTGTTCGGCTTCTGCTGGAGACCTGGTCAGCGTTGTCCATGGGGTTTAAGGTGCCGTGGATGTGATGAGTGAGACTGAGTTGTACCTTCAGCTTCCCTGGCTGCGTGGCAGACTCTTCGCTGACTGCAAAAGCAGCCTATGCTGACTTGTTCAGATGCAGACGCCAATGCTGCAAATACCTTTCTTCGATCAGACGTCGCGTGCCCCTAGCCAGCTGGCTTAGACCACATACATATACTTCAGGTGTCTGTGGGGTAGGTGAGGCGAATCCTACACCTGCTATAGCAATGCTCGTGGCCAGGCTGTGGTGGGCTGTTTGGGGGTATTTTTAAAGTAAGTTTTGTGAGCCCCTCTTGCAGCAAGGCTTAGTTTCCATCCGTTTCTGACAGAGAAGGTGGTCAGATCAAGGCCAGCCTGGAGAATGGAAAACTCCTGTAGGTCATCGGCAATTTGGCTGTGCATTGGCACTGCAGCTGTGATACGTGAAGGTGATGGAGAGGCAAGGGTAGGACTTCAGGGCATGGCACATGGGAGCTTTGCAGAAATAGTAGTGCTTGAGGCCGTGTGGGGAAGGCAGGAGGTAAATAGTGTCCTCTTTCCCAAAAATTTAATTAGTTTTGTGGCAAAGGTTGCTTTGGGTCATGGCTCATAATTTTAAGACTTGCTGTTTTGACGCTGATACCTGAGTTACACAGAAGAGATCCCCAGGTATTTCACCATGTCTGGGCAAATTATGCTGGGCAAGAGTCACAACCATACTGGTCTATCATGAATAGGCTAACCAGTGGCCATTTAAGAAGCAAGTCTCAGTACATCTGAAGTGTATTTTAAACAGCATCAGCTTTATGTGATGGCTTTAGGGGGAAACCTTGCAACTGATGGGAAGCCAACAGAGGAATATTTGACACTTCAGTCACAGGAAAGTGACAGACTCAGAGTCTGCCCTGACATCTCACCTCGGCATGCGTCGTCATTCTCTAGGCACTAGGCCAGTCATGAGAACCAGCTCCTCTGCTCACATTTCTCATTCTCTCCTGAAGGAGCTGGGTTTGCCAAAGGAGATATCGTGGCATCGGGCTCTGGTGGAAGCATCCATGTGTGAAGGGGACGGAAGCACCAGTCTCCACAGTGCCTCTGTCTTGGTAGTGACAATGAACTGGGAAGAGTTTTGTTGGCTTCTGGGATTGTCGGCACTGTGTTGGAGAGGGATGTTTTGGGGGCTTTGTTTGCTTGGAGGTTTGTAAAGGTTTCTGGGTCCTTCTGGACTGTGATCCTATGGAGAAAGGCTGAGAGAGTTGGGGTTGTTCAGCCTGGAGAAGAGGAGGCTCCAGGGAGACCTTATTGCAGCCTTTCAATATGTAAAAGGGGGCTTATAAGAAAGATGGAGAGAGACTTTTTACCAAGGCCTGTAGTGACAGGACAGAGGGCAACTGAAAGAGAATAGGTTTCGTTTGGACATGAGGGGGAAATTTTTTGTGATGAGTGTGATGAGACGCTGGAACACATTGCCCAGAGAGGCTGTGGATGCCCCATCGCTGGAAACATTCAAGGTCAGGTTGGACGGGGCTTTGAGCAACAGTCTAGTGAAAGATGTAACTGCCCATGGCAGGGGAGTTGGACAAGATGGTCTTTGAAGGTCCCTTCCAACCCAAATCATTCTGTGTTTGTATGATTTTTGCTTTGCCATCAGGTGGTTTCATGATCGAGGGAGGAGGAAGAGAGAAAGCAGCGGTGCCAGCTGCGGGACTTGCTTTTGTGTTAGCATCCCGGTAAGCCCTGCCGCTTCGGTTGTCCCTTCCTGGGAAGCCAGGGCACTTCACGTGCTGGGCCAGCACCATCATTTTATTCTGATGGTAATTCTGTGTTTCCAGTGGTGGTGGTAGAGAGAAACTGGGGGGATCCCACAGCATGCCATTTAACACCACCAGCTTGAAATGAGAGGGAAGGGTCCATATCAGTTTCTTCACGCTGCAAGGGCTGATGGTGCAGGGGAAGGCAGCTGTTGGGATCAGCGGGGTCAGAAGGGGGAAAAATAAGCAAATGATGTCCTCACGTTGCAGCAAAAGCATTGCCTTAGGGTCACAGTCTTGGAAGAGGTGGAGAAAGATTTCATCCTGCCCCTGACTCAGCGGGTATCCCCATCCTGCTGTAAAAACCAGCTCTTTCCTCCCATTTTTGCCAGCGTTATGTCTATCCCCCGTGCACAGCAGCCTGTCCCATGATGCGGCATGATGTTTATTTGTGCGAGGACGCCTCTGGAGCTGGGCAGAGGCTGTGTTTGCCTTCCCGATAACGCACCACAGAGCCTGTTTTGTGCCAGGAAGACCGATGAGGACGGGGAGCGGGGCCTGCCAGGCTGAACACCAAACCATGGGCAGTGTTTGGCAGGGGGGAACAATGTTTGGAGGGACGAAGTGGGTTATTGGGCATGTGGGCTATAAACGGCCCCTCGTCCCCCAGGGCACAGCAAGGACCCATCCTTATTGCACATACGTGAGCACCTGTGAAGTTGCTCAGATCATTTGTTATCTCCAGGAGTCACCTGCAGCAGTTGGGATGCTTGGGACTGGAGAGATTTGGCATTGCTTTCTCGTTGCTTCCCATCGTGCCTAGGTTAAGGGGCTGCAAAAGGTGAAAGCAACTAAAATTGGACACAAAACCCAACCTCTTGTTTTCCTACCTGGCTGCTGCCTCTGGAGGTACACGGGCCATGTGAGCAAGGGGAGCATGGGCTGGTGGGCACTTGACGAGAGGTCCTGTGCCAGTCCGTGGGGATGGTTGTGCCAGTGAGCTCTGGCCACATCCCTTTCCGGGTCCCAGCACCCTCTGTCCGTTTTAGATGGTCTCTGGTGCAGGTGTACAGGGGCTGGCTCTGCCATCTGCATGGGTTACGGTGGCAGCAGACTTCCCCCCTGCAAGGGGAATTTTCTCTGGCTGCCACAGAGGCTGAGTGCTTAGCTGATAAAGCCTGGCCCTGGTATCGCAACAGATATATAGCTGTATCATGAACAAGGAGAAGGGGAAGCACCTGGAGACACATCTGCGTCGGACCGTGTCGCGCAACTGTCCCAAGTGGGCAGCAGCCCCGGGCGGTAGGTCCACGCAGTGCCAGTCCCCTCCCTGTATGGACTCGCCAGCCTGGCTGCCTCCCCCAGCCGGTGCAGGCAATGTCAGCCTGGGCAGGAGGCTGGTGCTTGCTTAGTTGTGTCTTAAAGCCTTGATCGCTGCCTGGTTTCCCTCCCGCAGCCTCCCCCAGCTTCACGTTTTTCTTCGCATTTGGAGTTGCAGCCTGAAAACACTCGAGCTAAACCCTGTGCCCTAACGGTTGCTCATCTGACAGTGTGGAGCCAGCTCACAGCAGCTGCTAAAATAGCAGAACTGAAGTGGGGAATGAAAAGTGAGACGGTGATTAAGACCCGATTTCCTGTTGCGGCCCCACAGGGCTCCCGCCAGCGATGGAGACGTTGGTGGCATCGGCAGTGGCGGTGTGAAACGTCCCAGCCATTGCCCTCGGGCTGGCTGAATCACTCGCAAGCTGTCCTGTGCTGCTTACATATCTGAGTACATTATAGACGTTGGTGAGCATGCTGGGCTTGGGGAGACGATGAGGATCCCATTTTAAGAAGCGAGGAAGGGTAGGGAGCTCATGCAGGGTGGCCCTGGCTGAGTTGGGGTTGGAAGCATCCACAGTGAGGCCTGGCCCAGCCCTGGGACGGGCTGGTGTTTGTTGCTTTGTGGTATCTAGAAGAGCTGAAAGAGCGCACGTGATCTGGGGACACTGGGGACATTGGTCCTCTGGATTTTCCCCCCATCTCTGCCAATAAATTGCTTTAGACCCATCGTGTAGGACTGGGCAAGAGGAAAACGCAAGAGAGAGAAATTGCTGCTGAAGGGATTGTGAAGCCCCTTAGCTGGTGCTGTTTGCTCCGAGGGCAAGCGGGCTGTTCACCCGTCCTGCTGTTTGGCCCCTCATGTAGATAGATGTCATAAAAGAGTAAATGCATGAGAATTATTTTCTCTTCTTTGGCTTGCTTGCACCAGAGGTTTGTGCAAGGAGAGAACAGCTGAGTGCAAAGGAGACACTGAGCTGATGGCTCTTTCTCCAAGGACACTACTCCACAGGCACTCACTAACGTGCAATGCGTGTTCGTTAGTGCCAGAGGCAGCTTCTGGATTCTTTCTCACCCTGGGAAGTGCAAATGGCTGCTCTCCTCTGTGTGCTCCAACAGCTCCTAGGTCCATGCTGTAGAGGTTTGAACCTAATGTGTTTCAGCAATCCAGATCACATCATTGTAAACTGTATCCTTTCTGACATCTAATGGAGCAATGACATGCAACGTGGAGATGGGACTTTCCTACACCACCTCATCCTTTGGAGAAAGCCAATTGCAAAAGCCACTGCAAAGAGGCCAGAACCCCATTGGCTGTGGCGTTTGCTATGTGCTTGGTGGTGACTCATCTGATGTCTCAGCAGAAGAGCACCTGAATGAGCCCCTTGCTGCCAGAGGTGATGGCAGGTAGAGGGAAGGAGGAGAATGGGGAGAAGTTTGTTATCTGGGTGCAGAGCACTTGGAATCAGTTCCTTCTCCATTTTTGCAATGGGAGCCATAGCTCCTTCCCCTCTCCATGGCCCCTGTCATGGTGGTAGCCATGTGGCTTGATGGAGGCAGCACTTGACCAAGTGTGCCAGCGGCTTGCAGTAGGAAACTGGGGTCTCTACTGTGGTCCCAGCTGGGCACGTGGGCCAGGAAGGATGACCCTGGGCACATGACCTGCTGGGTCATCTCACAAGGAGCTGCCCCATGCACCCTTTGGCAGGATGAGGAGAAACACGCAAGCCAAAATCTGCAAGCCCACCTCCATAATTGTGGTTTCCCTCCAGATTTGGCCTGCCTGAGGAGGTGCAGGAAAGACATCCATCTCTTGTGACAACGCTTGTGTGAACTTCTGTACCTCTCAACAAATCACCTGCTATTTCTTTCTGAGTTTGAAAGTCACAGCAGCTCCCATCACCCCCGGTGCTAAACCCACCAGATTCTTTCACTACCCTTTGCTGTGCAAAGAACAGTTGCCGCTTAATTTGGCAGTGCTTAAAACTCAGTGCCACATCGCATTTGGTGTTTTTGGCCTCTCTCTGCTCTTGGGGTCACCGGCATCTCCTCCAAGGCTGCCTCTTCCTCTGCATTCGTGCAGCACCCGGTGCTGCTGGCATGGCTGGGACAGGCTTCTGTAGTACGGAGGGCACGTAAATGCCCTGCTCATATCTGGCCTGTATTAAGGAAATGTAAATAAAAGTGTAAATGCATTTTTCGCAGAGCAGGTGAGCACATGGGAGAGGCTGTAGCAGTGGTGGTGTTGGGGAGGGTAATTACCCTGGATTGGTATCTTCTACTCCCATTTCTTTCCTCTGATCCGGGAGCATTTCTCTGCCAGTGTGCAGCCTGGGGCGTGCATGGCCCACAAGTGAAAGGCGAGGAAGGGGACAGAGGGGACAGCTGGCTCGCAGCCTGACAGAGCATCACACGTTGTCATTGCTGTGTGAGCAGGGGGAGCTTGCTGACAGAGAAACTACTTTCTGTGCTCATGAAGAGTCTTGTAACATCCGCTGCCGTGGGGGAGAGGGATATTTTACACTCTCCTTTCATCCCAGAGGACTTCAAAGTGCTTTTTAGACTACTTTCGTAGTGCTGAGAAAGGGATGAGCAAGAGGTTTTGCACGAAATGCCCTTCCCTGCCAGGAGAGCAGGCTCTAACCGCTGCAGCTGCGGCGCCGGGAGCCGGAGCTCTTCAAGTGCACCCACTTCTGCTGGCGAGCAAAGCCTTGTACTTAAAACACAGGAAAGAAATGGAGGACAGCAGTGTTGATGGTGTTTGTTTAGAACACCGCAGCACGGCGTAATTTTAGGAGTCTGGAGGAAGAGCTGCTGAGGATTGTTTTGAGTACTTCAGGAATTATTTTGAGGGAGGATGGGTTAAAGCAGAGGAAATAGCGCAGATATGGGAAGGTAAACAACTGCTTTTTGAGCAGGGAGGCCAAGGATGGCTTTGAGTTGATATCAGGGAACAGACTGCAGATGAATTTGTTGTGCAAACTGCCATAGTCCAGATATGACACTCTTCTGTCTTTGCCAGAGAGATCATAGAGTCGTAGAATTGTTTAGGTTGGAGGAGACCTTCAAGATCATCGAGTCCAACCATTAACCTAACACTGTCAATTCCACCACTAAACCATGTCCCTAAGTGCCACATTTACACGTCTTTTATATACTTCTAGGGATGGTGCCTCAGCCACTTCCCTGGGCAGCCTGTTCCAATGCTTTACAACTGTTTCAGTGAAGAAATTTTTCCTAATATCCAATCTAAACCTCCCCTAGTGCAACATGAGGCCATTTCACCTTGTCCTATTGCCTGTTACTTGTGAGAGGAGCCTGACACCCACCTCACTGCAACCTCCTTTCAGGTAGTTGTAGAGAGCAATAAGGTCCCCCCTCAGCCTCCTCTTCTCCAGGCTAAACAGCCCCAGCTCCCTCAGCCTCTCCTCATAAGACTTGTTCTCTAGACCCTTCACCAGCCTCGTTGCCCTTCTCTGGACACGCTCCAGCACCTTAATGTCCTTCTTGTAGTGAAGGGCCCAAAACTGAACACAGTACTCAAGGTGAGGCCTCACCAGTGCTGAGTACAGGGGCACAGTCACTTCCCTACTCCTGCTGATCTTTCACATCGAGCTAAGGAGGAAACAACACTTAGTTGGAGGAAACAACATAACCTTGGTCTGGTGACACACGGAATATTCCCTATTCATAGAATCATAGAATCATAGAATCAAGGAATGGTTTGGTTTGGAAGGGACCTTATAGATCATCTAATTCCAAACCCCCTGCCATATGCAGGGACACGTTCCGCTAGTCCTGGTTCCCCAGCCCAGGAAGACTAGAATACCTGAAGGGTATGGAAGAGACAACAAATTTGCTCCAAGAATCAGAGATGTCTTCTTCTGGTATGATCCAAACGCCTTTAATTAAACTCCCACAGCCAGGAATAGCAATTTGGCTGGGATCTGTGAGACGTGTCACAAAAAGGCAGTAGACTGTGCCACCGTCCTGGCTTCCAGACGGTGGTTGCAGGGCAGGGAGGATGTGACAGAAGTGGAAAAGCTGGTGGAAGAGGCAGGATCTGCTGCAGGGAAGAGGCAGGAGAGGTTGGACAGGGAGATTCTAGTGTCTACGTCAGGCTGCAGAAGAGAGCAGGCGCGGGCAGCTCACTGGCCACCTCCCTGTGGCACCGAGGATGCTGAGGAGGGCAGCTCCCTCTCCTGCAGTGCTTTGCAGCAAGTGCAGCATGGCCATCTGCTAGCACATCTTGGATGACTTTGCCAGTGTGAGCCTATGTTCGTGACCATGTCCATCAAGCAGTGCTGGTATAAAGAGGAGCTCGAGAGCTGCACAGGAGAGTGGCCAAAGGAGACCCTGGCTGAGGTGAACCATCTCTGTTGGCCTCCACACTGTTTTCTGGCTTTGCTCAGTCTGATTTTGGAAGATGGTGCTCACACCTTGCAGCTCAGCCTAGATGCTGCAGGTCACCCTTTGATGTGCCATCCCTTTGCCAGCCGTGCCAGCTGGGCTTGCTTGCAGCAGCAGAGCTGAAGGATCACTGGTGTCTGCTGGACTTTGTTTGCAAAGCTTTTGAGAAGACGGAAAAGGTCATTTGATCTGAGGGATGGAAGGAGAAAGGGGGCAAAAGGAATGATACCACATGGGTTTGTGACATTCCCTTGAGGAAAGCAAAGCATCTCTGCGATGATGGGAGAGCAGCAGGGAAATAGCCAAGAGATGAAAACCGTCTCGCCCCTTAGCAACGCTCTCTCGCATCTCTCCTCTTGTGTGTCTCTTCACCACCCAACAGCAGGGAATAAAAAGGAAAAAGAAAAAAAGAGAAAGCGATGAGATGGGTTTTGAACGGATGCCAAGGTTGATTTAATTAGATGTATTGAATTCGTTAACTTCTGAACGACGTGACTGCCGCGCGGCACACATGACGAGCTGCGAGCGGCGACGGCAGCGCAGCGCCGACCTGCCAAAAGGTTCAGCAGAGCAGAAGGATTGACCTACTTCCATCGGCTCTGCAGGGAGCACGGGCGAACGAACGCCCTCCGCTTGCCGTCACCACGCTCCCTGGAGGGCTGCACGTCCCTCTGTGCCGGGGAGAGCTCTCCTCCTGGGCTGGGGGGCTGCTGGGGAGCCCTGTGTCACCCCTGGACTCCAGCACAAGCCCAGGGCTGGGTAAATGTCTGCGTGCCCATGGGAGGCAGCTCGCTCGGGGCAAGGGCTCCTGCTTTATGTGCTGGCTGCTGGCTTCTAGCTGACACTGATTTTCTGCTTCTCCCACCTATTGCACCCTTAAAAAAATACTCCGGTACTCTCTGATAATGGGCCTAAATGCTGCTGCAGCTGGTAAGGGTGATAAAATCATCCATGCACACTACCATGGCAACCTATGGCAATTGCTCTTCGCTCTTGATGTGTCTCTGCTCTTTGGCGTGAGCACAGAGGTGTGGTTTTGGCTGAGGCTTGCCTGGGAATTACCCAGATCTGGAGGATTTTGCTTTGGTTGTGAGCTCTGCCATGGATGTGGAGCTGCTCGGCAGCTCCTAGTCTTGCTGACCGCCCCTTGGAGCAGGGTGTGCTTCCCCTTGTGCCTTTCTGCGAGCCTGGCAGTGCAGATTGCATCTCGAAAGAGTTCTCAGCACCAGGGTGGAGGCTTCTGAAAAAGAAATTCAGTTCCGAATGAATTTCATAATGGTTATCAAGAGGAACCACTGGGTGCCTGCTCGCAGCCCCACTGTCATGCAAGCATGTGTAGGTCCTGCTGAGTGCCGGGGTCTTCCCTGCAGACAGCGACCGCAGGATCCCTGTGTGGTGGATCAGTGTGCCTCCTGGCCAGGTAACCTCCCAGCTGGAGCAGTTCAACAACTGCATTGCATCCTGGTGTTCTGCCTCTGGTACCAGTCACGAGCCGAATTCCTCCCATTCGTTTGGCAGTCCTCTGCAATCGCTTATTAGTGTCAATATGAAAAAAAGGTCCCATAGAATCGTGTCTGTCAAGTGGTGAATAGAGAAGGTGGATCTCCTGAGCCACCAACCTGGCAGTGGTGCTCTTGTGATAGGCAATGTTTGCCAAGACCTTTGGAGCTAGAAGACACCAACAGAGACGTTTGCGAAGTACACAAGTATAGAAGTGTTGCATGAAACCATGGTCTAGGTTGTGTTGAAGATCGCCATGTGACTGAACGAGATGCTGACATGAGAGGGAAGCTCAGGCACACGATCAGTCTCCCCTGATCATTATCAGTGTTAACCCCAGGTTGGTAACACCAGGCCTACCGCACAGACCTGAATGGTAGTCACCCAGTGTGGTGGGGAACTCACTGTTTCAGTGGGGAAATGAGGCAAAGCAGCATTGGGGAACTTGTCCGAGGTCGCGTAGAGGAGACAACTGGGACATTGTTTCCCACCGCTGAAGCTCTGGCCTTTTCCTGACTCAAGTGTGGTTTCTCTTCTTGACCCCACAGCATCCCTCAGCCGGAGCAGAGCAGGGACACTTGGGTGGGGAGACGAACGAAGAAATGTTATTTCACGGAGCAACATCAGGAAATTACACGGGAAGAAGACACAGCGGACAGACGGAAGGAACCCAGCTGTCTGCTTCTGTGAAGAAGATATCTTTTCATAGCGTTGAGGCTGCTTTCAGGATTCATGATTCAGCTTTCAAGTTGCTTGTTGATAGTTAGGATGTTTTCATTTTGACTTCATCTGTTGACAAGGTGGTAAGAGCCTTGCGAGGACGTGTATCTCTCCATCAGGTATGACTAATTGTGTTGGGACAGCCACGTGTGCGATAACACTGCTGTTTTTCTCTAGAACAGCTCCATTACAGACCGCCCGGTAGCCGAGCCCCAGCAAGTGTTTTTGTGGGAGTTTTGCTGATTGTGCAGCCCAGATAACCTGTGAGTGAGCAAACATGGAAAGCGGTGAGTATTCAGTTCAAAACTCAGAAGCAGACTTGTTTCGCTGCTTGTCTGAACTGAGCTTTTAACCGTGTGTTGTCAGTGCTTTTCAGGAAACTCCTCTCATCTGAGACACGTCACCCGGCAAAGAAGTGCTCCGGTTTAGGGAGAGCCACCAGCAGCTCTGCGAAGGCCGGGGCTCACGGCTAGGCACTCGTGCCTTTGCGGTTCAGTGTTGTGCTTTGCCTTTCCCCGTCTTCTCGTTGGAGAGCAGAAGTCAGTCCACGCAAAATAGATGCATTTTTAAATGAGAGCCAACAGTATGATTTCTCTTAGTCCTTCACTCAAAAAACAATCTCTCAAAAAAAGCCAGCACATGGCAGAAGCTGGTAAACACTTTACAAGTTTGCTGCTGTTCATCCTGTTTCTGCAGGAATCCCGGAGGTTTAGTGCAACCTAAGGGCTGAATCTCATGGTTAAACTGGTTGCCCCCTGCTCCTCAGGGTAAGCTGTACGTATGCATGAAAGCCACACTTACGTCCCTGAAGAAGTGTGTTGGCACAGATGGGCCTCTGACCTCTCAAATATCGGCTCAGTGGTCAACAGCCTTGTGCAGAAAGGGCTTCAATGTGCAACTTTTCCCCTTGGCAGAGTTTGATCTTTGTATGGATTTACAACAGAAAGCTCTCTACAAGAGGCTATGCAAGTTTAAAGCTGTGCTTGCCTTTGATGGAAATCAATGCTTGCTCCTCAAGGAGGTTTGTAGTCATCTAAAAGCAGCACTAAAAGCATGCGAGTGGGCAGCCTGTCCAACATATGAAGATAGCAAAGATCTTCTTAACCCGTCCTCTGTCCCTTTTCCCAAGGAGGGAAGGCAGGTTTCCTGCCTGCAGCAAGGCAACCCTCTGCTTTGGGAGTGGAAGACTGCTTCCATCATGATGCCGGCGTGCGGCTGTACTTTCTGGTTGGGTGTTAGAGGAATTAGTCAGTAGTAGTCAGAAGGGTGATGCACCAGGAGATAGTCGATCAGTGTGGACCTTCTGAGGGCATTGACATCTCACAGTAAACTTACCGAAGGGCCATTTCAGTTTTCTTATCCTCTCTTTGATAGGTTGGCTTTGTTGTTTGTTGTTGGAGGACAGGAGTTATCTAAGGGTCTCTGGGCACCTGAACAGAGGGGCAGAGCTCGGGATGTGAACTTGGCATCTGAGGACACCAAGGAAGAGAAACTACACTTCTGAGAGTCTGAGAAGGCTCTGGACACTGAGAGAGGGTGTGTGGCGTCATGGCCCTATGACCATGATCTGTCCAGGGTGAACTCGCCACAGATGAGGCATCCCTTGCAGGGGCTGTTCCATCTGTCTGCAGCCCTTTAAAATAAGGATGTTGTCCCATGGACAGGAGCGACCTGTCGGCATGGAGGGTGGTTCCCCTTGCTCCCGTTGGATGCACTGTGGCGGGAAGAGGAGGTGTGCTGGCTGCCAGTTCGGCTCTAAAAACGATGGCTGTGCAAAGTCCGACCTTGTCTGGACTCCAAGGGGCTGCTGTGCACAAGGCCTTCACACAGTTGCCTTAACAGGCTCCTTTTCACTTTTTCCAGGGACTTGCACTGTGCTTCGTTTCAGAGGGATCCAGTGAATTAACATATTGTTGCTGCTGCCTGGGTAATTGCGTGCCCGGGGTCTGCTCTGCTCTGACACGGTCTTCCCGGCTTCTCAGACAGAAAGCATCCTTCTCCTCTGGCAAACAAGGCTGCAAAGTATTGCCCTGAGACCTTGCTCAAAGGATGGAGGAACGGGAGGGTGGGAAGAGGAGGGGGAGGCTGTTTCTGAAGGCATGTCTGGCTTCAGGATCGCACCTATCAATGAGGAGGAGGAGGTGAGGTTTTTAGTCTTTATTTCTGTACCAAGATACTAATCTGGACTGAAGCTGTGGTTTCGCTTGCTGATTTGTAAAGGCCTCAGTATGGGTGCAGTTATAGAAATTTGGCCAGCACAAGTCACTATGGGGGCTCAGAAACTGCTTGAAATTAGCCGTCCTGGGTCACACATGAGTTTCAGCAGAAGTTGAAACTGAGTGATCTGATAACCTCTTCTATACTGAAAATAAAACCCTATGAATAGGTAGGTATAAAAATGCTTACTGGTCTCACTTCCAAGTACAAAAAAACCCATGTGGATAAACCCTTAGAACCCTCTAAGCCCCTGTGAGAACAGACCACATCTCAAAACACGTTGGTGGTGACCGTATCTGCAAAGCTGGACCAGCTGCCTAATGCGCATGCAGGTTTGCATTTTTAAAAGATGCTGTTTGGTCAGGACTGAATTCTGGTGCGGAGCTGGCTTCCCTTAGGCTTTGGTCTCCAAAAAGAAATGTGGTTATGTGCGGTGTGAGGAGGGCAGCTTTACCCCCTAGCACAGCTTGGCTGCCAAGCAGAGGCTGAAGAGGGCAGGGAGCATCAAGATGCTGGGACAGAGGGGAGGAGATTGGTTTATGGCTCTGCTGCTGACCTCCTGGGTGACCTGGGGTGAGGAGATGAACCTCTGCTCTTCCACTTCCTCCTCTCCTGCCCACCAAGCACGTGTGACAGTTGCCTCATGGTTTGTATGGATTCTTCTGAGAAGCTGAAGCTCAGCAGCTCTGTCTGTAAGGTCCCTTTTCATCTTCTCGGTTGTGACATTTCCTGTCTCTTAGCCACATAAGTTATTTTGACTGGAAGCAAGACATTGCTCCAACACGCTTTACGACACAAGATATGGGGAGTGGGTGAAGGCCAGACTGGTGGTGTAGCTTGCTTATCCCTCATGAGAGCATTGCAGCTTGCAGGGCAGAAGGAAGGCTTTTAGAGGCATCTCCATCCTGTGGAACAGAGTCTGCAGCCTTGGGCAGTACAGAGAGCCGTTTTATAGTCAGTGCTGTTCACTGGGCTTAGGAAATCCTGCTTGTTCTGTAAATACATGTGGGGTGGGGGGGGAGGAGGTGCGACTGCCCTCCAACACTGCTCTTCTGTGTGCTACAGATGGGACTTGGACAGCAGTTCCTGGGCTGCTGATGCCCAAACTGAGATGGTCAGTTTGTGTCTGGGTCACTGTGTGACTGGATGCATAGGTGGGGTTTGTCATGTCCCTAGGAGAACCTAAGTTATGGTGGTTAGGGGGACCTTCTGGGCCTTCACAGTCTTGCGTTATGGTTGTTTCTCTCAGCTCTTCTGCTTGGGTGATATCACAGTACCCAAGCACTGAGCAATTGCCACCCTTTCCTCCAAAGCTTCTGCAGTGGTGACAGCTGGAAGGTGATTTGTAGGACTGTAGGATAATTCAGGCTGAAAGTGACCTCAGGTGGGTCAGCTGTGAGATCAGACCAGGTTGCTCATGACTTTGTTCAGTCAAGTGTTGAAGACTTCTAAGGATGAGAGTGCACAGCTAGCTCCATGGTTTGACTGTCATCACACGGAAGAAGTTTTTCCCAACATCCATCTGAACCACTCTTGTTTCAAATAATGCGTGTTGTCTCTCATTCTTCTGCCAGGGGTCACTATGGAGAGCCTGGCTCTGTATTCTCAGTAACCTCCCACAGGTGCTGGGGTCTGCCCCTGGATCCCTGTAAGCCATCTCTTCCTGGCTGAACAAGCCCAGCTCCCTCAGCCTCTTCTCTCATAGAATCATAGAAAGTTTTGGGTCGGAAGGGACGCCTAGAGGTCATCTAGTCCAACCCCCCCGCAGCGAGCAGTGACACCACTAACTAGATCAGGTTGCTCAAAGCCCTGTCCAACCTGGTCTTGAATGTTTCCAGGGATGGGGCCTCCACTACCTCTTGATGCAGCCCAGGACACAGTTGGCCCTCTGGGCTGCCAGCGCACATTGCCGGCTCATGTCCAGCCTTTCGTCGATCAGTACCCCCAGGTCCCTCTCAGCAGGGCTGCTCTCAATCCCTTCATCCCCCAGCCGGTATTGATACCGGGGATTACCCCAACCCAGGTGTAGGACCTTGCACCTGGCCTTGTTGAACCTCATGAGGTTCACACAGGCCCACCTCTCCAGCTTGTCCAGGTCCCTCTGGATGGCATCCTGTGCTTCCGGTGTCTCGACCATACCACTCAGCTTGGTGTCATCTGCAAACTTGCGGAGGGTACACTCGATGTCGCTGTCCATGTCATTGATGAATATATTGAACAGCACCGGTCCCAGTACGGACCCCTGAGGGACTCCACTTGTCACTGGTCTCCATCCGGACATTGAGCCGTTGACCACTACCCTTTGGCTGCGACCATCCAACCAATTCCTTATCCACCGAACGGTCCACCCCTCAAATCCATGGGTCTCCAATTTGGAGAGAAAGATGTTGTGGGGGACCGTGTCAAAGGCTTTACAAAAATCCAGATAGATGACGTGCACTGGTTTTCCCTTGTCCACCCTTGTTGTTACACCATCATAGAAAGCCACTAGTTTGGTGAGGCAGGACTTGCCCTTGGTGAAGCCATGCTGGCTGTCTCAAATCACCTCCCTGGCCTCCATGTGCCTTAGCATATCTTCTAGGAGGATTTGTTCCATGATCTTCCCAGGCACAGAGGTGAGGCTGACAGGTCGGTAGTTCCTAGGGTCTTCCTTTCTACCCTTTTTGAAAAGGGGCACAATGTTTCCCTTTTTCCAGTCACTGGGGACTTCCCCTGACT
>Ga0065711_1028004_pt1 | contig 44380 bp, 22 predicted proteins | sample Hoacrofraction12_FD_59098 | JGI IMG/M metagenome (GOLD analysis project Ga0065711, IMG submission 59098) | Hoatzin crop microbial communities from Cojedes, Venezuela - Epithelial fraction 12 v2 (version 2) | ecosystem: Host-associated > Birds > Digestive system > Esophagus > Crop | place... | reverse complement strand
AAGACCCGCCTGGACAAGGTCCTGTGCAGCCTGCTGTAGGTGACCCTGCTTCGGCGGGAGGGTTGGACTAGATGACGCACAGAGGTCCCTTCCAACCCCTACTATTCTGTGATTCTGTGATTCTGTGATTCTGGGGTGCCACCCAAAGAGACCTGGACAAGCTGGAGAAATGGGCCTATGTGAACTTCATAAGGTTCAACAAGGCCAAGTGCAAGGTCATGCATCTGGGTCAAGGCAACCCCCAGTATCAATACAAGCTGCGTATGAAAGGTTTGAGAACAGCCCTGCCGAGAAGGATACTGATGGAAGAAAAGCTGGACATGAGACACCAACGTGTGCTCACAGACCAGAAGGCCAACCATATCCTGGGCTGCATCAAGAGAAGCGTGGCCAGCAGGTAGATGGAGGGGATTCTGCCCCTCTGCTCTGCTCTGGTGAGACCCCACCTGGAGTCCTGCATCCAGCTCTGGACTTCCTAGCACAAGTAGGATATGGAGGTGTTGGAGCAAGTGCAGAGGAGGGCTACAAAGATGATCACAGGGCTGGAGCACCTCTCCTATGAGGAAAGGCTGAGAGAGTTGGGGCTGTTCAGCCTGTAGAAGAGAAGGCTGTGGGAAGACTTTATTGCAGCCTTCCAATACTTAAAGAGGGCCTGTAGGAAAGACGGGGACAACCTATTTAGCAAGGCCTGTTGTGACAGGACAAGGAGTAATGGCTTTAAACTAACGGAGGGTAGATCTAGACTAGATATATGGAAGACATTTTTTACCATGAGGATGGCGAAGCACTGGAACAGGTTGTCCAGAGAGGTAGTGGAGACCCCATCCCTAGAAACATTCAAAGCCATGTTGGACGGGGTTCTGAGCAAGCTGGTCTTGTTGAAGATGTCCCTGCTCTCAAACCACTGCGGGGGTGTTGGGCCAGATGACCTCTAATGGTCCCTTCCAGTCCAAAGCATCCTATGATTCTATGATTCCTGGCAAAAGACTTTAATCTTGAAAGGCAATTGATCCAAATCCCAAAGACGCCTTCCTGGGGGCACGGTTTTTTTTCGCCCTCTGTAATTCTGTTACCCAAATTGCAGGGTACTTGTTTCTCAATCTTCAGCAAACTCTGAGTGTTACACAGTTCGGATACCATGTGTCACTGAAATGGCGATCTGTAAACTGGAGTACCCTGGAGACAGGGAAAAGACTTACGCGCAAGCAGCTTGCAAGTACGTAGATGAACAGAGGCATTAAGATATCATCACTCACAGCTCAGAACAACTGCATGGCTAAACATCATGAAACAGCAGCAGACTGGAAAATCAAATCTATGCCAGAGGAGTGAAGGATAAAAAGAAGTCAGCAATTAAAAAATAACCCCAGGATGTCTAAAAGTACTGCGAATTTTTCCTCAGATACTTTGCCTTCGATGACATTTTTCAGGTTTTTTTTTACAGCCTCTCTATTTTCTTTCAAAAGCCTTCAAATTCTCTAAGTTGGTGGAATTTGAGAAGAAATTTTGATTGTCATTTTTTTGGTCATTTTTAGTCTTAAAGTAGTGAAAAATATTTTTAAAACATTATCCTTTTATCAAAAGGACTTTCTTTCAGGAGAATTCTCCTGATACTTCTTGTTTGCATCTGTTTGTAGTCTCTTGACTTTTTAGTTTAGTACTCTACTATGCAGGCAAGCAAGGAGAAATGCAATCATCTTGCTCAACCTTGTAAAATAATACGTCACGATCTTTAATACAACGCTTTTTGTAACACTGCTTCTATATGAATAAACATGCCATGTACTTTGCAAAGAAAAAGATTTTTTACTTTTGTTAACTGAAGACATTCCAGGCAACCCTCTGCACAGCATTTACTTCCACTACCAAGAATGGGAGGAAAGCACTCATAAAATGTGAGATTAAAAAAATAAACATATATATATTACTAAAGACAATCTCTGGTCCTAAAAATCAAGAAGTGTGCAGATGTTGCTTCAAACCTTAAAACTTTTTATAGTATTACATTATATTTCTTGTGTTTTTTTAAAACTGAGCTATTAAATCTGGTTTTTTTCAGTACTGTGTGTATAATCCTCTGTTCTGCTTAGTAAGAACAATAAATTTCTGTTATCTCTTGAGAATACTTGAAGTTTGTAAAGTGATTTTTCATTCCTGTCTTCACAAGTTGAAAGATTTAAGCACAAAGTCATTTTCAGTTAATACTTGCTTTACTCATATGCTTCATCAAATGCAAGCTAGTAGACTATATCAAAAAAACAAAATCACAACACAAACTACAGGAAGTTAGTGTGACTGTAGGTAGAAAATACACATTACATATTCAGACGGTGTGACATACGATGCTCTGTATACCCTTTTACAACTAACACATGGGCATCTCCAGCAGAATTTCTGGAATCAGCCTGTGCCTGTATCTGTCTGGTGTCCTTACAGTGGGGCTCAATTCAGATGTCCACCCATGAACCTGGTGTCAACTGAGGTGCTAAAAGATATCCTGCCTGCTCTCTCACTACCTTTTTCATAAAGTTATGGGTCACCCATAACTGTAGCATCATATGTTCCAGCCCCATCCAAATGTTTCTGGAGCTATGAAGACTGGTTCCCACCAGGTTTTGTCTGGAAATTACGGCCTTGTGGTCTGTAGAGAGTATGCAGTACTGCAAGGAAGCACTGTTTGCTTTGTGTGTGCTAAGTGGTTGCTCTGCATATGCAGTGTATCTAACGCTATTGGGATATAGCAGATTCAATGGGTTCAAGGTTTGCATACGTTACTTTACGTAATCTAACTACATACGCAGGAAGTTCATCTGTTGCTTTTTGAAATAATCCACCATATTAAATGCAGCTTTACTAGACATGACTGTAATATATAGCATTTCCAGATAAGGTGTATCCTGGCTGGTACCATAAAGTCCAGATATAGCTAAATCCCAGATACAAGTAAATTTTTTGAGGAGCTCAGGACAACATTTCTAGGTAGAAAAAAGACAGAACATCCACAAAAATTGTATAACACAGCCCAGATATGAGGGGTCAGAGAAATGGGGTGGGAAGCAATTTTATTTTGCTGTGTTTTATTGTGTCCCCGATAGAACTAGAAAATGCAGTTCTTCTGAACGTTCTTCCTAAACCACGTCTCTCCTGGAAAGATACCTCTTCATCTTTAAGATGAAGAGATTAAGCTTTACCTCAGTGAAATAGCGACACTTGTGCTTAACGCTACAATCGAATACCAAATGTTACTCTGCCCTAAAGATTAGAACACCCCTGCAAGAAAGAGGAAGACTGCAGATATTTACTAGAGGTCAAGAAGCAGAAAGACGTTCTCATATATATTTTTTTTTTTCAAGTGCAGGATATCTTGTCTTTAAGATCTGTTTGCGTCTGTCTGACACGGCCCTAGACATTCACAAAATGTTCTGCCTTTATTACTTTGTATTGCTTATGAAATAGATACAGAGATGAAGCCTAGAAGTCGTATAAAAACTAACTGGACACTGTACTATTACCCATAACTGTTTTACACTGCATAAAACTGTAGCTAGTGTTCCTGTCTTTCACCTAAAGGAGAAAAATACGCCAAGACCTACAAAATTCGGAAGCTATGCTGTTTGTCGTCTATTATAAACTAATGCCAATAAATATTTATACATACTTGAAAGCTATTTGTTCTTTTGAGCCTTCTGCAGTACAGTCTCATTTTGCAACTGAATCATGGAGTGCAAATATTTAACATATATTCCAAATGAATAAAGTAGTCTGGGAAAATCTTGCTTGTATATCCTAAGAGGTCAAATTTAAATAGCTGGATTCTTGTTTTTCCTGTGTACAACTTTCACAAATGGTTTCTACTTCTCTACTAACACTTCAAAATAACAATGCTTCTTACTTTTCAAGTTATATGGTTTCTGTCCCTTACTGTTGTCTTTGGACACTAAAAAGTGCTTTTAGCAAAACAGTGAATGATAGTAAACAGTATAGTCAAAGCCAAGTCATAAAATGCGCAGCTGTAGAATTTCATTAAATATCCATATTCATATGATTCTGGCCTCTGTTCACATTTTTGTTTAAACCAGAAGCGTATATAACATGCTTTCACAATCAAATAGACTGAAAATATTTCCTTATTATATAATAAAAGTTTGGCTATTTTTTCTCTAAAGCACTTCAAAAACTATATTGAGAATATTCTACAAGAGTTCAGTATCATCACTGACAATTGTTCAATTACTTCAAGCCTATGGTACAAAAATATCCTTTGAAAAATTCTATCTAGCCAAGGTTATACTTACGATAAAATGTAAAACCAAAAAAGCTTGTCTTTTCAATACTCATTAAAAACAGCTGAGAGAAATATGCTATTTCTAAATCAAATCTGGAGCATGAGTACAACCATATTGTTTCTTTACTACTAATAACTTGTTTGTATGACTACTCATATCAGGAAAACATTAACATTAAAATTTAATACTAAGGCTATGGTAACAAGCTTTTAGATTTGGAAAAATCGCAGATGTGTTTCCTTGGAAGATTAAAATTTTGCTAGCACACTGAAAAAGGCAATTGTGTACTTAATAGTGATAGAAAATATACCTTTCTGAAGTCGGGTTTTGTTTTCTACATTTGGTAGTCTGCTTTGGTTTTCTGACTAAGGAAGCATATATACACAAGCTAAGAGATGTCACAATCTACTACTGAACAAAGGTGTTATAGTAAATGAGGCCCAAAATTAGGCTGGATCTGTCTCTTACAGGTTACTTATCACTTTCACTGATTTATTAAAAAGTAACCTTGAACAATGTGAGATCCTGAAGAACCTCTATACAATATTATTATATACACAAAGTGTATAATTTTTTAATCGTATACTTGGAATATAAAATAAATGTTTACAAGAGGAGAAATTAACCTCTTTCAGAAGGATGACATAGTAAGTCAGCAGTGGGAGAAAAGATATTCATTGATCTGGCTGTATTCCAGTATAAATTCTCATATTTATATTGATAAGAATAAATGCACTGTATAAGTCAAAATACACATGTAAACCAAACACCGTTCCTATAAAAAAGTTAGGCAACTGGCATCTTCATATTATTTTGTCTACTAGGGAGTTGCATTTTATTTTCCATGACTCATTTGGAGTAAAATTTTTCATGTACACATCCTTGAAGAAGTCTGAGACATAGAAGAAGTGGAAAGATGGAACCCAGGTGAACAACCCAGAGACCAGAAAAAGGATAGGAATTTCTCCATGACCCTGGAAGTTCACAGAGCTCACTTTGGACAAAAAATTGATGCATGCATAACTCTGCTAGGGCAGATTTGGGTCATATAGATCATCATTTTCCTTTATTTCTTTAAGTGGAAACTTGAGAATGTGTTGGTGTAAAAAAAGGTAACACTGTGGCATTTTAAATTACTCAGAAAAGGATAACAGGTTGTTCAGTTTAAACCTTACATTAAGGAACTGGCTATTTTCCAATGTTTCTCATTACACAAGATCCAAAGTTACCTATGAATGTACAGACAAAATGGTATCTTTATGAATGGTTATTCAAGCTGATGTGCTCAGTACTGCTAACAAAGATGAAATGTCAAGCCTAAATAATGTATACATTCCGTGGTTTTATGCACTAAACAATTTATCTTGATTTCTGAGTGGATCACCTCCCCAAAGAAATAAAAAAAACCCACCCACCAATTTTTGAATTAAGAAATGAAGACTATTTACATCAGTAGCAATTAAGCCTAACCTTGATTAAATAATACTATTCCCAGAACAGATACTGCTGACTTGCCTCCTTCTAGGATAACTGGGAAGATAATACAGCTTCATTATAGAGAAAAATCTGTGTAACAAAATTGCTTAGTATTGCTTCCTTACAGGTATACACTTATCAGGACAGGTGGGCAACAATCCTGAAAAAATCTAATTTGTGCTTTTACTAAGAAAATGAAAAATTTTCATTACTTCTAGCATTAGGCAGGAGTTACAAGTCTCGCCATGCCAAACAGATGACTAAGCAACCACCATTTGTCTTCATTAACGTTCATCTTAATCAAGGTACTGTCTATGAGACTTAAAACTCAGATTCTTAGCATAGTTGCATGGCTCCCAGAGGGAACGTCTATTAAGTATGAATGTATAACTACAGCTTAGTCCTGATAAAAATGTAAAGAAAGAAAACAAAGGAAAGAAAAAATTAATGAAAGCAAACATAGCTAGTATCTTATCTATTGATTAAATCATTCGAAGACCAACTACAATACATAAACATAAAAATATTACAAAAATATAAGCATTATCACGCACTCTACAAAGGTGAAGGTGGAGAAATCTTTCGACAAATCAACAAATAAAAGGAAAGCAACAGTCCTGCATTTGGAGAAGCAGCAGCCTTGCTTTTGGGCAGAACTAACATGAAAGGTTAATACGAGCTCATTGCGGTTAGAGTCTAGAATTTAAAAAAAAAAAAGAAAAGGGCAGGCAGACAGATTAGTTGTGTGTGCATAGTTATCCTGGACAAGAGAATTAGAGTTTAACCAAAAAGGAACTTTTTCCATAAAGGAAGCTCTGGGCCTAAGCAAAGCTTATAAAAACAGTGCTCTGGTACCACAAACGTTATGGAAAATGCAAAATGCCTAAACGAAAGATCTTAAGCTGAAATAAATACAGAGACAGATTAAAATCAACCTGTGCAGCTACAACTGTTGCAATAAGTACAAGCTTGTTGTGAACTTTGGCCTGTGGCCTCCTGGCTGTGCTAGAGTGTAGGGCTCTCCATTTTCTCCGCCATTTGGACTGTATTGCTCACCTGGGGCTACAACAGCAAACAAAGAATAATCAGGTATATCAGCCTGAAATCAGCCTATTTTCTTTCCAAAGCTGTCCTTCTGAACGATGCACATGTCTGAATTTAGATTTAAAGTTCTTAGTATTTACTCAGATTTAGTTCCTAATTTGCAGAAAGCGGCTAACAAACACAGTAATGATCACTTCAGCAATTACAAGAAGTACCAGCCATTATTGTTTCCCATTACTTCCAACACAGACACACTGCTGCAGATATAAAACTGGCTCAGTATTAGTCTGAGAGTAGCTAAGGATTATTTCTAAACCAGTCGGATGCCTGTACAAATTTTTTTTTTCTTTTCCTTTCAGCTGGATTTCACAGACACAGTAGTGAAACTAGTGCCTCCCGTTGAATCAGCTGCTGGTTTAAAGCTTTTGAGAGAAAAGAAAGAAAGGAGAGCAGTCACCACCAATTAAGGACTAGAAGAGAGATCTCAATGCTCATTTTATAGCACTAGAAAAATTAATACAGGGATTACTATTTCTGAGGTTTTTCTTTCAAGGAGAAAAGTGGAAGACTCAGAGGACTGCATATATCAAGATAAATATCTATGCTGTACTGACCTGTGACCATAGCTTTTTGTGTGGGTCTGCATAATGATAGCAGAAGTATTTTTTTAATATACACAAGAATCTTCAAAACTGACAGAAATTGCATTGCTAACAATTACAACAAAAGTAGTCAAATGAAAGGGGTGAAAAGAGGTCATTTTTATTACTGATTAAGGAGGCAGACCCAAAATGCACAGAATTATGAGTTGTAACATGAAAGTCATGTCAGCAGATTAAGAATATTTTATTGGGGCAAAATTCCCAGCAAGCCTTCTGAATTAGCTGTGCCAAGGTTGAGAATACACAGGCATTTTTCTGCCCTTCATTATATATTTAAATAAATCATGTCGTTTTAGCACACTTAGTTGATTCACATATTAAAAGACACATCACCAGCTTTCCCTTATGAATTCTTAAAGGTTATTGTGGCCAATGAAAATATTTATTCAGAATTTAACTAAATGTAGTAGCAGTAGTAATTTAAAATTCACTATCTTTTTTAAACTTAAAAAACCCACAAATTATTTGAAGATAGTCAAGTAGTTTAGCTTCAAGTCATCACACTGGACCGAGGAAGCTGATATAACTCAATAATTCTGAGGCTTCAGAAAGTTGGCAAAACCTGGATTTGTCATGGGAAGGGCATGTTTGGTGTTCAGCTCTGTGACGTGCCTTTAATTTTTACAGCAGGTAAGCACTGCTATTGCTATGAGGAAATATAAATAGAAGAGTTTAAAATTTATGTGACTCGTAATTCTTCTGAAGTCCTCATAAATATTGAAATAGAGCTAGGTTTCAGCTTTTTTAGTACTGGAGATGTTACAGACTAACCAGTGCTGCAATAACCTCAGCAGCTTTCCCCACAGAGGAGATCATCCTGTCTGTTATTCAATTTGGCTCTCACTATCTCATCAGTATCACTGAACTTTTTTATGTAGTCTGTTGCCTGGGCAGGGGCTCATGAAGAATTTGAAGAGCTAGAAGCTATGCTTTTTTTTCACGTTTAACAAAGGCATCACTATGCAGTAATAGCCAATAGCAATACAAATCATTACATTGATTATTTTAAGCATGGCTTCATCAAGGGCAAGTCCTGCTTCACCAGCCTACTGGCCTTATATGACGGAGTGACTACATCAGTGGATGAGGGAAGAGCTATGGATGTCTATCTATCTATCTGGACTTCTGTAAGGCCTTTGACATGGTCCCCCACAACATCCTTCTGTCTAAATTGGATGTATATGGATTTGATGAGTGCATTGTCTGGTGGATGAGAGATTGGTTGGGTGGCCACATCCAGAGAGTAGTGGACCATGGCTCAGTGCCCAGATAGAGATCGGTGACAAGTAGTGTCCCTCAGGGGTCGGTACTGGGACCAGTGCTCTTTAATGTCTTCATCAATGACATAGCAGGATCGAGTGCACCCTCAGCAAGTTTGCAGATGACACCAAGCTGAGTGGTGCAATTGACACACCAGAAGGATGGGATGCCATCCAAAGAGACCTGGACAAGCTGGAGAGGTGGGCCTGCATGAACCTCATGAGGTTCAACAAGGTCAAATGCAAGGTCCTGCACATGAGTCGTGGCAATCCGTGCTATCAATACAGGCTAGGTTATGAAGGGATTGAGAGCAGCCCTGAGGAGAAGGACTTGGGGGTGCTGGTGAATGAGAAACTCAACATGACCCGGCAATGTGTGCTCGCAGCCCAGAAGGCCAACCATACCATCACAAGCAGCATGGCTGGCAGGTAGATGGAGGGGATTCTGCCCCTCTACTCTGCTCTGAGACCCCACCTGGAGTTCTGCGTCCAGCTCTGGAGCCCTCAGCACAGGAAAGAAATGGACCTGTTGGAGTGGGTTCAGAAGAGGCCCAAAAAAAGGACCAGAGGGATGGAACACCTCTCCTGTGAGGAAAGGCTGAGAGAGTTGGGGCTGTTCAGGCTGGAGAAGAGGAGACTCCAGGGAGACCTTATAGAAGCCTTACAGTACTTAAAGGGGGCTTGTAAGAAAGATCGGAAAATCTTTTTAGCAGGGCCTGTTACAATAGGACAAGTGGTAATGGGTTTAAACAAAAAAAGGGTAGATTTAGACTGGATATAAGGAAGAAATTTTTTACCATGAAGGTGGTGAAACACTGGAACACGTTGTGCAGAGAGGTGGTAAATGCCCCATTCCTGGAAACTTTCAAGGTCAAGTTTGACAGGGCTCATCTAGTGGAAGGTGTCCCTGCTCGTTACAAGAGGGTTGGACTAGCAGGTCTTTAAAGGTCTCTTCCAACACAAACTGTTCTTTATCTAAAAAAACAGGAGTCTATCAGGCATATTCAGCATGTCCTCACCTCCTTTACATTACCTTCACCCTGCGGAGAAATTTGCACCCATTGAACTATTGGCTGGTCCTTCATCTTTAGTAGCCTAGATCAGAGGTGATAATTTGGACTAGCAAATAGGATTTCTCTTCTGTTTCTCTGTGTACTCCCTGGTGTTCTGCTAATGTAAGGCAACAACTATGAAGCTGAATTTTGCAAGGTAGAGACCGGTAAGTGGCAAAATATCGTTGTATCAGTGATAACCAATTTGCTGGATTAAAGAGAAGGATGCTGGAGTCAGCAATTCCTAGAAACGTTTTTTTGCAATCAATCTCTTTGCTGACTGGAGAACAAAAGTGGCTTGATATCTTTAACGCACTTCCATACGTGTACATTTTTGTTTAAGCATTTATGCATATGCAAATACACGAACAAGCAAACATAAAAATCACAAAGTGCTCAGAAGCTCGAATTAAAAAATCATTTTTCTCTGTACTAAAATTTAAATTTCATCACCAAAATATGCAATATCTACTAACTTTATTACTGCTTGTTAAAACAGAGAGCCATCAGGCTTGCATGGCTGATTCTCTTCTGGATAAAACTGTAGCTTATGCTTTCATTTCGTTATGATTCATTTTAATGGATAAGGAGTTTCTAACTCCACCTTAGTACTTTTTCCCCATTTTTCCAGCGACAGAAGTGAGCCATACAGAGCAGTAAATTCTAACCTTGTCTCTAAGCTCTGCCTTTCATTCACTAGCCTTCAACAAATCCATTAATCCTTGCCCCCACTTTCCTTGTATCAAAAGCAACACTGGAATTGTTCACAATGCTTACCACAGAAAGGCTTTAATTAGACATCCTCTCTCAGTGCTGGATTCAATTTTTTTTATTGTATAGAAAAGATAACATACCAACCAGAGATCAAAATTTAAAATAACTGTGCTTAGGCCTTTGCCCAAGCTTCAGTTCAAACAGTATAAAAGTGTTGTAGTGAAGCTCTGGTTGGGCTTCACAGGTACTTTTCCGTAAAAAGGTGAAATACTTCATGCGGTGTAGCTGACTTGAAATCGTCAGCCCCAAGGGCTAAAAATCAGAACTGTTTCTACAAAATTAAAGAAGTAAAGAGAAAAAAGCAAATTAAAACTCAGATCATTTCCCTTCTGACTTTTGAAAGCTCTGTTTGTGAACTCCAAAAAATGTCCTCACTGCCTTTAGTCCAATGTTACTTCATATTTTTAAATTTATACATACAGCTTGTAAAAGCTAAGATTTCTTTTAATATGTAGTGGAACACCAAGGCTTTTTTGTACAGCATCATTTCAGCACCTGGAATACAGCAATTTTTGACATGACTATTGCTGAAATTTGCACACTACCTAGCCATAGTGGATCTATGCTGATTTTTAAAATTTTATGTAGGAAGCATTTCAAAACCCATTGGAGTCATGACTGTAGTACCACAGTGCCCTGGGAGTGACATGGCAATTGGAGACTTTGGCAGCTACAGGGTGTAGATTTGGACTCAAAAACCAGGAAACAGCATCCAGGCACCTTGTAGCAGCTTTCCAGTACCTGAAGGGGCTGTACAAGAAAGCTGGAGTGGGATTTTTTATGATAGTATGTAGTGACAGGACAAGGGGCAATGTCTTCAAGCTGAAAGAGGGTAGAGTCAGATTACATAGAAGAAAGAAATTCTTTACTACGAGGGTATTGAGACACTGGAACAGGTTGCCCAGAGAAGTTGTGGATGCCTTCTCCCTGGAAGTGTTCAAGGCCAGGGTAGATGGGGCCTTGAGTAACTCGGTCTAGTGGAAGGTGTCCCTGCCCATGGCAGGGGGGTTGGAACTAGGTGATCTTTAAGATCCCTTCCAACCCAAACCATTCTATGACCCCGAGTTTAAAAATTCTACACAAAAATGCTCTACCTGGAAAATCCAGCAGAAAATGAGCATGAATCTATGATTATAACAGAGCTTGGAAATATTTAATTGAAGTGATAGACATTATTGTAAATCATAATTCCTTAAAATAGAAGCAATAAAACATAAGCAGATAATAAAAATGCAATTACAGCCAAAGTGTTTGAGAAAGATTATTCAATGTTATGAAAGGGCATGATAATATTTTTAAGCTTTTTTTTTTCTTTGTACATTTCAGGAATCTTTAATGTCTTTTCTTCCAAAATGAACAGTGAACTATTTAATCCTAGTTATTAAAATGTATCTAAAATAAATTCTGCATTGAAGGTTTCCTATTTTTATATACACAGTAGCTGGAATACCTAAGAATTTTAAAAAAAGAAAATATAATTTGTTATAGCAGATAAATTTGGAAAGTCTGTGCTTTGTGCATGGAATAACAAATCATTGATCACAGAGAACTAGCACTTAGTGAATTACTATATTCTGTGTTTCTGTCTATTAATTTCACTGAATGCTGTGTTTCCTCCAGGAGGAATGTGAGGATATGCTTGGTTGGTTTTCCCTGTGTTACTTGGATCAGGCCTTGCCAGGCAACAACAAGTAAGTCCCAGTGGAAGAGTCAAGAAGAGATCCAGGGCTAAAAGTCTGACTGCCAGACTTCACAGCTCAAATACATTGTGGGTTAGGCGTACAGCTGCTAGTCTTCTATTTCAGTTGTGATCAAACTTCTTCAAACCTGAATCATTATTTAGAATATTCTCTTTTGAAAGTAGAGAGCAGGGAAACCTGCCCTATAGAAAGTAGTTCAAAAAGATTAAAAATTAAATCTTAATTTAAAGCTTGTGAGACCATTTTAAAAAACAAGAAAATTAGGAAAACTTTATTTAATTCAGTCTGATTATAGTTTAGTAATTATCCATAGATGTTTTCTTGCATGACTTGAATTCATAAGCATGTCCTAAGAAATGCTTGGAGCATTGCCTTGTTACTATCTGAGTACAATAGGAGTCTCTCAGTCATTCACAACAAATGGCTTACGGAGTATATGAAAGAATTGAACAGTATGTTTGCTTCTTTTAAGATAGAATCATGCAGACTAGAAAGAAAGTCTCTTATAATCAAAGGTATCACTACACTATAAAATCAAACATCCTACAGGTAGGTAGGTAGTAAAAAACTCCATTTGTTGCAGATATTGATCCATTCTACACGTATCAGCTCCACTCTAATGCTACAGCTTTGCCAACAGAAGGCCAAGACGGGCAGAAGATGGAGTTGCTGGCGACTTTCCACTTTTGGAAGAGGAAGAAAAGGAAAAATGCCACGTCAATCTAGATCACATGTAGCAGATACAGTAAAGTGAAAAAATATTGTTTATAACAGGCCAGCAGCCAGAGGAAACCAGAGACTCAGGGAACCCTAATCACTCTTATCAAACCCGTGTCCCTGCCAAGAAGATCATAAACTGAATGAGCAATAAAATGCAGCCCATCATGCTCGATTCACAATTTTGAAATCTTATTGAAAGCTTATTTTTTGGTTGTTTTTTTTTTTATGAAAGTATATATTTTAGACTAAGATGTAGATAGCTGTTGCAAATTTGATGTTAACCCACCTGAAAGTTAAAGCTGATTTTATAAGGAAGAAAAAGGAGGAGAAATAAAAGAGAAGAAGGAAGGACTCATGAGTTTTAAAAACATGTGTAACTTCAGGCCAGTGAAAAGACCTACTTCAGTGATATTGACTCTCCTCTCTGTATTGTGCTGTGAACAAAAAAATGACAACAGGGTATTTACAGATTTATTTCTTGCTGAAAATAAACACCATTGTTAGCTTTCAGACTCAAATCTACCTCAGACTGTTCATGGGACTATTTCTGTCTGCCTATCCATTCCGTGCTCCCCATCTCATAAATTTTGATATTCGGGTCATTTCAATCACTTTTGAAAGGAGGCAGCGGGAGGGCAAGATGTACAGAAACCACAAGCTGCTTACAACGTATTTCTTAATGGCGTAAAGGAGGCTTAATTTTGTGTTGCCCAGGAGGAAAGCATGTGATCTAAGCTCAACATTATCAATTCTCCTCACCTTTTAGTTAGCCAGTCATTAAATGCATAGATAATTAGACTACATGTATTTTGAAGTTGGCCACAGCACTCACTGCAACTTACCAAGAAAGTACTTAATGAACAAGAGAAGGAAGTAAGGATACGATAACATCATTTAAAGAAGCTGAAAGGAGCTGGAAAAGTAATGTTATGGGACAAGGAGAGATTTGTGAGAGATTGTAAGTTTGCTGCTGTAGGTGTACATAGAGACAAAGGACAAAGTACCAAAAACCTGGTTTAAGCAGGTTTATGGACTGATAGTGACGATACAGCAAGTATCTACACCAGCTTCCCTTTGGAATTTGTCCAGCTCATCTTAATGCAGAAGGATTACATCTTCAACAGAAAACAGGAGGAATATCACTTTCCTCTAAAATCTATCATAAATTCTGCTGATTTTGAAAAAGTCACACCCTACAAAATGGTCATTCCCCACCTCTGATATTCTTTAGGCTTGACATACTTCATCCACACCCAGTCACACAGGACAGTAACCACCACTCGCCTAAGATAAAAATTAAAGAAAATTCCCTGCAACATACTCTGTGAAAACAAGCAGCTTTATATATATTGCTTTCTCTTCTTTTCCCTTGTACAAGTGTCACAGATTGCAAAGCTACTTTTACACCAACATATTTAATGCATTCAGGAGCATCCTTAGGCACTGAAGCTATCATGGCTTTTTCTGTAAATTCGCTTATGCGCTAAGAGGAGGTGACCATGTCCAAACTGCCTTTTGGAAGCGGCCCCTGACCATGCATACCCCTAAATGGCACATGAGAACCATTTGCAAGCCTGTAGCTCAAAACAGAGCCAGACTGTTCCAACAATTTATCAATATGACAATCAAGCTCCAGTGCCTGGAACATTTCAATGTTTAATTTTCTCCTGTTTATGTAGCCTAAATTTTAAACAGCCTGGCTCAGGCCCACATTCTCTTACAAGGACATATTTAATTTCCAAGATGTTATGTTCAACTATTAAACAAATACCTTGAGAAAAAGCTTAAATAAACAAACTTGATGATGATAGAAATATCACAAATCCATTTTAAGTAAAAATCAATATACAAAGAAGAAATCTTTTAAGTTGTCCTTTCATTTCCTTGGATTACCTTAAATTGACGCTCTATAATTTCATGAGAATAAATTTCTTTAACTGGGGACCTCCACTGTAGGCCTCATCCCATTTATGGTATTGGGCTGTTTAATGCTCTTCTCACAGCATCACAGGTCAAAGACCTGTAGTGGTGAGGGAGGCAAGAGCAGTCTTTAACGCTTCACTGCACTGTTGCACAATGAAAAACTACCACGTAGCACATCTATACTGCCAGTGCCAAGCATGGAAAATACACAAGTATTTTACACAATAATAATGACAACAAGCTTTCAGTATACAGGAAAATATACAGCACTATTCATACCAAAAGTAGGGGTCTGTGCAAATAAGAATTTTCAAAATTGCTACAGATAAAAGATGCTGTAAGATATTACCTTCATTATAGAAGCTTATTTGCAAGTAGCCACTCTTGAATTCACAGTTGTAAAAAAAAAAATTTCAAGGCAAGGAACTGTTTGAGAAGTGCCAATTTAACTTTTATAATTCATTAGAGAAAGTTTATCGAAATTAATAGTATCTTTATTAAATGTAATTTTTCTGCAGCTGGTTAGCCCGCTAGCTTTAGGAATTTGGAAGTAGGAAGGGTTAAAAATTGTGCGGGACTTCAACTAGAGCTTTTGGTAATTAAGAAACTGATTTTCCATTCAATAAAAAAAAAAAGACAACTGACAGTTTAGGTGTTCTCCCCACTGTGATTAGGAAAATGGAACAAAATAAAAGTATTAATAAATTACTATTCCGTACAAAAATAATGTTTTGATGGGTTCAGAAAGCTTCCATTTCAAATCTTTTTGATATACAATAAACAGAAAGTCATTTTATCCTGAAAAAAAACAAAAATGTTTATTTTCAAGAGCAAAATCTTCAAGATCTTAGAGGAAAAATTGCTTTTCATAATTTTATCTTTTTCAGTAAAAAAATTTCCTAATTTATAAATGATTGTCAGTATATAGCTTTTAAGTTATTAATATTGTCAATTTATTAAATGCTATTTATCAATAGAGCAGTAAAATATATATATTTTAATGATAAAGATTTGAAGAAAATCTTTTATCTTTCTACATAATCTAATAGATAGCACAAAAAGTTAAAATGTGTGATTGCATCCATGAGTGCAAAACTGCATTAGAATAAAATGTGCAATCAAAGTGGGCAGTGCTTACAAATACACAACTTACATCTCCTGTAGATACTAACACTCTCATGCCAAATTGGTATCATACACACAATACTACTCAAATTTTCCAGATAATGATGTAGGAAAGTATTGTAATTAGAAAACATTATATCTCATCAGGAAACTGAGTAGCTGCTCTCACCACCCTCCCAAAACGGGCAAACTTTTATATCTTTATTGCTAGTGTTATCAGCTTACCTCTACACAAATTCATTGTACAAACTTTTTTTCCTAGGAAATTGATATTCACTTCATTAAGCACAAATTCTTTTCATTCTTACTCAAGGTATGGAACACTTCTTAACCGAAATCAATCAATTCATTCAGTGTGCAAAGTGGGACAATCTGCTTTTTCCTAATTTTGGCAAAGACTAAATTAATGTTTTTTGGATCAATTAATCTTCTCACTGATTTAAGATAAGATTTTCCAGGGTGTCTTATATTTGCATCTTCTTATGTTTCCTAAATGTATAATGTACAATGTAATAATACAGGCTTTTCCTTGTCTTATGTACAGTGCAAGACATACAGCAGATCAAGGGTTTGCTTGGCTTCTACCAACTACTTACTTGTTTGAATTGATATTTGTGAATTTGTTTTCCCAGTGTATGAATCTCAACCCTGCAACAATCTGTTCTTTTTAGAGCAAGCTGCATAATATCATATAGCTCTCTGATATGCATCGTATTGATCACCAGGCTATACATAAGGAATACATACTAGACCTGAGTACTGCTACTTTCTTTGGTATGGAAGAACATGCCACTTAAAGGTAAAACATGCAATTTACATTTTATTTAAAAAAAAGTCCACCACCAACAGAATTATCAACAAAGTTCTGATTGCAGGATCTTTTATCACAAGAAGTGATGACATACAACTGTGATGCAGCATTAGCCTCTGATACCTGCTGAATTTGGTAAGTGAGAAAAACCCCTGCAGATCTGAAATCTGAGGAAAAAGAAATAACTACATTATTCAGTTTTCCCCACATACTTCTGTGATAGAAACTTTTCATAGACATAAATCATAAAATGATGCTACTACAAGTCAACATAGAATTCAAGCCCATTCCAAAGCTGACATGAAAAAAATGAGTAAAATTAATTTAGAACTTCTGTTAACTGTTAGACATCCTATGTGCAATTTCGGCTACAACAGGGTGTATAAAAGTGTAAGTTAATTCAAATCCTTCAGAAATTACTATTGTTTCAGTGATCTTTCTTGCTGTGAAGCCTCTTTGACACCAGCTCAGATTTTCTTCTCACATCGAGAAGTATAAACACTGGAAGCTTGAATACACCATATCTACTGAGCACAATCTGGCATATTGCCATTGATTTTGAAATGGTCATCTCAATGCCACCTTCTCTAGTTTAACATGAGATTTATAGAAGTCAGAGTTCTGTAGTGAGAGTTAGGCCATTAAAGCAGCTGAAAGATTGTAAGGTACTCAACATTGTCAGGTTTTTGTCATCTGAGTGTCTTAAACACATCAGCTGAAGTCATGAACATAGCCACTCTCCTGCAGCAGCATAATCAAGAGAATTGCATATTACTGTTATATGGCTGTGCCCTTGAAATGCATTATAACCTTAAGTTTAAATATACACTGGTGTGACTATTACTTTCAGGGCCCAGACTGATCTTTCCCTGTTGCTCTGTGCCATGTGTAACTGTGTGCTAGACCTAGGTCTCTACCTTATGCCCAAGGCAGAACAGTACTAATTCTAGAAGGACCCGAAGTACTTTCACTTAGGCTTATGTTCTCAAGTGTTTTTGTTGCTACGCAAAACGAAACACAGGTGCTTCTGAAATTTTTCTTCCACACTTTGGAACCATGATTTTTAAAGTGCCTCAGAATCAGACATAGCACAAGTAAGGAACGCTGTCTCTACTTGTTCTAGTTTACAATAGCTACCCACTGTAAAAATATTAATCACTTCCAGAAGTCTAGCTTTAATGTTTGTTTATACCTTTCGGGGATCAACATATAGAGTCCTTGCTCTGTTTTCTACTCATAACTGTAGCTTCTTGATGGCATTGTAAATCAAAGCATTGTCTTTGTTCATTTGTTATCCATTTTTTTTGGCTGTTCCTAACAAAAATATGGTCCTTCTCTACAGTAATAAATAGTTCATAATCACTCTGTATCTACCCAATACAACCTGAAATTGTCCTTTCCCTCCAGCTCTCAGGACCTGAATAGTCTTTTGGTCTCCTTGTATACTTCAGCGATCCTATTTCACAGAGGCAAGAACTACTGTGTCATTGTTATTGGATGGCTCCTTTCCCACAGATAGAAAGATTCAGAGAAAAGTTTCCCCTGTACTTGTAAACATATAATTACTGAAATAGCCCCAGAACACACTGAGAAATCCTGTGAGATATATAAAACAGCATATCAGGAAAATCAGTAGTGTGTATGAGGTGTATATTAAGCAAAGGAAGATGAAAATTCTTCATGTACTGTAAGTCTTTTAGTGTTATTAGTATCATCTATTTTAGGATCAAAAGGGAAGACTAAAGAATCGTATAAGGTCTTTCTCATCTGTACTTGTTCTGCAAAGCACAGAGAGGAGCATAATTCTGACAATGAAATAAGCATTTTAAAATATGCCTTGTTAGTGTATGGTGAAGGAGACACAATCACTTAGTCAAAAGCATTGCAACCTAGTGGTTAAATAAAAACAATCAGTCCTGCAGCAGCTATGAGATATTCAGAATTTGCCCGTCTCTCACAGCAGATTAGTACTATAGTGTTTTGTCCACCTTTATATAATAAAAAAATTTAAAAATTATTAAAAATCCCAACTTGTTTCACAGTAAGCACCCCTATTTCTCTCTTCAGAGTTCATTGAAGGCCTCAAAAGCCTTCTTGATGAAAATCTGTATGAAAGCCAATACACTAATATTTCAGCTCAGAGAAAATACTTTTTCCCCCCTCTAAAATTTGTTACCAAAAATGTTTGTGTAGTTGTGCTCCGAAATGTTAATGCCAGTTAAGCATGCAAGAACTAAGATGTTAATTCAAGCAAGAGTGTAATTGTCATGTGCATTTACAGTAAATCAGAAAAACACATATATATATCTGAGGAGTTTCACTCACAGATGGATATGCTACCACACAAGAAGACAGGAGTTTCAAGAAATCTACAGCTTGTCATATGCTTGAGCCTAAGCTTAGGCTAACCTAACACTCACTGTTTGTACTTGCAGCCTCAACCAAAGGGTATTACTGAGACTAGAAGCTTACAGTGGTTGAATAAAAACAACTGGACAGACAGATGAAGCATAGAAAGAAGCCACCTTTGGTTCAATAATAGTTGAGCTACAAATCGCTGGATGTTGGGAGAGTAAGTGGGGCAGTATCATTACGTACTTGTTCTGATCTTGCACATTTCCCTAGACATCTGCTATTAGCCAAAGGATACAGGCTACATAATGGTTTCTCTGACTTGGTAGTGTTGATCTGGTGTTTTTATTTTCTGAGGTTTGCTTCCTGAAACCTCAGCCATAAGCCAAGTCCTTAGAGACTACGTATGATATCCTTCGAATAGAAACTGTTCCAGAAAGTATAATCTGGAAGCCAGAAAATCCACTTAACTTTCCTTGTTTTCAGAATTTAAAGCATTCACAACACATGTTCACAGTTCAACTCTTCTTTTGATTCCATAGGTATTAATACCAAATATCAGAGGGCGTTTTATGCTGAGATTGGAAATGCTATATATTGCCCAGGCCATAGACATGGCTACATTGGGAAGGTGGGAAAATTATTCACAGTGTGAGTTACTTTTTAATGTTGCTTTATCTTTTGCCTAGAGAACCTAACGTTGGTTACAACTACAGGAAAGTATTCCTTATTGTGTTTTACATAACAGATTTTGAAAGGACCAACCTAAGAATTCACATGAGAGTACTCTAGGATAGCAAACTTGCATATTTGACAGGCTCTAGCTAGATGCTTGAAGATACAGTGAATGTTATAATCAAATTTAAGGAGCAGCTAGAAGAATATACAAAAGGAATCACTGGGGTTCCTTCAGACGTGGCAGAAAACCACTGGCAAAGGTGTGTTCCATACACTGGAATCAGAGGTATACAAGAAAAAAAAGACCAAATACCAAAATAAATGTAAAAGACTACAAATTTGATGGCAGAAAGATACAGTAAAATGCTATAGTAAGTATTCTACAGTCAATGAAGACAGACTCCTGGAGATTATGGAATATTGGTACTGTCATAAAGGCAGTCAGGTAAAGGTATTAAACAACAAATAGAGAAAAAGAACCATTTTCCCATCTATGCAGATGTCATCTGTAATGTTTGACAGAACCAAGAACCCACTTTCAGAAAGTTTGAGAAAAACAAACAAAATCCCCAAACGTGTTTACTTCCCATTCTAACATTAAAGTTGTACTTTACAATTTTCCATCACATCCTTACAGTACCTATTTTTTGAGGACAGAAATATTTTTTTCCTTCTTTTCTCCCCATGCAAAGCTACTTAAGCACATTTCACTGAAATTGACAAAATTCTTTTGGGGAAGACAATGACATTTTCTGTCAGCTCCAGAACACTGCAGAAGGTAAATATCGTTAGTGAGACTGTAATGGGAAATGCTGCACACAGTATAAGATTCTTTCAGAAAAATAAAATTGAATGTTGTATTTATTAATAAAATAATGTATTTTAAAGGAGACAAGAAATGCACTAAGTTCCTGAAAGTTCCAAAGAAGTGTTCACTTACACCCCATTTTGATAAAGCAATAGAACAAACCCCCACAACCTCAGTTAGTTCTCAGAGGCACTGACACATATAATAATCTCATAGTGTTCTCTGCACTCACTTTCCTCAATCACAGGTCTTTGATTATTTCAGCTGACATTTTGAATAAACTTCCTTCTTTTTAAAAAGGAGGAAAGACAAACATGTTAACACGATGTGAAATGACAGAGAGACATAAAAACTGTCTGCATGTGGTTGCTCTTGACCCGTAGCGGGGGCACTTGCACAGGACTGTAGCAGGTAAATCTGCTTGGCAGCGTGACAGCTGGTTGCAACATTACACTTTTTAGACAAACACAAATGTATGGATGATCAAAAGGAAGCAGCAATTTGAGACCAAGCATTTAGACAAAAATCATACTATAACATCATGCTACAGATGTGGCATGCATTGAAACTTGTGTCAGAAAAACAACAGGAATTAGTTTAAAGCAGAACACCACTGGAGTGAACTTGGAGGAAACAGTCAGCCAGCAGTGTGCCATATTCTGATCTTAGCTAAACCAAGTTAAATACAGAATCCTGGCTGCTCTGACTATTTTTCTCTAAACTCTCACAAAATTATCATGTCTCATTCACTCTGAATTGGACTTACACAGCTGATCCTTGTGTCATGCTCACATGTAGCCCAACCTGTACAGAGCCTCTCTCAGCTTCATAATCCTATATATTCAAGACAACAGTCAGTTTTGTTCTCCAGACCAGTTATTTCTGAGGTACATGACTCTCGTTGGAATAAGGGAGATAAATACTATCTAAAAATATATATATATTGAAGTGGTATAATACAGCCCTGCATACTTAAAACATTCCTGTAGCACTAAAAATAACATATAAAAATTCATGAAAATTTGTAATGGAATCAGAGAAACAATCTCCAGATTTCATAAAGCAGCATATCCTCCTTAATTTGTTTGCTCTTTACATTCGTTTGCTATAAGGTTGACATAAAGGTATATGCTTGATTTTGGATGCCATGCTTTCATACTATTTATTTTGACTCTGTCCTTGACTTTTCTGCTTACTTTTCCTTGATGTTTTTTTTAGAAGACACTAAGAAACAGCAAGCTTGATCAGACAGTTAGCTAACCCCTCTCTCCTTTGCCATAACAGTCTCTAAGAAATTGTTCTATGTGTGCTCTTGTTCATCTCTGCATGTTGGGGAGGGTGTATTAGGTACTGAGCTCTACAGTCTCTCTGTATATATACTTTATAATACTCTCAGTATTAGGTACTGAGCTCTTATGTCCAGCTCTACAACATTCAACACTAGCATAAAACAGAAGATACACTGCTCACTTGGTTCAGTAAATTTAGCATTAAGCTATAACAATAATGATCTTAAGACATTGAAATGGAACAGAGATGGAGGAGCAGGGCATTTACACTGGATAAAATTATCCAAACAAAATTCATGTAGCCCACAAATGCTATTACTCCTCTTTCAAAAAATGATATAAACCATTCAGTATTTTTAAATTAACAGGGTCTAAGCACATCAGTTTATTTCTTACCCATGATGAAACATAATGTACTGAAATAATAGTACTACCACTTCAGACATCAATTTTACTTGGATGTTTCTCATCCAAAAGGCAACTGTGGGCAGTGTGAATGGATGGCAGCATTCAGTGAAATGCTACTGCTGAAGGCACTTAGCAACGTGCTCTTTTTATCTATATTTTATTTTGATACAGGAAGTCAAAACAAAGGGATTGTATATTTAAAGAAATAGAAAGACAACCTTCAGATACACTGAGTCAGAAGGTCTCTAACAAAACCTAGTGGAATTCATTTGTGCTTTCAATTTCACCAGAATGCAATGTAAACAACTATGTGAACCACACAGCCAACTTTTAAATTAAATCCTACAATGAATAATTTATATTTTCAAAGAAGGATTAGAAGTCCCATTCAATTGCAGAGTTTCAGGGGTGGCTTTAATAATTTACATGCTTTCCAAAGGTGAATAAAATGTCCTCCTGAACAAATATCAAAACAATCCAAATATTTTCTTTGTTAAAGTCACATTGTGATTGACAAAGGAAAGGGACAGTGTGCTGGGGGAGATAGGGGGAGGAACTCAATGATTTTAAAAGTAGAAATTTCTGTGTGTAATTTCTACCACCCAGTCAAAGAGAATAAGGAAAAATAAAACACACTATCAACAGCAAAATCTGCATATAATTTATTTTTTGCCCTTCACAGAAAGTCTTGGAATTCTACTCTGGTTTTTTTTTTGTGTGTGGGAGACCACACTGATCTCTCTCAGCAACATGAAAAGAACTTGAAGCCAAATGTTCTCAGTATTACCAGGGCTATCTGTGACCTTGCAAGAAGTCAAATATACAAGACAAACACTGTGTAGAGACTGTCACCTGGCTACAAGGAACACACATTAGCTTTAGGTGACCTGTTCCAACTATAGCTGCCTCACTGGAGTTTTTGTAGATAAACCAGCTCCCCTTGCCGTAATTCACAGCCTCTGTTCTTTGCAGTCCTAATAAATATTCTTCTGATATCTTTATCCTGAACATGTGTACCCTCTGAAAAAGGGCAAGGAATATTGTGTCTGATAAAACAGAGTCCACTGCTCTGGAAATCTTGGTGCAAGTGATCTATATCTTAAATGCTCAGGAAGCATTAAGGTAAAATTTAACGCAAAACAAATGTCCTGTGCTACAGACATAATTCATAAATTAATTACACTTTCTGCACTGATTTTCTCTTCCTTATGAAGAAATGGTACAGTAGATGGCTGCTTCCTTCGAACATAGAATAACGCAGTCTTTTGACCATTTGCAAAGAAGTATTCTAGACCAGACAATGGTTTGCAATTTTGGTAACCAGCATGACAGGTTTAAGAACAGCAATCTCTACTCACTGTAATACTGACATCAGTTAGCTCTCAATTCTGTTATCTGAAGCAATGTAGGAAAGAAAAATATTTTTCAACCAAATGACATAGTTTATCATATACCCAATGTAGCAGGAAAAAATAATTGCAGGGGAAAAAAAACATCAAAATAAAAAACATCAGGTGATCGTAAAGATCAAAATGACTCCAGCTCCAAATCCCAGTCAAAGGAAGACTGCTGGCAAAAATTTTGATGCCAAACTTTCATTTCCAACTTGAGTCCAAACAGACAAGAAGGATGAAGTATAATTTTACAAATGCAAAAAGAAAAGGTGGAGAAATTAAGTTACTCAGGACAGCATCAGTAAGTTAATACAGATGTACTGAGTCTTAGTTTGGTTCTTCATAAACAAGACCAGCCACCCTGACGTCAGCGTCTCTGCTATGAGTCAGGAACGATTCTATTCACCTAAGTGGAATACTCAGGCATAAAGATGCTGCCTTCCAGACAAGTAACTGGCATAAAAGTGTCTGCTGGATTTTCAGTGCCACAGGAAATTATCTTCAAATACTCAATGCAATGCTCAACTGAAAATTAAGACGTCAGAAGTTCTGTTTAATACTGTGATGGAACACCAAGTCCAGCAGAAGAGATACATGATTGTCTTTTAAGGACCATGCTTGATCTTTGTAACATTCTAATCTGTCAGTATAATCTACTGATAATTAACTTGGGAGAGTTTGTCATTTTAGGCTGGGAAGGAGAGAGGAAAGAATCATAGAATAGTTTGGATTGAAAGGGACCTTTAAAGGTCATCTAGTCCAAACCCCCTGCAACGAGCAGGGACATCTTCAACTAGATAAAGTTGCTCAGAGCCTGTAAGGGTCCAGACAATGCAAGGGTAAATGCCTCAAAGATTTGTCTAAGGTGTTAAAGTGAAGGACAAAGCCTGTAAGTGTTGAATACAGAATCAGAGGCTGAATGTTGTGCTTATCTTGTGCTGATAAGCACTTGACCTGAGCAAAGGGACTTCACATCCTGGCCCCTGACGGTCAGGCACTGAATGAAGGGGAGGCCCTTGCAGTCCAACGCTACTCTGGTAAATCTAAGACCACTTTCAATTGCCTCCATACCCAACTCCCATTTTCCAAGAGTCCTGCACCTAGATGAGGTCAAACAGAGGTAACTGCAGCAGGGGGAGATCGAGACATCCAACTCAAGACCGAAAAGACTTCCCCCCCACACCTGTAAGGAGCATGCATGCTAATTTACATGGAAAGCAAGGCCAAGTTAACCTATAACAGAACAGGTGATTATCACCAACTAATTAATTAGCATGAGAAGCAAGAAACTCAGTTAAAGGGAGGAGATTAGTTGCCTATAAAAACTGAGAAAATCACTGTAAAGGCAGTGCCCCCCCAGGACCTGGAACCCCCTCCTTCACTGGCCGGATCAATGCTGGACCCAGGACTAGTGATATCTTATTATTTCTCCCTCTTGTTCTTTTTCCTCTCTGTCTTTTCTGTTCCCCATGCTCTTTTCCTTCTCCTTTGAAACTGTAAAAGCAAGGCTTATCATAATCGTACCACTGTGGTTGGCTTACAATAATTGTGCCTCAGTAGTTTGCTTATCATTATCATGCCACAATAAGTTAGTTTATTGTAATCATGAATAAACATTGTAAAGTGATACATGATCTCTGGCACCATTTCATTTTAATCCAACCAAGGGGATCAGCAAATCTGAGTCACTCTCGGTTGTGGAGTGGGGCATTTAATCACTGTCTTTATTGGGGTGTGACAGAACAGCGTCCAACCTGACCTTGAATGTTTCCAGGGACAGGGCATCTACCACCTCTGTGGGTAACCCATTCCAGTGTTTCACCACTTCATCGTAAAAGAAAGAGGATGATTTCTAAATATATTTTATTGCCTGTGGACAAATACACAACATCAGTTTCACCAAAGAATTAAGGCCACAATCTTCCTCTCATTTCACTGTCTTTCAATTTTGCTGATGTTTTTTCAAACGAGATTTCAGAAGAGTCCTTGCTAAATTAGCTGCCAAGTTCCTACTGAACTAAGTCATTGTGGAATGGTATGGGCATCTGCAACTTTCTTAGGCATCTAAATAGTCCTAGAACTCAGTATTGCTGTGTACAGAGGTGCTTTTCCCCCATTCGTCTTTATTAAGCTGTAAGAAACCTTACAATAAACAGAGGTAAAACATCATTCTCATATCCCCACACATACCTTTACCTCGACCCTAAAATGATGAATCAGCATTATAAGCACTGATGAAGCAGTTCAGGAGTGAAGATCAGGAAAACAAAAATCCTGCAGAGACTGTATACGCACCAAGTGACACAGGCAAATAAGGAAACTCCAAACATCTCCACATCGAGAAGGTGTTTAATAATGATTGATAGATGGAGTGGTTTTTACCACTTCTAATGGCCACTCCTCCTTCCTTGATTTGAGTTTATCCAGTCTCACTGATGTTCCCATTCAAACTTCCTCCTGAAGAGCAATGATTTTTTAGACAAAGAGGTGTCTGCACCCATGCCATGAAAATAAATTACAGCAGGATTAAAAATGTCAGTTATAGACAGGAAAGAAGATAAAAATCCTACACAGAAGAACTATTAGACATTTGATTTTGTATGAGTGTATGTAACTTAGTCTTCCTCAGATGACAATATCTTGTTATTCACTGTCCTTTTTCACAAAGTGCTCCTCTTTTATTCAGTACTGTATGTAGCAGGCTACACTGCCCATTATATTAGTATCCTATGTCATGACAGGAAACTAACAGAGCGCTGCTTTTTTTGGGTGCTTTCTCTTTTCCATCTCATTTCAAGTCCCTGGTGTATTAATTACCGCAAGTTTTTGTGATGATATCTTAAATAATATCTTAGCATTTTTATTCAGAGGAATATATTTATTAATTACACAGGTTGTAACACATCATGATCAATTGCAATTTCTAAGATGCAATGGAGGGTATCCTCTACTACCCCTGAAATCTTTAGGAAGTTTCCTAGCTGTGGTGAACTAGTAGAACACCTTCCAAGACAGTGGAACAATAGTAATTTATATCTACTGAGGTTACAAATAAATATTTACTATGGAAAATAAATCCCAAACCTGTCTCTTTCAATTTGGGTAGCAGAGTCCATTGCATCTGAAACTTATCAAGAAATCTTAGCGTTCTGTGGTCTAACCATGATACAGTTCCAGCTGACAAGAATTCTTTAACCATAGCAATATTCTGTAAGAACAGCGATATTACAGTGGTTTTCAAGTGAATGACAAGGAACAAGTTGTTTTCAGAAGTAGTATATTCATTGGCATAAAAATGATAGATGAGGGTGGTCAGACTGAGGGCAGACAGATTGCTTTATACTCATTCAGGATCCTCTGTTATGTGAGCAGGGCATAGGACCAGCACCAAGTCTTCCACATACAGTAATTTCATCAGGGGAAAGTCTGACTGCTGTCTTGAAAATGGCAAAACAGGAGGGAGACAAAGCTCAAAAACTTCCACCCAGTCCAAAGTTTTGTTGAAAAACTTAATTAAACATATCCTACTGGACTACGGTTATTTTGAGCAGCCAATCTTCTGTCCGGATTGTTTCAGCTCAATATATATGGCATCCACTTAAGTAAAAACCTTTCATTTGTCAAAGTAAAGTATTCCTGTTTCAAGTTATAAGGCTTTTTATATTATTTTTAATAGAATATCATCACCAGATTTTTTAAAACTTTATTAATATACATAGGCTCTTAAAAGAAAAAGGAGGGCAAAACCTATCCCTGCAAATGTCACTTTCCCAAGTGAAAGCTACAGAAAAATGTAGACGATAAAATATCCTTCCAAGAATATTCTCACGAGGGGATTCTCCAACTTTTCCCTCAGCTTTGAGCTGTGGTGCAGCTGAGGCTCTAGTGGGACAAACTATACATTCTCTCAACTTAGAAGACTCTGCTCTAGTAGAAACCCTACAAAGCGAATCCAACGTCTTGGTTGAACGGTGATATTTAAAAGTGAATTTCAAATTTATGTTTGAATATGTAATGCCAATTCTGCTTCTAAAATATTTTTCTGAGCCAATCGGAAAAAAAGATACACAACAAGATCGATTTGTCAGATTTTAATTAATGGATACAGGTGAAAAACTGCTCACAGGCAAGTTACAACCAATACATCAAACAAAGCTGTAGATTAAACATTTTGAATTACAAGCAACTGTTACATCGTTCAAGCAGTTGAAGGTTATCATGTATAAAACCTTATACCCACAAGGACAGGGAAGATATTTGTTCTGGGACTGGGCAAGTACCAAGAATGCGTCCCTGAGAATTTGCAACAGAGTGGAAATAGCAGCACTGAACACTTCTCCATTTGTGAAGAACTATCAACAAACAAGGAAGTAAGTGATAATCAAGGCAAATGAGCTTGTTAGTCTCAAATTTACTAAGGCAGTGATGACTCCAGCGACCTTGCATTGCTGAAACCATCCACTTCCTTTCTTGTAGTTCTCTTGCCTGAGTTTTTTTTCAGGAGATTAACGAACGTTAGGCTAAATACTGCCATAAGATGCATGGATGTACAAGGAGAGGATAAAGTACATGAAGTTACAGAAGAGGATGCAAAGGAAGGTGCTTAGAGTAGGTACCACTTTGTAATTCCAGGGCATATTGGTAGCTGTAACTAATCCTGTAATATACTACTGCAGGCATACTCTATAACAATTAGTTGCCCTTAACATATGATAAAGCAGTGGTACTGCTAGTCAGCAAAAAATGAACAGAGCATCAGCCTAAAGCTGGATACCTGAAATAGTCAGTACTCACTCGTCATTGCCAGCACAGTCAGATGAGGGGCAAGATCTTCAGTGCTTCCTATCCAATCGCACAAACTTGTGCCAGTTTATTCAAGTTCTCTTGAATGTTTTCTGCCTACAAGTGTCTGTTTCTGAAGCATACCGCGTCTTTTCTTCCCTGTGTTTTAAAACATATTTGGCTTTTTTTTCCAAAAAGAGAAAGAAAAGAGTACTTAGGGTGCTCTCCATCTTCAGCTTCTGTCAAAGCCATATAAAAGAACAATCAGAATAAGAATGAAATCCAAGCGCCTCAAGCACTCCAAGAGGAATTTCAGCCTACCTTGCATGCAACAGGTGTTAAAATCCACTTGAAGAGCGGGAGTAATCAACCTACCTGCTTATGCTGGAGTTCATTTCATTCTCATTCGCCATCAGTTTTTAAATGCAAATGTTTATGATAAAGCATGTGAACACTGGAAGTCCACATTTGAGAATGGAAAGAAACTTTGTGCACTTCTGTGGAGCTAAGAACTTCCAAATTTAATCACACTTAACAATTTAATGGGAAAAATATAGAATACAATTTGAAAAGCAGAAAACGTATAAAAGATATATCTGAATAAGGGATTTTTTTCTTCCCCAGGTGCTATTTTGAGGACCATGATGGCATTCAGATTTTTCCATAAAATATTTACAAAATGCATTTGTTTCCAGACCTTGTTAAAGACCAAATTTCCCAAAGCCTGTACTGCTACTGATCTCAATTATTCATCATTATTATAACTATGCAAGATGATCTTGTAAAAATGATAGAATCTGGCCCTTGTGGTTTAGTGGTAAATGCAATTTTTATCTCAAGCTAATTTACACGAGTACAATTTGGAAACAAATATATTGCACATATCAAGTATTCACATGATGATCCCATTACAAGCTGAGGCTGCTCCATTGCAAAAACAGTTTGACAGCTTCCTAAGAACTGGCAAACGTCCGGTTTCTTATCTTTGCTGTTACAAGGAGAATTCTTAATGGAGACATCCCAGGCTCTCAGGAAAAAGTAAAAAAGCACAACAAATTTTCCTTTCAGAGACACACTGGAAGAGAGAAACGAGAAAAAAGACTGCTGAAGAACTACTAACATTTGATTCACATTAACATACAGGACTGATGACTAATTGTTGAAGGATTTGTTACAGGATACTGAAATAAGACAGATCAGAGGAATGTTGAACAGGGGAACAGTCATCAAGGTAAGAAGCTGTGCATCCTTGTGTATCCACAACCAAGGCGTAATTGTCAAGATGAGGGGACAGACATCCTTTGGCAGCAGTGAAATCCATCAAATTGTGTCCTTTAGATGAATTTGTCTCATTATAATGTGGAAACCACACCTCCAGTGCTTATGAAACCCACCTCTGAGCAAAGACCCCTGCTCACTGAGCATGCTCAGAACATTTAAATTGTACTGTACCTTTAGAACAAGACAAGATGTGTAAGGACCAATGGGGAAAGAGGATGATTAAAAGTACTGATAGCTGTTGCTCAAAATGTATAAATGTTAACTGCATATTGTGTGCTAGCTCTGTGGAATTACCCCCTAGCACCCATCACTGCACAGACCTGAAATAAATATCTCAGATCTGCGTGTGAGATTGCCTTGTTGCACACCAGGTGAGTGAACCCTTTTGTGGGACAGCACGACCAACAAAGTCACTTGTCGCTACAATGACAGGAGCCAACAGATCCTGGTGTTCCATGGCTAATTCACAAATACTGGAGATAAGGCCATCATTTTTGTTCTTCTTACTCCTTGCAAATGAAATTCAATAATGTAAGAGAAAAAGGACTTTCAAAGTGGTTGCCAGCTGGTACGTTTTAAAGAGTATTTTGTATATTCATGGGTTACTCATGCAGAAGTTCACAAGGAAAAATTCCTTTGGAGAATTGCTTTGCTTTTACTGCTTCACTGAGGTGAAGTGAAAGGGAAAACTTCTCTGCAAATTTTAATTTATCACAAACTGTCTGGAATCTTTAATCTTGTGACAACCTATATCTCTCCTAGGTCCTCATCTTACATTAACCTCATCAGCCTTTACCACTGTTTCAAATATCTTAACTTTCAGAAACCCTGGGACAAGATTTGCGATAAGAATCTTCCAATAAAATTTTTCAACTCTCAGAAAATATGTTATCAAATGTTCCTGCTGAGGAATAAATGTAAAGACCACTGTGCCTGCTTACATAATTGCCCCAAGACCCCAGAAGTTCCAGCTTCACTTGAAGTAAAAAATCACTCTATTTCCCACTCACTAAATCTTATGATCCCTTTTGATCTCCCAGGGAGGGCGAGTCACCAGTTTCAGGCCCTTTATCTGAAAACAAAATTGTATGTTGCTGACTTGCTTATTATCTGTACACTTTCTCCTCCAAGTCAATCACTCTGAAAGTGTTTATTTCTCTTGACAGTCGCTTTTGGAAAGGCATTTGACAGCAACATGCATCTGAAATCCTCTAGGCAAAGGCTAATGTAATAAGTAAAATTCATGGATCAAGGAAGGAAACATATGCACCAACCATGTTGTACACAGGTCGCTCTAGAGATCAAATCTTTTTGCTATTAAACTGGCGTAATAGAAATGTAACTCAATGAAGCTACACATGATTTAAACCACAGCATGTGAGAGTCCCAAACGGCAAGAAAAATAAAAAATAGTTCTAGCTAGTTAAAAATATAGTATTTCAATGGAAAATTGCTTGCTTGTTTTTTCCATATGTTATTTCTAATCATGAACTTCTAGCCCAGAACTCTAATTTCTTACACCAAAGGTTACTACTAACATTAACTGTTGGCTAGAACAGGTGTTTCTGATTGTGGACCGATTCTTTATTACTCTGCAAAATTCTATGATCCAAAGGCTGCACTATTTAGGCAACAAAAATTCACATTTTTAGCTGATGTTTCGAGACTCACTTGAGTTTACCAAAATCAAGCTTAAGAACAGACTTCTGGATTGTCTTTACTGAATGTCTTCTACTTTTTTAAAAAAGAAAATCATAGAAAAGTTTCAATGTAAATATGGCTATGAAAAAGTTATCCAAAAACAACTGCCCAAAAATTCTTTTCCAGTCCTAAGAGTTTACATTTTTAAAAAGCAAGTGTAAATTAAGGAGGCAATCACACTGACAGACTCAAGACAGACCCTAGATTTAATATAGCTTTATTTGTACAATTGCTTATGACTTCTATAACAATGCTGCATTGTCCTGCTAGTCTTTGTTATATCCATAACAGTGAAACTCAGCCTCTTCAGAGTAACACTGTACCACTGATACTTAATCCCTGGATACAGCAATTGTAATGAATGCAGACAAATAACAGCATCAAGCTCTCCTGGCCAGAAACTGTCAGGGCAGAGCGCTAAGCCTTGGCATGTTAAACACTGGTGAACAAACCACATTCATCTGCTCTGTTTGAAACTTTTGCTCACCCTGGAGACAGAAGTGCTGTTAGGCTCCTAACAGCATGTTCTCAGCAGCTTACTGGATTAGTTCCTAATTGTTCCAGTTAATCACTGTACAAATCAAACCAGATTTTCTGAAACTGACAGCTATATGAAAGCAATAAACTAAAAGAAACAATAGAAATGAGAATAAATCAGTGAACTTCGTCTGATGGCCTGTCACGGTGGACCCCATGCATACATTATTCCTTTAGTCCTGCCATAAGACGTATTTATCTACTGATAGTAGATAAGGGCACAGTGGTGGCTGTGTCTAGCTTCCAGAAATACCATCTTGGGCATTCTATCCCTAGATCAACTTGCAGTAGAATGTCGTTGGATCTCATAATGAAACATTATTGCTAGCTGGGAATAGTTTCAGCATCATTTTATGGGGGTAAGGTATAGAACCTTTGAAATGCATTGTTTTCCTGTAAACTACCTCCAAAGACTTAAAAGTTACTCTTTTTTAAGCAACAGTGAATGCCGAAGACTCATTTTTAACAGTATCTCTATAGCAACATGTGTGCAGTCAGCTGCAATACGGGTATCAACGCAAACACAGTTCTGTGACATAGCATATTTTTCTCTCATATTTCCAAACTCTTATTGTAAGGGTTGACATGAGACAGGTATTATGCACAGTCACATTGTGAATAACTGATTATGTTTTTATCAATGTTCTTTTAAGAAAAGCTAACCATTTTCTGAGAGCACAGTTAATTTTACCTGAGCTGTACCCTCAAGTTATGAAAAACAAATGTTTCTTAAAAAGTGTACTCTGCAAAAGATACTAGAGTAGCACTACACAGCTGATATATATTTTAATAACTAAACTACTTCCATATTATACTCAAAGGATTTTTTATTTTAATCCCAAGGCTGGTATACGTACACTTAGCTGATACGTCAATGACTATTATGCAATAAATATTCTTATGTTCTAGAATTTAAAAGCTACAAGTCTACGGAAAGTTCCTTACCATGGATGGACTGCAGAAAAGGTTTTCAGCAGAAGTGGAGAGTGTAAATATTTCACATTTTTGGGTTTAGTGTTGTCTCTTGTTGCATTCCTAAGCGTGCTGTGGGAAAAGGAGGGCACAGCAGCTCAGGAGTGGTACACTCTCCAGACTACACATTGCCTTAAAGAACTTCAAAATGAAAGGACAGAAGGCACTGTTGATAACTTCCATCTAGCCTACAGCACGCTTTCAGAACTATGTTGTCTCTTGCAAACCTAGGTCCGCGAGAATAAAATCATTGACGCACAGAAATGATAATATACATAGGGATGAAAATGCTAAACATGGAGTTCACAAAGGAACTGCAATTTTCTTCTAAGCTCTGCCAAGAGAAATACAATCTCACTCTTTATTCAGAATGGGGCATTGGTGAAGCACCGCTAGAAGAGGGTTCAACTTGAGCAACTAATGCTGCAATCTAGCAAACTGGCTAACTAGTGAGCTGCAGTGTGGATATGATAGTGTAGCTGTCTGCTATAGTGGTGGGATGGATACTAACAGACAATACAAAACTGCAGTCAACATTTGTTTAAGAAAAGATGAAAAAAGTTGAGTATGCAAAAGATAGCTGAAAAACTGTTTTGTGTAGTGATTTAAATAAGTTTTCTTTACCTCTCAGGAAGTTTATTGAGAGATGACTTTAGTTATAGTATTTCTAAAGCTTCACAGGGAAAAATAACAGCAGAGAAACAAAAGTTCTTTAAAAAAATATTATAGGAAACAGGAACCAGTTGATGGGTGTTAAAATTGAAAAAAAAATTAAATGGTAACAGTATGACCCTGTGGCAGGGAAAGATCACATTGGACATTAGAAAGAGATTCTTCACTGAGAGGTAGGTCGGTCACAGGAACTGCTCCTCAGGGAAGTGGTCATGGAACTAAGTCTGTCAGAGGTCAAGGAACATCTTGAGGATGCTCTTAGTCATATGATTTTTTTAGGTAGTCCTGAGAGGAGCATGGAGTTGGATTCGATAATCCTTATGGGTCCCTTCCAACTTCAGATCTTCATGATTCTATGAAATTAGGCAAGTATTTTTTGTAAGTATGATTAGATTCTGGAATGAAATGTTGTTGGCAGCAGTATAGTCAGTCCTCTCTTGCACCCTGATTTAGATCAGACATGTCTGTAAAGAAGTTCTGAATCACTTACCACTAGTCAATCAAAAAATGTCAGCATGAAGACAGAGTTATGCAGTGATTCTGCCAGCTTTAAAAGGTCTGTCTTTTTAAAAAATGTTTGACTCCTAGTAATGTAATTTTTATATACTCATGGCTTAGATACTGAATAACTTTTAAAATTTCTCTTCTCAGGTTTATAGATTACATGACTCTTCTCTGGTTTTATTACTTTCTGTATCTTAGCACAATCAGCAGAAAATTCATCACTGGTGTTCTGGACTGTCATGGTTTTAAAATGGTTCAAAAAACTAAGGTAGATAGAGAGTATTTTATGATACTGTTTTAAAGGAAATTATTTCTTTCAACCCACCTTCTCAGCTACAAATTTAGTGTGTATCAATTTTATATGATTACTATCAGCCGGTTATACAAAGGAAAAACACACAAATGAAGTCAGGTAACTTAGGAAACTTGTGTTACTATTTAGTTACTTAAGATCAACAGCATGTTCAATTTTCCAGCAGTTCTGAGCATATGGAAGAACAGTAACCATTTACATCTTTAAGGGAACAGTCCATGCTAAAAAATACTGAGATCAGGGATTGACCTATCTTTTTTAAGTTAATCCATTTCTCAAAAACGTTCATTTCTTTCAAAGCGTGGGGGAGAAACTGACAATTCTTCTCATTCTTGCTTTGCAGCTCAGGGGTTAGAATACACAGAGTGTGGTTTAATTCCCTCTTCCCCCTTACTGACTGCCACAGCTCCTCACTCCTGGAAGCTTCCTTAACCACGCTACCCATTGATCTGCAGTGACACATACAGTCATTCCCACTGAAATTATTCAAGTCTCTGTGGAAGATCTGAGGATTATCCAAACCAAAGCAAGTACAGAAGACTACAAAACTCGGACTACCGCTGCTGCTGGTTCATCAGACATACACGGGTGGATGTGAGGTCTGAAGTATATCTGTGTTAGACAATTTACTTCTTAAGCCCAGTTCAGAAATTAATTCCTGAAGAGTCCTCTTCTCCAAGACAGTGTGCAAACTGCCACAAAGTTTACTGTTATCTTGTAAGACGAACAACAGTTCTCAGATTTCTCTCCAGCGTTTTTCCACACATTCCACTTAAGGTGTACAATGTCACTGTTGATAACAGCTCTGTGTGTAAGGAGGTCATTGACTCAGTAGATACCCAGTGTTAGCTCAAAAGGTAATTGTTTTGCACTCTTGGGCTCATCAAGACTAACAGAGAACTAAATGTTGACTTGGAATGCCTAAGTTAAAAAAGATCCATAGCACAGTACCAGAGCTCATGTAAGCAAATACAAGGTGAAAACAACGCACTACGTCTGAGAATGCTATCCTACATTAATTATGTAATTCTTCAATATGGTGATATGAGACTCTAACACAACTCCTATCTGGTGAAAGACAAAGGCCTCAAAGAAGAAAACTATCTGGTAGAGGATATAGAAGGACACTGATTTCTCTTTTGTATACATCCTCCCCACTCTTTTCCGCCCTAATTGTAACAGCAAGTAAAGGAACAATTTGCTAGAAGGTTTTCAATTTGGCATCAATACAGTACTTGCAGTCTATTCCAATGGGTAGACTCACCTTCTTTTGCCCACAAAACTAGTATGCATAAGACTAATAAAAAGACTGAAGTACACTATTATTTTTTAAACTTATTATTCTAGATGGATTAGATCGAATTCTGACATTTTACAGTTATCTGTATTTGTGCTTGTATATAACACAATCAGAATTTTGCCTGGTGTTTAACAAATGACATTGATTTCAACTTGAAAGTCTTACTTTTTCTCATAAAAAACCTGAGAGTTCTAGAAATGTTTTGAAGGTGTAAATCTATTTTTCTTCTCCCCCTCTCTCCCCTCATATTTGAATAGCAATCAGTACTGATTAGCATTTATGCTATGGTGAAATCTTTCGAGTGCCAGGTCCCTATTGTTTTGTCACACAAAAATTATACTTTTCAGCACCACTGTTCTCCTTAAAGAGTGTTTTATTTCTTCTACTTATTTTTCTTAAGAAAATATGAATCCTTTTCTCAGAGTTCCTGTTTCTTAGAATACCAATGAAGAGTATTAAAACTATAGAGAAAACAGAATATATTTTTTAAAAAAATTACTCCCTTGGTGCTGCTGTTCTTGTTACCATTTCTAATTTAGCCTGGTTAAATTTCATACTGCACTCTCCACTGAAGTTATATTTATTTATTTTGTTTTGTTCTTTTAAACTTAAGTACAGTAGAAGCATTATGCCAAATCTGGAAATCACCTTGAAGATGACAGTGAAAACAGTTGCAAATAAGTTGCCATATAATAGACTATAGGAAGAGAAAGCAGCTACAAAATAAAAACTATAATAGAGAGATGATATAATAGTATGTATTTTTCATATAGTCATGATAAATATGGAGGGTTTCCCCCAATATTATATACCTATGTCTGCTTGTATTCTGTAAATTATGTATGCCTATAAACCAATATATATACTTCATACAAACCTTACTTCCACTCCTATAGTAGTCAAAGAAGGTAATTCAAAGTCAGCAGAGTTATATCAGAGATTAATATGAGCTATATTTTGAGTAGCTATTCATTTAACCTGACTTGAGAGAAGAAGATACAGATACTGACCCTGCTTCGGCAGTGGGGTTGAACTAGATGACCCACAGAGGTCCCTTCCAACCCCGACCATTCTGTGATTCTGTGAAATAAAAACCAAGGAAGGTAGAAGTCACTCAAAAAATTGTTTTAATGAAGGAGATTTCACTGGTAACCCAAAATGTAACATGTCCATTTCCCTTTCACAAATGTAACCTTTACCCTAATCTCCTTTATTTGACATCTAACACATACTATTTTTCAGAAGCCATGTAAGTGTATCTTTGCAGAAAAGAGAGATATGCAAAAAGCTCATTTCTAAAAGAATCAGGTATTGGGCCGATGGAAAAAAAAACCTAAACCAACAAATTACTTCCCAGGTCTATAAATCTCAGAAGTTAAATTCTGCTTAAAGTAGACAGAGCTGACCCCAGCCTGCTCTGAACTCTCACTGAAAATCATTCGCAGACTTTATATATTTTTTTTCCAAAGCAACACTAATACATATTCCCAAACACTAATTGATTACTGTCATGGTTTAGCTTAGCTGGGCGCTAGGTGACCACCAAAGCTGCTCTATCATTCCTCCTCCTCAGTTGGACAGGGGAGAAAAAATATGACAAAAGGCTCAAAGTTTGAGATAAGGCCAGGGAGAGATCACTCACCAATTACCATCACAGGCAAAACAGACTTGACTTGGGGAAATTAGTGTAATATATTGCCAATCAAATCAGAGTAGGATAATGACAAATAAAATCAAATCTTAAAAACACCTTTCCCCTACCGCTCCCTTCTTCCTGGACTCAACTTCACTCCTGATATTCTCTACCTTCTCTCCAGCCCACCGTCGCAGGGGGACAGGGAATGAGGGTTGTGGTCAGTTCATCACGCGTTGTCTCTGCCATTCCTCTGTCCTCACGGAGATAACTCCTCACACTCTGCCCCTGCTCAAGCGTGGGTTCACTCCCACAGGCTGCTCTTCTCCATGAAACTTCTCCAACATTAGTCCTTCCTATAGGCTGCAGTCCTTCAGGATCAGCGTGCTCCAGTGTGGGCTCCTCTCTCCATGGGGCCACAGGTCCTGGCAGGAGCCTGCTCCAGCACAGGCTCCCCAGGGGTTCACAGCCTTTTTTGGGCATCCACCTGCTCCAGCATGGGCTTGTCCCTGGGCTGCAGGTGGAGATCTGCTCCACCGTGGACCTCCATGGGCTGCAGGGACACAGCCTGCCCCACCATAGTCTGCTCCACAGACTGCAAGGGAATCTCTGCTCCAGCATCTGGAGCACCTCCTCCCCCTCCTTCTTCACTAAACTTGACGTCTGCAGAGTTGTCTACTCACACATTCTCATTCCTCTCTACAGCTGCTATTCCATCACAGGTTTTTTTCTCCCCCTCTTATATATGTTGTCACAGAGGTGCTACCACCATCGCTGATGGGCTCGGCCTTGGCCAGCAGCAGGTCTGTCTTGGAGCTGGCTGACACTGGCTCTATAGGAGACAGAGAAAGCTTCTGGCATCTTCTCACAGAAGGCACCCCTGTAATCCCCCTGCTACCAAAACCTTGCCATGCAACCCAAAAAAATTACTAACTGAATGACATCTCCAGTGAATTTCACACCAGATGCACACAGTGCAAGAAAATAACATCTATCATATCCATCATTTCTATATAGTTCATCTCCGTCTTTTCAGTGAATGTCCCACCATGATGCATTTCTACACAATTGCTTTTACACATACCAGATCATTTTTATTGCAAACTCCAAGGAATAAGATCAGCATCTAATAATTATTTACCAACATACTCTCCAGTGATCAGTGCTGATTATTGACACTTCAGTCCCAGCAACCCCTGGTTTAGAACTTGTCCAAGACTAGTCACAACTAGGTCACAACTGATTATCTCACTAGGAAAGGAAACATCACTTTACGTAAGCTGTATGTTCTAAACAACTTGGCCCGGATGTCCTGTAACATTACTCTGTTTCTTTCCTGAGCTTCAAAGATTTCTCTTAACTTTTAAAATTCTTTTACCTATTTTACATAAAGCTTTACCGTTTTTACCATTATTCATTAAATAAAAACAAGTATATCACACTAGTCTAATAGATATTCACACACTTCTTCAATAGCACATGAATTTAATGAATATCAAAAGGATATCTAGGGATCTTTTTTAATCTTCCAGTATTCGAATGCTCTTACTCAGATCTAATGCTCTATCCTGCTGTTGCTTCACTAGTCATCTATTGTGAATATTTCCTTTTAATTTTTTAATAACTGAAAATTATGATAACGTGGAAAAGTTCATATCAACAAAAAAGAAAGCCTGAAAATTAGCATTAGTGTTATAATCACCGAGTGTATATTTTTATTTGCATATATTTAATTGTGTTCTTCAAGAACCTACGGTACATACTGATGAGAATTATTCTACTGAAATAGTAAAAAAAGTACAGATGTTGACACGTGTTTTAAAGTATTCAGACAGCCTTTACAACCTGTAATTTCTACTGACTAAAGAGCTTTAAATTCAGTGTTCTCTTGTCTCAGGAAGGGAAGACAACATCTTGAATCAAGCTTCAACCCTTTTTACCTTTATGACTTCAAATGACGCACGTGCAGACTGGTTAGTTACCTCTTTTCTTGAGCAACGACTGAGACCTACGTAGCATGGAACAACCTTTCTAGCAGAAATCTTCCACATTTAAGTAACTGATTACGAGAAAGCAGACATAATTTTGCCATACACATACTGCAAAGAAAAAAACTGCACACTCAGACTTTTTCTAAAGTTAACAGTATAAACCAGTAGCATTTTTATTGTCTACACTTATCCTACTTCAGTATATTTAGGAAGGGCTGGAGCTGATATCTTCCAAATACCAGAAACCTGACTAACTCGGCCCAATGCCCACTGAACACACTGGTGTCATGCATATGATTTTGACCAGCAAGTCAGCCAAGTGACCAAGACGACTCTTTTCTTCACTTGTTGTCTCCTACCTCTCTAGCAAGCAAAGCTTTTCAGGCAGGAAGCATTTCTAAAACTGTATTTGAAACAGTGCTACCATAAAAGGACCATAGCAGCATTCAAAAACATGCAAGTATCACTTAAATAAAAAATATTAGCAAAAAAGGCAGTCTGCATTACAGAAAACTTACCAGGTTGAAGCAAAAGAGTAAAAATAATAGAAGGGATGAAGTAAAGCGCAAAAATTAGAGCACACAAGATGTGGAATTGCCAAGTTCTGCAGGTGTTGCCTGTGTGTGATGAAAGGAATGGGGGAGAGGAGCAAACCAACAGAGGTCACAGTACATATTTCATATTTTTAACATATGTTAGCTTCTTAGGTTATTTCATTATTTTTAATGTTTTTCAGTTGCCTTGTTTTAAAAGTGTGTTTGTAGTGCTTTGTGTACCTTAATTTCTGTCAATACAAAAGTATCCTTCATACACAATAACAGAAATGGATCAGGAGTAAGACACTCTGCAGTAAAACAAAATGTTTAAAAAGCTTTTTGAAAACTGATTTAGGTACAAAGAAATTAATGTTTTGTTGTCCAGATAATCCGCTGCCTGCCAGTTCTCTTTCTGCTTATTTCCACTTCTAAACAACTAGTGTACTAAAAACTGCAATCACAAACATGAGGCTGAAGTTCCAGTTTCTGCAGATAGCATGTACCTGCATACAGCCTTGCCATTTTAGCGTATATTTCACATAGAGAATTTAGAGTAACACGAGAAAAGTAAGGCAAAAATCTGCAGACAGCACAATTGCTGAGGTCCTTCTCGCCTAGAAAAGATTTGAAGAAACAGTAGATTTACACCTATGGACAGCTTTCAAAGTGAGTGGAAACAACTTAGATGCAAATGTGATAGCTCATGAAAACGTCACTTCAGCACACAACAGTCAGAAAGTAAAGACGGTGTCAGGTTGTGTAAGAGAAAAGAGTAATACCAAACACATTAAAATGCCATTAAATAATGAAATTGAAACTCTAAAAATTCTGTTCAGCGTGATTACCTGATCTCTAAAGCATAAGAGCAGAAATAGAATAGTTCCAAAGAAGATCAATGAGTCAGATTAGAGCACGGACAAGATGCAGGCAGCGTTGCATCCTCTCTGTGCTCTGCTGTCCATCCCAGGGTAGCATGGGGGCTAGCGGTGCAGGGCAAGCTGGAAGCGCTCGGCTTTTGGCAGCAGGAGAAAGGCTACTGCTCCACCTGCAGAGCTGCAGCTCCAGGTATATTTAGTGCTCCGGGCAGTGGTGAGAACAAGACCTGTCAGGATTCATCAGGACCAGCTTAGCCTGAATCCTATATCCACACAGCCGGGAAAAGGTAAGTGATGCATGGGATCAATGAACTGACTAAAAGAGACATTCTGTTGGATCTATTACTCACAAACTAGAATTGCTGAATGATGTACAGGTCAAGGGAAGCCTTCAACAGCCACAAGACTGTGAAGCTTAAGGTCCTAGGAAGAGTGAGCAAGATGACAGAATTACAAACCTGGACTCGAGAAGAGCAGATTCAGATTCGCAGAAAGCTGATCAAGCATTGAAGATGACTAGTATTGATGAAAGTGGAGCTCCTGACTGAAACTTGAACACAAAAAGGAAGTATACAGAGGGTGTAAGCAGGAACAGGCTACCTGTGGGGAATAAAAAGACACTGTCCACGTGTAGGAAAAAAGCCAAAGCTCGGGTGGATTTGAAACTACCAACAGAGGTAAAGTGTTTTAAGAAAGGTTTCTCCAAGTTCCTCAGTAGCAAAAGGAAGGCTGAGTGTGGACCCATTACTGAGTGGGGCAGGGAGTCTAATGACAAGTGATATTCACTGCCTGCTTTGTCTCGTTTTTCACTGGTAAAGCTTTTCCTCAGGCATCCTGGGTCCTCCAAGCAAAATCTGTAGGAGTGAGGAATAAAGAGTAAGAGTTATTAATCACTTAACCTTCTTGGACATATACAAGTCTATGGGATTGAGATTTACGGAGCTGGTTGCATCATTGTGAAGCTGCTGTCTCTAGTCATGGCAATCACTGGAGCTTCCCGATGGCTGGAAAAAGTCAGATGTTCCATCTACCTTCAAAACCGGCAAGAAAGAAGATTAAGACCTACACATTTGTCAGTCTCAATCCCTGGGAAGGTTATGAAGCAAATCCTCTTAGAAGCTATTTTTTAAAACTAGAGACAAGAAGGTGATTTGGAGCATTGAACATGGTTTACCAAGGGGCAAATCATGCCTGCCTAACTTCTTTGCTTTCTAAAATGAGGTGAATGTCACTGTGGACAAGCAGAGGGTAGTGGATGCTCTGTACCTTGATTTTTATCAAGGCCTGTGATGCAGCCTCCCAAAGACCCTTCATCACTAAATAGGTGGGATATGGGCTAGATAAGGTAGGTGGAAAATTAGCTGGACTGCCAAGTTCAAAAGAGTTGTTATTATCAGTGGTTTAAAGCTCAGGCTGCATCCAGTAATTAGTTGGGTTTCTCAGGGATCAGTGCTGTTTACTGTTGTCATCAGTCAGGACAGTGGGATGTCGGCTTTACAGACAACACTAAATCAGGAGAGCAACCAGTGTGCTGGAGGGTAAAGCTGCTGTTCAGATAGACCTAGGAAAGCCGGAGAAATGGTCTGACCTGAACCTCATGAAATTCAACAAAAGCATTTACGGAGTTCTGCATCTGGGTTAGAATAATCCAATGTAATGTATACAGGGGCCGACTGTGTGGGAATAAGCTCTTTCTAGAGAAAAGGAGATGGGGTGGGGCAGTTCCTGGTGGATGAGAAGTTGAATGTTGGGCTGTATCGGTAAGAGTTATCCAGCAGAGACCTAGGGAAGTGATCCTTTCCCTCTGTATATCACTCGTGAGGCAGATTCTGGAGAGGTGTGTCCAGTTTGGTGCTTCCCAGTAGAAAAAGGGTACTGACATTCTGGAGTGAGTCCAGCAGAGGACCTCAGTCAGGGGAACATGACATACAAGGAGTGGCTGAGAGAACTCTGTCTGTTCACAGCTGGGAAAAATGAAGGCTCAGGGGAAACCTCATTGCTGCCTACAACTACCCGAAAGGAAGATACAGAGAACATGGAGTCAGGCTCTTCGCACAGGTGCACAGTGATAAGAGACAACAGATGCAAGCTGAAACATTTTACCTTGAGACTCGGTTAGCTACTGGAACAGGTGCCAAGAGAAGTTGTGGAATGTCTTTGGAGGTGTTCCAGGCTTGACTTAACATGCCCCTGAGCAAATTAATCTAATTAGGCTTGTTTTGAGCAGGTGGTTAGTCTAGCTGATCTCTCGAGGTTTCTTTTGACCTAAATTATGATTCCGTATCTTCTAGAAAGGGTTACAATCACTGACTTGCTGAGACCAAATCCCAAAGTGTAATGAGCTCTACCCTCTCATTCTCAGCCTTTAAATATAATCAATAGTAGATATGCAAAAGAAATTTGGCAAATTGCCAAACTATGATAAACAGACACAGTAGTCTCCAATTTGCCCAGCTCATGGGTCTTGATAAAAGAAAGCATCCGGAAGTAAATTACTGTCTAAAGACTGAAACAGAATTTCAGTTTCGGTTTGGCTTTGGTTCTCTGATTGCATCTCATTAGCTGACTGAAGATTATGGATTAATACATTTAAATACTCCCAAATAAGCTTTGTAGCCCATGGGTTTCTCATACTTTGAGCTGTCATTGTTTATTTCCTACCTTTGCCTGACAATGAGGTAAATACATTTTGATATACTTATGAAGGTTCTTTTTTTTTTTGCTTTGTTTTTTTTGCTTTAACCCATCAACTCTTCACATCCACATGTGTCACCTACATATCACAAGTGTGTTACAGCGCACAGCAGGCTAACAGCTGCCAGAATTATTACGTGGAGCTTTCATTTTCTTAACTGGTAAGTGAACTATTCCATGCATCTGTTATTAAGGTCAGCATGATGCAATAACTTACAGCTTCCTTGGAGATTATAACGTCTCTATTGCTTTTTGTCTTTTTTGTCTTACTGGATAAGTACCAAAAGAAAAATCAAGGTGACTGTACACAGTTATGGGTTAGGAACAAAACAACCAACAGCAGATATATTATTACGTACTTCTTCTTTGAACTGATATTAAGACTTTTGTTGTCCTTTGGTCTTCTCACAAGCATTATTTAACTTTACTTAGTCCTCACCTACATTCATGCAATCCACCTAGAAGATCACAGAATCACAGAATAGTAGGGGTTGGAAGGGACCTCTGTGGGTCATCTAGTCCAACCCTCCTGCCGAAGTAGGGTCACATACAGTAGGTTGTAGAGGACCTTGTCCAGGCGGGTCTTGAATATCTCCAAAGGAGGAGACTCCACAACCTCCCTGGGCAGCCTGTTCCAGTGCTCCGTCACCCTCAGAGGGAAGAAATTCTTCCTCATATTCAGACGGAGCTTCCTATGCTTCAGTTTGTGCCCATTGCCCCTTGTCCTGTCACTGGGCACCACTGAAAACAGCTTGGCCCCATCCTCCTGACACCCACCCTTCAGATATTTGTAAGCATTTATAAGGTCCCCTCGCAGCCTTCTCTTCT
>Ga0065711_1001359_pt1 | contig 44380 bp, 30 predicted proteins | sample Hoacrofraction12_FD_59098 | JGI IMG/M metagenome (GOLD analysis project Ga0065711, IMG submission 59098) | Hoatzin crop microbial communities from Cojedes, Venezuela - Epithelial fraction 12 v2 (version 2) | ecosystem: Host-associated > Birds > Digestive system > Esophagus > Crop | place... | reverse complement strand
CCCAGCCAGTCATGTCATCGTAGAAAGCTATCAGATTGGTCAGGCATGATTTCCCCTTGGTGAATCCATGCTGACTACTCCTGATAACCTTCTTTTCTGCAGCTCTGGGCAGTGTCCTCCAGCCGCTGGCTGCGGGCAGTACTGACGGGTGAGGAAGGTGTTACAGTCCCTAAGGGATGATTCTGAAATAACTCCCCCAAGGTTTGGCTGCTCCCTCCCCCGCGGGCCGGGGTACACCACAGACACGCGGAGTTTAAGCATCCCTCCCGCGCTTTATGTGCGGTGTAACGTAGCCGTGGTAGTCATGTTATCTATTGCTCGTCCTTTCTCTGATCTCCCAGAAGTTCCTGGCCTCAATTAGGTTTAGAGACAATTAGTTCCACGTCTTAATTATAAACTGTGTCTTAAAAAAAATTAAAATCCTGTAGCGCTTTAAATCCATCTTCTTTTTATCGGCTGTTCTTATTGTACGGCTAAAAACAAATGGGAGTGCCAAGTCTCCCTGCCTTGCATTGCTCGTTGTTTTGCATTCCCCGTTGGACTGGCTCCGGTCTCCTCCCTGAACTTAAACGCTTGCTTCCTTTTGGGGAAACTGTTTCTGCTCCCTCTCATTAGCCCTCTTTGGACCCAGACCAGATTCTTTTGTGGGAGCATTTGGGGCTGCCTGAGCAGTGCCGTTCATATCCCACCACTGAGCTCTAATGGTCCTTTCCTCCTCCTTCATCCCCACTCTTTTCATATTTTGTTTGCCCGTCTGACAGTTGCTATACATCCAGCTATACATCTAGTCCGCTGCCGAGTCGGTGGCTTTGCAGGTCATCCCCTCTTGCAGGTCAGTGCATGCTCAAAGTAAACACCTAAAAATTTCATAGAAGATAGTGGGGTCAGGTAGGGCAGTTCTGCCTCCTTAGGTACTTGCCTTAAAAATTGCTGCTAAAAATAAGCGGTGAGAAACGTGAAAAGTGCAATTTTTAAATTGATAGTGTGCCCCGAGAGGTTTCAGTCTCCGCCAGCTTTACTGACCTTCCACGCCAATTCACCCACCCCCGGAACAGCCGGCTGGGCCTACTCCCGTGCTTTAGTTAAGAAGAGTGCTGCCAGCGCTCCAGCTTCCCGCTGAGACCACCTCACTGGGCTGTCAGACCCCACGGGAGGTGCCGTGCCCCCGCGGCCCCCAGCCCCTTTCCCGTTGCGCGATGGGCTCCTGCCACGTGTGGGGTGGGATTGACGGGGCTGCTCGGAGCCTGGGGGCATCTCGGCGGCCCGGCGTGGGCAGCACCCGGGGCTCTGGCTGCCGTCCCTCGCTCCGGTGCGGTGCGGGGAAGTCCCGCGACTTTTAGTGCGTTACAGATATAGTTAGAGCGTCTTTCAGTACTGCAGCAGGCCCTTGTGCGTGCATATACACCTAGAAGTAACTTGGTCTTGATTGACCGTGGTGCAACTGGAGTGTAATGAACTGTAATAAAAATACTAAACTGCTTGTCAAGTGGAGGAAACAGCTGTTTGGTATCAACGGCTTCAAGGAGTAATCCTGTGCCCAGTGTATACAAAGTATTTTCGTTTGTGCTACCGCTGTATAATAAAATACTTGGAGAGTTAGTAGCTAGAGAAGGGGGGGTTTTGTGTTTGTTGTTGTCAGTGGGTGTTTTTTACCGAGCACAACTGCGCATCTCCTGTGCTTTCGAGAAGGTCGAGCGGAGCCGTGGCTGATGCCACGCGATGGTGGGCGATACGATCTGTCCGGTAGCTGGCAGAACTGAAACCAGCTGTTGTGTTTTGTACCCACACAGCCATGGGGCTGGGGCGGGGGGGAGCAAGCAGCTCGGTGCAGCAATCGAGAGCAAGGCATCAGCTCTCTCCTTTCGGCTCCCTTCGCACAAGTGCCGTCAACTAGAACCTGAGCTTTCCCAGCCAACGGTGCTACCTGCGGAGGCAGGCAGGAGGAGCGGGGCTGGCCGGGGACGCCGATGGCATTCTCAGTAACAATGAACTCTGGCATCACTTGGGCCGAGAGAAGACTTTTACCAGCGCTGATGGTGGATTATTTCTATGTTTCATTTCTGTTGCAAGTTAAATGGACGTGGAAACCTCGCAGAACGTTCATGTTTCCACACGAGGTGTAGTAGTTTGGTGTTGCAAATGTATTAACTGCAGGTTTACACCAAACATGCAAAAACAAATTAGAAATAGGGAAATACAAACACATTTTCTCATTAGGGGATGTAAGTATGTGCTGACTGTAGTACAAATATAATTTTTATTCCATTTGTGTAACCTTTGGTTTTTTAATGAAGTCCTGTTCCTGTGTACAGCGTATGGTTCACTGTCAGATAATTTAACACTAAGAAAATCTGCCTGGAATAAATTAGAATATATTTGCAAATTAATTGGTTAATTAGATTTTAGACATCTCTTGAGGACAGGAGAGAAACAGATGTGTGCAAAAGCCACACAGATAGTTTGGTGATGAGTGTTTCTTGTAGGGTTTTATCACTCGGTTTTGTGAAAAACAGCCTTTCACGGGTGCTAGAGATTAAAAACCCCTCGTCTTTAAATGCAGAACATTAAAGTCCAGTTTCCGTGGTGCTGCTCATTTTTTTTGCTGGGGCACGAGCAGAGCCATTTGAACCCGTTAGCCGAGCGACTGCACTTGGGATAGGGGAGGTACCTCTTGAGCTGCTTTTTTTCTGGCAACAAAAAGTGTCCGTGAAGCTGCCTGGAAATCCTCTGAGCTAAACGCTGGCAGATCAGCAGAGAGGTGCCAGCTGGCATCGTGGTGAAGTCAGGCAACTCATAAGAAGAAGCAGATCTAAGATGGAGCCCAAGATTTAGAAGAATGGTCACCGAAGAAGGGAAACAGGGCAGGTTTTTTTCTCAGCTATGTCGGTGTAAACCCAGAGCAACTCCACTGAGGTTCACACCAGAGTAACTGAGAGCAGAATCTGGCCAACATCATCCACCTGACATCAGGAGAGGGCTGGGAGGGGGAGTAGCTCGCTTACCTTCCTCTTACAGGTCTTTGTACCGCATTTTCAGAGAGGTGAGAATTCAGTTTTGCTTGGTCTAGGGCCATGGTGCAGATGACCAATTTACTTTCACTGATTGGTAAAAGTAATTAGAGATTCTGCTACCGAAACCTGCACTTGTGTATTTGTCATTAACTTAGACCCCTTCAGAAATAAGCTCTGATTAAATCTTGGTTGGAAATGGAGGGAATTCAAATTTTAAGGACTGGAGTTGCTCCAGAAGCTGAGTGGGAAAGGATTTTCAGCTGAAAAGCAGCACAGCAGCTCCCTGCAATCCAGGCTGATCCAAAGAGCAGCAGAGGTGGGTAGGTGGCATCGCCTGCATCTGTTTGGCACCTCTGCTAGAACAGTCCTGCAGGCTCAGCTCAGTCGGAAGACGTTGGTCAGTCCCTCTTGGAAGACAGCTGGGGATCGCATTACTTTGCAGTTTGATCTCTGGGATCCCGGTTTGGGTGAGTTCAGAACCTCTTGGCAAAGACCTTGCCGTTAAAAGCAACATTAGCAGTATACAGTAAGACAAACAAGAGCTCATGTGCGTGCGTCATCGATCATTTTGCAAACAGTCCTCGGGCTAGGCGCAGAGCTCGCCTGGTACTGGCTGTTCAGGGTCACGATACAGACGTCAGAGGCAGAAGCGTTTTTCCTGCTGGCGTAACCTCCGCTAGGCACCGAGGCCCTGATGCTGCTGGGAAGAGCCTTCAAGTCATGTTCTTTCTCTGACCTTGGTGTGTTTTTCTAAGCAGCGGACCGAGCAAACTCAAAGCCTTGTTTGTGTCGATGTGTGAAAAATACAGCTGGATTTCTCAAACTCCAGAGGCCACGTCCCCGGGCAGAAGGCACCGAAGCAGCCCACGGGCTTGGTCCTTGTGTCCTTGGCCCAGGGCGGCTGTCAGCAGCCGCATGCCCTCAGCTTTCAACAGGCTGTTGCAGACTGGGACATACAGAAATGTGGCCGTCGTGACCTCGGTGCGCTGGTTGGTGAGGGCGTCTGGGCTGGCCCCCGAGGGCGGCAGCGTGCAGGGTGGCGGCTGCAGGCTGCCGTCCTGTCCTCGGGGACCCAGCCGCTGCCGGGTCCCATCCAGCCTGCCAGGATGTCTCTGCGGGGCGCTTGGCCTTTCCATCCCAGTTAACCCCAGAGCCCAGCTCTCCCTTTGCAGGCAGGGAGCTTCTGCTCCCACGCAGCATCTGGCTGTCTGCTCAGCCTGCTCCCTGCTGACCTTAGCACGTCTTTCCTCTCCTGAGCCGCAGGGGTTACTGAGTTCCCTGCTGCTTGGAAATGAAATTGGATGCGACAGGTACCAGCTTTTAGGGGGGTCCGGTTTGTGTTAGCGGGGAAGCAGCACTGCGCCACGGCACCTGGGACGCTGTGGAGCCGCGTATCCTCCGGTCCAGCCGCAGCTGCCCTGCCCGCCACGCGCAGCCCGTGCGGATTAGTTCTGTTCCTGCAGAGGAGTAGGAGTGTAGGTGCTGTAAGACCCGAGGCTGAGAGGCTGCTAGTTTGCAGCTGTGGTGAATTTAAACAGCTACAGAGGATGGACATGGACATGTCTCCACAACATTCATCTAAACGCAGTGATTTAGAAACTGTGTGCTGGTGTCCTTGGGCAAAATGAATTTGCACATTGTCAGGAGTCTGGGGGTTGAGGAGAGACCTAAAAATTACCAGCTGTTATAAAATTCGCAGAATAATGGGTTAACATCATCTGCCATAACTTCTCTACGGGGCTTTTGTGAAATCTCTCATTCAAGCAGTGTTTGCCGAGGCTTTTGACATTTGTGGCAGTGCTGGGACAGACAGTAAGGTCGTGTGTCACTTTAAAGGCTTAATTTTTTCCAAATTCCTCACAAAACCAGAGCTGAAAGCTCTCTCATGAATTTCTCGGGGAATCTGCTGAGGCAGCAGTTATGTTATCCTTCAAAACTCCACGGAAAAGGTCGCTGCAGAACCACGCTGAACCTGTCAGGCCGAAACAGGAGAAGGGGTGAGCGATGCTGGCTCTCGTGGTGAGCGAGGCGAGGTCCGAGGCTGCTCTCGGTGCCGGCTGAGGGGAGCTGGGAGACACCTGTGGAAACCACAGCTAGCTAGCTCGAGATGCCAAGGTGTGGGCAAGGCACAAACCGCACATCTCCTCGGCTGGTCGGGTTTCTGCTGAAGATATATTTACTCAGCAGAGCAAGAAAACCCAAAGCAGAGGAAGGTATAAACCAAGAAAACTGTATTTGTGAGGTGTGACTGCAGCGCTCAGACCTTCCTCCCCTCTGAACGCAGACTAACCTGGGGGACAATAAAACAGGCAAGGAGCTGCCTTCAAATTTATTTCTCATTCTGTCTCCGTTTCTGCAAACCTCCCATACCAGAAGATTAATGCGTGATGAGAAACTAGTTTTAAACAGGACTGCTCACTGCAGAAGATAGTAAACACTGATGTTGCCAGCGAAATTGTAGAGGACTTGGTACGTTTCATGGAAAAACTGGCTGCGTTACTAGACAGAGACCATAGACCTTTGACAGGTGGAGGGAAGAGAAGGCAAAATATTCCGTGTAAGGAAAATGCAGTCTTGGTAATGACTTTGCTTACCCCTAGGCTTCCAGTTTTATCCGTTCATATTTCCAGTATCTGCAGATGAACTCAGGAGAGTTTTGCTAATCCATTAGAAAAGATCATTTTCAAGTTTCCACCTAGACATAATAATTTGTTGGCTTAGGTTTTTTTCCTCCTTCTTCGCTGCTGATTTATGGATGCTTCCATTAGGTTTGTCAGAACCGTAATCAGAGAGTGAACCTTTTTACTTGGTACTTTGATCGGGATGATCATTCTTGTGGAAGAGTGTTATGAAGAGTTTTATAGGACTGAAACCAACTGAGGTCTATAGAAATACAATACTGATCTCTGTACAACAGTAGGTACTTTTTAGACGGTCCCATTCATCAGATAAATAATTCTTGAGGAATTTGAATGTGTTGGTCTGAAATAGCAAAAATCCTGAAGGTTCTTTGTTAGGAGTGTAGTCTTATTGTTTAATCTTACAGAATTTATTGTAACTCTAGTAAAGCGATCTAACTAGTGCCGTGGGTTGCTTATCAGAAGATACCGTCCCTTGTAGTGTCCCCGTGCATTTCAGTACTAATCTAATTGGATGGAGTTTGCATGATGGAATATTGGAGGTAGAGATTTTGTGCTCAGGATTATCAGAAAGCACCAGAAACTAGCAGCTTTTACAGAAAGTGGAAGGCCAGATGGATCAAGCGATTACTCCGTCTGATCTCCTGCGTGCTGCAGCCCGTTCTATGTCACCCGCTTTACCCCTGCGCTGCATCCAGTAGACGGGGATGCGTTACAGCATATCCCCCGGCAAAGCGCCCGCTGCCGATCGCAAGAGACCCCCGAACGGCGGAGCCGCCATCTCGTGTGGCAGGTTGGTTCAGTGGTCAAAATGCCTTCAGTGCCAGGGCATTCCTACAGATTTCTATTGATGTTTGTTTCGCTTTTAACTTCCACCTCTTGATTGTTGTTGTGCCCTTTTTCAGCAGGTTGAAAAACTCTCAGTTCCTTTTCTTTTTCTCCCTGTAGAGCCACTTATGTGCTGTAATCAAGCCACTTCTTCCTCTTCTGTCTGATAAACCGAACAAGCTGAGGTCTTTAAGTCTCTCTCAGAAGGGCATTTACTACAGTCCCTTAAATAACTTTTCTGTCCCTTTTCTCTGTCTTCAATTATTCAGCATCTTTCTAAAATGTGGGGATATTAGCACTGGGTGTTTTCTTGTACCTGCCTTGCCAACTCTGGGTACACAGGGGCAATTTCTTCTCTGTGTATACAACGTGGTTGATGTGTCTAAGGATTTATTTGCTCTTCTGTAACAGCCTTGAGCTGCTTGTCCACAGTGACCCTCTAATCCTTTAGAGAATTGCTCCTTTCTAAGGTAAAAAGTCTTGTTTCAGATGTAAAGCGTTACACAGGATTTTGGTTTACTGTGTTTTATAGTCTCTTAAATAGTGTGTAAAAGATGTCTGCTCTGCATGAAGACGCTCCGAAAAACCTGCTCCAGGTCTGCACCTTTTTAGCCTCTGATGTTGGCAGAAATTGCTGACACCTCTAACACGTGATTTGAGGCTCTGCTGTAGGAAAATGCCTGTATCACAGCCCATCTGGAGTCTGAGAGAGGAAGCTAGGGGAGAGCAGCTGCTCGGAAGTTTGCAGAGAGAGCTCCCGGTCTCGTTTATACCCTTTGGGGACATGGCACACAAAACCCAGACTCAGCTGGGAACTGTGCAGTCTGTTCTCCCGGCAGCACAGGGTGCTGCAGTAGGGTTTGTAAGAGGTAGGAAGCTGAAGTTACCCTGGTACCGGAGCCCCTTTTACGGCTTTCTTTGTACCTGCTCTGTGCTTATCATTGGAAGGTTCAAAACAAATATTTAATATTTTAAAACTAATATCAAAATTAACACACTTGTGTGAAAAAGAAGCGCAGCTGCATGTTGCACGGCGTCATCGCATGGCCTCTCTTACAGTCAGCATCGTTCCCCTCCATGTGTTGGCTGTTAGCACTTAGCTGAGGAGCTGTTGTTGCTCCGACTATGCTGATCGCTGACGGCATCCCCTCGTAAACCCTTTTGTCTGGACAGTGATGTTTTCCTTGGCAATCCTGTCACCAGATTGCAGGTCTCTCTCTGACCTGAGCACCTGCATGCCGAAGCCTTTCCCTTTCTGTTTGCCCTCACGCCTGGATTGCTGGAGGAGGAGTAAAAAAGCAGTGCAGGGCAGGGAGCAGGGAAAGAACAAAGTGCTTTTTCTGCCAGGCAATGCCAGGCTGTCCCTGCACGCTTCCCAGCAGGGCTGGAGGAGATGCCACGCTGTATCTCACCAGGGCTGGGTCTGGTAGAGCTGCTCCCTGGTGTAAGCGTGGTGTGGGTGTGCTCCAGCTACTGACAGCAGAGCAGAATTGCAAATACACTTGTGAGTTCCCTGCCCTGCAACCCCACAGTTTGTTCGAGGTGTTTCAGTGTCTGGCAGATCACAGGAGAACCCGCTGGCATGCACCTAACCTGACCTGTGCTTCGTGTTAGGGTTCTGGCTGTGAAACCTGCGTGCTTGAGATTTCCATGCTGAAGTATAAAATTTCTCATGGTTAAAGTTTTATTTGGAGTGCAGACTCCTCCTTCCAAAAGAGAGAGTCCTTTCAAGCCTGCTCAATCAAATAATTGAGACAACTGAATTTGTTGGTTTCTTTAAAGAAACATAATTATTTTAAAATGACAAACTGGTCCCTTTGTTGATAAATGTTTTATACCCTTGCTGCTATGCCTGAATAGTTTGTGTAAATAATGTATTAGCTCACAAACAGGCATAGCACGTTCAGGCAGACACTGCCCAGTGGGGCAGGAATGCTAGAAAAGCGAAACAGATGATTCTGTGTGGTGCTGAGCGCTGGGAGCAGGAGTGGGCGTCAGTAGGGACCAAGAAACACCATCTGCATCTCTTCGGACTGGTCCCGACATAGCTCAGACGCCTGACACTGCGGTGATGCTCTGGGGCTACAGGTGCGAGCAGTCAGGCATTCACCATCGGCAGGTATGTGGTTTCCCTGGGACTCCTAGGAGTAAAATGAAAAGTGGTGCTCAGAATTGCGATATGGCCTGGTTTAGATAGTGTTTGGCACTTGAATTTGCAGACTGGTTTTCAAAACACCGGCTTTGCATGATCGAGAAGAGCTCTCCCTCCAAATGGGGTTTTCAGTTTGCTTTGGTTGGTTGTTCCTCTAACTTTGTTCACAAAATGGGCCTTGATTTTTGAAAAAGTAATTTTGCAGAAATCATGTATGAGGTTCTTTGTGTGTCAGGGCAGGGTCAGGCAAGAGAAGTAGAATGTGTGCACGCATCAGTGGTTTCCAGATGAAAGTCTTTTGTAAATAGTGCGGAAATGTGTACATGTAAGTATGCATGGATGCAGTTGTGCTTGTGGGGTTTTTTAGTCAGCAAGTTTGCATGCTCAGGCTGGGACCTGAAAGTCCCATGTGCCACCATGGGCAATCGTAGAACCATAGAAAGGTTTGGGTTGGAAGGGACCTTCAAAGATCATCCAGTCCAAATCCCTTGCTGTGGGCAGGGACATCTTTCAATAATCCAGGTTGCTGAAAGCCCCAACCAACCTGACCTTGAACACTTCCAGTGAAGTGACATCCACAACTTCTCCGGGAAATCTGTTCCAGTGTCTCACTACCCTCAGCGTAAAAGATTTTTTCCTTATCACAGAATCATAGAATAGTTTGGGTTGGAAGGCACTTTTAAAGCTCATCTAGTCCGACCCACCCTGCAGGGAACAGGGACATCTTCATCTCGATCAGGTTGCTCAGAGCCCCGTCCAACCTGACCTGGAATGTTTCTAGGGATGGGGCATCTACCACCTCTCCGGGCAACCTGGTCCAGTGTTTCTCTACCCTCATTGTAACAAATTTCTTCCATATATCCAATCTTAATCTACCCTCTTTCAGTTTGAAACCATTACCCCTTGTCCTGTTGATAGTGGGTAAGACTCTCTCCAGCCCTACTGAGTGGAGTATGGTCACCCTGATCTGGTGTAAGGTCAATTGAAGACCACTGGAGTGGCCTAAACAACCCTATAAAAGGTAAAAAACACCTAACAAAAGCCAGCTACAATTCTAAACTTAGGCTTAATGGCATGCGGTTCGTGTTTTCCTCTGTCTCAGGAGGAGAGGAGCGTCCAGCTCCGGAGGGGACTTGGTGATGCAGAAATGCAGAGGAGCCGTGCTCTTGTTCTAGCTGCCTTTTTGCTGAGAAGAGCAAATAATACAAAACCTTGATTTTACTTTAGTCAGCAGAAGTGAGCGAGCACAGAGAAGGAGGAGATCTGCGGAGTGACAGATCCCGTTTTACCTGGCCACTCTGCGAAGCACAGTCCTAGCTCTCGAACTGCACATGGGGTGGCCTGATTTAGCCTTGTGTTAACAAAACTGAGGATGGGAACGGGAGGCATCACCGAAAAACAATTATCAGAACATTTTCATGTTTCTTCCTGGTGTCTCCTCTCTTTTCTCTCTTAGAAAATGGAAATTATTTTAATAGTCACTGTTGGGTGCAATAGGGAAAAAATTTGTGGCGTTTCCTGCCCTTCCATAGTTTACACTCCTGCACTGCTTTATTGCAGAAGTTAGTCCTCATGAAGTCCAGAAGATCAGCACGTGCTGTCAGTCGGTGGAAACCCACCCTGGACTGTAACAGCGCTGGGATTTAACCCTAAAGTTCAGTGCTACTAAATCAAAATACACAGAATTAGGGTTCTTTTTTTTCCACCCTACTTTGTGTCCTACGTGTTTTTTTGAGGTAGCTTTGTCTCATTTGTAGAAAGGAGGAAGAAAATACTTTGAGATCCTGAGATGAAGGCAAATGTGAGAACTAATAAACAACCAAAATACTGAAGTATCTAGTTAAGTGGTGGTGTTACCGCCCTTGGGGACTAAGCTGCAGCTGACTTCTTATGAGTAAAAATAAATCACTTCTCAATTTCAGTCAAAATTGTTCCATGGATTTGCTGAACTCATTTTTCCTCCAAGCATGGTCACATTTTGGGTCAGCATGCCTAGACAGCATGGGGCTCTGACAGCAGTTCCTGTGTACAGTCCCTCTCTTTTTTTTTTAAGTGAATCCAGTCATTCATAGAAATGAACTCCTGCATAATTAGAGCCAGTATTGCACATCATCTTTGCTTTCCATTTTTAGATGTTGCGTCTGGAGGACAATAACTTTTAGAGATGCCAACAAGCCACTTAGGAGCTCGATAGCCGTAATGGGAAAATCTGTGGAGCTGAATAGAAAATGATAAGCTTCGTAAGGACTATTCTAAATCGTTTGGTAAAGAGCTCAGCCAGACATTCAAAGCAAGAATAGAAACGATACCCCCTTCTAATTCAATCTTCAGGGGTTTGTACTTTCTCCACTATTCTGCTGAAGTCCCAGTCCTACAGGCAGCTTGATGGAGAGAACGGTGTTCTCTGGACTCTGCTGGGTCCAGTTATTGGACTGTGGCATGAACGGGTGCAGAGCACTGCTTTTATGCATATTTTACCATCCAGGGCTTGTAACCAACAATTTCTCGTTCTAGGTTAGTTGAAACATTCAGTAGCCCCAGGTACTGAAGCAGGAAACTCTAGAAAACTGATCATTCTCAGTGTTTTTTAACCTCAAGTTTTCAATAAAAAGCTATTTAAAAATAATTAAGAAATATTTGGAGGCCTTTTTTTTTTGACAGGCAGGAGGGAATCATTGGCTTCAGAGCCAGCAGGTGTTGACAGGTGAGAGATCTCATAAGAAGTCTCTTATTTCTCTGCACTCTGAGGCTTTCAGGTATGTCCTGTAATCTCGAAATCAGGGTGGATGGCCGATGAGCTAAGAGCTGTTTCTTTGTTCAGAAAATGCAGTATGGATTTTTCTTTGTTTGGGTCTTTAATCCAAACTGATGCTTTGAGAACTGAAATTCCAGTAGTGGGCTTTTTTTTAAAAAAAAAAAAAAAAAAAAGTTAGAGAATAAATCAGTAAGAAAGCTGGCTTTACAGTGGGAAATTACCCCAATGATGTTCGCAGCTGGACTGTCACAGCATGTGAGGTCGATTAATGGGACCAGATGGGGCTGTTTAGGACAAGTGTCTGACACTGCTTCACTGCTGAGAGAAGGCTAGAGTCCGCATGAAGTCACTCTGTGAAGGACAGAATACAATATCCCTGATTTTAAAAATTAGAATAATAGAGTCACAGAATGGTTTGAGTTGGACGAAACCTTAGAGATCACTTAGTCCAACCCCTGTGCCACAGGCAGGGACATCTTCCACCAGACCAGGTTGCTCAAAGCCCCGTCCAACCTGGCCTTGAGCACTGACAGGGATGGGGCATCCACAGCTTCTCTGGGCAACCTCTGCCAGGGCCTCACCACCATCACAGTAAAGCATTTCTTCTTTATATTTAGTCTGAAGCTACCTTATTTTAGTTTAAAAGCGTTACCTTGGTCCTGTCACTGCAGGCCCTGGTAAAACATCTTTTTCCATCTTTCTTGGAAGCCCCCTTTTTATGTTGAAAGGCTGCTGTAAGGTCTCCCCGCAGCCTTCTCTTCTCCAGGCTGAACAGCCCCAACTCTCAGCCTTTCCTCACAGGAGAGGTGCTCCAGCCCTTTGAGCATTTTTGTGTCCTTCTTCTGGACCCGCTCCAACAGCTCCATGTCCTGCTTGTGCTGGGGGCTCCAGAGCTGGACGCAGGACTCCAGGTGAAGTCTCACCAGAGCAGAGCAGAGGGGCAGAATCACCTCCCTTAACCTGCTGCTGATGCTGCTTTGGATGCAGCCCAGAATATTAGTTCTCTGTTGAAATACCAAAGCACAGTGTCAAGAGTTAGATATTACTTTCAACTCCTGCATTTTTCTGTGTAGAGTACTGGGGAACAAGGCTGAGTAGATGAAGCCCAAGTTCAGGCTGTGTGGCGGTTTCCAGCTCAGTGGCACAGAGATGCTGCTTTGTTCTCCTGCCGGCAGGCTGAAATTCTTTATATTAAAATATTCAAAAAGGAGTTTGTGATCTCCAGAAGATGGCAAGGTGGAGGTACCATAATGATGCAAAGTGTCGGCGTCATTTATTGTTAGAAGAATCCTGTTAGAAAGAGCTGCCTGAACCACTAGATCATCTTAACAGGTTGGTCTTATCTTTACCTTGTAGAGGTCCAGCAGCTTGCTGGGCAAGAAGTGCCAGACAGGCACATTTCAGGCAGAGAGGATTCATACACATTTGTGTCACTTCAGAGAGGGTATCGGGGGAGGTGGGTCCACATAAAATCTTACCCGGTGGCTGTGTGCCTGTGTGTTCCCGTGCGTGCATCCGCGCAGGCGAGCCTCGGCGTCTCTGGTGCTTCCCCACCCGCCTAGTGGGTACTGGATTCACAAGATGTGGTGCTCCGTTTACATTCCTTGGAAGACACAAGCGAGCGATGTGTTTGCTTCCTCACGGACTTTTCTTATTTAGGCGCGTTGTGAGTTTTCCTGCTGCCAGCACAGCGAGGTGCTGCTGCGAAACAGGTGCTCTTGGAGGACTTCAAAGCCTGGGAGCCAGCGTTTGGCTTTAGAAGAAGCGCTGCACGGTGCTGTTAGCAGGTTGCTGGCAACCGGGGCATGACACTGCCTAGAGAGGCATCTCAGCAAGCTTTGCCACTGACACGCGACTGACGAACCCTCGCTGGCACACTTGTTAAATAGGCCACTATCTTTAAGCATCAGATGATGCTGGTGAGACCACTTTTGCTACTGTATGAGCCTGCTTGTTGTAGGAGGTGTAACCGCCGCACTGGGAGCCGGTTGAATAGTGTTTGTCAGTCCGAATGTTGTGCCTGCTTTGTTTACAGGGCATTCTGTGTAAATATTTCGACAAAAATCGTTAAAACATCTTTATTTGTTGCAATGTACGTTGACTTTAACGGCTTGTGTATCCAAATGTCTCTGTGTATAACATCAAAGTGAACTGAATCCAACCATGGTGTCGCTGAAGACTTTAAATATGATTTAAATTTCAACAGTTCCTGGCCATCTTAACTGTAACAAAGTTCCTTTCCCAGTACACTAAAGCGAAAGCTCTACTTCCCTGTTTTTATTCATTAATCCAACCTTCTGAACTAAAAGATGCTGGCATGAAAACAAGAAAACAGTTGTACCTTGAATTTGGTTGTCTATTTGAATGCAGTTGAATATTTGCAGAGTTTCATTTCTGTTGCCAGGCCTAGAAGAATCATGCAGGTTTTTCATTAATTTAGCAGCATTTTCAGATTGGGCTCATGCTCATCCCCGTCCTCGGCCGTTACCTGTGTGCCGAAATCACTGCTCACACGCGCTGCTGTTGCGCTTACGCCGGAGCTCCCCTCGGAGTCCTGCAGCCAGGGCAGCCCGGCAGCGGCGGCTGCTGTAATGAACCAGGCAGAAAGAAATACTCCAATGGCTGCCTTTCAGCACTTGGCAAGAAAATCCTTTTTATGTTAGTTTCAAGGTCGTCAGATGTCATTATAGCCAAGTATTAAAAATTTCAAAGAAAGGAGGCAGTGTGTTTGATTTATAGAATAATTATCTAGCTTTAGCTCTAACTTGGCTTTGGCAATGGTTTTGCAAGCACTCGAAAATTAAATCCATTTTTTATGGCACTACAAGGTATTATCTCACAGCAAATGATAATTAAACACCTGTGAAATCAATTAGCCCTTTAAGCAGGGGGAAAAAAAAAGTTTTCCAATTATGTTTTTGCACCTCCAAACTTTCTAGTTCCAGAACCAGCGCTTGTGGAGAGGGAGGTGAACTCTCCGCCAGTAGGCTGTTAGCTGGCATTCAGATCACCCCAAAGTGTCGCGCAGCCGTAAATCCGAAAGCAAGCAGTTCGCGGCAGCGGCACCCTTGCAAGCAGGACGCGTTAGCCTTCCGAGCCCGGTCTTGGGCAGCTCCCTGTCTGACGCGCAGCTGAGCTGTCAGCTTTGCTACAAAGACCGTTTCTCATCTGGTGTTTCCAAAGCCAAGTTTTACTTGACGGTTTATTTAAAAGCCAGCATACCTTGATGGAAACCAAGCAACGAGACGCGCTGTGTGACAAAGTGGGTTTCTCTTCAGGCTCTCCAGCCAATAGTTCCGAGCCGTCTGCGTTAAGCATTCACACACGGAAAACTGGCCGATGGGTTCATAGCTGAAACTGAGTATACTGGAAAACTGGGAAACAGTCCACCATTTAGCCTTGCGTTTTAGATGTTTGAGATCTGTCTTTGTTGTAGCACTTGAACTAATGCAGAGAATTTTGGAAGATGCAACGTGTGTTCGTAGGCTTGCAGATTCAGGAAGGGAGCCCTGGACATAGTTGGTTAAGTGCCATGGCAGTTTTTGGCTCGGGAAAGAGAAAAACAGCTCTAGTCCCATCTGACATCTACAGCAGTGTGTGCTGATGCTTCCTGCCAAAGATGAGCTCCAGCGTCTTTCAAGAGATGGATTTTGTGTGGCGCTGTTAAAATATGTACTGCTGGGTTAAACCCGTTGTGTTTGGTGTGGGTTCTGCTCCTGTGTTTCCAGCTGAATGTTGATAGCCATCACATACAGCTGGCTGTTGGTGAGTGCTGTATTGCTGGAGAGGAGCGAGGCGGGTGAGGACGCTGGAGTTAGCATTCCCAGGGTCTGGAAATGCTGGAGCAGCCACCAGTCCTCTGCATCTCGGGTTTTCCATCTATGAAATGGGAGTGATGGTGGTATCCTGTATCAGTGTTCAGAAGATTAGATAAGAAAGTGCATACAGTGCTTTGCGATTCCTACATGACAGGTGACATATAGCTGGATAAAGTATGACAGTCATTACATCTACGTGGCCGGATGTATCTGCTGGTGTGAACAGCCTGACGTCCTTTTAGACCTCACTTCAGTCAATAGTTATGATGATGTGGCTTTGGGAAAAAATAGTTTATATTAAAATGGGTTATAAGAATGTTTCCCAGGCTAGTTTATAATCTGTTAAGTGTAGTGACATGGGGAAATGCTTAAGCTGTAAGAAGGAATGTGTGGCATGGCTGATTAGTCACTGCAGAGCCTCTGCAGCCTGCCCGGGCTCCTTGGGATAATGGTGGACCAGGAATCCCAAGCAGCCCTCTAATCCACGTGCTGACTGACAAGGTCAGCACATCAGAAGGAAAAAAAAAGGGGGGGATGGGGAAAGACAGGAGCAATGGGTTGGATCAAGAAGGTAAAGTGGTAAGAGCATTTGGCTGAGCAGCGTTTCTCCCTTGGATAATTGCCCACACGGCACTGCAGTGTTTACACCTGCGTGATAGATGGGGCCGAACATGTTGTCTCAGCTATGGGTGGTAGCAGGGAGGGGATATTTCAATTAAAGTGTGAATAAATTAGAATTGATTACAAATAGAGCTATTTGTTTATGCTGCCTAAAAAAGGTATTAGCTGTGAACATGGTGCACTTAATCATTATGGAAGGAAGCCTGAAAGTTAATAAAAGACACTGCTGAACCTTACAGACGGATGCCAGCTTTGGGTTAAATCTGTAGCTATTTTAGTTTTAAAGCTCCAACTGTCATTTTAAAGGCATATGCGTTTTGGATTTTAACATGTTTGAACGATGCAGCTGAGGCTCAGGCCAAGCCGACCCTAAAATTGGCAATAAAATGTTACCTCCATGCGAGCGTGTGGAATGAAGGAATACAGGAATATGAGCAGAAAGCATGTGCCCCCTCTCCCCAGCAGTCAAGTGACGTGGAAACCAGGAGCTTTCTGGAAATAAATACCCTCCAAGCAAAGCAGAGGACTCCTCTCTAAGCTTCCCTACAGTAAGTGCCCAGGAAGGGTCCCTGCCCGCAGTAACGAAAAGGAGAGCACCAGCAGCAAAGCCACACCGAAGCAGCACAGGCGAGGAAGCAGTGCCCGGCCAGCCCCCGCGCAGTGCCCCACAGTGCTGGTCTTCGCTCCAATTCCTCAGCGGCAAGTGGAGCCTGAAAAACCTCTGTAGCCGGGTAAAACCAGAGCGTCTGGATGGGCAGGTAACGCCGAGCTGTCCTCCCCACAGGCTGGCAGCATCGGGTTTGCAGAAACCACAGCTATGCAAGCTGGAAGACCATAACGAATCTCCCTGCTGTCTTCAAACGTTACTGGCTGATGGAAATAGGTATTTCTGAAAACAGATATAACCCCCATTGCCAGGGGAGAAGAAGAGGAGGAGGCTCTGGAAGAACCTCTGCTAAACACTCGACTATTTTCTCTGTAACTTGAGGCCTCTCTGCCAGTTGCAAGTGGGGTTATAATACTTCATTGCCTCCCTGAGGTCTTGTTGAGATTAGTCAGTGAAGATGGCAGGGAAATCAAGCCCATCGTTGATGTGATACTGGTATCTGCAATAGATGCCAGACCAGTACTTAAAGTACAAGTGTCCTGCTGTAGCTGAGAGGGTGTTCCTGGGTGTCTGTGCCAGCTCCAATTTCGCTCCTGGACAAGTTTAGAGCACAGGTCTTACAAGGAGCGGCTGAGGGAGCTGGGGGTGTTTAGTCTGGAGAACAGGAGGCACAGGGGGGACCTTGTTGCTCTCTACAACTACCTGAAAGGAGGTTGTAGTGAGGCGGGTGTTGATCTCTTCTCCCAGGTAACTAGCGATAGGACGAGAGGCAGTGGCCTCGAGTTGTGTCAGGGGAGGTTTAGATTGGATATTAGGAAAAATTTCTTTACTGCAAGAGTGGTCAGGCATTGGAACAGGATGCCCAGGGCAGTGGTGGAGTCATCATCCCTGGAGGCGTTCAAAAAAAGATGTGGCACTTGGGGACATGGCTTAGCAGGCATGGTGGTGTTGGGTTGATGGTTGGACTTGATGATCTTGGAGGTCTTTTCCAATCTATGATTCTATGATTTAATTCAGATACCTACCTTTAATCATAGAGATTATCTCACTGACTTCACTGAAAGCCTTTCAAGTCAGAATGAAGGGATGTGCAGAGATGCCTTCAGGTGAGACGTGTATGCTTCCTGTGTGAACAAAAATGCCAGTCGCAATTTTCCCTCCCTGACAAAACACTGGCAAAGCTCAAACCTGCTGCATGCATCGTTCCTGTGGGGCTGAATGGGGAGGAGGGTTGCCCTGTCGCCTTCTGCCCCTACCATGAGCTGTGGGCTGGGGCTTCATTCACCAGGTGACGCTTTCGTGGTCAAGGTCTCCTCCAAATGCTGCCTGGCAGTGTGAGAAAAACGTGAAATGGTCTCTGCTGCAAGCTTGACTCCGAAGCGCTGTTTGGTACATGTAACCGATGTCCTCCATAAGCAGCGCTTCAGATGACAAAGCCACGCTTGCAGCTCGGCAGAGGTGTTTATGCATTTGTGGCTGGCTGCAAGTGTTGTGTGAAAGGCATTTCCGAATTTGTATTTAAACATACTGGGCTATTCTCTGTCTTTCAGCTAAGGCAGGGTGCCCCCGTTGCTTGGCGTGCTACCCACCAGCTAGTAGGAGTAGAATCAGCACCTTGTGTTTCAGGATTTCAAATAGATATTTGATCCTGGAATGGTCGCTGAGGGGGATTAAACGGGAAACCAGTCCCTTAGCACTGCACTCAAAGATCTTATCGAGTCACCTTAAAACATTTGAGTTGAAATTGCAGAGAAATTGGCTCCTGAGAAGAACCTCTGCTGTAGTTCATTCGCTGCAGCAGCTCTCAGTGGATATTGCTTCAGTCCGGGTCTGCTCCTGTTGTATTTGCGGGTTCTGCTTGAAGTGAGTGGAAATTTTGTGCCCATACATCAAGGTTAGGATGAGGCTGTCTGTGTCCGTGTGATGTAGATGAATTGCTTGATGACCATGGACCGTGCTAGTCCAGAGCTCAGCAATAAATCACTCGTTAGGCTTTAAAACTCACGAATGGGAGCAAGACGCTAACTGTTTTCCAGGTGGGAAATAGTCAACAAAATCCTTTTCTTTTTTTTTATCCTGCATAAATCTATCCTTACATCAGCAAATTAGATATGAAGGAAAAGGTACCCAATAGAAGACGTTGGTGGGATGTGGTGGGCTCGCTTGCACTGGCCTCGTTCTCTGCGTTTCTTTGTGTTCTGGTTCTGCCACCAACGTTTTGTGGATATTGTTGCATTCCAGGATATTAACAGGATTTTACATTTTTAGCTAGCTAATGATGGGGTACTTCTGACTGGCGTATTCTAGCCCTGCAGGGTATTCTATTTTTGGTATTTATTAACATTTTGTGTCATAAAATACAGGGTGAAAGTGATGAGCCTCAGACGTCTCGATATTTAAAAAAGGAATGCTTAAAAATGGCAATTTTTTTTATTTTTTTGGTATTCCAGTTTCCTAATGTTTTCCCCTGTGTGCTGTGTCACTGTTGGTTGGTGAGCTGGGACATGGCTGCCAATCAATATCCCACACGGAGAAAAAGAAACTGCTGCTGCTCTGATGGATACGTATATATGTATTTTAACCAAAGTTGAGAGATGATTTTTTTTTTAAATGTACTTTGGAGTCTGTTTTGTAGTTTTAATTAATGCAACGAGGGTTTTTATTTTACTCTCAGTGGAGATAATCTTAATCCATTCACAGTGACCTTTTCTTGTGCAAATTAGCTGTACACGCTTGTTTAAGCAAATGGGCCTTTGCAAGATGTCTCTTCCTAAAGACGGAGCTTATAACTGAAAATTGGCTTACTCCCGTCTGTCTGGCCTGTGTGAGAATACAAACGTAGATCCGGACATTTTTATATATAAAGAATATTCATATGCATATGTACATACATATACACACTTCCAAAAAAAATTGCTCTGTCTGCAGGCTGCGGTTAAATTAGATTATTAGTGCTAGCAGATTGGAGTGCCATGAGTTGCTGTCAAAAGAACATCTGCCCGCAGAGGCCAGGACACTCTGGAGAGTGGAGGGTGTTTAGTCTGGATCCTTTTGTCTCGGACGAGGTCGATGCCGTTCCGTGGGTTTGCCAGAAGCACAATTAGCTAATAACGGGCTGGAAGCTGTTAGGGTTTGATGTGTGTTTTTGGTAAATGGTTTTGAGGTGATTGATGGAATCGGAAAAAAGCCCAGGAGTGTGTATAAGCACTTAAAGTTTTAATTCGGAGGAGCAGGGGTCGTTGCAGCTACGTGGTTAATTGCCAAAATTTGGCAGTTTATCCCTCTCACCACACTTGACAGTAACCACCAAGCGAGTCGCTGTAACCCCCCATCCCTGTTGCAGCACCTACGCGATCGGGGTGGATTTCTTTGGCACAGCTTGAATTTTTGCTTTGTGCAAACCAGTTGTGCGTGACTTTGACTAAGTCTGAATAGAAATCAGGGTCGCAGAAGTGCCGCTACAATGCTTTGGGTACCAAAACATGTAATACAAGTTTGTTGTTGGAACTCAGGCACGCCTGTTCATATAGAAACAACTGATTATTGCAAAGGCCAAATTAGTTCATTGCTCCTCAGTTCCATGCCCACTCTCCCCTGCTCTCTCCCATGGTGGTTGCTCCTGAGGATGAACAGAAAGGAGCCGGGGTGCTGGCTGACAGAGGCGTGCACGGAGGGAGCTAGTGAACCTGGTGGTGAGCGGCCCTGCTTGCGGGTGATTTTATCCAGATGTGTCTCAACAGCTGTTTGCATTTTCACGCCCAGTTACTCTAGGACTCACCACTAATTGAATTTTCTCTTTTCTCCCCTGTTGTTGTTAGGTATGATTACCGTGAAATGCTGCACAATGCCACTTTCTGTCTGGTTCCCCGTGGCCGCAGGCTTGGCTCGTTCAGGTTTCTGGAAGCCTTGCAGGTAAGAGCTGCAGTTTAAAGCATCGGCTACGCTGGCTGCAATTCAGCGTGCAATAACAAGGAGGCAGGGAGGAGAGAAATGTGTTTCATTTCCCTAGTGGACAGTAATCCACTTCGCGAAAGCCTCTATTCATACTTCTGGAGCAATTGGCAGCTTCTTCCCAGGAGGAGCTGAGCACTGAGCCCATCTGAAGGTTGAATTGCGTTACCTACAGGAGAGAGGTTTCCCGGGATGTGGTGGGGCTGAGAGGTTGGACCAGTTTAGAGCAGCATTTTGTCAAGCTGGGAGACTTCCCGTGGGAGACGCTGGCCTCTACGAGTAAGCCCTTGGGCAGTAGAAATAGCTTTTTGTTTTCACTCTGCCAAAACCAACCTGCTTGTGCGTTGCCTGTCTTGAGATGGTGCTTGCTGAACGTGCAGAAGGTGGCCTGGAGGTTGTAAAGTTCCAGATGGGAGCTTCACATGAAGGTGGATATAGGCTGATGTCAGGGAGCTCGCGGCATGTCTGGGACAGCACCTGAATCTCCTTCACCTTTTAGAAAACATTTTGGTTAATGGTCTCCCTTCCTTGGTGTTGGCCAGCAGCAGGGGGCAATGCAGAGGGGCTCCTGAGTCACTGTGGCAGTGGGGCTCAGGTTGCACTGTCATCAAGCCTGACACTGACCTACTCTGGCTGCAGTCAGCGTGACCTTTTTCTTTGGCAAGCGTCAGCTCAGCCCTGGGGTCCCGGATCTTCAGTCAGCCATGCAGAGCATCCCGGGAGATGCTCAGCTCCCCTTTGGACTGGCATCTGGATTTCGCGGGGGCTGGAGCGGAGGGAAGGGGAGGCTGAGGCGCTGCTTGGTGTCAGGTGGCGGATGAGGTCACCTGACAGAATCCTGCCTCCGGGTGTCCTTTTGCCATTTGGGAAGCGTCCCAGCATTGGCAGGAAAGCTGTTAATGAATAATATCACATCACTATTCTTCGTCAACCACAAAGTGTCCCAGCCACTATTAAAGAGCATTGTTTACCACAATGCAGAGCAGGATTCAGGTACTGAGTGGAGATGTATAATGTCATTTTAGAAGCCCAGGGGTACCCTTCTGGCTTTCTGCTGCTTCTCCAGAAGGTCTCCAGTAGGTCTTGCATCATGTCTGCCAGCCTTGGATGCGTCTCTTGGATACCCCAGAGCATCTCAGATGCACTGGACACAGGTTTAACCGCTGAACCCCACACCTACTGTCACATTTGAGATCCAGGTTCTGGACTGTCACTTACCTATTTGTGCCCACTCAGGAGAAGATTAATAGCCTGCAAAGTGCTGTTCCCTCTCCAGCCTCTTCGGAGGAGGAGGTGGGACTGGCTTATTTGCGATGGCGAGTCACTTCAGATACTTATGAAGAGCACTGCTCAGCTTTTTTCTCGGCTGGGCCACAAGTCGTACGTTGTCTCAAGAGAAGAAAACGAGGAGTGTACCTTGCTGTGCAGAACTTGAAGGTTCTGGGTTGATGATGATAAAGTGCAGGCATTGAGGATTTTCCTAGCAGGCTACCAGCAGTATGTGCTCATTATAATGAATTCCCAATTTCTGTCTGGCTCCAGGGCATGTTGAAAGACGTAATCCACATTAGTGGAACATTTTAAATATGAAAATACACTGCTAAGTGTTTTCTGGTTGGCTTTTTTTCATGCACTAATGTCATTTCCTTACAGAAGATCACAGTTCTTTACACATTATAAGCACTGCCGTAATGCAGAGACTTGGCCAGTCTAAGATCCTGTGTGTAATACATCTTACCGAGAAAGGTACAGCCATCTGAAAGGTTCCACTTTGTACCATCTTTTGGGAGGCACAGGAGGGGCTGACATCAGTCTGGGCCAAATTCAGAGCACTTAAGCTTGGCTTGATCCAAAAGAAACTAAACCAGAGCACAGGCTTGACTCAGATCCTCTAGTTATAGGTTCCTGCATCATGTCAGGAGGCTTTTGGTTTGTATTTGATGTTGTGATCCAGCTGACCAGAACGTAGTGGCGATCATTTATGTACGGAAATACTGCCCTATTTACTGAATATTCAGAAACTGGCTGGCTGTGCAGAGGAACTTGTGCAACTCGTAAAAGATTAAATAATTTAAACAGATCACACTGGTACAAAATAGGTACTAAATGTGCATGCTTTTTGTTTGTTTAAGACAGAAAGCGGTTGTTATTTTTGTAGACAGGTGATGACAGATGAATGGTGTTTGTGCTGTTGCCTCTGTTTGGAGTGTTGATAAGAATCCCTAAGCAGGATGGGGAATTCACTCCTTTGTGGAAAAACTGCTTGGAGTTAAATATGGTGTATCTTTTCCATAGGATTGTCTTGCAACATATTATAAAAATTCAGGGAGTTAGCTCCCTGCTGAATGGTTCACAGAGCAGCAGAGGAGGCCATCATTTTGTATTAAATTCTCCAGTGTTACATCTACAGCATTTTAACAGTTCTGCTCTCGTCTGGTAGCACAAGCACCAGATTCCAAATGCCACTCTCCATGCAAACCCCACCTTGCCATGAATATCAATAAGCACAAAATGCAAAACCGTAAAAATTTGGGCTGCCCTCCTGTGGCCTCTAGCTTCTGGCGCTCTTTGCCATGTTGCCTCTCCTGCCCCCCTGCATGAGAGCTGGCTCAGAGCTTGCGCAGAAAACAGCGGTCGTGACGTTGGTGCGAACTCGAGGATTGCCCTGATCGTGGGGTGCCCGCTAACGAGTGCGATGCCTCTGTGTGCGTGCAGGCTGCCTGCGTCCCGGTTATGCTCAGCAACGGATGGGAGTTGCCGTTCTCGGAAGTGATTGATTGGAACCAAGCTGCCGTCATAGGCGATGAGAGATTGTTATTACAGGTAAGAAAAAGACCGCGACCTTCAGTGTATCAGTTGATTATTGCTGCCGCCATCTAAATGGATGGGGAAGATGAATCCAAAAGGTCAGGGCTGTAAAAGAGTTTTTATCACAAAGGGATTGTCTGTGTCACACCGGCTATGAACTCATTTAATATGACATCATTCATTTTTTGACCTGAAGGTCATTGCAGCCACCAGGCCACATTCGTAAATGCAGGAGACTCTTATTTTTCCTAAGAGTGTGAATTCTCTTCTAGCACAGAGCACCTGGATGCCTCTTTGAGGCAGAGCTGTCCTGGGCCGGGTGCTGTGATGAGAGAGACAACATTTGAAGGCAGGTTCTGCTCTAGTCCTTCAGAAATAGTTTATCCTGAGGGGTCCCACCAGCACTGTGTGTCTGGCTGGCGGGTACTGAAAGGACCCATCAGGAAAGCAGGTATTTTCTCCGACAGGAGTTACCACCTAACAGTTTGCTGTGAAGCAGAATCTGTCCCTTCTCTGATGTCTGCACCATGTAACATTGCTTTCTGAAGCAGTGTTCATGTCACTTATTGTTAATCTCCTTGAGATCACGGAAAAAATGCAGGCTAAGAAGTTAGAAATCTCCTGCTACCTTCAGCATCTACTTTGGTTTAAAATTCACTAGATTTTTTTTTTCTGTTTCCCTGGTGGGTTTTATAGTCTAAGTACATTCTGTAAAGTATGTGGAGAAGTTGATGTTAGGAAAAGTTGTTGAAACATTGGTTTCCTGAAGTAGTATTTCATAAAATACCATTGCCTGGCATGAAGCTGAGATTCACAAGATCTGGGATAGCCACTAAGAGGAGGGGTTTTTTTATGGTTGAATTGAACTCATTTCCAAAGTGGCAAGCTATTGTCATCCATGGAGAGAAGCCTTCAAAGGTACAAGTGTCTTGGCACCCCAAAAATGAAGTACCTTGGAAAATCTCGTTAGATGCCTGTTTACTTGTCTGAAGAAGAAAATGTTTGTGAAGAGCTGGCCTAGCAAGCCGTGCGGAGTGCTGCCTGTTCTGCTTAATGTAAGACAAGCTGCAAGTGTAAAAGGGCCATTTGATTTTTGCTTCTGTGGACAGGACATTTTTCCGAGCAAAATTATTTCTCTCTTTAAATAATAATAATTTGCTAATCTTCATGCTTTCCGGTAGCATGCCATTCGTTCTCTTCACAGCTGCTTCCATACTGAACAGCTACCGCACCGTTATTAACAGCGTTTTTAAAGACCTGGCAGAGGGCCTGAATGTCTGCTCTGGGAAATGTTTTTGTTATGTTACAGTTTTTCATTTCCTGTTTGAGAGCAGCTCGGATGTTTTTATTTGCATGTTCTCCTCATCATAGCGCTGGGAGAGCTTAATCCAGCCGTTCGGCATTTAGTTGTGCAGGGTGGTTTTTCCCTTCGCCCTACTTATTACTGAAATGACCTTTTATTAAGACGTCATCCAGTTCTAATAATTCCAGTGTAATCCTGGCAGATTAGTATTAATACATCATTTTCCCCACGTGTCTTTGTGGACAAGCAGATTAATAACTAATAGGCAAGTGCAGTTAAAATGGGAGCTCTGCTTTTGCTTTCCAGCTGTTGTAACAGAGCAGGCACCAAGGCTTTTTTTTAACCTTGGCACTGTGTTTGCAGGGGCTCGCAAGCATGGTGTGCTCTGTAAAATCAGAACTTCTTGCAGTAACCTTCACAGTCAGAGCAGCCTTTGCTTTCAAAAGACGTCGTTGGGAATGAGTATTGATTTTATTCTTGCTCACACACATATGCATACACACGCGAGGTTGCACATCATGCAATGAAATGTATGAGTTTGTGGAAAAAATGCTGTATGACCACTGTGAAGTGACTTTGGTCATGTTTCTGCTGTTAATAATGCTCCCAGGTGTTGATTAATACACATCTTTCACAAGTAACAGCTAAGGTGAAGGATTTGTGAGAAATGAATGTCTGAGAATGGGGTGGCCTTATTTGAAATAACAAAAAAGTAGGTGCAAAAGCACCACTCTTCATTCCTAGAAGAAAAGAACAATATCAGTAAGCTATCCTAGACGCCTTTCTGGTGCTGTGCGTAGCCCTTGCAATTGAAGTTATCGCAGTTAAACTCCCTTGATAATGTCAGTGTGCATTGTCACAGTGGTGTACCGGAGGCCTTGATCGAGGTCCTAAGAAGTTAAGCAATGACACGTGCATATTCCAGTGTGGAAGAGGGACGTGGGGATGGCGGAAGACGTAGAAGTGAAGCCCTCCCCTTCTGATCCAGTGAGCAGTTATGTTTTTAATGACAAAGCATTGCAGCTGGACCCAAATAAGCTATTTGTAAGGCAGCTTATACCAGAATCAGTGTTGATTGAATGGAGAGGGGAAAAAAGAAGCAATGTTTTCCCTTGTGAATAGCAGGTGTCGTGGGAGATATTACTCTTTCCACCCACAGTAATTAGTAAAATTCAGTTTGATCCACGGCCTCCCAAGAAGTTGAGTCTTACTTGAGATGTTGCTGTTTTCCTTGGGGCACATAGTATTGCCGTGCTGCAGCAAATGCAATTCCAGACCCCTTGAATATACTTTGAGAGTCGGGGTTATTGTTGGACTCTCAAGACTGGCAGGTACTGGTTTGTTGAAATACTAGTCCATGAAAAGCTTTGTGTCAAGGGCTGTATGGAGGAGCTCCTTACTGTGCCACGCCACAGCACTGTGGAGGGGGAGCTTTTGGCACCATAAAACAACTGAAAACTAAGAGAAAACAGATTAAAAAAAAATCATGTATTCAGTACCAAAGGTTATGAAGGGTTGTGTCTCATTCATTTTACATCGGGGCTTTAACTGTTGGCACACGCATCTCTGTCGGACAGGAGTGCTGAAGCCGTGCGGCGTGCTAGTAGAGGAAAGGGCTTGTCAGCAGCATATTAATTTGATGAGATTGCGTTGTTTTCTGAAGCTTCTGACTATATTACATCTTGTATTACAGATTCCTTCTACAATCAGGTCTATCCATCAGGATAAAATCCTAGCACTTAGACAGCAGACACAGTTCTTGTGGGAGGCTTATTTTTCTTCAGTTGAGAAGATTGTATTGACTACACTAGAGGTGAGTAAAAATTGTCTGGGACCTTCTTGAGCCGTGACGTTTCCTTTCCTGTCCAGCTGCTCCTGTCCTCAGCCAGCGTCAGACCTTGGTTTTCGTGGCACACAACTGGGCACTGGGAAAAAAGCTTGGCATCTTGAAAAGTTTTCTCCCCTAAGGAAATACTTTCTTCATTATTGGAATCCACATTAGAAAACAGACACAGTGAAAAATGGGAGCTACCCCACGCATGGTAAAGTTGTCATGTGTGATCTTGCCTTTGCAAGGCTTTGTGGCTTATGACTCGCTATCCTTGTCATTGGTAGTGAATGCGTTTCTTTAAGAAACCTTTCCGGAATTCATTTTGGAAAAAATATTCCTGTAAAGCTCTCCTTGACCATTCCTTAACAATTTGATGCCTTGTGATGGGGCTGTTGTCTGGCTGAAGGGAAAGGGGGGGGCTTGTAAATCACTGTGTCTCATCTTCGCACACAGGATAAGGGAAAGGCCTGAACATTCTTACAGAATTTTAATAAATATTCATAATTAGACTACTATTAAACAGGGAGACAGGTGATCTCAAATGTGGAGAGAATCCTTTCTGAATTCAGAGACGGAGGAGAGATGAAAGGCTCTTTAGAAGTAGGGCCCAGGCTACAATTTCAAAAGCAGGTTTCCTTGCAAATTGTTGGGCAATTTTGCACATAAATTTTTGACACGCTTTTGCCACAGAAAGTGGCTCACTTTGTAGGTGAAAATGCATTCGTCTTATGCTAATGCTTCTGCAGTTGCGTCTGTCTTGGTGCGCAGTTGTAAACGTTTCCCGCTGTGCCTGCTTTCCCCTGACACCTGCAAAGGAGTGCTGCTGCCTGCAGTGCAGGTTGCCTGTGGCTGATCTACCTCCAGCTCCTGCAAGACAACAGTCCCTTTGGTTTTGCGGTGCCAGTGAAGAAAACCAGCCAGGGAACATTTTCCGAGCCCCTGGCACAGCTATTCTCGCAACGCTCTGCTCGCCCTCGGGAGAGCATGTCTTCGTCTGTGCTGCCTGTTGGGAACTGCTCTGCATCCTCAGACTCCCCATAAGTGCTGGAGAGGTAGTGAGAATTGTCGCAGACCTCACCAGGATCGAACTCACAAAGCTGGAAAACCGTGTGCCGGTGCTCGCAGTCTAATTTACCCTTACGGAAGCACGCTTAGGGAGAGTCAGGGTGCCTCCTGTATCTCCTGCCCCTTCCCTGCACGCACCCTCTTGTCCCTGGGGATTGCAGAAAGCAGAGGGGTGCACAGCGTGCCTCGCCACCCCTCTCCTGCCTGTGCTGGGGCCCATCTCGAGGGGACGTCACCTGCAGCCCCCACGGCCTTGACGTCCATCGCGTCGAGCTCCAGCGCTTACAGATGGGTCTTCAGCTCTGCCCTGGGACACACTGGCCCGTGTGGCCGCAGGTGCCCAGGGGACTGCAAAACCCGTCGTAAAGCTGGAGCAGCTGGGCAACCAGCAAGCTGGAGTTTCCTCTCGGAGGGGAAGAACTAATCTGAAAACAAAAATCTTCCTGGAAGGCTTAATTTAATGAACCTGAGTAATGTATGCCTTGTCTTGAAGTTATGTTCTGGGTCTTTTCGCTGGTTTGCAAGGGTGGTTTTGGTTTGAGGTTTTTTTTGTTTATTTTTTAATTTGGGACTCAGAGATTTTTGAGGCAGCTAAGAGGGATTCTGTTGTTATGAACAGATACTCATTTCACATTTCAGCTTGCCTAAGTGCAGTCCTGAGTTAACTTTCCTTAGGAAAGATAGAAGACAGCTGAGAGTGATTTTTGGTGTCCAAAATCTGCAAGCAGTATATCCTCTTCTTAAAAGCTGATGCCTGGAAGTTAAATTCCTAGCAGGATTATTTTTTTCTGGTGGATGTTATCCATCTTCTGCTGTAACACTGTTGTGTCAGGGTGCTCTGATGATGCTAGATATCACCAGAATAATCGCCTGCCTGCTGACTGCAGTGCTGGTACATGTCCACATGTGAGGATAGCAGTATAGAAAAGGTCTTCACCAGCTCAGATGTCTGCAGGGACATCACGGTTCTCCTCTGCCCTTTATCCTGGATACCTCTGAAAATACTAAGTCACATTTTAAGGTCCGAGAGCATTTTGTAGCCTAAGCCAAACAGCTCATAGCCCAAAAGAAGATGTTTCAATCATTTGGCCAACTGCAGATTGCAGGTATAGAGGAACTGCCTGGTTCTGTGGACACGGTGTGGGTTAGGAAACGATGTTCATGAGGGTTTGCTGCAGGCTGGCGAGTGAGAGCACTGGCAGCATAGCAGCGAACTGCTGCAGACACCATCCAGATGCATGCTCCAGTGTATCTGCACTTTTTCAGCTTGGTCTTCTCTGAAAAGAAACCCAAAACATCCCTAAATCCCTGTGTGGTGTGCTCAGTCCTCCACTCGGGAAGAGGAGGGGAGAGGGGCAGCACAAAGTGCAGACAAGAAATGTCTGATGCTTGGCCGAGGCGTGTTGAGGAGCAGCAATGATTAAGGCAATATGTGAACTTTTTGAAGTGTGAGGATGAGGGAAACGAAAATATCGGACTATTAATGAATTCCAAAAAGAAAAGGGAGGTCTCACCAGAAATCCTAACCCCTTCCTTCTGTTATTAAACTTCCTGTCGTGCCTCATCGTTGGAGAGACCGTGTAGCTGCTGTCTGTCTCTGCAATGTGTGCGATGCTATACACTCTGCATTTTAATTGATTTGTCCTCCGTGTTATCTTTTTTTATACTTTCCTGTTCTCTTTCAGCCAAGTTGTCTTTTCTCCTCTCTATCATGACAGACAGCTAGGTTTCTTCTGTAGACCAGGAGTGTGAGAAATTAATCTTCCGTTCGTTAACTGTGATAAATCACTGAGGCCAGCTCCCCAGCCTGGCGCGGACCCGCGTGGGTGAGATCGGTGTGCCTGCCGCGTACTGACAGCTGCGAGTGCTGCGTGGCACCGGGGGCTGCTCCCTGTTAGAGCTGCGCTCGCTCTGGGTGCGCCCAGCCAGCGCTGAACGCCAGCCGTGTGTTTAACCCGCAGCCTTGCTGGCTACCAGCGCCGTGGAAAACTCCACCATCTGTGAAAACCTCCTGACCATGTGGATTCGCAGACTTCTCCTTATCTGATTATGCCCCAGTTCTGAGAAAGCAGGAGGAAGGAGCTGCAATGTTTAGGCTTTGTGGTAAACACTCAAAAATACGTACTTTCTAGGTTCTGTCTTTGTTTAGTGGCATAACTTGCAGATGGAGAAACAGCAGTCATCGTCTTATTTTCCTCTCCCCACTGCAATGCAGGAGATGTGACAACTGATACACCTAACTTTCCAAACAGAAATACTCAGACACGTTCTTGTCAGTGCAGGAAATACAGTCCTAAATGTGTTATTCTGAAACCAAAAAAATTAAAAAAAGGTAAATTAACTTAGGCATGTGTGCGAATTACTGCCTATTAGCTATGGTAATTGGCTGTAGGCAAAATTCAGACAAGCATGTCCCAGTTTAGCAGCACGTATATTGCCACCAGCAGTGGGTTGTCTAGTACAATATGACTGATGTTTTAATGTTTTTTTGTCATGGCAATCAAAAATTCCAGGAAAACCACTGCTTGTGGTAACACTTATTCATGTTCTGTATTGACCAAATGTCCCTGAACTCAGCTGCTTACAAAGATTTTAGATTATGTAGACTCCAGCAGCTGCTTTTGTTTGGCTTGTGTTGGGTCTTGTTGCTTGCTGTTGGCTTTCCTGTGCTGTGCGTATATACCTTCTTTAGTTCCATAGCCTGTGGGGGCAGAATGAATGATGAGAGATCAGATTTAGTTCAGCTTCAGAGCCAGAGAGTTTCACCCAGATGCACCTATCCTGAGGCAAGATGTTAGGAGAACCAGTGTGTTCTTGGCACTTGAGCCCTGTGCAATGCATAAACTACCAATTACATGAGATCTCCTTAGGAGATCCCAGATGATGAGCTGCAGAAGGCGGCAAGGCGATCCTGCTTAGCCGACCTGGGGGAAAAGTCTTTCTTTGCCATGCCGAAGCTCTTTGCAATATCCCAAGTAAAAAGCGATAGAACAAGAAGAAATGGCCTCAGGTTACACCAGGGGAGGTTTAGATTGGGTATTAGGAAAAATTTCTTCACTGGAAGGACTATCAAGCATTGGAACAGGCTGCCTAGGGAAGTGGTGGAGTCACCATCCCTGGAGGTATTTAAAAGACGTGTAGACGTGGTGCTCAGGGACATGGAATTCAAGGAGTAATGTCTTCAAGCTTTAAACTAAGCGTGGGTAGATTTAGACTAGATACAAGGAAGACATTTTTTACAATGAGGGTGTAGGAACACTGGACCAGGTAGTGGAGGCCTCATCCCTGGAAACACTCAAGGTCAGGTTGGACGGGGCTCTGAGCAACCTGGTCTTGTTGAAGATGTCCCTGCTCACTGCAGGGAGATTGGGCTAGATGACTTCCAAAGGTCCCGTCCAACCCAAAGCATTCGATGATTCTATGATTCTGTGGTTTAGCGGTGGGCTTGGCAGTGCTACGTTAACAGTTGGACTCGATCTCAAAGGTCCTTTCCAACCTGTATGATTCTATGTTGCTGTGTCCAGAACTGCCTACCTCTGATGCTCTGGGGGAAAGCAAATCTATAAGAAGGTGTGGCCCAACAGCAGGTTGCCCTTAGAAGGTGCATCTTATTTGGAGGCTGAATTTGTCCAGTGATATCTTCCCACCTCTGAATCTTGTTATGCCTTTGCAGCAGGTTTGAGAGAGCTCCCATCGGTGTAAGAACCACTGTGGTTCTTGCGTACTGGCAAGTGATATGAAGTAACTGTAATTAGTTTTATAAATGTACATTAATTGTACAGCCCTTTTATCTTTTTTTGTGGCTTGTGGTAATCCAGATGATAAAGTAGATGACCTACCAATCTGTTCAGACCTTAAAAATCTAGGGATCTGTGTTTGTGGCCCTCTGCAGAGACAGGCAGTAGTCGCCAAAAGATCTTTTTCTGTTCCATCCAACAAGGAACTGTTATAGAACTGAGACGTGGAACCACTGATGTATCCGGATGCTAATATCCCTTTATAATTAAGCAAAAATGAATAATTAGTGCAGCCTGATTTGCTGAAAGTCTTTGTGGTTTTGAATGCTTTCATTATCTCAAAATAATACCTAGCTTTGTAATGCCATCCTCAAATAATTATCTTCTATGAGTTCTGGAGAGTAAAACTGACAATGAACTAATTGGGCTTACAACTGCTAAGATACTCTAATAGACAAAATATTTGACTTGAAATACAAAATGCAATGAATTGCAAGGTCCCGATGTCCAGAAAGACTAATGAGGTGCTCTGAAACCGACTGCACAAAGCCTGAGCTGCTGAAGTGCTGTGGAAGTGTGCAGGTTTTGTGTCATTTTAAGAGAGATTAAGCAGGAATGTCTAGTAATTTGTGTGCCTCAGCTTTCTGCAAAATGGGCGATGATTCCACTCAGCTGAAGTCCCTGAAGCTTCTACCAGTGGCTATTACAGTCTATTTAAAAATCATCGCCTCTCTTGTTTTTCAGATTATTCAGGACAGAATATTTAAGCACATATCACGTAACAGCTTAATATGGAACAAACATCCTGGAGGGTTATTTGTACTGCCACAGTATTCCTCATATCTGGGAGATTTTCCTTACTACTATGCTAATCTCGGTAAGTGAATTCTTGCTTTAATCTAGTGGTATTTGGCATTTCTAGTGGAAATTTGGAATTTGATCCTTGAGTAGCTTGTGCTGAGTGACTTACCATTCAGTTCTAGTTAATGATGCCTTTCGTTTATCCTGTCTCAATCTTCCCTGCCCACTGTAGACTGGAATGTCTCTGCCTCATCAACATGCTTCGTGTGCCTCTCACTTGCAAAGATTATTTAAAAAAAAATCTATGTCCCTTCATACTTTTCAGTTGCCAGTAATTAATGCCTGAGTTGCTGACCCATTCATGGCCCGAGGGGACATAAGAGGAATAGCTTTTTGCTTTCTTTGTTTATTTGTGCTTGGAAAATTGGAAAAGTGGTAATTTACCCATGACACTTGTTATTGGAGTGCATAGTTGGTATGGATTTACTCTCCATACTGTGTGTCTTCACATGGATCCCACTAGAAGGAATGAATAGGGCTTAGGTTCGTGGCTTGTTCCTGAAGCGGAGCTTAACCGATGAGTTCTGCAGGGGCATGTGCCTGCAGGCTGAAGTGATCCTGCTTACCACACTGCTGCCACTTTTGGCTCATTCTGTGCCGTCCCACTTGTGTGGATCTGTACTGCTCACCTGCTAAAAATTCACAGTTACCGCGTTAAAAAGGGAGGAGAAGGTTTCTGTGGGAATTTTGATGAAAAATGACTATGACCCCACACAGATGAATTTAGAGAAGACTGAGAGCAGTAATGAAGGGTAGACGCCAGTAGGATCTGTTATTTTAGGCAGAAAAGGAAATCATAGTGAGACAAAAATATCAGAATGGAAGGCAAGGGTGCAAGCAGAGTTATCACCTCAGGAGGTAACTGGAGATGCGCGTGGATGGGGATCGACCCAGAAAGAGCAAAAATCTGACAGAGGCTGTAATGGAACTGAGGAAACTGAACAAGCTTCTGGAAGTTGTGGAGATAATCTGTAGAAAACATCAAGCATCCGGAGCCAGGTAGCAAAACAGAGCCCGTGTCACGAAAGACATTTGATTAAAGTAGCTAGATGTCAATACTATCTGTGGGACAAACTGGGTGGAAGGAAGAGATTGCAGGACATCTGTGGAAATAGCAAGAAAAGGCAGTAATTGTGTTGGAGTCAGGGATTTCGGAGGGTGTAGGAGTTAAAGGAAAGCATGATCTCCTCTGAAGCATCTGGTATCCTAGCATCCGAGACGAAAGGAGATGGCCTAAAAAAACTTGGCAAGGTTTGCATTAAGTGCAGATTATTTTTCCATCTCCGGAGTCCTTTAATCTGTACTCACCGGGGCAATTTTGTCTTTACTGAACACCATCTCTCTTCACTTCAGGTCTGAAGCCTCTTTCCACATTCACTGCCGTTATCCACGCAGTAACTCCCCTGGTTTCCCAGTCGCAGCCTGTGCTGAAACTCCTGGTTGCTGTAGCCAAGTCCCAGTACTGTGCACAGGTAAGCAGCGCTGTTTGACGGTCAGTCACGTTGGAGACAAAACCACTGTCCCAGGAGTGAAGAACCTACTGACTTCAGATCTTCTCACTCCTGTTTCAAACCCGCATTTCAGTTCTGATGTTTATTTTCTCTGAGATTTCTACTGTCTGTGACCTGCACATGTGGGAAACAAAAATTCTGAGTACGGTGTGAGGGGAGTAGAGACAGTAATTAAACCCCTTTGTTTCATGAGGCAGGATAAATAATGGCTGCACTTTAAAGATCAGGATTGCGTGTGCTGCGAACTGCAAAAGGATGTCTGTGCCTGAAGAGCCCCGACGTGATCTTCCTTCCTCCGGCGGTGGCTCTTAGTCTCAGCAATGCCAGGGTTTTGGCTTCTCTGAAACAAACCCTGGGGAGTTCAACAGGAGCACCCTCTTGCAGTGGAGTGTCACAAGTGGTTTAGCCTTTAACGAGAGCCAAAGTAAATCAGCAACATCCGTATGACCTGGCCTGGATGGAGACTTCCTGAGTTCCTGTCCAGCCCATACTTGTCTGAGAGGACGTACACTGTAAATAGTCCAGGAGGGTGAAACTACTGTAGGAAGTGTTATTTTTATACAGGTTTGTGTCATTGTTGTTGATTTTGAAATTCCTAGCTTGAATATAACATTTCTCTCTGGAGATCTGAGTCCTTAGGGTTTGGACTGCGTTGCAACAATGGTCTCTGATCATGGTCCAATATTCTCTTTCAGATTATTGTTTTATGGAATTGTGATAAACCCCTCCCGGCCAAACACCGCTGGCCTGCCACTTCTGTGCCTGTCATAGTCATTGAAGGAGAGAGCAAGGTAGGTGGAGAGAAACATTATAAAAGATTGCATATATTCTCCAATGGGACCAAAATTTATTTTTCCCGCTGCTTTGGTGAAAGCTTTGTAGTTCCCAATGGTGTGACAGCTCCTTTCTGTTCCTCGGCCCTTTACACCAGCTTGGTCACAGATCCATGTTTCATGCATGAGACCCCATGTTCTGAGAAATCGTCAGCATGGCAATTAGTGCCATGAATCTGAGATTCACAGGTGGGACCTAGTTTTGAAATGTGGCCCAGAGAGAAGGTAGTGCTGACCCCATCCTTGGAGGTTTCTGTCTCTCTGCAGGTGCATGAAAGTAGTGATGCAGCTGGATTAATTGAGTCTGAGCAGTCTGATGCAAGACTTGGGGGCCAACTGTGGACTCAAAAGTGGAGGAAAAGATGACAATGAATGGTGTTAACGCGCCTTTGAAAAGTACCTTCTCTCATGGCCTTGTAGGGTCCTGCTGCCAGTGATGGGATCCCACTACCCAAAAAAAAAGGAAGGGACGAGGGACACTTGTGTGGGAACAAAGCCATTGTGTCATCTCTTACTGTGCAGCACGCTGGTTTGTTTGCACTTCCACAAATTCAACACAGACACCGCCCAGATGAGAAAATAGGCTTCTTTTAAAATCCACACTGAAGTGGATGATTCCTTTCCAAATGCAGGCCTGGGAGAAGCAAGACTTCTTGCTTCTGGACTCCGACTGAGGCCGATTTGGGCCAGTCCCCTCTGCCATCTCTGGCAGCTGGCTCTTCAGCTCTGCATTTGTGAAGGGAACTTTTAGTTTCTTTGGCTGTACAATCATATTTTGAATTTATAGTCCCATCTTTGGTCTTTCCCCCTGGTCACCTTAACAAGAGGAGAGCGAGAGTCCTGCGAGGTTGGCAGCTAATGGCTCTTGCCTTAGCTAGCCATGCAAACAGCATCAGTAGAGTTGCTGCAGGGCCAAGAAAGGCTGTAGTGATTTCTGAGCCTTTTGAACGTTGTGGGTTTTTTCCTTTCTTTTTGGAAAACTTGCAGAGGTGAGGTAGAGGAGAAAAATCTCTGAGCAGTTCTACAGTGTTTGTAGAAATTGGCCCCAGGCACTGTTTAGATTACAAACGAGTCTCCTGAGTACACAAAGGTGTGTTTATAGTGGACAGTCTCTTCCTTGTAATGTCCCAACGTATGCCAAATGGCTTCTTGCGCAGAAAAGCTGTTTGTTTGGACAAAGCTTGCCGAGCCACAGCAGTGCAATTCAAAGGTTGCACAAAGGAACTCCTTTTCATCTTCAGACTTAACTGGAGCGGACTGGCAGGCACAGTTACTCTGTGCATGTGGTCACGGAGGTCTGCCGTTACCTAACCTTTACTCTTCCCCGTGAAATCAAGACATATTATCACACCCATTTTACAAAAGGGAGCTTTAACTAAAAAAAAACCAAAATACATGGGTAGTCCCGACTGTTTTACTATTTGACCATTTTACATGGTCTGTAAAAGAGCTGCGGTGAGAACGCTGGTCTCCTGCTGGCTGCTTGCTCTGCTTTGCCTTGCTTGAGCAAAGCAAAACCATCAGCCCCTGCCAGATCACCTCTTCCTCACAGCCACTGCCTTCCCCGACCGAGGCCATCGTAGCAATGGAGGGTACTCTCCAGACAGACACCATGAACCTCCTGATTATAGAGACAGAGCTTTCTCTGAGTCAAGGCATGGATTTAGGGACTTGCTTCCAAACTGGTTGCAGGGGATGCAGAACCAACCATGTCCATTATGAGGGATGTGTATTCTCCACATCCCTGTTTCCATACAGTGATTACCTCTTACTGGGCCTGTTTTTTGTAGTGTTTTCTTGGCATAATAAATTGGAAATGAAGTCTATTAACTAGCTAGGATATTTTTCCTAGCAAATGAGGGAAAAAAATAGTGTAGTGTCCTTGTTACTATTCATCAGTTCTCAAAGGGTGCTAATTAGTCTGCTAAAGAAACCATATGGATTCTCATTTCTTGATGGTATCTTTTTGATCCCGCTTTCCCATCGATTTCGTATTGCTTTGAGAACTGTCCTGCCATAGTTTTTAAAAGCTTATGCTGCATATAGGTATTATATATATGTGTGTGTAGTTATGTGAATTAAGAATGTGAATTAGCATTTTTAAAATACTACAGCACCGGTATAATTCTTGATGCAGGTGAAGCTCAACTGATACTCATGTTCTTTAGCATATTCTCTTTTTCTGATGGAGAATGTAGCACCATTTGGCAGCAGCTCCCTGTAGATATAGGAGCAATGCACAGAGCTGGATCTGTACCACTTTACAGGAGAACCATCCTGGTAGCATAAAGTCCTTCACACGCAGCCTGGACTCCTTGGTTTTCCCAGCTGCATAACCTTGTGAGTGCTGCGAAGTCCTTCTCAGTGCTTCATTATCATTATCCTCACACCCCGCAAGGAGGGCGGAGGGACAGTCCTAGCTACCAGGGAAAATGTCCTCCCTGAAGAAGGTACATCTAATTCTCCATAAGGACTGTTGCAGTTAAAGCAATCTGCTCCAAAGAGAGACGTCTGTTTGGAAGTGAACTCCTCGGGTAGAAGGTGTAGGCTGACTGCTGGGGTGACGAAAATGACAGTCTTTCACTCCTGAGCTGATGGGTCCTTTCTGTTAGACAGAGACGTGCAATGTGCCTCAGACAAGAGGAAATAGGAGTGAGGAAGAAAATAGAGTGTTTCCATTAGAAATGAGTCCTTCAAGTGATTTTTTTCCTGCCCTTCCTGCCTTGGAACCCACAGGTTATGAGCAGTCGCTTCCTGCCCTACGACAACATAGTGACGGATGCAGTGCTAAGCCTGGATGAGGACACCGTGCTTTCAACCACTGAGGTAAGGGTCTCTGTCGTCTGGGGAGTCTGCTTGGCTCCTCAGCTCGTCCTGAGCACAACAGATATACTCTTCTCTTGGCTTCACCAGCGAGCAAATGTTAGATTTCCTGCTATGCTTCTCAGATTCAACGCCTTGCACTTGTTTCAGCAACCCTGCCTCTGCCTGCCATCAGAGGAGCTTTTCGCCCTGGTTAATTGGCTCATCATTAGCATATGGTTCTTCCGTTCTTCATTATTTTAGTAACATAGCTGCAGGCGGGTGTAGGCAGCCAAGAGCAGTCAGCTTTAATACTCTGTTCTCACTTTTCTGATGGGGGTAGCTTTTTTCCCCCCACGTTATCAGTAGGGTGTAGGTGGGGAAGGAAGGGGTGTCAGCAGCAGGGGACTGCTGGCACTCCAGAAGACGGTGTTGCCACCCTAATGCAGGATTTCACTGGGGAATGCTCTCTCACCATGGCGTCGCCCCATAAAATTGGAGATCTTTGGTAGCTTAGGTGTTGGAGTGTTTGTGCCAAGAGCAAGATAGCGCTAAGAAAAGAAAAATACTGTAGAAAACCAATTTTTACAACTGGGATGAGTATTGATTTCTGGAACGTCTTCCTGAGAACCACAGGGGAAACTGATGACAGTTTATATAGAGTGCAATATTTGGGAAATACATTATTAATGACGGCCAGGGAGTAGCTTGAAAAACTCGATTTTCCTTTGTTTTCCCTTTTTTTTCCCCATATTCGTAGCCATTCCCTTCTCCCCACTTCACCTTTATAAAAATGCTTTTTTGTCAGTGATGTGGACCTTTCACTGATGCTATCACTGGTTATATGTCAGTGAAAAGATGCCTAACATTAGTCACTAGTCACTGCTGTATACCCTAAGATGTCACTGAATTTGTTCTAAATGGATGAGATTGCAACCTCTCTTCTCCCCAGTATGGATTTGTTGGTCTGTGTTGTTTGTTTGTTGGTCAGACTGCTCCAGAAGGAGCCATGGAAGCCCTCTTCTGCTGCGCAGATGGGAGAAGTAGTTGGCATTGAACCCATTTGATACTGTGGTTGCGCCTCAGTAGTTTCTGCTAGATGAGGAAGAATACAGCGGCTGCCACAGTACTTGTGTGCAAAGCCCTGCACAACCAAAAAAACCCCAAACCAAAACCAATAAAAGGCATTTATCCTAGGGCTGGAGCTCCTAAGCAGGTTGTTGCTCAGGATGAAGGGTCCTGTCTCAGTTGCCCTGAGGGCCGTGGTAAGACCTCTCCAGGACTTTGTTGCACTGAGGTGGTATTTACAGCAATCCAGACTGTGGATTCCGTGAGGATTTGCGGCTTTGGTTTGTTTTGCCTGGTATTTAGTCATCATCCAAACTTTGGAGTCAGTCAGGCTTCTGGAACACATATGAAATAGTGTTTCTCATTCAGCTTGGCGGTGTTTTACCCTAAACATTCTGAAACACAAATATTTGTTGTTGTCTGAGACAACATACACATTTCTTTGTGGCTTCTTCCCTCCTGTGAGCAGCTTGCAGCCGATACTGGATGTTTGCACGGTGGGTATTCGCTCCCTGAGCCCCTTGGCCCCTGCGCTGCAGAGAGGACCAGCTGGCCAGCTCTTGCTAGCACCCACCTTGCAGCTTCAGCGTGCCTCTGCCAGGGTGATGGGGTCAGCAGTAATCTTTGGTGGCTCCTCTGAAGAACTGGGGCCTTTACAGTGCTTTGGTTCCCCCCCAGTCACGTGGCTTACGCAAATGAACAGTGCGTTCAAACACTGGTGTGAAATGCGTGCTGTGAAACTGGCTGCTCGTAGGTGGTCTCTGTGGCACCGCTTCAGGGCCCCGAGAAGGCAATTTAGAAACGTGGTCCAACACAATCCCATCCCTGCTGGGAGGAGCAGTCGCCGGGGGCATTATCCCCTCTGTCCGGCTCTAGCGTAGTAACGGTTTTCCGTTCACAACAGGAAGGCGCGTCACTGCTCGTGTGAGAGGAGCCGTGTCACATACGCAGAGGGGCATTTGTGTGGGAAACAGATAGAAATCAGCATGGGTCAGAAGTGGTTTGGGGGTTGAAGAGACCAGCAGCCTGCCTGGCTTTTGCTGCTGATCAGCTGAGTGGCAATGCTGCTGAAAATAATACAGGATGAGGACTGGGGATTTCTTTAATAAAGGCAGTTTTCTCTTAGAGTGGTTACTTCACTGCATCTCCGTGGTACAGGGACAGATACTTGAAAGCACAAGTGAGGGCACCAAGTGCAGCTGCTTTATTATTTATTTAAGTGTGAGATTCTCAGACTTCTCTAAAGAAAACAGATGTCGCATTTTATAGCAAAGGCCTTTACAGGGAAAAAAACCCCCTTCAGTTCTTTCATGTGGTATTGATTTGGATGAGATCAGAACTATCGCAACGGTAACTGGTTTGTGCACATTGTCTTTCTAGTTGGCCTCAGATTCCTTGAAACAACTTGAAAGAAAATAACCAGTCCCTAACTCTGTGCTCCAGTACATGTGCGACTCTTCTGTTTCATAAAAACACTTGTAAATGAGAGAAGCCTGACAGCAATCACACAAAGTGTGGCTGTTCTCAGAACAGCTATTCTTTATCTAACCTCTGCACCCTTGACTTTGGCTGGGTTCTTGGAAGGATTTTCAAGCATTTTTGAGCAAAGTTTTAGGTCCCTCTGGTACTGGAGGGAACTTGGTGTGCAGTGCAGAAATAAATCCCTCATTTTCTTGGGTTTGACTGGGACAATTAGAATTATCTTTAACTCTTTTTAAAATTTTGGTCTAGCTTGAGCTCCAGACCTAAAAGTGGAGAGACTGCCAACCAACTTTACAGTGATAAAAATCTTTCCATGTGTAGTTTTTTTACCAAACTCCTTTCAAATCTAATGCAAACTCCCCCAATCATCTCTTTCCTTGTGTCATCAGGATTTGTTTGGTGGGATCCTGGGGTAGTAATGTCCTGTCACCTTTTCAATTCTCAGTGATACGAGTTATTAAAATAGTACCAGCAAGACAATAAAATAAAAAAACACTATTGGCAGCATTTGACATCTTTTTGTGGCTCATACAGTATAAAGCGTTCTCTTAAAGTATAGGGTCCTAAAGCCATTTAACTACATGGGAATCTTATCTTCTATTAAGCTGTATGTTTAACCCTCCTGAGCATGTAACCAGTCTTAAAAGTATGACCTGCATGTACCTCAAAGGCTCAAAACGTGTGGAAACTGTGAAAGGACTCTGCGTTGATTGCATGTTTTAATCTCACTGAGCCACCCTTATAATTTAAAGTGTTCGACTCCTGATTTTCCAGGCTTTGTGTTGACAGCACTGAAGTGGTAGGTGAGATGCACAAAGATGTGCAAAAGGTTCGGTTTACCACATAGCTACTACCGCTCTATACTGCACCTAAGTATAAATACACGCACCTACACCTGTTCTTTCTGTTACTTGAAAAGGTTTGATATGTAAAGGGCAAGCTTGAAAATGTTAATGTGATGCTGTGATGCTCTAAACTCCCTTTAAGAGGAACCATTAAAATGTGCATAATTATAGGGCAAAATGTCAAGCAGTCAGTTTAATTCACTGATGAATACGTAGAATTAATGTTTTGCAACAGTTCCAAGATTTTGAATTATGAATTAGTGGCAAGGTAATATTTTGTTTTGTTGACATTTGTTGAAACAATTTCAGTATTCATTTGGCCTATGCCTTTTGTCCGCAGGTGGATTTTGCCTTTACAGTTTGGCAGAGTTTTCCAGAGAGGATTGTAGGGTACCCTGCTCGCAGTCATTTCTGGGACAACACTAAGGAGAGGTGGGGGTATACCTCCAAATGGACTAATGACTATTCCATGGTATTGACAGGAGCTGCTATTTACCACAAGTAAGAACCCAAAGCATCTGCTGTCCTGCTTCTGCATGAAACAAAATAGTAAGGGGGGTGAAGAACATTGTTCCGGGGAGGGGGGAAAAATGGAAAGATAATAAATGGGTCTACTTTTAATGGGGTAATAATTTAAGTTCTTGGTTTAGCTCTGGGGATCTGGTAATCATTATTGCGCTTGCTGGGTCTCTTTGAAGTCACTTGTATTTTGAGGCAGTCGGACTGCTCTTTTTAACATCAGGAATTACACACTTCAAAGAGTTCCCGAATTCATTAAGCTGCTCGGCTGAATGGCCTGTAGCACAGCAGAAAGGAGGTTGCTTCCAGACCAGCTCTGGGTATGTGTTGGCTGACAGCTGCAGACTGCAAAGTCTTCTGGCTACTCTAGAACTGTAGTACAGTGGACACGTCACAGATCAGCATATTGCGGAATATTGGAGAAAACCCCTGTTGTTAGGACTTCAGCAGATCAAAGGCCTCTCTAGATTTTAGGAGGAAGTTAGCAGGTTCTGGAGTAAGTAATCTACATCCCCGCAAAGGAGAAGAAAGGCCAGAGGGGATGATGCTGGCCCAATGAGAATAATTTCAACAGTAAGGACAGTAGTAGGCCAGTTTAATAGTTTTCGCGACTGAACAGCTTTGAAAGAAGAGGTGGAGGATGAATTCATGGACGTTGTCTGTCACATTATAGCAGTGTGGTGCTCTCGCTCCTACTCCTCCATTACCTTGATACTTAGGTCTGCATCATTTCTTTCAAACCAGTTACAAAAAGGCATACATTTTGTTTCTCCATTAGTGCCATTTACAGTCTTGAGGAGATACTGATTTGTTCTCCCTTCTTGTTGGGGGATGAGACTGAAGAAAGGAAGTGGTATATCCAGGGTTGAGTACGAAACTTATGTCTCATCTCAGATGATAGAAATCTCCTGGAGTTTGTAATCCCTGAAAGCCTGGTGACTTGTGTTAATAACCCTGCTGTTGGTTTCCAGATATTATCACTACCTGTACACTCATTACCTGCCTGCCAGCCTAAAGAATATGGTGGACCAACTGGCCAATTGTGAGGACATTCTAATGAATTTTTTGGTGTCAGCCGTGACAAAATTGCCTCCAGTCAAAGTAACACAGAAAAAACAGTATAAGGAGACCATGATGGGACAGGTATGTAGCCACAGCATGTTTTAGCAGTTGGGATGTATTGATAATATGACAGTTTGACTTCTAGGTTAGATTGACAGAGTGATAGAATTCTGTCTGTTTTGTTGCAGTTTTTAGGTTAGCAGAACTATAAGTAGACTTTAGATATGCTTATTATAATGAAGGAAAATCCAAAAGGAGAAATGGCAAACGTCTACTGTAGATGACAGCATCTCTTCATAGTTTCCTGACACGGTGTTATTCGTGGTGATCCCAAACTCATGGAACTGATGATTGTGGTGACCAAATTTCAGTTAAACTCCAGTTTTCTAAATAAATATTCTAGACGTAAGACCTAGCCATGGAGTGCTAGAAGCAGGAGTAAATTCTAGAAAGGTTTCTATAATTAAGTAGTATTAATGGATAGAATGTACCAGGCCGTCCCTGTGCGGTTTTAAAGTACATAGTGTGATTCAAGCACTGACAACAGACTGTCACAACAGAGGTAATTTGTGATATTCAAGCATTTTTTTCCCACAAGGAACATTTTGTCCCAGCATCACTCACTCATTTCGTTTCAGCCATGAAATGCTTGCTTTAGAGCCTCTTCCAGCTACTGGATGAGTGCTCTGTCATTGCAGAAATGGATACAACTTCTAGTAACAGGGATACGTGGTGACCTGGGAACACATGTCCTCCTGTGCTGTGTGGGCGAGAGATGGGAGGAATAGCAAGTCCTTCAAGGCCTGCAAGTCTTAAACAACCTCCTGTCTTTTTTTTCCCCTCACATTTTCATCTATCGGTATTACTTGGATCTTTGACTGGGGAGTGGCTGAGCCAGTTTGTAGACTTGCTTATCAGTATGCCAATGCATTTTCATCTCAAGAATAGGCAGTAATTCAGCAATTCTGACTCATCTGGGGACCCAGGAGACCTTCTATGAACAAGAAGGTGCCATCCAGAAAGTATCTATTGCTTCCAGTTAGAGCTTCACATCTCCACAGGGCCGTGCTTTGGCTGTTTGGCAAAGCCTGAACGTTCATTTTTCTTCTTATAGCGCAGGTGACTTGAGTCAGCCACGAGCTATAACTCTCTCGTAGAGACAAGTTGTTCCTGCAGCTTTGGGAAATGTAATGGACCATGTTCATAATTCCTTGAAAGACAAATAAAAAATTAGCATAACCTCAGTGTTGTGACAGAGATTAATAGTCGTATGGAAATTCACTGTTAATGGCCAGAATGTCTGCTATAATCCTCCAGCAACAAGCTGTTGCTTGCACTTTAGTGGCTCGGTATAACCAAGAGTCTGTAATCAGTTCACGTTATAACCTACCGCTTGAGCTAAAGTGGACAGGCCTTGGACAAAGATCAAGTCTGATACCCCATTCACTTGGCAAAGTCCCTGACTTCATCAGTTTCCTTGCATTTTAGTTTGCTTTTATGATTTTATTTTAGTTTTTAAAGTATAGTGGAAACAGAAGTGCTATAGAGAGATGCATGAGAAGTGGCACAAAACAAAACTTTGTTTCTCAGCATTCATAGTTTATCTTAAATAATAGTTTTATTACGTTTGTACATGTAGTTTAGGTACAGATGGAGAATAATCACTGCTTCAGAGCTGTTAGGGCCTTATTTTTCTAGAGGTGCCGAGTTTCAATGGACTTTCATAGGAATTACAGCAGCCCTGAGCTTTGGCAAATCACGCCACAGTACTGCATGTACGCAACATGCGTGGTCTTTTTCTCAGGTCAGAGTTTAACGCGATGTACCTTGGAACTCTGGTCTATTTTCTTTGTCCGTGAGACAGTACTGTGTTATACACCGGCCTTGGCCGGTGGGATTCCTGGAAGCACCCTGCCTTTCCCTGCAGGACATCTACGCGCAGCAGTAATGCCAAGCACATAAGCACTTTTGCTGAGCTGGTTGAAATTACTCTTGTATAAATCTCTGCAGATCTGGACTGCAAAAGTGCGTTTTTGACCTGAGAAACCGTAACAACTGTGGCGTGTTTTCCTCCTACGGCTGAAGGCCGTGGGCAGCAGCTGCCACAGCGTGTTCACCTCCGGTGGGAAGCGGTGGCCCTCTTGTCTTTCCTGGTGGTTTTTAAGGACTTGTTGTATCTCTGAAACAGACTGAGGGTTTAAAAACAGAAGAGCGAGGGCTGGGGTGAAGTGCCGAGCAGATTCCAGCTGCCACAGAGCCCGGGCGCCGCTG
>Ga0065711_1002428_pt1 | contig 44385 bp, 22 predicted proteins | sample Hoacrofraction12_FD_59098 | JGI IMG/M metagenome (GOLD analysis project Ga0065711, IMG submission 59098) | Hoatzin crop microbial communities from Cojedes, Venezuela - Epithelial fraction 12 v2 (version 2) | ecosystem: Host-associated > Birds > Digestive system > Esophagus > Crop | place... | reverse complement strand
TCCTCACTCTTCACTCTTGCATTTGTCTTTTTTTTTTTTTTTTAGCTCAAAGGTGACATTCAACTCAGGCAAGGGCTTAATTTGATATGAAAAAATTTGGAAAGGTGCTACATGTCTCTCCATCAGTAAGGCTAAACCATGCAATACATGTTTGTAATATTTTTCTAGTGTTAAGCCAAATATTATCCTCCATCCTTATTACAACTGAGACTATGGAAATTCTTTGATGATATTTGTCCTATGATTTGAGAGCTTTCTGGTGTATTAAACAATCCCTGGTTTTGTACTATTACTTTGTATTTCAAAATCACAAAACAAATTAATTAGCAAGATCATGCCACCTTGTCTTTAATCTCATTAGAAAAGACTACTGGCTACAGAATCAATTATTTCATAGAGATTACTGCTTTAACACCATTAGCCTTTACATCACACAGGCTCATTTTGAATTTTCAATTCCACTGTAATTTCCTCCACTAGTTTAATTACAACCCTTAATTAAGTCCGTTCTTTAATCAACTTTATAGTTATGTCCATTCATTTATATCTGCATATAAAATAAGAAACAAAGAGCAACTTGCAAAACTGTAAGGCCAGCACAAAAGGTTTCACAGGATTTGGTTTGCCTTAACCTCTGCTCCAAGGGCTGCAAGCATTATTTCCTTTTAAATATCCATAATAAATTCATAACAAACAAAAAAAAAGCAAACATTTTAGCTAGGTTTTTAAAAACCATGACTGACAAATTTTTGATTTTGCAGTTCCTGAAAATCCAGTGAATTAGGGATTATATTTACATACTTTATTGTTTACTTTTCTGTCAATTTTAAGAATCTGTAGCTTGGTCACAGTTTTCTAGTTACTCCAAAAGCTAAGTTTAGATGGCAGGTCTTTTATCTACATACGGTGAGGATATGCTGGGATTTTTACAGGCGACTTTCATCATACACTTAGACATCCTGTCCTGACATGGAAAACACAAATCAATATTGAGACAAGGAGTGGCAGTTGCAGAACATAGAACGTATTACAGGAAGCTCAGCTGTTGAAGGTAAACTGATGGGAGAGGTGCAGATAGGTTGGCAAAACTATTTTCAGGATGTTTCCAAGTTCAAATTCACTCATATAAATCTACTCCATCTGAATCTGAAACAATCAGTAGGGGCTGTTTGGCAAAGAAAACAGTTGTAAACAATCCTTTAGACATATGAAGTCTCCCTTTACTCCTATATAAAAAAGATTTACCTAAGCCTCTCTGTTTCTCACTGAAAGAGCTGTATCTATATACAGAAATACTCCTATGAATTTTCACTGATTTGTTTCAACGGGTGCAGAAAGTCCATCCTGTATTTATGCACAAATTTTCTATTTTATAATTGAAACATTAACTTATCAGGGTATGCAGGTGCTATATTTTTCAGAATAGATAATTTCATTTTCAAAGCAATAATTGAAATTTTACAACTTCATGCTTTACTGCTATCATAAATAGTTTGTGGTTCCTTGCAGAGCCAAGTGCTTTGCAATTTATGGCATGCTAGCCATGACATTAATATGTTGCTTTCTTTGGAAGCTGCTCTTTTTAACCATTCGGTACTTGGAAGGTATAGCAGTCATTCAGATCATTCACCCCACTTCTTAACATATTCTATACAGATACACGTACATATTAGTATTGACTTTTTTTTTTCTGTTAATATTATTAAATCATGAAGGTGTTGAGAGAGATAGAGCTAAGTGTTTTTCATTAATGAATGAAAAGATGTACTTTCCCTTTACACAGTTTGCAGAAAAATGCAATTCCCATTTTTAGAAGGAGTTAATGTTTGAGCCACTGACTGATCCTGTCAGGTTGAAAAGATCCCAACGTATGTCGTACATCAATTTCTGTTGAATAGGATTCTGAACATTCCTTAAAGTTCAGATTGATTTGGCATTGTATATGCCTTTGTCTGCATCAGGTGTGAAGACTTAAACCCTGTAAGTTTCCAAAACATACTGGCTTAAAGAATATTTTCCATTCCTAATGTTTTTGGCATCTCAAGCCTATTATAGACACACTCTGCTGTATGCACACCCTGACCTCAGTCCTTCAAGTGGGAAAGCCCAAATTTAACCTCATATTTTGCAGACCCTCATATCTCTTCAACTTCTCCACAAGGAGATGTATTATTTTTTAACAAATTACTGTTTCAAATAAAAAGCACAGTATTCGGACTCAAAAAACCATTGCTTATACTTCTAAAATGAGATATAATTCTTTTAGAAAACAGCATTCTGCTAATACTTGCAAATTCACTGCCCTTGAAGGCACATATGCAGCAAATATCAGCCATATTTTAAAGAAAAAGCACTATCTCTGCAAGAGTGTCATTGGAGTCACTAGCTAAATGTTCACTCCACAACCATACTAACACATAAGCATTCTCAAGGTGAGAAATATTTACTGGATCTGAAGAGAAATATATCAATACAGAATCGCTCAGCATCAACATCTAATACCATAATTAACGATCACACAACATGTTTTTCAACTGTTTGGTATTTTAATAGAAGGATTAATAAGCCTTTTGCACCAATGGTTCTATTTCGAGAACAAATTAAAATATTCTTCATTAACATGCAGCTTCTGTCTTATTTGGTGGGCACATGATCAGAGATATGAGAGGCTCTCCCAAGAAGTTTCTAAGATGAACTTTTAAGGATTTGACACTTTTTAACTGAGCATAAGGGAAAGGTCCTGGTCTTCAGTAACCTTCAGTGAAACAGGAGATTGGAATGACTAGGAATAGCCTTTGTCCTTCTGCTATCTTTAAATAGCTCTACCCAAATCTGTTGTTTTCTTTTTTTTTTCTCCTCTCTCTAAGAAGAGAGCTAAAAGCTAATTTATTTTCCTTCCTTACTGCAATGTTGCAGATGATAGCACAGCCATATCCTCCTGATCATTAGATCCTACAACTGGGAAGATATTTTTGCCATTTCTTTCTCCTTTACATCACACACTGAGTCATTTTTCTAACCTGCCTCCTGTCCCTCCAAATCTCTATGATTACCAAAACTTGTTGTCTGGCTCTCCTCAGACTGTTTCTTGATTAGGGCAAAATCCTTGCCACCCCAAACACCAATTTGCCCTTTTCCATCTGTGAAGCAAGCAGCTGTTGTTGCTGTACTCTTTCCTTGCAAATTACTTCTGAGTTTTCTGATGTGCCAAGCAGGAGCTGATCTCTCAGAAAGGGCTATGAAATACCAAACAGCCCTATGCAAAGGGCTATGAATCACCAAATAAATTTGGAGTAGCAAATTTTCCTATTGGTTTAGACATATTTCCACTTATGCTTTATTTGCTGAAATTCTTTTTCCATCACAGTATAACAAAGACTTCTTGTCATTTCTTCATAGAGCCTAAATGTTATTTTACTTAAATTCTATCTTTCATATTTTCCTGCATAACTGATAAAACTTTCTAGTGACTTTTTTCTTTAAGACCTATTAGTATAAATGTACCAAAAGTTAATTAGCAACAAAAATAAGAAATGCTGACACCCTTTCTGCATGCAAATATATTCTCTTAAATACAAAACATGAAACCAAGAGAATCCTGTTTCACTGAGCAAATTAACAAAAGGTCAGAAAACTTGATCTTTGTCACTGGTGTACTCTGTCTGAAAGCTGAACTGCCATTTAAATATTTATAAGGGAGAGCTGTAATTGCAGGTTGAGAGCTGTGAGACAGCTCTGCATGCACAATACAGGAAACCCCGAAAATATTCATGACATGGGAGACATTCCACCAAAGGAAAATTTGGGTGAAGGAAAGGAGTACTAACATGGCGTTTCAATAATTTTGAATCAGGAGACAAAAGAAGGTGACCTGAAACCTGCTCCTTTTGGGGTCTGTCATGGCACGCAGACACAGAAGAGAAGAGAAATTCAGACTTTTATTAGCTACTAAAAACTGGTGAAAATAATAGTTTCAAATGATGACAGCACAACCAGCAGTAGACGGAACCATGCTTCAATTCTGTGAATATTTTTAAGGAAATAAAAAGAAAATCAAAATGGGAGGAGAAACAGCTGCATACCTGACAAAGCTGAAAGAGCAAACAAAAACTTTCCCTGCTGCATCTATTAACTGGGCCTGCTACCAGCAACAGAGCTATCTCCTAGGAGATTAAGGGTTCTTGCTAGATAATCTCCTCTCCTGCCTGATGTTAGTCCCTTTAATTAAAATAAACTTATACTTGTTCCTCTAGTTTGAAATCCAGTTTACTGAAAAGTCATTTCAAGCAATTTATTCTATTCGGCACCATAAGCAAAACATGAATGCTCAGAGAATTCACAGACAATTATTCCTACAGAAAACCTCGGATAATATGAATCAAGCTGATCAGCCTACAATATCCCAGCAAGACCCACTATGCCTATAGTCCACTCTGGCATCCTTTATCTGTGCCCCCTTCCTTTTTTCACAAGCCCAAATATGCTCCAAACACACAACAGACAATTTTTCCATTTTGGTCATTTAGTAAATTACCTTCCAGTCACAGGAAGCCCCAGCCCCAGAATTACCCCAAAAAGCAGCTCTGCAGACCACAGCAACCAAAAGACAGAATATCAAATGCTTATACAGGTGAGATTAAATTTTGAGACAGAGATGCTTAAAAAACTATCTTGCAATAAACTGGATATTTGAAATGTATGTAATTGCAAGATAAATTATACATTAACCCTTTCTATCAAAAATATGTACAGTGAGCTTGGTAGGATTACTTCTGAAACATCTGAAGAGAATGAATAATTAGCATAGGCTTAAGAAAGAAGTAGTCTCACGAACGCCAGGCAGAGATCAAACGTATTCTGTTGTTGGTCCTGCTCATTCCGCCGCTTTTTAGAAAGGATAACTACCTGCATAGTCTCTAACCAGCTATCTCCATGATACTGGAAATTTTGAAACCAATATGTCTTTGAAAATCATATAATACATTTCAAAAGAAAGAATCACAAGTTCTTAAAGAACTTTTTTGGAGCATGTAATAAAATATGTTCGTTGGTCAAACAAGCCAACATCTCAAAATATTCCACTGATGACACCTGGTGGAGTTACACAGTGATTTCTCCGGCTTTCTGAATATATTTCAGACTATGGGCAACCAGGGTATCAATCTTTAAGACAACAGGTCATGTGAGGATCCACATTACACATCAAATTCAGTATGAAATCTTTAATTCCATTTTGCATTCATGGCCTTTCAATGGAAAAAGTGTGTGTGCCCTATGATTCAGACATGCAAATGTCACTTCTTGGTATAATGGGAAAAAAGAATAAATTAAATTATAGAACATGGTTAGGAAGATGCAAGGCATCATTACCAAGCAAAGCCCTTGATCCAGAGTAAATAATCTTAAACATTTGATCCATAAGTAAGCTCATAATAAAGGGTTAAGAACTCACAATTTACTAATATTTGGAATGTCGGCCAGGACAAGAATTGAGGCACATATTTATACCAGCCCAATGACTGAGTTCATATCTGTTCTATAGAAGGCGTATTTTTTTCTTTGGTGGAGAGGTTGCTGAAGAAAAAGACTGCTGTGTGAAGTTACTTAGCACATGCTATGTGAAATATCCACTAAGAGCTGTTAAGGACACCACCTCATGTTCAGAAAGTCTCCTCAGCAGCAAATTGTTGGAGACTGGAAGAATGTACACACAAAATAATAAGTATGCATTTACCTTGCTCTTACTTTTGTCCAAGCAGACTGTTTATCACAGCTGAAGAAAGTATACTGAATTAAGTGGACCTCTGCTCTGAAGTAATTTTATGTTCTTAGAATTGTTATATCACGTTCCTCATATTCCTACACCCATCATTACAACTCATGCCATTTGTTAACTTTAAAACCCGTGATTACTTGAACATTCCTTATTCTATTCAGTGTTTCCTTTTCCAGTTTGGGGTTTGTGAAGCATGAGAGTATTTAAAGATTGCCATTTCAGCATTGCTAGCTGGAACATCCATTCAAAGCATATGCATATAAAGACATACAAAACCTTCCTTTTATGCCAGCATTTCTTTCAATAAAACATGACCTATGTCATTAGTCATTCAAAGAAAACAAAAAGGAGTTCAGAATATTACTGAAGTAAAGCAACTGATTAGCTAAATTAATTTTTTGTGAATAATATTTTTGCACTGAGAATGGGATAATAATGAGATTGAAGGAAAAAGGCAATATATTACCTAGATCTAATTAGATGATACCAACAGTGAACTCTTTTTCTACTAGGGCAGATGCTTGTGCCAGAGAGGTTTTAATGTTAGGTTCCATAAAGTAGGATCTGCATTTCATATGAAGTACTGGGCTCCTGGCTGGCTCAGATTTTGGAGACAATACACCTACCCTACCTCCTATCAATACACTTTAATTCAGTTATAAAATCCGTCTCAGTACTCAGTATTTTAGACAGGTCTTCCACAAGGTCTACCATCTTGCAGGGAACCCTCCTGCACTTTTTGTGAGAGCACTCTGAAGTGACTGGTGTATTGCCACTGCCCTCTTCTGCGTGAGATACGGCCGGGACAGCTGTCTGTAGTCCCTGCTGTGCTGGGTGGTCACAAGCTGGCAACTACTCTGCAGATCTTTATTTTTATTTTCAAGGTAGTGTTCTTGAATTCTTTCTTTATGCTTGCCATGCAATAAAGATGTGCAGAACAGTAACAACCACAAAATGGCAGAGTGACAACAAACTGGTGGCAATAAGGTAACCTGAATTTTTCAAGAAGTTGACAACACAAACATCCTGTTCCTTTCTGCTAAAAAACCCCACACTTCTCGCTTTTGAAAATGAGCTCTGGTGATATGCAAAAATGTAGCTTAAAAGGTGATCACAGACTCATTTTCTGGCCCAGCTGTGACAAGGTTGTGACCTTTAATAATATTGCTTCCTCCACTACATTGGGCTGCTAATGAAAAGTACTTTGGTGACTCTGTCACCTCTTTCATAGGACCAATAAATGAGTAAGAAATGTTTGTCATCAGAGCTCCAGAATGGGATGGAAGGGTTGCAAATTTACTGCCTGGCTCCAAAGATTCAGCCTCTGACCTTGGATAACTCATTCAGCCTCTTTCTAAAGAGGAAAAAAAAAATTGTTCAAGCCAAGAAGTTTGGGAACAAACTATATTATTGACTTTGAATCACAGAAGTACCATAGCGATGATGGATTATACAAGTATCTCAGCAGGCAGAAGAACCCAGGCATGATATATAAGATGGAAAAGTGATTCCTAAATGTCCATATCGGTAAAACCACTCACTGATGGTGCTTGATTCCTTGTATCTCTGTTCAAATATCTTTCCAATCTTAGCCAGATTGAACAATTCCCGTAATGACAGGAAATAGGAAACACTACTGAAAATGCTAAGTTTAGCTTGAGGGTAATTATACAGATCTGGCTCTGGATGAATGGTCATCTTGATTGTGAATGGGAAGATTGTTGTTTAGAGTTTTTAATAAATAAATTTAAAAATTAGAGCTCACTTGTCACTTGCAACTCAAAGTAAGATAGAACAATAGGCTGTACTGGAGGCTATCCAGACATGCAATCACAGCACTGAAACAGAAACATCCCATGGTCTACATCACCAGAATGATAAAATAAAAACAGACAGTTGACACTAGAAAAACACTTGCTAAGCAACAGAACGCATACCCAACCCAATGGGAAAAATTGTAGAAAAAATTATTATTTTTGATTTAATAAGTGAACTACCTGGCAAAGTGAATTACTTCCTTCCAAATGAATGTAACAAAAATTAGCTAAAGCTTGATCTTTTTTTAAAAATAAGAACAAGAATAGTAAATATTAAAAAAACAATACCCTACAGCTACCACACAACTTTAACAGAGAGGTAGCATAGTTTAGGACACCAGGTATGGAATTAGAGGAGCCCTAGGATCTAGTCCTACTTTCCTGACTTACCCTTCCTATATCATGGGTTAAGTGACATCTCTTTTCTACTCTACTGTTTCTGAAAGTTGAATTCCAGCCCCAAAGCTGTATTTTAACAGTCAATAAGCAGAGGATCTGTAACAGTGAGGTTACTCTTGTCCCATTTATCTGGTACATGGTGGTAAAGTAACAGTAATCTATGTAATCACACATTGTTCATGTTTGTGACAAACTTAGCTTGACCCTCCTCTTCTAAATAGGACATCTGGCAGCTAAGACAGTGTGTATGCTTTCCAGCACATGCAGCTGTTATAAGGAAAGGTGAGTGGGAGACACAATAATATGGAATTGGTCTGCATTTCCACTCAGTTGGTTCACTTCCCACACAAAGCCCTGACAGTGCATTCAGTGTGTAACATTATCCTCACTGAAGGGTTCCAGCTTTATGTTACCCTGGGGAAAATACTAGCACCTTACTGTCTCAGCCAATAAGCAGGAACTTGCACTTGATTGGGATGATTATATGTACTTGTAAGGGCTGAAATATTCCCCCTGTGTAATATTCCCCTCCGGAATGTAACTCCTCAATTATTTGTGGCCCTATTTTCTAAATGTCCAGTACACTAAAGTCATGATATCTGAGCAGTGCTTTTGAAAAAAATCTGTCTTTCACTTAGGTTCATGAACAGGAAAGCAATGACAAACTGTAGACATTTAACCACTTGAAAGACATATCCATGAAGACCTTTGAAGATCTGAGTTTGTGCATTCCCTGAAAAACTCTTCCTAGAACATGGTGCACCCCAGCTTCCAGAACCATAACCACTAGATGCAAAAAGTCTTTGCACATTTCCACTTTGACTTTGGCACGATTTCCCAGTCCACTGTGCATCTCGGGCCCAAAAACTATGCAGGCCATGTTTCCAACAGTTTACACTATAAAGACCATTTTAAACAAGCCAACTGTTTCCCTAAGAAGCTGACAAATGGCTTGAAGTCACCACTCCATGAGCAGTGAAGTCTTCAATGACCATATAAATGTAATTTCCAGACCATTCTTCCATCCCTTTTTCTATCTGTGAGCACCATCACTTTGTGCTCCCTCTTCACTTTTTGAAGCAGATACTCTGTAACCTTCTTAGCACGGAAACACTTCCTCCATCAAACTGATAACTCCTCATGAAAACTAGCACTGGGAGCTGCACTGAGCAAAACTCATATTTACAGAAGCCTCTTACCACTTCTTACATCCTTGCCTTAACTTTACTCTTCTTTATGCATTCAATATTACATTGGTTTGCCCTTTTGGCTTAAAACACTCTCAATAACTCTAATTTTCTTAATGGCCCTTGCTTCAGCTTACATCAGTTCTCCAAAGCACTGCAGTCTTGAAGGTTCCCATATTTTTAGTTAATGTGCCAAATTGCTCTGAATTTAATTAGTTAAATTCCTAGCTGCAGAGATCTATCCTAAACTCAATGCAAGAGTCTACTGTCCAAGTTTTTGTGACTAATTCAAAGCCACTTCACTTTGGTAACTTCTGGACATGAGGTTGTAATGCAAATGATTCATGAGTTAGTGTTTTATAACTAAAAAGCACTCCTAACTATACATCTCAAAAACCAGAGTAGCACAGAATATGTGCCAAGTGCAAGGAATGTGATTCTTGGGAAAAATACCAGCCTGCTATTTAGATGAAATTTTTGGTGTTTTGTTTTGGTTTTTTAACACTGAGATAAAAATTAAAAGTACAAACTAAGATAAAGACAACTAAGCATTTCTTTAATGAAGTATGAATATAAAATAATTTACACAATTCACAAATTAGAAAAAGCTTATTTAAGGCTGGATGATTTCTCTATTTTATTCATGCTGCAAATACGGACAGCCTTTGTCTACTGGAAAACTGGTATAAGTAATCCCTCTTGTGATAAATGTGCCCATAACTATTTTTCATAGACTATAAGGAAGCTCTGCATTAGCTGTCAACTCAAACCTGTATAAATCTCCTGACTAAGAAGAAAAAAAAGTATTTATGAAAAGTAGATATCCATCCATGCTAAATCTAAATATTTGTTTTAATATGAAAATTCACAACACTACATATTAATACATACTTCATATTCAGGTTTTATAAATGTACAAAGGATTCTGTGGTCCACATGTAAAGACATGAACAACAAATCAGAGCTGTCACAGCTACATCCTCATCCAGAAAAGCATTTAAACCTCCATTTTTAGCAATATGTATGAAGAAGCTACTGTACCATTCTGCAGAAACCGCACACTAGCAAAAATAATACCTATCAGGGCTGTTGGTTTATTTAAATGCGTTATGTATCAGCCACACCAATTTTTCTTTCATTTCCATGCATGTGACTAATATCTTTCTTACTGGAATTATCCCTGAGTGATACTACCAGAAGTCTAAGGAGAATCAGGCCTTTAAGCCCTAAGTATTATCAACATAAAATGTAAATCCTTTAAAAAGGATTTGAGGTGGCTTTTTATGAGAAAATGACAGTCGGGAAAATGTCTAACGTGCCTTGACATAAACAACAGGACAAGAACATTCTCTACAAAGAACTCTGAAACCCAAACAAAAGCCAGAAGGCATCCAATAACGGCTGGTATCTTTAAATAGCCAAAGCATCTGAGTTTGACATCCCTATTTTGGCAACAGCAAATTCATCATTTTGGCAAAACCAGAATCTCCCATCACTCGACAAATAGGGTCTTGAGCCTGTATTGAAAAGTATTGTGCTATCCTCTCCTATGCATAGTACTTTCAGTGACTTACATGGTTAACAGCACTACCACTGTTAATTCTCTGATCACCTCATATCTGGGCTCTGTTGATAATTACGGATGATTTAATGACCAAGTTTCAATGTATCTGCCAAAACAGAAACTGAATCTGCAGACACAAAGCATTTTTTTTTCCAGTGCAAGTATTTGACATAAGCCTTATTGGATCTGTGCCTACATATGCAGCCAAGAACATTAGCAAACAGACTAGCCCTACAGCACAGCCACCTGAGCACTGCGGGCTTCCCCCTGTGTTCCAAAAACACTGCAGTCCACAGCTTTAGCTCTACAGGTGAATAATCTGTCATTCCGGCCATGCACTAATGGGCTAATCAAAAGAGATTTTCAGCCTGTGGAGTATAAAATAGCACTGCTTCACTCTAAAATTAGAGAGAGATATGTCAACACCAGACTCAAGCCTTCAGGTTCTAGCCACCATTTAGGATAAGAAACACAGCTGCTCTTTCAGATAGTCAGAATTCTGGATGATCTACACTGAAATTTTGACTCATGCATCTTTTATCAGAACTAAACATTTTTCAAAATTTATTCCAATTATACAGATTAAAGGTGTTTAATATTAAAAATTAATCACTTTTTAATACAAAATAGAATATGTAAATCTTCATGGTAGTATTTTATTTCTCATTAGAGGTATATAAACACCTACACTTGATCTAGTTGTCTGGGCCCTCTTACAGTCAATGGAAAAATGTGCACATCTAAGATACAATTTATCTCCACTTTGACAGATACTAAAAATAGAAAGATTTCTTTCTCCATCTAATTTTTATAATTTATTACTAAAGTACTGCCCAAGCACTAGCCATTCGTCATGGTCTCTCTGAGATGGTGCTATAACTGGTCCTTTCTCTGCCTAGACTTACAGCAAACTTACCTTGACCTCCCACTTGCTTTTCTTATGAATCATTGAACAGATCACCTGAACCCTGTATATATTCACGCTTACACTTTCTTTTCACATGAAACTGTGCCTATAATAGCTGCTGATATTTGCCCTTTTCAAGGGGAGCTCTTTGAATAAAGGCAAGTTAAATAACTAAATTATCACAGATCCAGAATTAAGCCCTGGAAGTGAGAATCAATTTACTTTGACTTTCCTATTAAGTTGTATGAAGATTAGTTAAAGGATTTTCTTCTTCTTCAGCCTCCATCTGCATTCTCTATAAGTGAAAGGACAGAATTGATGATATGCAGGTCACATCCATCTTCCTCTTTGATCCGGTTAATGAAATTGAGATTCACTGCAATTTTCTGCTTTCCATCGTTTAAGGAATGCAGTTACTTTGAAGATTCCTTGAAGCTTACAATATTTTTCCTCATAACCAGATTCTGTTTCTCCTGGATATCTTATTTATCACCGCCAGTATAAGTCGTTAACATAAATTTTCTGTCTAAAGCAATCTAGACTGAGCCCTGCAAACTTAAATCCGATCTTGAATTTGTATAGAAAGTTTTCTAGAGAAGCTCTCAGCTTTTTCTCTCTTACACAAACATCATGTATTTCTAACTACTGTTGCAAGTACTGGGATGGCATTTAAACTATGACCGCACACATGTTAAAACAGCTGAAAAGGGGTCTTCATCAAGTTAATGGTTCAACTGGTAGGTCAGTACTGAAGCAGTTGAGGGCATTACTGCTTCTCTACCAGAACATGGAATCCACAATCACGTTGTGACTGTAGACATGTACCTAAGGAGAAAGATGCTTCTTCTCTCAAGAGTTAGTGACAAGAGCAAGATAACCAAAGCACGTAACAGGAAAGGCCAAAGCCCTTGGCTGCTGCTGGCTGATGTACAATCTGTGCAATTCCTCTGAAAAAGGCCTTCCTAGCTAGCACATTCCCAGTTGCCTTTTTGTCCATGGACCCTCCTCTGTCCCGTGGTCCCATTCACCAGACATTCATGAATGCAGGAAGTAAGAAGCAGGTCAGGCTGACAAGATGCAGTTAGCATATGACATCAACGAAACACACCATGTCATGCTGTAAAGAACAGAGAAACCGCCAGAGGCAAGAGAAAAGAATGAGGTTGAGTTTGCTTGTAAAAGTCTCACTTACACTGTGACAGATTTGAGAGGTCTGTAAATAGGTTGTGAAGCCCTTGTTTGGACAGAGTTCTGGTATGTTAAAGGGACCACCACACTATCTCCAAGTGATTTGCTGCCGAGCCTTGTACAGCTGCTTCCTTCCTCGAGTAAGTGAACAATACAACCAGAGGAATCAGAGTATGATCTTTACACCAACCTTCCACCTCTTTACCTTCCACAGAGCAGATTAGTGCACAGTCTATTTTAATTCTGCATGAAAGCCACTACTGCAAAGATTGGAATACATGAATAAAAATAAACAAATGAGAAAACCACACCACATCTTTTAAGCCTTTACCTTGCATGTTCCACTGGCAAGCTTAGATATGCACGCTAGAGGGAAACTAAGAATGCTCCAGACAGTAAAGGTTAATATTGCTGTGGTATGGCTTGGTTTTGCACAGTGATTAGGCTCGCTGCCAGCCTGATTCCTTCAATGTTTTAACTATCTGCAGCTTGAGTGATTACATTATTAAACTTCCAGTGCAGACAGTATGCCAAACTCTAGCCACTGTTCCTGTAGGAAGGGAATGGAAGTCTTTAAATACACTTTCTCTTTGAAAGTCTAAATAAAAAGGCAAACCCTGACCTGATTTTCTCAGGAAGAACCATTTCTTAGAAACCTCCGGCAATCTCTTGATTCTCAGCAGGAATTTTAGGACTAGAAGAATTTCCTATCAGCCAAAGAAAGCATTTTTAAAAACTTATTTTTAAGGCTGTAGCAGCAGATCTAACATTCCTATCCATCACCCATCACAGATCTGCATAATTCAGATCCCATAGTATCCCTAACAATTATAGTCTGAAGACTTTAAGGCCAAAAGCATACACCTTTACTATTCAAGCTAAGAGAATAAGTCATCACCAATGATTTCTCATCAGTGACGAATTTAGCTCATCATAGGTCAGTCAAGAAATCTTCAGATCATCTCCAAAATAAACAGAAACCCTAAGAGATCAGATTGAGTAGCACACAGTCCCAAGTATATCTTACAAACTAGTACGTTATCAAATAAGCATGGGGAGCAATTGAACCCTGTTATGTAACAAAAAGATAAGAATATCTTCATATTGGGGTAACCAGCAAAAATGTTTGCTAGCAACACAAAGGGAGAATTTTAAGTGATGTATTCAAAGCCACTTTGCTTCACCGATCTCTCTGAACCCACAACAATGAATACCTCTTTCAGCAACTGTAATAAATGCAGTTTACTTTCCTGCAACAGGAACAGCTACCTGCTAGCCCTAAATTTTGACTTCTGCTTCCATTGTATCCAGAAAGAAGATAAAAGGAGTATTTGCAGAGAGAGACGGACATAGTTACTATCCTCCTGTAGGGAACTACAAGCACCTGTTAATCAGTCAATTAAAGTATCTGTTTATTTTTCACAAAATGTTGTTTCGTCACTTCACCCTCCATGACTACTAGCTATATAGAGCAGTATACAACCATTGTATTCATTTGTTTTAATTTCTGCGTCAGAAAATGATTGCAAACTGGAGAAGTTTCATATATATTTACAGCAATCTACACATTTACCAGTAAGTTTACTCAGCAGAGCAGGGCTATGGAATGGGCGGAACCCTCCAGGTTTCATTCTCAATGCTGTCACTGGCTCATTGCAGAACTTGGGGAAATCATGTGCCCTTCTAAAGAAAATGGGGATAACAACCATTCTCACCAAACAGATGTGCAGTAAGACTTTGTTAATTAATGTCTGTAAGTACTTCGAAACCCCAAGATGAAAGACAACGTGCATCATATGAATCCATAAAACGTACAATAATGTATCTATGGAATAATGCATTTAACGCTTCTTAACCATCAATCCTGTGCTTGTAAAAGGCAAACTACTGCCATCCCTTTCTAAGCAGACTTGCATAGACAGAGCCAGAAGCCAAGAAAAGCTAGGGACTCTGTGCCTCCTAACAGTCTTTCACTTCATTGAGGTGGAATCATTTAAACACTACCAATATCAAACAAAATCGCCTGGGCTGCAGGGACCTCTGTAAGGAGAGGCTGGGGCTGCCCCATGCTGGACACAACCCACCACAATGATGAAAAAGCAGAGGCAAAAAAACTTCATCAGGTGTTCTGCTTATGTGGGCCTCCAAGAACTGGCCTGAATTTAAGACGCAGCCTATGGGTAAACCATACAGGTCAGAGCACAACCTCTACTACTCGTGTTGCTAGCCTTCCAGAAAAAGGAACTGTGAGAGCTTAAGGTATGTGGAGAGATGCTACTAACCAGTTATTCACTGCCTTCCGTGCAGAGACTGCTAATGCCTTGCATTTGATTGGCATGAAGACACATCATGTTTTAAATTACCCTTACATGGCTATTAGTGAGTTTTATCAGCTGTTATGTTCTTAAAATCACTTCTCCATCTCTTCAATTTGATAATAGATGTTCCCCTCCAGGTTTGCTATTAAGGTGTTAAATTTCCCTGTCTACTTCCCCTCCCACCCTGCCATCTTCATGATTTGCTTCCATTTGGCATAAACCCTGAGTAGGTATTCTCGAGACAGGATAAGTAACAACCCAATATATTTGACCCCACAGGAATAACAATTTGAAATAAGAATCTGCTTTTCCCAGGAACACCTTTGGGAAAACCCTAAAAATGAACAGCAGAACTATCCACAATACTGCAAATACTATGGCAGTTAGAGACTAGGAGAAACCTGGGGCTTAGCAGAGCAGACATATCTTTTAGTTAGGAGCTTTGCATTTTAATATATTCAGTCACCTACACTGAGAAAAATATCACAGGCATCATGTAAAGATTGCAAAAGTAAAAGGGTTTTTCTTACCTAAATAGCATTCATGTAGCACTTTGAAGAAAGGGCTCATAGAGAATTACTGAATTCAGACAGCAAACAAACTCATAAAGCACTTAGGTAAGGTAAAAACAGAAGCTAGGTTAAACCTTAGACAGCTGCTACTGACAAATCACACTAAAAATGAACAGCTTTATATCATTTTTGAACACTTTAAAATCTTGACAATGTTCTGGTGTTTGAATTGGAGCACTAAGCACTAAGTATATGCTTAACTTTAAAAATTCTAAGCAGCTGAGTTAGTGATGAAATCAGACTATTGCCTAGTTGTTTTGTCACTATTAGACTATAAAGAGTAAGCTCTTTTAGTGTGCTTTCATAACACAAGATGCCCAAATTCCTGGTTTATTCCTATGGCCCTTTCTTTTTGTTTGTTCCAGTTCATTTTTCTTGAACATCTTGAACATAAACCCTACAATGACATAAGCAGGTAGAGCTTTATAACGTATTTTAAGTATTTCCCGTATACGTAAATTGTTTCAACTGTTTCTCATGGAAATAACATGGCTTGTTTCTTACATTAGTCTCCTTCCCTTCTGAATGTGTGTGGTAATTTTAAGAGACATGCAACACAGAGTAGGATGTTGTGATAACTCCCCTGACGCATTTACTTGATGTTTGTATTATTTATGTAATAGTAGTTGATTATCAATCAAATGCTGATGGATAGTGATAGTTAAATGTTCCTGTGGGACTTCAAGAGCCTTTTTCCATAAAGTAGGTTTGATGGGACTATAAAAATTCAAATGTATTTCTTCCCATGCACACTTGTACTGAATTACAACAGTGGGATTCATGCACGTGAGAAAAGACTTACCACCTATCTGAAAAAGATATACTGCACCAACCCATTACAAAATAAAACCTTTTCAGCCCTGAAGCTATTCCAAGAAATCATGAAATTCTGATAATAGGAACGACATGGACCTTTAAAAGCGCTGCAGCTCACGGGCATGCATTATTCTTTCTAGTTAATGCCAGCAATTCTACTTTTAATGAATACTGCAGATAATAAAAACAAATTATATAGTGCTACATGCCTCGAATCTGTATTTTTCTAAGAGTCATGATTGCTGTGAAAATTCTGTCCCCTTGGAAATTGTTACACACCACAAACAAAAGATCATTTTTATCCTCAAGGCGGATTTGATGTCAAGGACAGTCCCATTTTGCTTACTTTGCTTACTACGTGAATTTTAGTTTTGAAGGGGCAGTAGTCCACACATGACAAGATACAAAAAGCTAAATTGCAGTACATTACTGAGGACAAAGACAGGAGCAATGACAAGGAATTAACAAAGATTCTGCCATTAATCAGTATTTAATAAATACTGATATTTAAAGAGCATTTCTAATCTCAGTATTAAATTGCCCAAGCTATCACATATATGAAACAACTATAATATGCAAGTCTGGACAGACACCAGGAGACCCTCCTCATAGATATGGAAAACAAATGGATGTTACCTTTTAATTCCAAATGTTTACCATCAAGATTTCTTATTTACCTCACTTCCTTCATTTTCCACTCTGACTTCTCTCTGTGTTTTGGTTTTTTTTTAAAGCCTCTCCACTTCTTCCTTCCTCATTCAATTGCCTGGGAAATCCTACAGCATCTGATCTAACTTCTGCAAAGGACCAGTACAAGAGCTACAAAGCAGGAAAACAAAGCTGGTTCAAACCCAAAAAGAACACTAGTGCAAGCAAATACTTTGCTCTAGACACCTCTCCTTGTGTACAAAAGAACTCTCTCCTTTGCAGAATAAAATGCATATATTATTAACAATTTATTCTAGAGGGGCTACGTGACATTTTATCTTTCAAACAATAATTTCTTGTAGGTGAGGAGACTAAAAACTAACCATGGCATTATAACATCTCCAACACCACAAATTCACTACCTCCAGCTCCTGAAAAAGTAAATTGAAAAATTAATCTCTGATTTTGGTTTTCCTTGTTGTGGCTAAATAGTTTCTCCCGTTTATTAAAAAGAATTCAAAAACTCTGTTCAAACAGTAGTGTACATCAAGATTCTTTTCTAACAGTCATTCTTTGGGATTGTAAGGAAAAGGGATAGAAATGGCCATACTAGATCAGATTCCAGACCCATGCAGTCCAGGTAACATTGGGTGTCAGATGTTTCAGAATAAGGCACAAGAAAACCACAGTAAACTCCTGTAGTATAACCTCTAGTCTCCCACAGTGCGTGAAATAACAATGATGATAAATACTAACAAAACACCAAAACACACAGGGCTTAATATCCCCTCCAATTCAACTGCAGTCTGCTTCCATTCACACATTACAGTATATAACTCAGTCCTGTTGGGGAAAATTTCCTGTTACTTAGTTACAGAAAATCAGAGCTGAGAAAATATCCTTCCCAATAGCAGCACAATCTCTTAAATGCTATTTAACAAAACAATATTAAAAGTCAACATTGTTTGTCTAAATGTGCTGGTAACTTTTTACCTAACAGACTAAATCTTGGTTACACAAACCAGAATCTGGGGACAGAGAGGAAAGAAGACACCTCAGAAAGTGGCTAAAAAGTGGGGGAAGGGGGAAGGAGAAGGAAGCTTCTCTGTGCTCCCTCAAGTGCTGCATCACTCTGCTGTGTCCAACTGTGCATGTGGACTGACAGCGCTCTGAGAAGTTTCAGTGCCTCATTCAATGCGGCTGATCCGGCCTGGCAGATCTGCCTGCAGATCAGAAATAGGAAATGCTTCAGTTGTTTAGTGTCGTTTTCACTGTCATACACTTGTTGCATCAACATTCACAGTTATGTTTAATGAAATGTAGGTATTTATTTATTTACAGTGCACAAATATTATGTTTACAGTAATGTTTACTGCTCTGTGCTCAGAGCAGTTTTTTACAAAGAGTCAATAAAACCACCTGAGCCCCACAAACACAAGCGTGTTACACCACTGGTGTCACCAGTACAACAGCCTCATTCACTATTTGATGCTTTTAGCTCTTATTGTCACAGACAGGTTTTCTTCCCATCTTGTTCTGTTTTCTAAATTGTTTTGTCTAAATTTAAGACAATTTCAATGATCAATGTATCAATAAAAAATTATATATCTACAAAACTTCTATCATTAGATCATAGAAATATCAGTAGCTTGCAGATCTTTATACTTAATTTCCTTTAAACACATTTACTGAAATTAAATAGAAGTTTTTAAAAAAGGAAAGCTAGACAGGTTGCAAGCTAAGCAGAAGGTTTACAGTTTTTGGTAATTAGTACCTATCGATATCAAAGCTGACAAAACTCTCATTTGCATCTAACAGCTGGGATCGATATCTACAAAGAAGTCACTGAGCAGGGTTGCTTTACTCTGGCTGCGTGAGACACTTCACCTTCTGGAACTATAAAAAAAAAGGCGTGGCCTACCACCGTCGTAGGAAATAAACTTAAGTCCATTTGAGTCATCAGAGAGCTATGACAGTTGGTATGGCATGAAGGAACTACCCTTCCTCCCAAATCCCCTCTCCCTTATCAACCATGCTTAGACGGGATGTTACTCTAAAGTTTATAAAATCTATGCTTGTGTTTCCTCACTTGTAGGAATCCTCAAGAGAAGATCGTCACAGCTGCTGCTCCCTAACACTCATCACTGGCAAGGTACCACAGAGCACAGACAGTTCAGGTAACAGGCACGGCATTATTGCTGACAGCGCAAGAAAAGATTTTCTCTTGTAAGTCTTTGCGTTTCATACCTTCATTTGTTCAGGTCAGTCACTTGTTGCATCCTAAAACATTTCAGGACAGAGCTTGCCATAGTGACTGATCTCTTCTCACTCTATGACTGTAAAGCACATTAACTGGAAGAGGTCCAGATCCTGAATAGCTCACCTATGCAAGTTATTAACAGAAAAAAATGCCTCAATGACAGGTTTCCTTTAAAATACAAAAGCATTAGCTGTACCCATCTGCCCTACCACAAAAAACACAAAACTGCTTTACAGTTGCTTCTTTGTTCTCTTCCTAATTCACCCAGCAGCCAACAACCATGATAACACAGCAGCGTTAACTGTACCAACTTAATCTTAAAATCAGCCAAAGCTACCAAATCACAGGGAATGTATGGTACATCCATTTGTATAGATGATTTAAGACTGTTGAGCAACAGAGACCCCTTCCAGCAACAAAACACTTGTAGTTTCAGTATACCCAGTAGGTAAGCAGGCAGCCATGAGGAGAATAGACAAACTGACTATAACCACCATGATTTATCATAGTAGTAATTTTTAGAAAAAATTAATACTCTCACAAACTCTTTACTGTGAGAACCACACAGGCAAACAGTCAATTTAAAATGAAACAAAAGAAAGCCTGTTTTTAGAAGATCAATACTTCCCCCTCTTCCCTTCTTATACAACATTGAATTAGGAGAAGCAATGCTATGGATAACATGTTGGACTCTGCAGACAATATCCACAGATTTGCATTCACCATGCTAAGTGATCTTGAGCAAATAAACCCGAAGCACATTGAAAATTTCTCATCTTCAAAATGGACAGAATGGTATCAACCATCACTCTTCAGCACTTTGTAAAGAGCTTCTATTGAAAATTGCTATTCCAAACTAAGAGCTACTCTAGAACAAAATGCACTTTCACACAATCACAGATTTCAATACAAAATTATAAACTTGAAAAACTGGCTTCATTTGAAAAAAAAAAAAAAAAAGGCAAAAACCAACAAACACCCAGAATTTCATCTAGTTGTTCCTAGTTTCTAACTGCAACTTTCGTTGCAAGGCTACAACAGCTCATTGACACTGAGCCTGCCCAGCAGATAAAGAAACTTGAGGCAGAAAGATCTCCTGTGATTTCCTTGAGAACACGCAGCACGTCAAATGTCAGAGCCACCAAAAAGACCCCACCTCCAAGGCCCATTATCTGGCCAGGAAATCAAAATGAGACTTCCTTTCTTCAGGGCACAGAGCTGGCCCATCAATGATGCAGTGCTTAAGCTGCACTGGATAGTGTATAAATAGGTTTTAGGCAAAACTGTGAAACCGTATATGAAGTAGAACTATAAGATGGTGCTGGTTCAGAAAAAGCGAGAGGAGCTATTATTCTGTGAGTGGATACATGGCTGTCACTTATAAAAGTGCTTTTTTTGCAAAGCAGCAACCTAATGAATTACCATGCATTAAAAATTGATCATGCCTACATAGCATTTTTTTAAACTTCTGTATTGATTTATGTTTTCATTTTGCGTAATGCACCAGAAGCCCAGTTAAGATCTGCAGGAGGTGAAGGGGTGGGGGACAGACCGAGAGAATTTCTGTTTGTTCTGTACTCTGGTCACTTCAAAACTAAAATGAACAAACCTATCAGGAAAACAGAAGGGATCCTAGCATACTGCATTTAATATTCATTTGATCATTACCTGGCATGTCAAAGTGTTTAAATCTAACCCCTCCCCTCCTCTACCCTGCAGGAAAGGCAGACAGTGCAGACTGCAAAGCATTTCAGGGAAATAAGACAACTGGCCAGGCAACTGAGGGCACAAATCTTGTGCCAGAACAAACCATCCACAAGATTTCTACAGTCATTGTACATAAAAAAAACGTGATCAGACTGCTGGCTGCAGACAGAGCCTTATGTCAGGCCCAGTATGACACAAGCACATTTTCCCAAACTACTTAAAGGTTATGTAATAGAGATCTGCAGAGCATTAGCAGTCACATGACACGTCCCACTAAGATTTCAAACTGCCACCCACAAAATTTAATTAGCAAGCAGTAAACAAGAGAGAAAGGAAGAAATACACTCCTGGAATTGACAGAGAATATTCTTGCTGTTCTAAACTGTTTGCAGAATTGGGGGCAGAGAAGCGGGGAGAACAGAAACGAGGATTTAACAAATAGGTAAAACTGTGACTGTCACAGAAGAGGGAAAATCCAGTAACAGGGGACAGATTCAGCCATGTAGTGCTTCTTACAGTGACAACCGTGAGCTTCACATGGCTGAACGCTAAGCACCACCAACTCTATTTGTCTTCCGTAAGAGTTTAGCCCATTAGCCCACTCCCAGAGATACCCTTCTGAGCTATCCCTCCTGGTGTAAACCAGCACAGATCTAGAAGAGTCCCTGCTGATTAATACCAGAGGATATTTTTAAGCGAGTTGGACAATGCACTTACTAACTATGCACTTTCCATGTCAATGAAAAGGCACCATGATATTCCATACAGAAGCAACAAATAACATTTTCCAACTGTATAAAAAGGAGGTACAGAAATATTCAGCAGGAGACGAAATGGTGACATCACAGAATAAATTCCTGATCCTGGAGGAATTTAGTCTCAATTTAGAATTTTTCTAAGCCAACTGTAAACAAATTAACCTGGCTCAAAAAGGACTTCTTTTCCTTCCAAAACTGGAAAGAGGAGGTATTATTGACAATTTTTCCCCACACATTCAGTACAAAAACTTAATTGAAGCTGTCTCTAAATATAATTTATGTTCCTCGGCAAAAAAAAAAAAATTAAAAAAAAATATTCAGTCTAGCCCCAGGGAGGTGGAGCGTGGAAGGAAAGGGTTTCGTACGCTGACTGCTCATCAGCTCAGTGCACTCGGATCAGGCCTTAAGGAAGGTATCACGCTGAAGAGCTTGCTACAGGATGACCTTTAAAGAAAAAATGGAAGATAGTTTCTAATTGTCATGAGATGATAACAGAGAAGAAAGACTGTGCCATACTATTATATTCACAATGCCTTCCCCTTGATTCTTCACAGTTAATATCATGCACCGCTGCTGCTTGCTAATCAACACCAAATATTTGGCATAGTAATACTTCTTGCCTTAGAAACCAAGTGTTATACTCTTTGTAACACAGAAAATGTAAAACTTTATGACAAGTAAAAAAAAAAAATTTCAGACCTACAGTCCCACTGCAGGTCTGTCCTGACTTATTCATCATATGTGTTTCTATCAAGCCATTGCCACCGTCAGGGAAATTAGGCTCTTCACTCCAAACTGAACGTACCCATAAGCACAACAGAAAGTTTAGCAAACCAAATGTTATTCCAAAAATCTCAAAATCAATTCAGATTCCTCTGACACTTGGAAGTATTTTTCTATAGATCAATGACACACAATGCTGACTGTCAAGTGATTTATAAATATCATCTAGAAGCCTCCACTGGGATTTAACATCCTGAAGAAAAAAACAGTCTTTGGCCTGAAGATTTCATTATTTTAGCAGCTAAAATCGGTAGAATGCAGTGGAAAGGGTTCATTATTACACCCATTTACAGAAAGAGAACAGAGCCCAAGAGATACTAAGTGCTTTGCTCAGGGTCATTCACAGAATCTGTGGCAGAGCTGGAAGTCACACTGTGATTTCCTCATCAAGCACCACGTCCCAAGCAGAAGCCAAAATGTTGAGCCACAGGCCTATAAGCCACTCTACTTTCCTCACCAAAATGCCAACCACAGGTGGCTTTACAACCATACTTTACAGACGAACATGACTCCAACATGTTATTTAGCAGAATGGTTACAGTTAGCAAAGGAACCCTCGATGATCACACTCAAACTTCAGTGTCAACCAGCTGCTCCGGAAGATCATTACCTGTTCTCCTGGAGCAATGTAATCACTGCCATTTCCCACGAGCCCACTCTGTGCAAATGAGCCTGATAAAAGCCCTCTTTTTCACTAGTGAACAGAAACCGGTTTCATGACACATGGCTTTGAAGAAGCTGCATTTTTCCAGCACAGTGGCTATATTCCATTTCTATTTTTAATCATGATATTGGTATATATTTTTCAATTCTAACAGCAATGAGTAGATGCTACTGTCAGCAATGCTTCATGACAACTTTCATCTGTGGTGGACAGTCAGCTTAGAAGATCATTAGTCAGCTACTCTGAAATATTTTGTAGTAGTGACAAGGGCCTGTAACAATTTAAATTCAGTGAAGAACAGCTGTGACACTCAAACCATTCAACATAAATATTGAAAGGACAGGACAGTGATGCATGACCAACTAGTTTATTATTTCAGAATAAAGTCAGCATGACTTTGGACATTTAATTTTGATATGTGCTGAGGCATTTCACACACATAAAGGAAAACCCCTTATACCAAAGGATACCAACTATCCAGTGATCACAGGCATCTTATTTCTGCTCCCGGCAATCCAGAAAGGCTCGGACTTTTGTGATACACTGTTACCACAATGAATATTGTTGTGCTTATACATCCGTTTCATACTCAGTATCACACACCTATATAAACTACAATGAGTATGCACATCTAAGATGTATCTAAAATAGAATGAGCTGACATTCAGAGAGATACGTATTTTGTATATACACAAAAGTACATACCTAGCTTGCATCAGTATGAAATTGGCCACATACAGAAATGCTTAAGATTTCTGAGCTTGCAATTGTCAGTTAACTATAGCAGCATGTATCAGCTATTCAGATCATTTTCATGCAGAAATCTGCATGCTGCACTGTCCCATATTTTGTTCCGTCACACTTTTCCTAGCCTTAAAAACCATGTGCCATTTTAAAGCTGTAATTTGCTTATAATTCTAGAATATTCAATACATTAAATTTCTCAGAAAGGTCATCCAGGTACACCCAAATATATAAAGTTTTATGCAATACCACTGACCCTCTGTTTACTGCCTCTAGTATACAGTCACGCTGTATGTTAGCAGGCCGAAACCCATTCCGATACATAACTGTGAAAAATCAGGGTTGCTCTCTAGTCTGCAGGCAGCATGACCACTTCACTAGTTTCATTTAGATCAGGTCTTTTTCCTATTAAAAAGAAAGTAGTATGCACAAAGCCACTGTTCAGGACAACCAGATATCTTTAACAAAAATAAAAGTCACCTAAAAAAGATCCAACACCCTCCTTTAAGGTACTAGAAGTAATGCATACGTATCTCAAAGGATGTCTACAGTGGTGAATCCTGGCTGACATCTGTAAGATTTGATCTGAATTCCCTTGCTCATTTGTCAGCTGGGTAGACTTGAAAGCCCTCCTCTAATAAAAATGTAACACCTCATGATCAAAAAAGCTGAAACATAAAGTGACTACAGTAACTTTCGTATCAGTTAATGTATACTGCTATTTTTTATTTTATTGAATTTATGGAGACACTGTAATTTCCACTGTACCACTTGGTCTGTGTTTTAGTATTTCATGCTGTTTTCTTTAGGCAGCTCTTCTATCTTGCTAAGCAATAGTCCTTATTAGTATTTTGGTGATGGCAATCATAGTATTCTTTCCCTGCCTCAGCATACTCGGTGCAATTCTTAATGTTAAGATCAATGGCTTTGATTTTAGGTATTTCTTCAAAATATATCAAATCACTTAAGGAACAGACTCCGTATTTACTAGATGCAGTGACAAGACTCATTAATAAGTTATTCTGCTGAGTTATTTTATATATAAACTCTGCACCACTACCTGCACTGGACAAAAAAGCCCAGATAGTGTTTTACCACTAACAACAGACAGCAGTAGCTTAAAAAGAAAAACCAAAGCCTTCATATGCCCTTACATTTTCCTCAGTTAAAATTGTACTAAGACCATGTACAAAATTGCAATGTCAACCACCACATCACTCTTAGAAAGGCAAATCTTCCCCGTCCAACGCAATAGGCAATTTTGAAAAGAGGTTAATAAAAAACCGCTGCAGTATCCCCTATAATACTGGGCACAGCATACTGATACATGCTGACTAATTAACTGGTATTTATATGCATATGCTATAATAAAATGTTATTTTTCTGTTCTACATACTCTTATACATAACGTACTTCCCACAAATGCTGCTATGTATAGTGTGTCCATATATAAACATATATGCAGAATATCTCTCCCCTCTACCAAAAAAAGCTGAGATATTTACTTGCAATTGGTCTAATTTAGCATTAGATGCCAGACAAATACCACATATAATCTCATTAACAATATCTGTATGGAAGAGTAGTCACATTGATGACTTTGCCATGACATGACAATATACATCTGCAAAGTAAACAGATACTGTGAATATGCACCGTGCTCGGGGGCTTGGCAGGGGGGTGGGAGCTGCCAGCCAGTATGATTACTAACTTTGCCCACAGACACTAATACAGAAAAGAAACACGGCACCATCAAACCTGTCAATATAGTATTTATTTTATTGGAAACCTTACAGATGACTGGAAAATGACATCAGATTAAACATCAATAGGAGGGAGGATGGAATAATCTAGCAAGAGTTTAATCCCCTTACCTAGTGCTTGTGCCCGATACTAACACATTTTATTATTCTAAGCAGCACCTAGAAGAAAAGATCCAGTGAAGGGCATCATCAAATTGCAGCAGAATAATAAAGTTTGTCTGCCTCTTACCAGAGTTACTGCTGCATTACTGCTAACTAAAACAAGGATTCTCCCCTGCACACCCCTGCAAATCTTCAGCCCTCCCACCCTCATTTGGCCCATAAAGGTTTTAACAGAAAGAGCTATTTTTAGAAAGGGTGAAATCTCAGCATACCTTCAAATCAAGTGCTTGCGATGTTCTGCAAGATCATTGCCGAGAGAGAACTGCAGTCTACTGTGTCAGATTACAGCCTCGTAGAGAAAGGCGGCAGCATCGGCAGCAGCAGCATTGGTGTGTTTGCACTGCTAGTATTCAGGCTAGAAATGATTCATTAGCTGTCTGCAGGGAGGCAGGGTGAAAAAGAGAGAGCAAGCATCATCGGCCATGCAGCAGCTGCCAGCGCCTGTGAAACAGCAGCGCCCGCACACACAGCCACGCACCAAGATGGCTTTCCCTGTTTGCCGGTTTCCCTTTCACATGGCGTTAACCCCAACACAGCGGCAAGGAGCGGGGACAGGAGCTGACAAGCAGCAAGTGGGATCGCAGCAAGGGTGTGTTTCAGCGCGGGGGGGCGAGGGGGGAGGCGGGTGTTGGGAGATTTTATTTTACCTCCAAGTAATGCTATCACAGGATCTTCTCAGTAGGTCATCTGTGGCCTACTGGCACGAACCAATGAACTGTAAATGTGAGCTGCGATTTTTTTTTCACTCCCAAGCCTGCCCAATGGAAGGCTTAGAAACACGAATGCAGAAGGGTATTAAGACAGATTACCTGGAGCATCCTAACCATTCTGTCTTTCCTCTTCTCAAGAAAACTGTAGACAGCATATTCACACAAAACTTCTAAGTATGCAACAACCATCTCCCCAGCCACTAGAGGGAGACACTGTAAGGGGATACAGGGAAAGATTTTAAATAAATCATTTTTTTTAAATCTAGCTTTAATCTTTTTTCCCCCTCTTTTTTTCTTGCCCCCCCGAAGAGATGATCTGACTCTCAGAATCTGACCCCTTTGGGAGTGCATTCACTGCAACGTAACGGAATTCTCAAGGCTGCGCAAGGTTAAATTATCAAGAAAACATATGAAGTTATGTTGAGTGGAACTTCTGTATTTTCCTTTCAGTATTAAACAGAGGAAGGATATATTGCACTCTCCAGGCACAATTTTATTGAATTCTGTCCAAGTATCAGCAGAAATACATCTCTCCATTTAATAATGTCCCCCCTTTATCCCCCAAATTATGTGTCCATGCAACTGAAACAGGCTATATTAATTTACAGTTCCTTTTCAGATATCAGTCTCGCCCCCCCCCAATTTTGCTAGTAGGCATAATAAGGAAGAGGAGGAGAATTTTCAGAAAAGTTTAGGATTAACAAAAGGAGCCATATTTCCCCCAAAGCCTAATATTTCTTTATGAAGCTGAAATGCATGGATAGTACCCTGATCTCCAGGAACCATCGGCATCAGATGCTTCACTGGAAGGTATTAAGAGCCATGGAGAAGGGACTCGTCAGCTCACCTCTTTCTCAAGTTTTGTCTTCTCTAGATTTCCAGTCCATGATAAACTTGAACCTTGAACCATGATGCTTACTAATCAGCTAAGGAATCCTTCCAAAATGGCATTGCCTGTATTTCTGAATATATCAGTTCCCAAGCATCAATCTATTTGAGTGCCTTACTAAGATCATTACCCCCAAAGCTTCTAGCAACACTGAGTACCACCACTCTCACTGGGATGAACAGCATTTATCTTCAGAGGTTTAGGATTAAAGTATGGTGCAGAGTATCACAGTGTGATCTTCAAACTGATTGCTTCTGAAAAATCTGTCCCTCATTATACGAATGAAACAGCTAAAAATCTGAGCCTTGGTGCTGCGATATATGAAGGGGAAAAAAAAAAAAAAGAGGAAAAGGGTTATAGGCAAAGTGTGCTTTCTTTCCTGAAGGTCTCCCTTGGCACATTCTAGAAAGGCTACAGTTTTCTGAATGGAAAGTCCAACATCTAAAAATAAGGTATCTAAGACCACACTTTTGTGCAAATCTCAGCCCCAAATGACCTTCCCTAAGATTACTCATGACTGTAGCGGGAACGAAAAAACTCTGGTACTTTCAGAGAGAAAAGCTGTTCCTACTCAGGATCATATGTTCCTTCCCAGATTAGATTATGGCTTTGATCATCAGGCAAGTGCACTCTTACTTTTATAACTAGTTTGCAGCATAAATTGTTTTCATTTTTTTCTAAAAAAGGTCTAATTTTGGCAAGCTAGATTTTTTTTCCTCGGTTGAGCTACGTTCAAGCTTCAAATCCAAACGTTCTGACTATGACTATATCAGCATTCACCATACTGTGCTTCAGCAGCAAATACAGATCTGCAGCATATGACACAAAGTGATACCAGAAGATTCCAGGTGACACATTTTGGAAATCTATCTTGTCTGGAGACTAGATGAACGAATCTGTTGCTTTATGTGCATTTGTACAAACAGAACAAAAATTTGCTAAGTCAACTTGACACTTGAAAAGAAGTCAGATCACTGTAAGATGGCATTATTAATGCGTTACACTGAACCAAACCAACTCTTCTCATTCCTTTTCATGGGTGGATTTAAAACATGTATCTGTACATGGTGTGTGTGAGTACATATATGCATAAAATATGTAAATTATCATAAACTTTCTGGAAATCTTGTTTTAAAAATATGGACAATTATATGAATAAATTAAGTCACTCTGAAAATAAAAATAACAAACAATTTTTTTAATGATCAGCACAGATTCACTGCTGTGAAGATTTAAAAACATATTCGGTAAACGAGTCATCAAAACTTGACATATTCAACTTGTTACGCCACAGCAGATGAAAACTCACATTTTACTGGAACTGTGAGATGTTAGGACATTGTCAACATAAACAGTTTATTATTAATTCGGTAGTTTATATGGCCAAATATAAGCATCAAGTATATAGCTTGATAGCAATTTTTGCCCATTCAGGGCTGGATGCAGCTATGCTGACGATGGGCTGCTGGTTACTAGGAATGCACATGTAACAGGCCTGCTGAGAGAAGAAAGGGAATTACAGTTCTGTATGCCAGGCCGAGAAAACCCCCCAGGATAACAATCCCAGTATAACGATCCTCCCTTTCTTTAGCAAAAGAGATAAAACTTAAGGCTTCCTTCCATGTACGACAGGGCTATATGAAATGCCATTTTAACTATGTAACCTTTCACAGGCCACAATGAATTTCATGCTCTTTGCAGTCTTTCTGAATTACATGAAGCAATTATTTAAACTACATCCTAAAAGATGACTCTTCCTCTTAGTACCCTTAGTATGAAAAATGAAACTTACAGTAGGTTTTTTCAATAAAACAAGCCATAATGATGATAAACTCTTCCCTTCCTAATTCCACTTTGTATAATGAAGTAGGCTGAAGAAAATATTAAAGGAGCTCACCTTGCTAGCTGCCAAAAGACACACAGGGCCTCCTGTGGAGATAAAGGACAGCTGTCTCTGAAGCCACAACAGCTCTTTCTGAGATTGTTTCAGTAACTCCTCTGTGTCGCCTGGCTTCTGCCCCATCAGACCTTCCTGCACGAAAGGAAATTTTCAATTTCTGTTTTCTCAAATACATGGCGATAGTAACATGTGATTAGTCATAGCTGAAATTCTCGCTAAACTATACCATTGTATCTATATTTATGTCTGTGACTTTTTGTGCATAATTTGATAATCCTCTGCCACCTATAAAGCAAGATGTCTCTTCATAGCATCAGCAGCATCCTACAGTTTGAGTACTCTAATACTTCACACTTAGTAAACCTTCTCTGGCTATTATTTAAGCCACGTTATGTTGAGGTAGAAAAGAATGTGAGCATTTAAAACCTTTGGGAACAGGGAGAAGTTCCTCTTACATGTTATATTGCTGTAACAAAGGGCTCAGAGATGCTGCTAGCAGGGCACAAATTTAGTACAAGACAACGCTGAGAAGAGTTGGATGCTAATATAGTAAATAAAAAGTATAGGAATGCCACTCAGTAATCCAAAGTACAAGTTTAAATCCACAGTGAAAGTCTTAACTTGAGACTAAACCAGAAGTCTCTACTACACATGAAAACTTACAAACTATTTAGTATCAATAAGCTATCTGTTTGAATGAAAACTGAGCAGAAAAACTTTTTGTTTTCTACTTGGTTTTAACACTTCTATGAATAAAAGATTTTCAATGTAACTGTTTACTAGCACAGTTAGATATTAAGAACATAGCTGGATTTTTACCTACCCTCAGGCATCCCAGCTGATTTTTGAGTTCTTCACACTCCACTTGCAGCAGTTCAATCTCCAGATCTTCTATGCTTTTGGATTGTTTGTTGACGTTTTGCAGATGCTGGGCCTTAACATTGACAAAGTGCATTTTCTGTTTTAGGGGTAATGTTCTGGTAATTGTTTTTGTGATGACAGCAGTGTTATTGGATGGCAATGTCAATGAAGTTGAAGGGCTGACATCCTGGTAAAGAGAAAATATATTTTTCATGTCATTTTTGCTAAAGCTTTCTCTGAGGGAAAGAGTATAAATCAAATTCTTTCAAAAGTCAAACCATAAGTGCATTTGAAAATTTTATTCAGATCTTTCATTCAAACAGTAAGTGAGCAAGAAGCAATCTCGCTTGATCAATCACCAGTAAAGAGATAGGACTAACACAAAGAAATGAAAAGCAGTAAATTTCTTTCCATATTTTTTTTAATTCAGCCAGTGGGTGCCAGCCAGCCATGATCACTCTGACTACACAGATAACAATGTATTTACCACTTGATGGCAACATAGTGCTGCTGCTCAGCCACAACTTGCGGTCCTTCACTCAGCGTTGTATCATGCAATTAATTAAGAAGTTATCCTTGGGCTGCACAGGCACCTCACTTGAAGCTGTGCTCCAGCTACATCCGAGACTCTGTATTCCAAAAGGCATGTCTGACCACGCCGCAAACCCTTCGCTGGGAATCAGCTGTTATGCAGTCAAACTTGCTGTAGGAGGGTGGTGGAAGAAACTGAAGCTCCCTTCTGAGACTAGGCTGTTCACAGCTCTACATGCCCCAAGTCTTCTTGCTTTACACCCAGTAACTACCTTACTCCTTGACTTGTCCCAGTGGGCTCTCTGGTGCAGTGAGATAGCACATCACTGCAGCAACAGTATGAGAACCTAGCCCAGTGACACAGGTTGATCTGGCAAGATAATACTCAGCATCATGTAACAAATTTAGTTTTGTTTAGGAAGGTCCATCTGTACTGTTATAACAAGCAGATATTAGGTGCTTCAGTGTAAGAGCTTCACAGTCCTCCAGACATTCACAGCAGTCCTGCTGCTGAGTACACAGCCATTTTGCTAAAACAAAAGGCATTCCTAGAAGTCAGCATGACTGTGACAGAAATTTCCCTTGCTGAATCCATTTGTCCCGGTTTTTTAAAACCAAAATAATCTAGATATCTCTACATAGGGAAAATGCACAAAAAGTATTCTACTGTGGAGGAAACGAAGCTGTTTGGTACCCTCATCAGCTATCCAGATCGCATTTTTTGTAACATTTAGCCCTCTTTCTCAAAATCCATTCTCACCAAGTAAAACCTTTCAAAAAACATAGTGTCCTTTGTGTTGTTCTATGCACTCAACAATTAATATACAAAGGCAGGCCCACTTAAAGCTCTTCCATTTTACAATTAAACTCAAACTAAGTCAAGAGATAAAAAAAGCTAAGTTCCTACAACACACTTGCAAGAATACCACTTCCAGCCTGGTATTGCCACTTACAACCAGTACAGCATGTGAAAAAGTTACTGATTTTTCAACACAGTCTACGTGTAAGACCAGCTTGGTGTAGCTTTAATACAGGAAGAATCACTTGCCTGAATTTGTGCCATATTCAACTAAGAATATTAATGTGGTTCAAAACTGACACTATAATTTTAGATTGTGTAGGATTTTACTTACAGCACAGTAAATCACTCTTTTGGTGATCACTTTACTTAGATTTTGTTCTTGTGTTTCACAAGTAATTTTAGAGAGGACAACTGAATTCTCAGTTCATTATTCTGTGATATGCAATCCCTAAAGTCTATAAAGTATGTTTTCTTATTTTTCTTATGAATGTTTTGCCTATTTATCTCCCCCCCCCTGCCCCGTTTGGGCTACAGAAAAAAACATACTTACTGTCACATTTCTCAAACCCACATTTTGATAAAGGCCCAGACACTGATCACAGGTGAGAAAACAAAATGAAACTTTCAACTGACCTGAACTACAGTTTCAGGGTGAAGAGCCCCCTTTCTCTCAGCACTTGCTCAGCCAGCCCACGACACGGCTCTGCCTCCGTGTTGGAGCTCAATGAAGCTCACCCAGAACCCTAGCCCTGCCCGCTCCCTCAAGGGCACCCGGAGAGACCCAGACCCTCCAAGGGCACAGCTGGGGCATCATTGCATGTTGGTGTCATGAAGAGGTTTAGAAGTCTGAGTAATCAAAGTCATTAAATCACAGTAAACATTACAAGCCATATATTACACACAAAATGACAAACACTAATATTCAAATAATTAGAAATAAACCCCACAGGATTCTCTTAATTTAAAAGTAGTAACCATTGGAAACCTCTAAGATTAGGTCTGAGGTAGTATTACCAAAGAACAGCTGTATGTACGGACATCATTGTACCATCTATCTTTCCTTTTTTTTTTTTTTTGTATTGGAGGTTTGAAAAATAAGAGAGGTGTGAAGTCCGGATTTCAGGTCACTTACTGTGAACTTTGTAAACAGAACTTTGCCAGACACACATCACTAATACAAACGTAACCAAACTTGGTGAATACTCAAGAAAAAAAATGAGTATTAATTTTAATATTCTTTATCTTTGTAATATACTGAACAAAATTCCATGAACTTTGGATTAGTTCAGCAGGATAAAAATTTGATCTGAGATACCCCAATTTTAAATTATTTCCCAACAGTTCATGTAATTCAGGAAACAGAAGACTAACGTTTAGAGAAGTAGCGGGACACCATATTCTCAAATATTAAACAACCTGAAGGATATGTTACATGTATTTCACAAAAATGTAAATATGTCCCCAAGCAAGTCATATCAGCAGATACTCATATTTTAACAGCAACCTGAAATACTGCCATAGCTGTCAAATTATGTATTTTAAGTTGGATTGCTCAAACATTTATATCAGTTCTTTCTGCTGCGGTGTGATGGGTTTGCCTTGGCTGGCTGCCAGATGCCCACCCAGCTGCTCTTTCACTCTTTCACTCCCCATTCCTCAGCGCGTTGGGGGAAGAAAATAAGATGAGCAAGCTTGTGGGTTGAGATAAGACAGGGAAATCACTTGCCATGTACCATCACAGGCAAAACAGACTCAGCTTGGGAAAAATTAATTTAATTAATTAATTAATTTAATTTCTTGCCAATTAAAATAGTTTTGGGTAGTGAGAAAGAGACAAAAAATTAAAACACCACCTTCTTGCCCCACCTCAATTTCAAACCTTCATTCCCAACTGTTCTACCTTCCTCTTCAGGAAAAAACCGGCTCTGGCGTGGGCCGCAGTGTGGCCATCTGCTGCCCTGCCGCCTCTCCCTCAGGGCTGCAGGGACTCTGCCCCATCCGTCCTCCTCCCCCTGCCTGGCCTGGCTGCTCGGGGCTGTTCCTCGCCCTTTTCTCCTCACACCCTGCAGCGCTGGGCCCTTTCTCCCAGGCGCTTTCCCCGAGGCCCCCCGAGCCCCCGCTGCGGCCATCGGAACGGGCTGTGTCGGACGCGGGGCAGCCCTGGCCTCTCCTCACAGAGGCCCCTGCACCCAGCGCAGCGTTTAAAACAGAGTCCGACAACGCAACCACCCGAGGACAAACCCCACCGAAGCGGCCGGCGCCCGTCTCCTCCCCTGCCGGAGGAGCTCCCGGCACAGCAGCCATTCTTGGGCTCAGGCAGGTGGTTCGTGGCACAGATGAGACACAGCTGGGTGAATTGGGGCAACTTCAACCCACTTTTCATTTTTAAAGCCAAAAAGGCTCAAAATTTTGAATGACGAAAACTTGACTGCCCCAAACTGGAATGCTGGCAAATTCTCACAAACAGATCCTGACGCTGACCTCAGACAACTAAATCAGACGATGCTCTCCAGCAAACGCCATTTCCACGCTCCAAAAGAATTCATTTTGTCAGGAATGAAGAGAGCTAGAAAACCCGAGTCAAACTGTGGTGTATTATATCTGCTAAATCTGCACATGAATATTTAACAGGCAAGTTTCTACTATTAAGCATTAAACTGTTGAGTAAACGATACAGTAAAAAGTCTCCGAGTTGCCAAACACTTAAGTGTTTATTGATTTTTTTTTAAAGCCATTTTTATCGTGTTTGTATCAGCTCAAGGGAGCAGGCATTGAAAGCTCTGGAGAGGGAATCCATTAGTGAATAGCAAAGACGAATCAGAGTAAACATCAGATAAAGTTCCCCATCGCTAATGCACCCTAATGTGACTGAAAAGCAGCTTCCCTCTCGATACACAGGGTGCTCTGTCTCCATCGCGAGGGCGTCCTCAGGTTATCCTCGCTGCTTCCTTCTTCCACGCCGATCTGGGACACGAGGCTTTTCAGAAAGGTGTTGGTCCCCCTCTTTCACACATCTTGTGTGCAAGCTAACATGCCAGAGTCATGACAGAAGGAATTTAACATCAGCATTTTTTTAATTGGGGGATTGCTTCAAATTGACCAATATTTTAAATTTGGCATCTTACCATGAAAGCAGTAAATAACTGTAATTAGAAGATTAAAAAAAACAATTGTAGTGGTGTAGTCCTGTAACTGGTTAACATTCATCGCATAACTCCTACATCTGAAAAGTTAAGTAATTTGTGCTGGACCATAAAACCAAACCATACACATCAGGGAAGCAGAATGGGTGATAAATCTCAGCGCATCGGGTGCCGATGGTCGTTTCACCCGAGACGTGGTCACTTCTGATTCGGGCCAGTGCCATGACAGCTGCTTCAGCACTTGGCAGTAAAGCCACTGGAAGATTTTAGAGCATGTAACACTCACCTTGCTCCTCTTTACATTTATTGAGCTTCTTTTCTCCTTGCTTCTGCCCTCAGATCTGCAGTGTGGAGGCTGTTCAGATGTTCGTTTTGCTTTCTTGTTGCCCTTTTTGGACTGTGGAACAAAATCCATCAGTAGCTCATTAAAATATATTACAACACATCTAAAATGTCTCAGTGATTCTGTTGGTCTTAAATCAATTTGTTCTTGCATGGCAAAGCACAAGTTTCAAAGTATGGACTTGAAGCTCAAGAGGGCTAATGGAACAAATGAGATGTGGCATTCAGTCATCACCAGAGGACAAAACAGCTCTGCAGCAGAGCCCAGTTACTGGTCCCGTGTCTGCGCAGAGCTTGGCGTGGTGTATATCGTGCTAATGCTACAGAACGGGAGACTAGACACCACCGCTGTCCAAATTAAATAATATTATTAGGAGCAATTTATTCCCTGCATGGCATTTTGTCTCTTGGTCAGTCTCAGGAAGAATCTCATATTTGGTTTATGTGGAAGATGGGTAGAACAGCAGGGATGTAAGTAGCGTGTAGATAAATGGTAAATAGCACTGCTCCATCAGATTACTCGGCCAAAAGAGGCCACTTTCTGCTACATCCCTGGAATTAAGTGGGATAAAGAAGCACAAAAAGAAGGACCTTTGCTCCTTCTGCTGTTACTCAACACAGAATGACAAGTACACAATAAATATGCAGTATTATTTTAAGTGTGCTAGAGATTTTAGCATTGATTCCTTTTTTAAATTTCAAGGTACTGCTGAAGTCATGTTAAATTTATTGTACGCTACATTCATTGTAAGACAGTCTTGTCTCCTAGAACTTACAAACCTAAATAAACAACATAAAGCAGTTAGGGAATTGGCCTCATACCATATTGCCTAGTTCAAGGTAGTTCGGTACTCTCTGTTTTAGGAAGATTGATTCTTCTTTCTTCTGTTCATGAATATTTAAGGGAACTTTCATAGTGGAGTTTCCTGCTGTCCATAAGCACCAGCAAAGCATCTGTTTTTTTTTACTTTACATAACATTTAATCTTGGGTAACGAAGACCACTCCCAGAGAGTAAACAAACTGACAGATCTGTTTTTCCAAACACCACTACCCTTGTTTTCATCCTTTCTCTGCTGATAGTGAGTCAGGCTGTCTCTATTTGGCCAGCGTGACTTGGCGTTTTGTACCATTTGAGGTGTGGACTTCCTATTGGAGAAAAGTTGAACCTTGCAATACCAAGCAAGCAGATGTCTTCAGAAAAGGAAGTTTGGAGTTTATTTTTTTTTCTCATCAGCCCTCAAAATTGTCTGATTACCCACCAGCAGGAGATGGTAGGAAGAAAAAGCAACGAAATAAACCAAGTAGAAAGAGAAAGTGAATTGGTTCTAATCAAGCAGCTAGCTGCTTGGAATTGAAAAGAAACCTCTTACGTAGCTGTTCTGCCGTCACTGTCTGTGAACCAAAGGTGGTCATTAGAACTGCTTCTACTACAAACACCAACCATCTGTCACTGCTTTAGCTGCGATGATTTCTGCGATAGGCCAGGATGCTCAGGAAGAATCCAGAAGTCTTCTCTGAAAAATTAAAACAATGTCCCCTCCCCCATATTCTCTGAATTTTTCCTGTTTTCATCTGATGTTCCACTGGTGGGAACCCACCAGATCTAAAGAGGACACTGAAAGTGGAGGGATAGCAAATATACACAACAAATGCAAACATAGTGAGAAGGAAAAGCACGGGGGGCTATATGCAAAGAAACTTACTACATGTGAAATAATTGTCCAAAATGTTTTGGTGGGAATTAGACATTTTAAGAAGTGGGAGGGTCATTGTTGGACCCTGAATAAAATCGTCTATACAATCCCGGTTGGTACAGCTGACAAGTATGAACACCTTTTCTTTAGTTCACCACTGTGCCTGGATAATAAAACCAGATTAAAATAGAAATCAAACTGAATGCACTCTTGGCTGGAACCTGAGCTGGCCCCAGGTGCAGACAAAGTTGGCACAGCTTATTGCGACCGAGGACGGCGAGGGCAGAAGGGAGATTTTGCTAAAGCTAACAGGAGTGATCTTCACTGCGGCAACAGCTGGCACTGACGCCATGGACTACCACCCCCAGGGAAAACAAAAGGGAAAGCTTGCTCAAAGGGACCTTCTCTTTCCCAGTCTTGCTCACACCTTCTTTTTCCCTTTCTGGTCCTACAGCCTATCTCACCTCTCAAGAGTAGAGGAAGAAAGAGTAAAACCATTTTCCCTTCTGAGCTCCCATTTCCAAACCAGTAAGGCCTGTGAAACCTCACTGCCTCCTCCTAAAGCTGTCAGCTTTCTCTCAAACTGCAATAAAATAATTCATTTCAATGAGAACATTACATGCATATCCATTCTTTCTTTAAGTAACCACTATTTTACAGCAATTCAGTTTTTATTTCTCTTCTATATGTTACTATATTGTGTTTTGGTGATATGTTTATCACTATATAAGCACAGAACTTTTAAGGCTATAACACATGGTAACGAAACAGTTCCCCTTTAATCACATAAAACATATTTTAATGCAATTAAAAGAATTTCAGATTTACTTTCCTAGTACTAAACGATAGGAAAGTCAATGAGGGCACTTATTTATATGTGTGTGGGATAAAAAGAATGCTCAGTGGAAAACCAATAAAAGCATCCTGGCCTACAAGCCTGTGAGTCATTCTGCATAGCACATGCTTCCCAATAGCTTAGCAACGAACTGACTTAGATGAGAAAAAACAGAGAGCAAATATATCACCTAAAAGCCACTCCTGAATATGGGTATGTGAATCCAGTTGGATTAAAGGGAAACACATAGACTTTGCCTTTCTTTTCTTCAGACTCACTTGCAGTAATTTCTGTTATTTCTAGGGATTAAAAAAATAAATATACCAACTGTAATTAAAAATACATTTCAACACTTGCTGAATTTTATCATCCTGTGATTTTTTCTCCTTTCTTTCTAAGACTGATTTGTTCCATGGTTTTATTTGCCTCCTATTGGAAGGAAAATCAGACCCAAAAATACACTAGGGAAAACTGTATAAATGGGAACTCTGACAAAAGCCTTATAAATAGCTTCAAAGTCAAATGAGCGCAAGTGTGCCCAGCTGTCACGCTTTGGGTCCGAGCACAACATCAGAGCTTTTCTCCCAGCTCGTCCTGGCAGACAGAGTGGGTGACTCTCCGAGGTGGATCAAGTCTTCAGACACAGGGCAAGATTACTGTAACCTAAAATTAGCCTGCTGAATTCATACAGAGGCTGTCAACTCTCCAGCTTCATTTCAGAAACGCCAGTCACACAATATTCTGCTAAGCACTTTTGAAAGCCTTTTGTAGAAACTTGCTGTAGTTCTTATAGTGGTTCTGAACCTAATTTTAGGTGAACTTCTTTTCAGGTCTTGCCACCAGTAACTTTTGAGGAACTGTGTAAATACATGGTGAGAAATAGCTTTATCTTGTAGGAGTAGACTAAATGTACTGTTTTACACATGCAAATTAATTTATTCAAAAATAAATGTACCACTTGTTCAGCAGCTTAGGAAGCAGAGGCTTTTCTATGTGGGGAATACGAAAAGGAGCTACAATTATTTTAACAATGAATGCCTAAAAATGTATCCATCGGGGACAATAACATCAGTTCACCACAAATGGTGATATCACTTGTGGGGGTAATACAGCTGAAGACAGACTAGGCAAGCATTTTGTATAAACCATTATTATGATACCGTGTGGCAAACCCAGGAGAGATAGAAGCACATACTAAACTAGAATTCTTAATGTGATTTTTTTGTTGTGGGCATAAAAATATTTCCTCAACGAAAGTGTAAGAAATAGGGACAGACTGAAAGAGTAGCCATGGCCTTCTGGGACTATGAGCTTGTTCTTCAAAAAACTGGATCTACAACTCACTTCAGGCTTACCAGGGCACCAAAACTTACCTGCTATTAAAAGTTTCACAAGCTCTAGAGCAACCCTTCTCTGATAGAATTGGCATCGTGATTACAGCCACAGCATAACCTAAATGCCCCATCTTTGCAGCCAAGGGAGGTGTGTAAATGTTATGACCTTCTAGCTCACAAAGAAGCTGCATTCTGGTTGTGCTTTTCATCCATGTACTTTCTGCTTAAAAAATCATCTCCACTTTCTAAGCTGTCTACCAAATAGTAGGATTTCTCTTTTTTAATTAATTATTTTGCATACTAGCTACATGTCCTACAATATATAGATTTTTATTAACTTGGAAAGATTTAAAAATATACTTATTTCATACAATTGCTTACAACCCCACCCCTCAAAAAAAACCCAAACAGGCAAGTTTTCAGACAAATTCTGGCATGTTCTGGGTTGGAAATAGTTACTCACCACTTTGTCTTCCTCTTGTTCTTTAGTCAAAGGCTTATCCACCTTTGAAAACGATTGATTTGCCTTGGGGGAATCCAGTACAGAATCGCCATGATCCAGAATGTGACTGATAGCCGCCTTCTGTAACAGAGGGAAAAGTGGCTTGAGAGCATTTAAACTCTCTAGAGACAACCCTAAATTGGCTTACAGGACTTCTGACTTTTAACGAAGTCAGACAGCAGTATTTCACTAGTTACAGTTTCAAGGTAATAGTCATATTACTTGGATATTTCTTCTTTGCTTTCTATACGCCTTTGTTTCCTCCTTCCCTTCCAAAACATTCTTGGCCTTTCCTGCATCGGTTTGGAGATGCTGGGTGGGTATTCTGACACCCAGTAGAGGAAGCAGAGGAAACTGCCTTGGCCTTTTCTCCTTCCAGGGCTTTTCAAAAGACAACCAAGACATTTAGTCACAGCAGAAATCAGCATGGCTCAAAGTTTCCCTTTTCCTCCGAGGAGCGTTGTTGCAGATGAGCAGCCGAAGTGCTTTTGAACCTTGGAAGCTAGTACTTCTAGTAAGACAGCCTCCCAGATGTTTGGTAGGTATCGTGAGACAACGAGTCAAGCTCCTGAAAAGCAGCAGCACTGTGCCTTTCCTTTTGGAGAGCAAGTAGTGTCCTGTCAGCACTCCCCACCCACTGAGAACAGTGGTTTATATCCAGTAATAATGTATTGTTCTTACTTTGCTGTTGTTATAAGCTGAGTATAATGTCTGTACAGCAAGGCAGTGTGTGTCAGCTAAAGGCACAGTCACAGGTACTCTGAGTGAATGTTACCATTTCAGCAGAGTTTTAGAAAGGGAGTAGTTTTCCTCCCACCAATGTCAATAGCATTTTCTTAGGCCAGCAATCTAAAATATTCATATCAGGTAAAACAAAATGCTGTCCATCAATACCTAGCAACATATTCTGGGCTTTTCATTAATCCTATTTAAAAATTAAAGGTAAATTTCTACTGAAAATATACACTTGATATTTCAAACAGTTTCAGAATGGGGTAGTCCAGGCGCTGCAAGTTTTACCCTCAACAGGAGATGGTGCTTTCCACCTGCCTTTATGTTTTATTCTGAACTGCGGGCACAGTGACCCAATTTGAGATGAAAAGCCTAGAAGACATTTCAGGAGAAATCTCTGATGCTCAGACACAGCATCACGTTTCTCGTTGATTGAGAAAGAGCTGAAGAAAGAAAAGAGTACATTTTACAGCTCCCAGTCACCTGGGAGGCATTTATATGCCAAGAAGCTAGTATATAGCTTTCACTGCAGTGAATTTGTAGACTGCTTGGTTTCAACAGTGTTTTGCAAAAGACTATTTAAAAATCCACCAAAAAGCAATTAAAAGGAAAGTATATCTGCAAACTACATGCAAAACATAAAACCTATTGAGGTTTGAAATTCAGTGTTCTTTTATTGTGAAAACTTATCAAAAAATATAATGGAAAGTACATGGGAGAATTGAAAATTTAAAGATAAGAAAGCAGTAAGGTCTCTTTCCTGAGGAAAAAAGAGGCTGTGCATTCCAGCAATTCAGTACAGAATCAGTGACTCTGTTTCAAAAGAAAAATCACTTCTCTTATCTAGAATCCTGGGTCAGGCATCAAGCCACTGAGCCATGTGTGTCCAGTTATGACCCTTACTTTTAAGTAACGGCTAAAACCCACATTAAGAGAAGTTATTCTTGCAATTCGTACAGAGGAATTCAGTCTAAGCTTCTTGCCTCAGCTGAAGAGAGAAGGCAATGAGAAGCGTGACTGCTCCTACTGAGCACCACACAGAGCTTTCTATCTAATGTATCCCGAGTTGTCCAGCAGGGACTGGAAAGCTGGTGTCTAGAGGATACAAATTAAAAGGTTCATACTGAAGATGCAAGTTCGCCAGTGCCTGTATTGCTTGTTTAATGATGGTGTGAATACCCTTACTGGCATTCATCTGCAGTCTGTACTTGTATTACACACTTCAGAAGGGCAAAAGATGTGCTTTCTGTGGTTAACAGAAGGAAAATGTTTGGCGGGAATCATCAGATTTAAGTTGGAATTGTGTTTACAGGCACAACAGATTAACGCACAGATTATTCATCTCAGCAATCCCAGGTTTAAGTCTGCTTCGCATGTAGGCCTGAACCAAGTAGCTTTGAAGCTAAAAGGAGTGTTGCTGTGAATTTCAATAAGAGAGGCTGTATAATTCCCTCCTTCAGCATTCCTTGTCCAGCAGAGACAAGAGATTGAAGCAGCTCATCTGTACATGTACAGGTATTTCAGAAGCTCACTTAGCCGTCTCTTTATTTGTAATTACTTGTAGTCTTCCCCAGTATTTAAAAGCATTACCTAAAAATTTAAAAATATATTATTTCATAGCAACCACGTGAAAACCAAGACTATACTGCTTAATAAGCTTTTTGAACTTTTAACTTCTACTAAATTCTAGAATGGTCCTGTGTTCTATATTTTAAATATACTCCAGTAACATTAAAATACACTCCTCCTCATGCTGTCTACTTGCCTCAAAGGAACAGAAGGTAGGTAGGAGATCAGCTGCCCTTTGCAGCAGCTCTTGAAGTCAGTGGAAAGATTCCTGTAAGAGTTGATTACACTCTAAATTTAAACGGCCAGCCATACTGGAACAGAAACTCCAAACCTTCAGACCCTCTCTGAGATTAAGGTTTTTCTTATCAATTTCTAATCATCAAGAACTACATCATCAGCCATTGTAAACTGGAGTAGCATCGCTGCAGCCAGTGAAGCAATGCTTCATTGCTGTACCAAAGGAAGACCCAGCCTGTGACAAACGATGCATTTCCTCAGGGACTTTGTACTATTTAGGCATTGCTAACGATATGCTTAAGTAGAATCGTCCATTTTAGCAGCAAGTTCACAGATGCATATGAAAATACTGGTGAAATTTTCATTAGCTACTAAAATGCTCATTTCTTATATACAAATTGCTTAGACACAAATGAGTAATGCGTTTTTTAAAAAAGAAATCATATTTGAAACAAAATTATCACAACTCCCAAAATGAAAATAAACTGTGATCCAGACTTCACCTCCAATAAGATAAATGCCAACAGAAACATTACTAGACTAATGCATACATGTTAATACTATACTAGTGCTCCTATAAAGCCATAACAGCCTATAATAGGCTCAGCTTCATTTCACCCATAATATGTTTTGTTCCACATCACACTGAAGAAGCCTCACCCTAAAAGCCGCCTCCTCCACCAACCAAAGTGAGAAGGTGATTCTCATGTGACAAACGATACCCAGAATGAGGGCCCATGTTTGCGCATTACAGACAGCTGTGACATTTTTCTGAACAAAAGTGTGCAAAGTAAATATAGAGGAAATTATACAGCAATACTCTGAATTATTGAAGGGCTAGCTATGCAGAACAAACATAATTAAAGGGTCTCATTATCTTCTAAATAATCATTGTAAATAATGCTTTAGATAATTACTTCATTAGTTCTCAAAACACTGGCTTTTCTTCTCCTCTGAGATTCCATCCACTAACTCTACTCTGAATAAAATGCCAACAGGGAAAATAAAAAGCAGAGCAAGCATACGAGCTGGAAATGCAACGTGTGCTCATTGTATGAACTGATTTAAACCCAGGATGTTTTGGTTTTTGCAGTTTTTCAGAAAGTTAAAAAGTTTCATTTTTTTAATGTATGTATTTTTTTCTTTAGATTGCTTTCTGATGCAGTTAGATTCATTTCCTAACAGCTATATTTATCCATTGAAAGATGGTCGACAACAGTGTCTCTCTCATGGATGACTCTCTGTCTCAACCAAACACACAATATTGCCATTTTTCTTCACTACAAATACCTTGATGTAGATTCAATAGCAGAAGAGAATATGCCTCTAAAAGCCACAGCCTAAACCAAAGGCAAGCCAAAGATCAAGAGCAGAAACAGGCAGAAAATCTAAGACCTGCAACTAGATGGCTCAATATCTAAGAAAGTCTGCATCTGGAAATGCATTTGGAAAAGTGAATATCTTTTTTCAACATCATTCTGTGAGTACTGCCAGTAATTAAAGCAACAGCATGAAAAAGTGGCAAATCTTTTCCTGGTCAGGTCCCAAATCAATGTGTGGCACTGCAGAAGGCTGACACTTACAAGTCAGCGTATTTTAACAGGCCTTTGCCAAAAATCCATTAAAGAAATTAAGTCGCAAGAGGAAAATGGTAAGTTTGGAGAGCAACTCAGCAATCATCCGATCCTTTAGGTAGAAAATGCACAGTAGACAAATCAGCAACATTTGAAACTGTGAAAACTAATTCTCTTTTCTCAAGGTGATTACTGAAATTTTGAAAAGGGAAATCAGCAGCAACCACAAAGCCCGGAGAGAAATCAGACACGTTTTGCAGAGATGCATACTTGTTTCTAAAAAAGAAAAAAAAAAAAAAAAAGTCAACTTACGCTTGTGTTAGAAGAAAGAAGCAAGTTTTAGGGCACTTCAGTTCCTCATCAAAGAGGCAACCTGGAGATACTGAAGTTACTTCATTTAATGGACATTATATAGACATTATTTGAGGCTAGAAAGCTAACATTAAGTAAATATGCATGACTAGACTGATATGTACCCTGATACAATGCTGTGGTGTATAAAGATTGAAGCAATAAGCACTAAATAGCTTGTATTTTTGCGAAATTCAGAAGGCTACCCTAAAGAAGTTGCTAGACATAAATCAATCGCCATCAAAAAGGCTAGAAAAAAAAACGCATCCCAGAAATTGGCTTCCAAACCCTAGAGTAATTGTTCTTTTTTTTTTTTTTTTTTAAGGAAAAAAAAATGTGAATAT